>Ga0214921_10000015_pt1 | contig 356312 bp, 428 predicted proteins | sample LL1505_MetaG_FD_177992 | JGI IMG/M metagenome (GOLD analysis project Ga0214921, IMG submission 177992) | Freshwater microbial communities from Lake Lanier, Atlanta, Georgia, United States - LL-1505 | ecosystem: Environmental > Aquatic > Freshwater > Lake | place: USA: Georgia | collected... | reverse complement strand
TATAAAAAGCCCTTACGGGCTGTAGGGTTATTCTACAAATTCTACGCTGTTTGTGCGTAGTGTGCTGTAGACTGTAGGTAGTACTTTTGTTAACTCTGCTTGCAAGTTTTCTGCAAGTAAGTCTCCACTAACATAAGCGCATTTTGCTTGCGTAGGGAACGCATATTTGACTTGCCCGTTTGGCTTAATTGTTTTGTGTGCGTTAAAGGCTACGACGAGTTTGTATGTTTTTAAATTTTTGTTAAAAACGAGCTTTGCTTTTGCTATGCAGTTTGTAAGCATTTTGGGTTCCTTTTGTGTCTGTGTATATGTATTATAACGCAAAAGAACCAAAACGTCAACTCGCTTAAAAAAATAACCTGGTTGACAACATGGTTATTCTTGGTAGAACCGACTGGGCGTGAGAAGTAAGTCTCTCGTTTAAGCACCGGCCTTGCACCTGAGCGCCCCTAATCAGTTAGAAAAGAACTAGCGGAACCATTGTACATCTATGTCTACCTATACGAACGTCTCGTATAGGCCTGCACGGTCATTACTGCCTACATACTCCGCCGCTTCTCCGGATTGCTCCTGTTTCATGTACTCCGGTCCCCGGAAGCCGTCGCCGCCACTTAGGGATATCGTAGTACCTAACGGTGTAGGTAACCTTTAACTCTTTTCTAACTGTTCATGTGCTTATTATAGCACATGAAACAGATTTTGTCAATAACCCTACGGATTACTCAACTTCTAGTGCATCTGCTTCTAGCTGGCCCATCAAGATGCCAACATCTTCGGCATAGCCATTCAGGCCATACTCAAACATCAGCTCTGCGGCACGGTCTAGGTGCGCTAGAATCTCATACATCTCTTTTGACATATTCGCTCCTTCTTTGTTTTGCTTAGGCAGAGTCTCCAAACTCTCTTCGTATCCCTTGGCTACGACCCTTTTTGCATTTCTGCGTGGGTCCTTGCATTTGAGGATCGCCTTGCTTTCTAACTGTTCATGTGCTTATTATAGCACATGAACTGATCCCTGTCAATTCCCATTCACTTTGGCGGGTTAATAGTGATGCTTGGATCCCACATAGTTGAAGTCATCCATTGGATCATCCTCAACCTTTGACAACATGTTCGCTGGCACTCTCCACAGGCCCATGCCAGTGTCCACTGTGACATACTTGATGGCCACTTTGGTTACGAACCCACGTGTGAGTCTGCCTGTCTTGCTACTCGTGAACTCTACATTGTCGCCTACACTGATTGAACGTTTGACACGTTTGGCCAGCTGGGCCCTGTTCCACTGTACCGCATCAATCATGCTACGGAGTTCAATGTCCGTCCACGTCTGTAGCATGATCGCCTGATTCACTTCTTTGATTGATAACATCTTCGCTCCTTTTTAAGTTGGTATACGTAGTATAAAGCCAATCACGTAGATTGTCAACAGAGCACCATTAACCACAATCAATGAAAGCTCTTTCATACGGACGGCCGCAACGAGCCAAGCCAGGGCACCCGCATTGAACAAGTAGATGTTCAAAGGGTCCACATCAATAGCTGTCATTAATGCGCCACCCACTGTAAGGATCGTCCCTACCCATTTAAGTACTGTAGTCAACATCACATGCTCCAATAAGATTCGCTTGCCGGGCTACAATAGTGAGGAGTGTCATAACGTTCCTGGAACTCACCCCCACCCATTAAATTATGCTTCTTCACATAAGTCTCGTGTATTTCAAACCTGTAGCCCAACTTGGGTGGATAAGCATCATAAAGCTCATTGCTCTCACGCAACATGGCCTCACGATCTTTACGGTCATAGTCGTACTTGCCAACCAGTCGCTCGCCTGTTTTCTTGCGAGCATCCTTCTTGTAGATTTCCAGTGTGAACATCATTGTGCAAATACCTCTTTTGAAAGGATCTCGTCTTCCACAATCTTGTGGCAAGCGTTGAGAGTCAATTGCATTACCAAATACAGTTGGGCTTTGGTCTCTGCTGGGAAGCCATCAATTTGATTGGCAATCTGATCCAGGGTGGGCGTAGCAAACAATCCGCTACGGGGAATTGGGTTTTTGACTATGTCATACATAAGTATCGCTCCTTTGTGTGTCTATGTCTTAATTATACTGCCTTTTGGGTCTGACGTCAACCGTCTATCCAACAATCCCTGGCTAGCTCTGTGGTTATTGTTTCTCCGCCAATGTAGTCCCCACTGAACCCGCACTCGTTTTCCAGTGTCAAGCTCGTACCCGCATAGGTCTGCTTGATGGCTACAATACGGCCACTCTGCTCAATGTCGCTCTTAAAGCCTACCCAGTCACCAATTCGAACTGTGACGCCGTCTACTTGAGCCATTATGCAACCTCCTTCAAACGGATTACGAACCCACTGTAGTCCTTCTTAGCACGACCCTTAGCCTTCAAACCAAGCATAATGCCCTTAGGGTCTAAGAAGCGCAAGTCTGTTTCATCAGCTGACGGAACACCCTCTGGGATAGCATCGTATACCGCAACCACTGACATACCCTGCATTAATGCTTCTGCAACATCAGCGTCATTGCCGTCTGCCTTGCTGAACGTCAAGTGGTAGTTGGGGTATTGGCTAACCTTACGGCCCAAGATCTTAGTGTAGTCATAGAACTGGGTAGTGGGGAACAATTGAAACAAGTTCATGTCCGTAGTGCCTACGGTGTACTTCTCCCAGCTCAAATCGCTAGTGCCATTCAAACGAAACACTGGAATCAAACCCTGCTTGTCAGCGAACTTCTTGGCTTTGACTATATCGTGGTATAAGTCGAACATGAACTGTTCGCGATTATTGAAGAACTCGTTGGTCTTACGTATACGTGCCCGCTGGATCGTGTTAGTGGATTCCCCACGCTTGAACATGCCACCGCGACCGGCAGTGTTAAGGCAAGCGGCGGTACAGCCTGGAGTACGCTTAGGGCAGGTCTCGCGTCCGCTGAGATCAGCTGGGGCAAGGTGTAAGATGAATGATAGGTATCCAAGTTTCGTTCCTTTTTGGATTTTGGGGTTCGCCGTTGAAAGCAATTTAAACATGGTTCGCTCCTTGTTTGTTAGTGTATGCCATAATTATAGCAGGAATCAAAGACCCAGTCAACCGCTGGGTTATTGATATTGATCGTTTAGTGAAGGGCCAAGCTCTTTGACTAGGCTACGCTCGTATGCATAAGCCTCAGCACGACCCCTAATCACAGTGATGACCTTATGCTCCCAAGCCATGTCTAATCCACCCGACTTCAAGTAGATGTAGAGTGCCCACAGTCTGTTTTCGTTACGGGCACGGCTTAGATGCTTGCGCCAGCGTTCTTTCACAGCCTTGGCTACTGTGACATCTCCCTTGCGGGTTAGGCCAATGTAGTTTTCTCCACGCTCCGAAACGGCTTCGTAGATGATGTAGTTTGAGTCTTTGCGGGCAGTTCTTTTTGTCTTCATGCCATAATTATAGCGCAGAAGCTCGAGGCAGTCAACCAAACGCCCCGCACTCGCCCCGTGGCTTTTTCACAACACTAGGGAAAGACCCTGTTGACAGCACGGCTTAAAAGACGTATAATATAAGCATCGTTCGAACATAGTGGGGGTGGACGGCGACTGCGGCGAAAGGTATTAAGTTAGTGTGCGCCAACTAACTAGAACGGTGACGACTTTTGGTGTTGTTTTTGCGCTACTCAAAAAAGAAAACCCGCTTGACAATGCGGGTTTTGGTTGGACTGAGTCCGGCCTCTTTTGACTGTTTAAATCTGATTGGACCGCCTACACACAATAGGAGTCCACAGTTCCTTTGCCATCTCGGATTCCTCACTCCATGCTATGTGATATTCATAGTTTTTTAATGGCTCTAGTAGATAGTCACTGGCCGCTATGTTATTATCTAATGGGAATACTTCCATATCACAGCTACGGTCATTGTGTTTAAAGCATACTAACCCATCTTCTGTTTGACTTATATACGCTTGATGAGTAGGAAAACGTATTTGTGCTATACCTCTTGCCATTGTACACCTCCGGTCTTGACATAGTATTTAACAGTGAACACTATCTTTCACCGTGCTAGACTGTATATAGTGTATAGGAACTGTTGGAATAGTGTGAGTAGACTGCCACCCGCTTGCGTATAGAGCTATACAGTGAGGGAGCTGGTCTAGAAAAGTGTCAAAAAGTGTTGAATTGTGTGACAAAGTGCAACAGATTCTGGATTATGAGTCATATTCTGCTCGGGCAACCGTGGGCATAGGGTAGAAAAAATCGGTTGCGAGTGGGGCAGAGAGGCATAGTTTTAATGGTTACTCACTATTCCCACACAAAAACCCCCAAATCACTATACCTCACAGCGGGGTCTTTTCAGTCGAGTGTGTACTAGCGTATAGTTCCGGCACAGCGAAGCGTTCACAGTGCGCTCATGTTGGAAACCCATGAACCCACAGCGGGGTCTTTTGCTATATACACTATGCGCTTATACTGTTTTGATTCTTATACGGTGGATCCAGATGTCATGGATCAACTGGGCTATTGTAGTTACTCATACACAGTAATGGCCGTGGGCATACGCTTCTACATACGGGAAGACCGACTGAGTCTAGCGTTGTTAGCAGACACACTATTAGTGCCCCGACCCAAATTAGACTTGATAGCTTAGTGTGCTAGCAGTCACAGCGGGGTCTTATAGCTTACGCTATCAAGTATGCTGTCAAGAAGCTTATAGTGAATGCCATAGTGCATACATATATCAATGCTAGTGTATACAGTAACTCATTGTCACATATACGCAGAATCAGCTCTTTCATACTAGAATGCGTTCCTATTATACGTAGTGCTTACATCACGAACTTCACAATAATAAGTGCCTTTTTGTACCACGCGAACTGCATCACAATCGGCTTTCACCAGTGTGCTAGACCCATGATCCATCATGCTCTTATCCGTTGCTATGTAAGTGACAGTATTGGCCACTGTGTATGCCGCACAGCCTGTCAATTGGCACACTGCTATCAACACTATTATGAGTCGACCCATGTTAGCCTAATCGTGTTAGTATGTCTATCACAATGATAGTCAACAGTAAGAAGAAAGCAACATGAGTCAAGTTCATGTACACAGTATACGGGACTTCAGTTGGTTAGTCAATGTGTTTGGTTATCCACGCCCAGAACAAGCCGAGGCCTGTGCATTGGCTTGTGAATGGTTATAGACTACAGGGTGCTCAAAAATTTTTTCGCAGCCGCTTCGCGGTGTGTTAATCTACGCTGGGGCTGAATCTCGCCAAAAACGCTTCAAGTCTACAGTTGTACTCTTTGTCGTTCAAGATGTCTCTATAACGTGCCCATTTGGTATCCGACTCTGTGTACACTGCCATCAGTTCAAATTCATGATGGTTTGAGCCCACCCAGTACTTGCTGAGTTTCATATCAATCATATCATACCTCCCGGATTGGCTTGTTCAATTTCGTCCAGTTTCTCCCACACAAACTTCAGCATGTGCTTGCCCACTGAGGGATCCATGGTCATTAACAAGGTTATTCTGCTGAGTAATGCGCCCGCTACTTCATGGGCTGGGCAATGGTTATACTGTAACAACACAGCATCCAATTGGTTTATCAGGGTGTCTAGTTCGGCATCTGTTATCATAGCATCCTTATCAATCCCACAGTGTCGATTGTGGTAAGAAGCACATAATTAGCCAACATACCAAAGGAACGCCGACTAAAAGCGCACCAAGCGTATATAGCACAACCTGTAATCCAAATTGGGTACAAGACAAGTAAGGGAGGTGTGGGCACAGTTGTGGCCATAGTGATACTACAACCAATAGAGATAGCCCAAGCAAGGCTCTCAAGACAAAAACGTATTCTATTACTGGTGTAGTCATCGCGTATCCAATCCAGGGTGGGTTTAAATATATTATCAAGCATACTGTAATTATACAGGCCGCCTTGTGGCGTATGCAAGAAGTGAATAGCCATAAAAAAAGAGCCGGGGCCCTTTAGTGCTGGTTACGAATTCCAGCGATACCTTATCTTGTACCCGATTTCATTTCCACTAGATTGTCACGGAATATGTGCCACGCTTCTTGCCAAGTCCAACGGGCACTGCCTTCCCAAACCTGCTGTCGGCTCAACATTAAGGCATCTTTCACAGCCTGCTTGAGCTCGTCATTTAAACAGCCAGTTACACCCTCATCAATCACATCCTCTGGACCCTGGCATGGGTAAGCGGCTACAGGTGTGCCACAGGCCATGGCTTCTATCATAACAATGCCAAACGTTTCCCACTGACTGGGGAACACAAACACATCTGCCATGGCATAGTAACGTGCTAGGTCCACTCCAGTCCTAAAGCCTGTGAACATGACGTCAGGGTAGGCCTTTCGATAAGTGTCCAACATGGGGCCATCGCCCACCATGATCTTGTTGGCACCTGGGTAGTCCAATTCAAAGAAGGCTTCTAGATTCTTTTCCTTGCTGACCCTGCTGACACACAACAATACGGGACCGTTTACCACAGTCTTGACTCGATAGCTGGGGTTAAAGATATCACGATCCACGCCACGGGTCCAGGGTATAACTTCACCCCCAAAGCCATGCGACTTGAGTTCACGAACCATGCTGGGTGTTGTGGTCAAGACCTTGCCTGAATGCTTGTGGAACCAACGTACAAAACGCCACGTTAGGCTTTCAGGTATGCCAAACAGCTTTTTCAACCCTTCAGGAAACTTAGTATGATAAGCGGTATTGTGGCGAATATCACCCAATGAAAGATATGCTCTAGCCCACAGACCAAGAGGACCCTCTGTGGCGATATGGATATAATCCGGAGATATCTCCTCAATCTTCTTGCCCAAGTTCCTGGGATAGGCAATCTTGACTTCGTTGTAGCCAGGGCAATCAATGTAGCTGAACCACCCGGGATCCAGCACCACAACGTTATAACCGTCACGAGTTGCACACGCCTCAATATTTTTGTAGGTGGTAACCACGCCATTGATTTGATCCTTTAAATTGTCTGTTATTATGAGGATTGTCTTAGACATTTGCCTTCTACCTTGAAACTTTTAAACTTTAGTTGCCACTTGAGTGTGCTTAGGGCCTGCTCGCAGGTTTTTTGATCCGCGAACTGTAGTTCCACTCTTCCCGGCTGATCTGTTGGATCGTTCACGTGTACTGCTATTAGGATCAGTAACCACATCATCCTTCTCCTGTGTCCAAGTAATTATCTCCCACTGCCCGTTCCAATGTTCCACTAGGGCTGTGCATGATTCTACCCAATCACCATCATTCATGTACACAACACCATTGATCTCTTTGATCTCTGCGTGATGTATGTGTCCACATATTACTCCGTCAAAGCCACGCTTTTTACAGTAGTTGGCAAGATTTTCCTCAAACTTGAACATAAAGTCCACAGCACGTTTTACTCTATGTTTGAGATATTGACTAAGACTAAAGTACCCAAAACCAAGACGATGACGTAGCCAATTGAATTTGCTATTAAGCGATAAAATGATATCATATGCTTTGTCTCCTAAAAAACTTATCCAAGGCGCCAATCTTGTTATGCCGTCAAACAAGTCACCATGTGTGACTAGATAATGCTTGCCGTCTGCACCTATGTGTTCTATTTGATTGTGTATTTCAACAAGCCCAAACGAGAATCCATATGGTATCATGGGACGCAGAAATTCATCGTGATTACCAGCTATGAATACCACACGGGTTCCGCGTTTGGCATGACCCAGTACTCTGCGTACCACATTGGTATGACTTTGTTTCCAACGCCATTTGTTTTGTTGTATTTTCCAAGCATCGATGATATCACCAACGAGGTAGAGAGTATCACATGAATTGTGTTTGAGGAAATTATTGAGTTGTTCCGCCTTGCAGTCTCTTGTACCCAAGTGGACGTCACTCACAAAAATACTACGATAAGTTTTTTGCATAGCAATATTTATCGTAGTATCGGGTGTGTAATGTTACAGTTGTGTTAAATTTGCACCAGCGTCCATTTTGTTGTAAATGGTTTGCCTTCGGCCTTGTGTTTCAGTATCTTAGCGAACTCTTTTTTACGCAGTTCGGAAACCGTTTCTGTATCATGGTCGACGCAAGCCCTGTACAGTTTAACTAAAAGTTTTTTCTGTTTCATGGTTGAGTCCTCCTGACAAATATTTAGTCAATAAAAAAGCCCGCCTAAGCGAGCTTTCGGATTGCACTTTAAAAATTAAAGTGTGATGCCCATTGCTTTGGCTTTGTAGCCAAGTGCGATAATTTCGCGGCTGGCATTGCCCATTTCGTATTCAGTAACAGTAACACCGTTACCAGCCACACGGCTACGGCTGTAAACAGCATAACCTGATTGACGAATACGGCTTGCTTCGGCAGCAATGTTCTTGATGCCAAAACGCTTTTCAGCTTGAGCACCAGTTACTTTTTCACCATTGTACAATGCATTGAACAATTTGTAGGTCTTAGTTTCTTTTGAAATGAATTTCATAATATTTCCTCTTTTAAGTTTTACTAGTATCCACTAGTTAGACTTAGTATACTACAGGTAAAGATGAAACTCAAGCTGTTCGGCTATCTTCAGTGAGTTCAGGATGCCAAAACTTCTTGCCAGGATATCGTTTGGCCGCCAAGGTCATTACTTGGTGTAGACTCTGTGCCTGTGCCAAAAATTCGCCAGTCATTTTGTTGTAAGCGTAGACAAATCCATTGACCCGCTCAACTTCAACTTCGATAGCATCTTCAGGCAGGCCTTCAACTTCCACTTCTTCAAGTACCTTTTGGGCATGTTCCAAATACTTGATAATGTCTTTGGCATTGCGAACCATGCGTACCAGCATGATCTGTTCTTTAACCCAAGAGCCTATGTAATAGCCCACTGCGCCTGCAATTAGTAGTTCAAATAGATTTTCCATTTTGATCCTTTTGATTGGTAGTATTATTTAATGCATCATGCGGGAAATCATAGTGTTTTGTGCCCAAAAAGCTATAAAGGTTCCAAGTTATTGGGTTCCAGTACCTATGAAACAGGTTATTTAAGAACACTACGAGTACTGCCAAACAGGCAATTCCCAAACACACCAATATAGTACAGGCCAAAAAGTTACTTGCTGAATCCAATGTCATTCCACTACTCCTTCAATTCTCTTACCTTCTTTTAATGTGCGCATCAGTTGCCTGTTGCGTTCCTTTTGTTCTGCGGCCGCACGAGTCTTATCCGTGCTGATCTTACACATGCGGTCGTAGTCACGTGCCCACTGTACTCCAGCAAGCCAATCTTCCAATCGTTCAATACTGCCCACGAACAGTTCCGCATCGCGGCTGTACATTGGTAGTGCATCTGCATCTTTTGGCACAAGGCTTAAGGCACCGTGACTGTCTGTCCAATCACCGTGCTTGCTTTTGCTGAACTTGAAGCCAAGGAGATCGATTTTCTCTTCAAGATTTCGAATTCTTTGAATTGTGTTCCAACCACTCATACACTTACATGTTTAATAAACTTAAACAAGTCCTTTTTATTTTGAGGAGTCCACCATTTGCCATCTTTACCGCAGGTTTCATTACGATCCTTGCTCAGATAATCCATTCGAGTAAGTGAACATCGTTCATAGTAAGGCGGCCTGACAGTATTGCCTGTTACGCGATTTTCTACAACTTCATTTTCAATATAGTTTAAACGACACCGCAATTCAATTCCAGTGCCCCATTGCGGAAACTCTGATAGTTTCCTAAAACTGTGCTTGCAATCCTTGCATAATACTTGTTCACTCATGTTCATCCTCCGTTACTACAAAATGACTAATAATCAAATCTAATGCCGCAATGGTTTGTACATTCAGGCCCACATCTTCTGGATGTAGCCAATAACCGTCAGGGTTTGAATCACTCTTGGGATTCTTCTTCCATTGTTTTAATTCTTTTTTGAGATATGCACGATAGTCTTTTAGGTTAAGACTGGTAATGCGATCAGCAGTCTCTCCATCAATCCATTGATATGGTTTATGTTTTGCTTTGCTCATTGTGTTCTTTCGTTAGTTCAGCAACAAAAAGGAAACGTTCGTAGGCTTTACGAACAATGGGATTGGCCATGAGTTTATCTGCTTCCAACATCATAGCCTTTACACCTGCTTCTGCACAGTCATGAACACTGAGTCCATTCAGTGTGCAAAGATCGTCACCAAACTCTTTGGCTAATCGTTCCCATGCTCGCTTCTGGCCTGGGGTAATGGGAGTTTGTTTGGGACGTAGTTCGCTGGCCTTACTAATAGCCTTGCAAATAGCATCTTCAGCCACACGACCAGCGGCTATCATAGCGGCATAGTTAGGATCAATGTTGTAGCGGCGGCTTGAGCCTCCGGGGTAGCTCATAACCAAATGAGTGCCTCGGGTAAAGCTGTCCAGAAAGTCGTTATCGTACTCACTAACTGGCACATATTTGCGTCCAATCTTTTCGTAGTAGATTTTTTTCATTGCTGTTTACTGCTAGTTTATCGTACAGTAATTATAACAGCTTTACTCCTGCTTGTCAACGTCATTTCCCCATTTGAGAGTCCAAAAGGTATAATCGATATCTTTGAGTTTGGCTACAACAGCATATTGCATATGGTATTGCATTTGATCCATTTGTCTATGCCATTCCGGAGTGTCTACCGCACGAGACATGACCCATTGTCCCATTTCACTTTGTTGCCATTGGTACAACGGTTCAGCGGCATACAAGTCTGGATCTTCCACATCGCCCATTCGAAAACGGTGTACAACCACAGTGTGAATTTTGTAGGCCTGGTCACCAAACACCATAACATCGTGGGTTTCGATATCTTTTGGTTCTGCCATAAAACCCGAGTTAGTTTTGGTTATTATCGCCATTACATAGCCAAATCAAACACAATAGGATCAACTTCTTTTGAAACGGGTTTGGAAGGCAAAGGTGGTTTGGTAATCAACCCGTTGGCCAATTCACTACGTTCATTAACATTCTTCTGTCCCAATACCACAATGCCATAATACTTCTTACCCTTTTCAACCAGCATGACCACACAACGGCCTGCTGGATCAGTGTAACCGGTCTTGCTGATCAATATGTTGTCAAACTTAAAGATGCTGGGGTTGGTGTTGTGCAATTTGATATGCACTTGCTTTTTACCTCGTGGTATCAATATGTCAGCAGTTTTTTCGTCTGAATATGATTTCAGTGCTTCGTTGTCTTTAATTGCACCAATAAAACTGATTAGTTCAGTTGCTGTGCTTACATTGTTCTTACTTAGACCCGTGGGCTCTTCAATGCTGGTGTTTATTAAACCACGACCTTTTATGTAGGTGTTTGCATCTTTGATGAACTGGTCAAAGCCACCTGGATAAGTATTGGCCAAAGTTTCGGCTGCTCTATTATCACTGCTGATCATCATGGCCTTCATTAGATCATGGCGAGATACCATCATACCGTTGGGGAAACGACCTCCACTCTTACCTTTTACTCGGACTTTTTCCGTTAGTTCCACACCGCTACGCAATATAGTGACAGCAGTGAACAGTTTGGTAATACTGGCAATGGGGCGTACTTCGTAAGTGTTGAACGACACTTGATATTCGTGCTGATCGTAATCATACAATGCATAAGCACCACCTGCGTGTGCCGCTGTGCTGTAACAGATAAGGATCGATAGTAATAATTTTTTCATCTACTATTTAATAGTTTACAACCACCTCAGTGCAAACCAGTTGGCATCTTCTTCTCGTTCAAATACCCACACTAGTCCCATAGTTTCAAAAGGACCTTTAATGTGCTGGGCAGTCCATGCATCGATATCATAGCCATCTTCCCAGGTCATGGGTTTGAGTATAATTTTACGCCAGCCTATTTGACAAAGCATGTCTGCAAGAATTTGAAAGTCTATCTCAGCGGCCATTCTACTGCCAGCAGAATCCAGCATTTCTTGTTCTAAGTTATTCATTTACGTGCTAACTCCAACAGCATTTGATAGTTACGATATGCTTTGGCCACTGCGGGATTCTCATCACGCACCATACGATCCTTACGTTCATCGGCCCAGCATTTCTTGCCATACTCGGCATCGGCACCCAGCTGTTGCATGTGTTCCTGCTCTGCCACTAATCTTGCTAGATTGGTTGAAGTTAAGTGTATGGCTTTCATAGGCAGTATCTCAGTTTCCATTTTAAAACTGTCAGTGTCATAGAAGTCGCGGTGGTAAGCAGGCGCTTGTCTCCGATACTGATTATACTCGCGGCTGTCTTCAATTCGACAATCAAACTTAGAAATAAAATACTCCAAGTCTCCAGCACTGTCGTTGTGTTTGACGTTGTTAGAATAACCATAGTTATATTTCATGATGTCCACCTAATTAAAAACATGGTGATTTGCTTTTCACTCTTAAACTTCCAAACATTAAAGCTCATGCGTACTCCACAGCGACATTCATCTGTCCATGCCTGTACAGGATCCATATCAGACTCATTCAAGCCTCGCTCAAATCCTCTAGGTAGGATGTCATCTACATAGGCTTGCAGTTTAAGTCCTGGCAATCGTTGCCATTTGATTTTAGGGCTGGGCATCCATTCAGTTAAATCTATTGTCCAAGGGTGTGTTCCAGCCATGGCTTGCAAGCCTCCCAAGTTTTATAAATGTGTGAGCGGCCACCAGCCGCGATCCATTCTTCACAGTTGCTGGTACGGTCATCAATTAATATATCACCTGGCTTACAATGTTTCCACTTGTCATAGCTGTATGGACCGAGGAATACTGGAATGCCTTCAAAGTGTTCATGTGCCCACCATACTTTATCCTGTGCCGCAAACTGCATATCGTTGTTGCGTGGAAGTGCAGATAAAAACGCCATTCCATCTGCTCGTCCTTTACTAACAGCATCACGACAATATTGTACAAGATCGTGTGCATTTTCTTTTAATGGCAAATGACGATAGAATCTAGCGTTCATTTTAATCTTGTCCCAATCCTCTTGCGGAATACGTTCATTGTCTTTGTTCCAACGCATCTTTAAAAATTCTTGTGCGGCAGTGTGCCAATCGGCTACTACATCATCCATGTCTAAATATATAATCATGGTGCTATCTCTCTTAGTTCTGCATCTAAGTCGTTTTCAACAAACTTGCTGAGTATGTCAAAGTTTTGTTCTGCACGTAGTACGGCCTTGTATGCTTTTTCAAGAACAGGATTGTTTTCAATTAATGTAGCACGATTGCGTTCAAGTGTGCGTTGTGTACGTGCCCATAACAACAGATCCTGTGTTTCTGGATCCAAACTCACACTGGGATATCCTGTGGCCAACATTTGCCAGCCATTGCCATCAAACACTTGAAAGTCACTGCCCCATATACGAATCATGCCCTGCATGGGATTGCTGTTGTTTTGATTGATATACTGAGGTGTAGTGTTACCACCAGATACCACTACACCCGGGCCACCTACTAGGTTTTTAATCATGTTCGAAGTCCTTTAATGTCTTTGTATGTGACACGAATGTAAGTGTGCCACTCTGCACCAATCTTCATAGGCAAGTCCAAATGTATACTCACCATAGGTCCTTCTGTTTCATTACGCATATTATCTCCATATGCAGTACCAACATAAGGCACGCCTTTGTACTTGCCTTCTACTCTATCGCCAAACTTGTATCGAGGTTTAGGACGATGCTGTTCAAAATACTCAGCTAAGTTCATTGTTCCACTGCCTCTACAGGTTTGTTGGGTATGTTGTCCGCATCACCTTCTTGGGCAACCACAAACCCCAAGTCCAACATGATTTTTTGTTCGTCCCAAACACAATGAGGCCGGAACACAAACAGTCTTAATGTGAGGTTGTCTTCGCTGTAGTAAATCCTGTAACGCACTTGTTCTATACCCAAGGTGTCAGCTAGTTCCTGCAATGTAAAACTTTCAGGCCAATCTTCAGTTACACTGGCACGAGTTTTTTCAAAGTAGAAATCCTGCATACGCTGTATGGCAGAACCTTTGCCCCAAAATGCATTTTGCTCACACCACACAATGGTGTGGTCCAGCATATCCACAGTGATCTCATTAGTCATACAATACGGCCAAGTCCAAGATAGATTAGAGTTTGTAGTTCTGTTTGATAGTCTTGGCCTAGTCTACGCTTTTCGTAAATTGCTTGCAACACTTCCTTGCCGTCGCCGTAGCCCATAACACCCGAACCACGGCTTTCTAATTCTTCAATTAGGTCTTCTGCATCAAAGTCGCCCAAGTCCACATCCACTTCAACTTCTGTATAAATTGTCTTGTACATTTAATCTTCCTTAATTTTTGGAATACTATCAATCCAACGTAAGATAAACCATTCTCTATGTGCTTCTTTTTTGAAGCTCCACAAGTTCTCAGTCATGCTCATACCCACACCTTCGGCTGTGGCCCAAGCAATCATTTCTTCATTTAGTTCGGGAGTTAGTTCACCTGCCTCAAAAGACAAGCCTGGAAGTCTCCACATGCCAACTTCTACATGTTTCATATCAATATTCCGGTGCTGAGTAGTCTTTGTACTTTTTGTACATGGCCGCACCATCTGCACCATAAGCAGGGCACACTAGCACATAATCAGCCATGCCGTCAGCACCCGTGCCACCAGCAGTACCACAGACAAACGGACGCTCAACGCCAAACAGTTTTCTCAGCTCTTCTCGCATACGTTCGTTTTCTTTGATCAACTCAGAATCGTTTTTAACCGGACTCTTTAGATCAAATGTGTTCAAAAAGAACTCCAACAAATCTTCGTCTTCAAGCTGTTTGTAGTCTTTGGGATCTAGTCCTAAATTTTCTAGTTTAATTTCGATTATGTCTCTCATGTTAGTCGGCCCTGTTGATAAACTCACTATACTTCAATAGAAACATAGTGTACTTTCTTTCATTATAAAAGTCTAGCCTAATCGAGTGTTCGACGTATCCGCCATCTGGTTTGATAACCCATTCATTGTGTTCACGCACAGTAAAACCCAATACTTGTTTCATCTTGCCACGCAACATGAACACAGTTTTTGGATGCTCATTGTGCATCTCTTTTCTAATGCGTTGCCATTGGCTAACTGTTAGATTGACTGTAGGCATGTTTGTCATAGTCCCAGTGGCGAGTATCGTACACTTGCGCTCGAATGGTGTAACTGAACAGCCCTAAGCCAACAGTAAGTCCCGCATGATCTTCTTGAACTGTGAACTTACATTCTACTTCAGCTATGGTATCTGAGCGATAACATTCTATTTCCCAATACTTGTTTTTGGACAAGGGCCCTGACCAAGCACGAATGTGCTCAAAACGATCACTCCAAGGATTGCGTATCGTTAAGTTAATGTATATCATTTTGGTTCAGTTCCTTTGCGCCAATCTTCATTGATAATAGTCTTATCCGAGTTACAATTCAAACACAAGGATCGAATATTCTCTTCAGAGTCATCACCGCCATCTGCTTGTCTAACTTGATGGTCGCCGATAATACGATTACGACACAGTCTATTAAACAGCACAGGGCTAGTTGTTTCCAGTGTGGGATATTTTAGTCTAACCTGTTCAGATACATCTATACCGCAATCATCACAAATCCATTTACGATGTAATGTGTGCAGTCTATCAATCTTACCAGGGCCACCATATTCAACAAGTTTGAGGCTGTGTTCTCTACATAAGATGTCACTGCCAGGGCCCTCAAACATGGACAGAGGATTTTTACATCCGTCCATGCAACAGATTCGATTGTGTCGAATCTGTTCCTTGAGGACACTTTGACCCTTTAACTTGTCTTTGCTAGGATCACGTAGTGTAGTCATATTACCACAAGTCCGCTTTGTTAACTACAGTAAAGCCATTGTTGGGAATAAACTTGGGCACTTTGAGTTTGGTACTCTTCTTGAGTTGAGCAATCAAAAACGGAATGCCTGTACGCATTTCTGTTGTAAATCCTCTAACAATTACATCACCGTTGGAATCAACATCGGTGCTGTTCTTGTTAGCGGCTCTGTACCAATTCTTATATGCTGTTTGTACCTTATCCCAAAACGGACTAGACGGACTAAAGTCAGCGGCAAAGTTTTGTTTGGTAAAGTTAACAAACTCCAACAGGTATGTGTCGTCTACATCAATATCCTGTTCATAGCAAAGATTGAAATACTCATACAACTGTCTAGCTTCCTTGGGTTCTACAGGACGCTGTTCATTTAAGAAACTCCAATAACGTGCAAACATACGAGTAACTTCTGGATGCTTGCGAGTCTTCAAGCTCTTGCTCATCAGTGTGTCAGCCAGCAAGGTAAATGCACCAGGCTGGTCGTCATCGCCCAATTTGCTGTGTGTGGCAAACAAGCCTGCGGCCGCAAGGTAATCGTTCTTGAGTGCTGTGTCTGTCCATTCAGTATCAGTAGCGCCGTCAACTTTGGCACCATTTACCATCTGGCAATAGATGTCAATAAAATCTAATTCTTGTTTGGCTTCGCCGTTCAACAAAATAAAGTTACGACGGATTTCTAATTTGTGCTTGACATTATAAACAACAACTGGAATCATTGCCTTTGCTGTTTGCTCACCAAACACTTTGGTAAGGATAATGTAGAGTGCAATGGCAGTGTGCTGTCCATCCCATGCAATATAATAACCAGGTTTGTTTTCGTCTACATATACTTGAATAGCCATAGTCATTGTACTACGGAAGTTCTGCAGAATATTCAAAATGTGTCGCATATTCAAACTACGTTGCATTGTAGTATCAATAAGGATTTTATCCATATTGACCTGAATAGCCTTACACAGTTCCAAATCTTTAAATTGTTGCCATTCAGAATGTCTGCGTTTGAATTCGTCCACCACTGCTACCAACATTGGAGCAAACATTGGAGCAAATTTCAATGCTTCATTTAGTCGTTGCTGTAACGATATGAAGTTAGAGGTGCTGTTGAGATATCGCCCATTGACAATTTGAGCGTGAGTTAGTGCTGTCATTTTAGTTTCCTTTTTTGCGGGCATCTTGCCCATTTGTTCGGTCTTACACGACCATATGCACAGCGGAACTGCTGTACATGTCGCTATTATATATTAGCTATTGTTCTTAGTCAATCTAATTTGGCTAACAAACCTTTTGACTATCAAGAAGATATGTTATATAATAACTACAAGTACAACACACCCGGGGTTACTCATGGAAGCAGTTAAAGAAATCACAGTTTGGGCAGATGGCAAAACTGCGGTCAATCACACATATCTACTGGACGGCGACAAAATGGTTGCCTACATTCGTTACGGCACAACTGAACCATTTTGGTTTAAAAATCCAATCAAAGGTTTTAGTCGCAGTGGCCGAAAGTTTGAGCGGGTCAGTGATACTATGTTTAATATGAGTATGAATGTGCTTACTCCTAGCAACATAAAAGAAGTAACAGGTAGCAAAGGCCAAAAGTACATTGTTGACTTGGATGAGAATACTTGTACTTGCCCAGGTTATACATTCCGAGGCAATTGCAAACACATTAAGGAATTGGAATTGGCATGAAAAACTTTTTCTTGGGCTTTCTACTGGCCACAGCTATCTTTTTGGTTGGGCTGAGTTATATAGAAATCCCCGAGTACACAATACAAACAAGGACAATTTGCATATGACAAATTTCAGACATTGGGTACACGAGCTTTGGTTACAAAATTGTGACGAGAACATGGAATACCACGAACGTCCTGTCACCAAACAGCGTTATTGGGACCAATACAAATATTGGCTAAAACGCGAATATCGTTACCAAACAAAAAAGTCCCAAGAAGACAACGCTCAATAAATACCTAGCGTTAAAGGGTTAACATGAAGATTTTGATAACGGGCTACAAAGGGTTCATTGGCCGAAACATGATGGACTGGTGCCATGCTGAAGAAGGATGGCAAGTTGAAGGATGGGACTGGGATCCAAAAAGCAAACCAAATGTAATTGAGTATGACTGGGTCATACATTTGGGCGCCGTAGCCGATATGACTGCCAAGGATATTGATGCAGTCATGATACAAAATTATGAGTTTAGCCAATGGCTGTTTGAAGAATGTAATAGACATGGCGTACACTTGCAATATGCCAGTTCAAGTAGTGTGTACGGTGACACCAAAGACTTCAGCGAGTATGCTCCGTGCAAACCCGATACACCTTACGCATGGAGCAAATATCTATTTGATCGTTGGGTGTTCCAACAAGAGCAACATGTGATGGTGCAGGGATTTAGATACTTCAATGTGTACGGCAAGTACATGCACCTGCGTGACAAGCGGTCCAATGTTATACACAAATGGAGAGAACAAGCTCGTAAGGAAGGCAAGATCACAGTTTGGGAAAATGCCGAAACAGTAAAACGTGATTGGACATGGGTCGGAGATGTGTGTCGACTACAGATAGATTTTATAAAAACAGTGAATGGTTCGGGCATATGGAATGTAGGTACTGGACTGTCACACAGTTTCTTAGATATTGCGGAAGAAATAGCAGAGCAGGAAAAGGTCTCTATTGAATTTGAACCTGTAAGTGCTGAGTATGCCAAGTCTATGCGTTGGAAGACGCAAGCAGATCTTACTAAACTAAAAGAGACAATAGGAAAAAGAAAATGGTTAAACGTATTCGAGTGGTTACATTATGAGACTTGAAGGACAAGTTGAAAAAGGATGGGGCGGCGAACTGATATTTGCCACCAACGATTTATATTGCGGTAAACTCATGTACTTCAAACAAGGTGCAAAGTTCAGTATGCACTTTCATGATGAGAAAGACGAAACTTGGTTTGTGTTAGAAGGCCAGTTTGAAGTAAAGTATATCGATACCAAAGATGCAAGTATGCACAGCAAGATACTTAATGAAGGTGATACTTGGAGAAACTTTCCACTGGAGCCGCATCAGTTGATCTGTATCAAACAAGGTATCATAATTGAAGTCAGTACTCCTGACAGTGTGGAAGACAACTACCGAGTGATGCCCGGTGATAGTCAAGCCAAACCAGCAAGCACTGCGCCAGCTGTCAAACGAACTAATCGTAAACGAAAGTCATAAATGACAACAGTAATGGTCAATGGTACATTTGATGTGTTACATCCGGGACACGTTGCCTTGTTAAACACCGCACGTAGTTATGGAGATTGGTTAGTTGTAGCTATCGATACAGATAGACGAGTCAAAGAACTCAAAGGCGATAAGCGTCCAATCAACAATCAAACAGATCGAAAGATAATGTTGAGTAATCTCAAAGCTGTGGATATTGTTGTGTTCTTTGACAGTACAGAAGAACTAGTTAAACTAATGGAATTATACAAACCAGATGTCTATGTTAAAGGCAGTGACTGGAAGCACGATAAGAAATCCACCGCAGAACAATATTGCAAACAGGTAATTTATTATGACAGAGTCGGCGAATACTCAACAACAAACACAATTCAAAATATTATTAGTAGGTGACAACTGTAAAGACATCTACCAATACGGCACAATAGACAGACTAAGTCCAGAAGCTCCGGTTCCGGTATTTGTTCCTACTTACACAGAAACCCGTGACGGCATGGCCGGCAATGTGGCCAATAATTTGGAAGCATTGGGTTGCTATGTTAATTATTTGCACGGCGAAACTAGTACCAAGACTAGAATTATTGATGCACGTAGCAAACAACAGATTGTTCGTATTGACAATGACATTAAGTCTGATCCATTAACATTTGCTACAGCTATACCCAATGTATATGATGCTATTATAGTCAGCGATTACAATAAAGGCACAGTGACTTACGAACTAATAGAGGAACTGATTGCAACTAAAATTCCTGTATTTGTTGATACAAAGAAAACAGACTTAGCCCGTATGCAAGGCGCATGGGTAAAGATTAATGATTTAGAATACAGTAAGATTACTAGCGAATGTTCTGGATTGATTGTTACACATGGGGCAAGTGGTGCAAGTGTACTGCATCATGATATTACATGTCCTGCTCCCAATGTAGAAGTCAGTGATGTTACAGGTGCAGGAGATACATTCCTTGCGGCATTTGCATATCAATATATCAACACAAAAAACTTGCTACAGTCAATTAACTTTGCCATCAAGGCAAGTGCGGTTACTGTACAACATTTTGGAGTACATGCTCCTACACTAGAGGAAATACAATGAGAGTATTGGTAACTGGTTACAAAGGATTCATAGGACAAAATTTAGTGCAGTACATCTACGACAACACAGACTGGAGTGTGGATCTATATGAATGGGGTGACAGCAACATGCCCAGTGTAATGGAACAAGATTGGGTAATACATATAGGTGCAATCAGCAGTACAACAGAACGCGATTTAGATAAAGTAATGCGACAAAATGTAGACTTTACTAGACAGTTGTTCAATGCTTGTAAAACATACGGCGTTAATTTTCAATACAGCAGTAGTGCAAGTGTTTACGGATTTGGCACAGACTTTAAAGAAACAGCAATGCCAGATCCCCGTACGCCATACGCATGGAGCAAGTACCTGTGTGAATATTATCACAAGCAACACCAAGGCGGCAATATAGTACAAGGTTTCCGATATTTTAATGTGTACGGCAACCAAGAAGAACACAAAGGTAATCAAGGCAGTCCTGTAAGCCAATTCAGCAAACAAGCAGAGTCTGGTAAGATTAAACTATTTCACAACAGTGATAATTACCTACGTGATTTTATTGCTGTTGAGGATATCTGTAGGGTACACGTAGAATATATCAAACGTGTCAAAGATTCTGGTGTATGGAACATTGGAACTGGTAAAGCTATTAGTTTTCAACATGTTGCAGATTTAATCAGTAGAAAGTATGATTCTTCCATAGAATACATAGAAATGCCTGAAATTCTCAAATCCAGCTATCAAACATACACTTGTTCAGACACATCTAAGTTAGAAGACAGCATAGGAACCCAGCGTTGGATCACTTTGGAGGAATGGCTTGATAAATATAAATTATGAGAGCAAAAGAATTCCTTATTTTAGAAGCCACTAGTGACCCTGCCGTTGTAAAAACTCAGGAAAAGTTGCGAGATCTGGGCTATGATCTAGGTCCGTACGGACCCAATGGAGACGGTGTAGACGGCATTGTAGGTCCTTATACCCAAGCCGCTATAGATGCTTATGCCAAGGGCATAGATCCTAAAGACACTCAAAAACCAGATCCTCTTGCAATTAAATCATACGAAAAAAAGAATCGCCCAGCTCGCAGGATATTAAGCAAACAAGAACCATCAATTGTACCAGTTGAAGGGCCAGTATCTAGTCCATTCGGTTACAGAACTAGTGTAGGCTCGGCCCGCAATCATAACGGTACAGATTTTTCAGTACCTACAGGTACCAAGGTAGTTGCGCCAGCGGATGGAGTAGTTACCGGCGCTGGCAGTTCGAAAAGTGGTGAAGGCAACTATGTAATACTGGATGCTGACGGAGTTGTGCATAAATTCTTCCATCTTTCTAAAATTTTAGTTCAAACCAATGATCAGGTTACTGCTGGAGAAGTGATTGCGTTGTCAGGCAATACTGGACACAGCACTGGACCGCATTTACATTGGGAAACACATGTTGCTGGTAGACCAGTAGACCCTATGAGGAACACAGCATAATGCGAGCTAAAGAATTCCTTCCAGAAACTAAACTACACGGTAAATTTGGCAAAGTGGATGCACAAGTATCTAACAGTTTGCCTGGTGCGTTTGTACAACGAGACTTGCGTAACACAGACCCTTACATGCAATATCGTTATGGTATGGCAATAGCGGCGGCAAGAGCCAACAAGGATCATGATATAGATTTTGATCAGGAAAGTGCATGGGCAGAAAACTTATCATTAATAACATTTTCTCCCGACGATGAAGAAACTATTAGACTTGCAGATAAACTAATGGGAGTTAAAGCTACCCGTATTGCCAGTAGTAAGAGTACAGAAACAGATGTTAATACAGTTAGTCCTGTATCCAAACCAAAACGTAATCAATACGGGGTCTAAATGAGAGCTAAAGATTTTATTTTATTTGAAAGAGATGGGCCTACCAGAGACACCGTGGATCCAATCGGCGACTTAGCAAACCGGTTAACGGCGCAGTCTAAAAATGCCACACCCGCACCTAAACCTAATAACGCTAAACCTCAACGTCCTGCTGGAACTCCGCCAATACATGTTGCATTGGAACCTAAAGGCTTAGGTGCATACATTGAATCCAAAGCCAAAGCCGATGGCATCAAAGGCGTACAGTTAGCTAACTTTATGGCACAGTCCAAAGTTGAAACAGCTGGGTTCACTAGTTTAGAAGAATGGGCAGATGGTTCTGCATACGAAGGCAAACTAATACTTGGTAACAAATACAGAGGCGACGGACCTTTATTCAAAGGCAGAGGATTCATGCACTTGACTGGTAGAGAGAATTATACCAAATGTGCGGCCGCAGTTCCTTCCTGCAAAAATATTGTTAAGAATCCTGAATTAGTTGCAACAAATAAACAAGTTGCCGCTGATTCAGCATTGTGGTTCTGGAATACATTTATCAGACCCAACTATCGCGCCAACGACATACATGGTGTATCAGTTAGAGTTAATGGCGGCACCAATGGATTAACAGAACGTATTTCGGCATTTAAGGCCTATATTGAAAAATTAAAGAAAGGTATACCATCCAGTCTAAACAAAAGAGCTGAAGCGGATATTGAAGGCAATGCTGATCAATATGTAGCAAGTGTTGATACTCCAGATGACTTGGCAGAAGAAGGCAAAGCAAGTCGTGCATTATGTACTGGTGGCAAACCTGATCACGAGTTAGGTGCAAGCCAATTAGCCAGTTGTAAAAGTCAAGGACTCCGGGCAAGGGACGGCGAGAAGAGTCATTTAATTACTGCTGGTAAACGTAAAGTACGTGTGACTGTTGGCGGCAAAAAGATTAAGGGACGTAAGTATGGTGGGCCTTTGCCCGACTACGGCACAAGGAAGAATCAACGATGAGATTTACAGAATTTAAATTAGTTTTAAAAGAAAATAAACAGTCTGTTGTTATCATAGGTGATAGCATTGCTGTTGGTATTGGAGGCAGCGAGCCTTATGCAAAAGGTGGCATATCCACCGTTGAAGTTTTAAAACGAGTTAATGCATTTATTAAATCTGGAAAAGCCAAAGGTGCCACTGTTATCTTAAGTAGTGGAGCAAGTAATAGTTCTCCTATTGAATTAGAAGGTGGAATTAAAAAAACAGGTAATGGCGGATTGGAACCAGTTGAAGACCAATTGAAAGCTCTCAAGGCTGCAGGTGCAACAGTAGCACTGGTAGGAACAGGTAGTACTAAGTCAATAGCATTTCCAGGAACAAGTTGGACCGGCGGCAAAAAATATCGAGTTGATTTAACCGGAGTTAACGAACGATTGGAATCAATGGCACAATCGTTTGGCGCAACTTTTCTTGGCCCATTAGAAGACTACGACTCGGGTATGCATAGTGGAAAAGGCGATGGCATTCACCCATATGGCGGTTATAAAAAATTGCTAGCGGCTGGTTCTAATGTTGCAAAAGCCGACATAATTACTCCTGATGTTGTTAAACCAAATCAATCTCCAAAAGTTTCTACTGGCGATTACACTGTGGTATCTGGAGACAATCTTACTAAGATAGCCAAAGCTCACGGTGTTGCATTGGCAGATTTGATTGCCGCCAATAAACAAATTAAAAACCCTGATCGAATTTATCCTGGTGATGTTATATCAATTCCATCAAGTGGTAGTACTGCAATAGCTCCCAAACAAGATGTAAAGCCAGATGTAAAGCCAGATACAGCACCATCACCTGCACCAATCAAGAAACGATCTTCAGGCAAATATGAAATAAGAAATGTTGATTCGGCCAGCGATGTATTTGAGTTTTTCAAAGGCAAAGGACTTAATGATAATCAGTGTGCGGCATTTGTTGGAAATATTTACACTGAGTCAAGAGTTAATACCGCCGCACACAACAAAAACGAAAATGCCAGAGGTATCGTGCAATGGCGCATGGATAGGCTACAAAATCTTGCTAATTTTGCAAAGAAACTTAAAAAGAAATGGCATGATCTTGAATTGCAATTAGATTTCACATGGCATGAGCTGACTGGAAAATACAAACACGTATTGCCTGAATTAGAAGCTAACAAAAATAATCTTGCAAAATGTGTTGAGATTATTATGAACAAATATGAAGTGGCCAGTCCAAAAAGTTATCCTGAAAGATTGGGATTTGCTGAAAGTGCAATGCGTTTATTTGGTTCAGGAACAGATAAAAAATCTGCTTAATTTAAGCACAAATAAATACCTACATGAATCTAGCAGGTACCTTATTAATCGCCCCACCCGCAGTAAAAAACAATTTCTGGCATAAAACTGTAATTGCTGTCACTGAACATCACGCCGCAGGCAGTGTAGGGTTTGTACTAAACAAACGTAGCACTCTGAGTATTGTTGAGTTTGGCCAGCAGATGAACTGTGACATAGATTTGCCCGGTTATATCTATGTAGGTGGCCCAGTAAACAGTCAGAGCCTAACCATGCTTCATTCAAGCGAATGGCGTACTTCAAATACATTGCGCATATCCAATGAACTATCACTTAGCAGTACTGGTGATATGATACACAGACTAGCATCAGGGGACAGGCCCGAATACTATAGAATATTCCTTGGTATGTGCGGATGGGCTGTGGGACAGTTGGACAGTGAAATCGAAGGCAAAGCACCGTGGACCAAAGAAAATAGTTGGTGTTTGACCAAATCAAATTTAAATTTAATTTTTGGTAGCGATCAACAAGAACAATGGTGCAGTGCATTGGACCAAAGCGGTTTAGAATTTGCCCAAAACATATTATTGTAATCGATCTTGACTTAAATACAAAGTGAAGTTATAATTGTTTCTGTAATAACCCCATTTAGAAGAAAAGAAATGTCAGACTGTTTAGTTCTCAACGCTGACGGTTTACCAGTTAGTGTACTACCGTTAAGCACAATCAATTGGCAAGAGTCAATCAAATACATGGTCTTGGATAAGGCTGTTGTATTGCATTGGCACGACAATTGGGTAGTACGTTCAGCACGTTGGGAAACACCAGTGCCCAGCGTAATCATTCTGCGCGACTACATGAAAATCAAAACTACAGTTAGATTTAGTAGATCCAATGTATACCTGCGTGACGATGGACAATGCCAGTATTGCGGTTGCGAAATAGAACGCAAAGTTGCTACATTAGATCATGTGTTGCCAGTATCTAAAGGCGGTAAGACCACATGGGATAACTGTGTAACTGCCTGTGGACCATGCAACAGCCACAAGAGCGACAAACTGGGTATCAAGCCAAGAGTCAAACCTTACAAGCCAGACTACTACAATCTTGTAAATAAGCGCAAGAAGCAAGAGTTCAACGTAAGGCATACCGAATGGTTACAATATCTAAAGTAAAACAATTTTTATGGAAAGTCCTAGGCTTTTTAAGCCTAGGCATGGCCTATGTGGGGTTAATCACACCAGGCATACCTTACAGTTGCTTTGTAGTATTTGCGGCCTATTGCTTTGCCAAAGGATCGCCTAAAATGCATGCCTGGTTGTATAACCACAAGATCTTTGGCCCGTTTCTAACCAACTGGGGAGAAAAACGTGTGTTCCCTACAAAGATGAAATATTTTATGCTGGCCATGATGAGCACTAGTTTGATTATCATGAGCTTTACTGTGCCAGTTAAAGGTGTAGTCTACACAGGCATATTCATGTTGTTGGTAGCTGTATGGGCATGGCGTTTTCCAGGCAGTGTAGAAGAACATGACAAGCGTATTGCAGAAGGCCGTAAGATAGGCTGGTTCAATAACAGTTTTTAATTATGAGAATAATAGCATTTGGACCTAGCGAAATGTTTGGGCATGGATTAGAAGACTGCTTTACTCCTCCTTATTCTCCAGGCTCAACACCAAGCAAGTTTGCTTACCCTAATTTAGTGGCAGAACAATTGACATGTGAGTGCATTAATCTCAGTAGTCCAGGCTCTGGCGCATTAGATGTACTTTTAAAAATATTAAATTTTAGATTTGAGTCCACTGATATAGTATTGGTGCAATGGCCATCGCTAGGAACAGCAACGTTAATATTGGAAAATAATGATTTTATCAACGTACAACCTTGGATGGCTGAAGACTCTTTAAAGATATTAAAACATCCTGTTGGTGCTGACTTGATGAAGTATCAATCAGATAAATCAAATTTATCAATCAATCAACAATTGGAAATTGCACACAATTTTTACAAAACACACAGTGATCGGCATTTGTCAATTACCAATTGCTTGTATATGGATCATGCCGCACTTTATTTAGACAGTAAAAATCTCAAGAAAGTGTTTGGTGGTGCTGAATCTTGGAACTTCGAATACTCGCCAGTGACTGACCATAGAGTTATGAAAAATCACAGCGAATTCCTAGATTTTGCATTGGACAGACAGCATCCAGGACACTTGTGGCACCAACAAATAGCTAAAGAAATCATCTCAATAATACAATAATTTAATCATAAATAGTAGTACTTAAAGAGGTACTACATGAAACGATTATTAGCTTTGATCTTGCTGTTTACAGCAGGATTGGCCCAAGCCTGGGAGCAACGTGCTCCATTACCCGTACAAGCCTGCGCTGTCCACAGCCCTTACGGCTTTGCTCAAACAGCCCGCACAGCACAACCTATTTGCAGAGAAGCGTATCTAGTGGCATATGATGCTCCAGTAAAGATTCCAGTTTATGTGGCTTACACACTGTTGCCACAAAACGCATTGGGTTGTTTTCCACGCACCAATGCATTTGTAGCTGATCAAAGTCTAGGCGGAACTGGTGCTAGACCAGATGACTATGCTGGCACTGGTTACGACAAAGGACATGCCGCTCCAGACGGCGACCTAAGCTGGAGCCAACAAGTGGAATATGAAAGTTTTTTAATGACAAACATGTACCCTCAACACGGCTCTTTAAACAGGGGAATTTGGAAATTGTTGGAGACATCCGTCCGAGGTTGGGCAGTTCAAACCAACCAGAGTTATACCGTATTCGTGGGAGCATTATATGGCGCTGGTGATCCTACAATTGGCGCCGGAGTTATTGTTCCGCATGGCTACTACAAAATTGTAATTAACAATCAAACTCGACAAATTGCTGGATGGGTATTTCCACATACCAAACCTTACGTTAATTTGGGCAATGACCTTACTGTGTTCCGCAAGCCCATTGTAGAAATAGAAAAACTAGCAGGAGTTGACTATAAATTTCCAGCTGGTGCTGTTGAACTAGCGCCAGGGCAAGAATGGCCAGTTGATTTTGGAGCATTAACAAACGCAAAAAGAGCAAAATGTGGCAAAGCTGACTGAACCCGATAAATATCCAGTGTGGCCAGAAGACGATGGAACCGATTCTAAAAGAAATCCTTATAGCCCTATATAATGGCTTGGCGTTGTTTGGTTGCGGAATGGCGGGTATTCCACTGACTATAAAGGACTTAACAAATCATGAGAGCAACTGAATTTATTACTGAAGGATGGAGTCAAAAGTACAAGAAAAGTATTAACTGCTCACACCCTAAAGGCTTTAGTCAAAAGGCTCATTGTGCTGGCAAAAAGAAGCACACGGAATCCGTTGAAATGGAGATGGTTTGTGAAGATTGCGGCATGTGCCAATCGCACGGCACACTGAATGAAATCAAAAAAGGTGCCAAAGATTCAAACGGTGTAACCAAATGCTGGCCAGGACATCATGCCGCTGGCACTAAGAAAGGCAAGAATGGCGGCCAGGTACGCAACTGTGTGCCCAATGAAAGTATAGATCCTAACCAACTGTTTGACATAATTGAAGAAATGGTAGAAGCACTTGCAGAAGCACATGGTGTTGATACAGAACAAATTTGGGAAGACTTTGAATCAGTTGATGATCACGAATTACTAGACGAATCTGCTGCCTGGCGTAGGAGTGCAGGTAAGAGTAAGAAAGGCGGCCTAAATGCCAAAGGTGTTGCCAGCTATCGCAGAGAGAATCCAGGTAGCAAACTGCAAATGGCCGTAACAACAAAACCCAGCAAACTAAAATCAGGCAGTAAAGCAGCCAAGCGTCGTAAATCATTCTGTGCTAGAATGGGCGGAGTCAAAGGCCCAATGAAAAAACCCAACGGTAAGCCAACACGCAAAGCTCTAGCACTGCGTAAATGGAATTGCTAAGTGAGAGCACAAGAGTTTCAGCCAAAGAAATTGGTTATCTTTGATATAGATGACACTCTTGTTCATACCCAGACAAAAGTAAATGTAATCAAAGATGGTCAAGTTATTAAAGAACTCAATAGTCACGACTTCACACACTACAAACTACAACCCGGCGAAACTTTTGACTTTGAAAACTTTCGCAACGCACACGATTTCTTTCATAACAGTAAACCAATTATACCAATGATGGATCAGTTAAAGCATGACATTGCCACAGGTAACAAAGTGGTAATGGTAACTGCCCGTGCTGACTTTGACGATAAAGAACTATTTCTTGATACATTCCGCAAGTATGGAGTAGACATGGGCAAAGTGCATGTGTACCGTGCGGGCAACATGACCGGCAAAATGCAAACAGAAGAAAAGAAAAAGATTATTATTCGTAAGTTAATGGACCAAGGACATTATACAAAAGCTATCATGTATGATGATGCTGTGCCTAACTTAGAATCGTTTGTGGAACTCAAAGATGAGTATCCGCAGACTAAGTTCTATGCTTGGCACGTTAGTCTAGAAGGCGAAGCAAGCGAATATCATAGAACAAACGAAGGTATAATGGGTTTCTTAACAACACCAACAAAGGTAGCTAAGAAACCCAAAGTGTCTTCGGAAGAAATGCGTAAGTACTTTGAAAAAGAAAAAGCCAAAGACCCTGATAAAATAGAACGTGGCGAAATTGATAGAAAAGCACAGCAAGTATATACCAAACGAGATGAGAACTTTGCTGATGGACGTAATCCACAAGACAAGGGAGATGCCAAACGCCACGGCATTAATACTAAAGCAAGTATAAGTTCATTACGTAAAACTGCCAAACAAGGCGGACGTAAAGGACAGCTGGCACATTGGCTAGCTAACATGAAAGCAGGAAGAGCTAAACACAAATGAGAAACTTTATAACACTAATTGAAGCTTTGGAAAAAGGCTGTCCACCCGCAACACAGGACATTGAACTGAATTTAAAGAATCGTCAGAAGGCCATTGATGAAAACAACTACGGTCCATTGAATCCACAACTGCCCAATGACGAATACTGGCAACGCATTGCTGACAAATGGAACACTGATGATATAGAATCAGTTAAACAATCAAGATGCGGCAACTGCGCGGCATTTGATCAAACGTCAAAAGTTCTAGACTGTATAGAAAAAGGCATAGGCGATGTAGATGCCAAAGCAACAATAGGTGCAGGTGATTTAGGCTATTGCCAGTTTTTAAAATTCAAATGTGCCAGCTTACGCACATGCGATGCTTGGGTAGTCGGTGGACCAATTACGGATGATGAAGCAAAATGAAAAAACTAATAACAATTATAGCATTTTTAAGTTTAACAGGCTGTGCCGGCATAATGGAAAAGATTCCAAGTCGTTGGGACGTTAACCAAGCAAAAGTAATTACAGACATACAAGTACAAGTTAATCACTTTGATTGTAAAGGCGACCAAGCCGCACAGTTAAATGCATTGTCGTTAAATGTAGAGTGGTTTGACATTTACGCCAAGACTAAACCAACAAGAGATATTAGCAAGTTAACAAGTACATTGACAACAACAGTTAAAGAGTATCAAGATCGTTTGAAAACTGGTCCAGTAAGTCCATTGTATTGCGACCTCAAAGTAAAAATTATTAAACAACAAACTGAAATCTTAACAGGTTCAGTACAAGGGAGATTCTAATGAGCGTACTAGCAGAACTAATGAATAGTGGTCATCCGTGGGCCGCAGAACGTGCCCAATATGCATTACAAGTACATGAAGCTGTGGGTGCTGGACAACTGAGTCCAAGCGAAGCCAAAGAAATCTTACAAGATTTGATCAGTACAGAGAAATTAGAAGAAGGCGCCGCAGATCAACAAGCTACCGCGGCTCTAGTGTTTGGTGTTACACAACTGATCAGTTTGTATTAAATAACTTAGTTAATGCTTCAACTAAGTCTTCAATCATTCCATCATCATGAAACGGAGTAGGTGCAAATCGCAACCGCTCCGTTCCCACATCAACTGTGGGATAGTTGATAGCCTGTACATAAATGTTATAGTCATTTAACAGTGCATCGCTCATGGCTTTAGCACGTTTAGCATCGCCAACAAATACTGGCACAATATGACTAGTACTTGACTCCATGACAGGAATACATGCTTCTTTTAATCTGCGTTTTAATGTGGCGGCACGTTCTTGATGACGCTCGCGGATCTCAGGATGTGCTTTTAAATATTTGATTGCGCCCATTGCACCAGCACATGTTACTGGACTCATTGACGTTGTAAAGATAAAGCCGGCGGCCACACTGCGAATAGCATCAGCCACAATCCGGTCACAGGCAATGTAACCGCCTTGAACTCCGTAGGCCTTTCCCAAGGTACCATTGACTATGTCAATTTTGTTTTCAAGTCCAAGCTCTTCTACTTTGCCACCACCGGTTGCACCATACAAGCCCACAGCATGAACTTCATCAATGTATGTTATAGCTTTGTACTTTTCAGCTAATCTACATATTTCTTTGATGTGTCCCACATCGCCATCCATGCTGTAAACTGATTCAAATACCACGCAAGGTGTATTGCCTTGTGCAAAACTAATCTTGAGTTTCTGTTCTAGATCTTCTAAGTCGTTGTGTTTGAACACAACTTTCTTTGCCTTACTATGACTAATACCTATGATAATACTGTTGTGATTATTGGCATCGCTGATGTATTCAATGTTGGGGATAATCTTAGCCAGTGCAATCAGCGTCCATTCGTTGGCCACATAAGCTGAACTAAACAACACTGCCTTTTCTTTCTTGTGTAGCGTTGCCAACTCATGCTCCAGAGCCACGTGATAGTGACTGGTACCGCCAATGTTGCGAGTACCGCCAGAACCCGAACCAGTATGGTCCAGTGCTGTGTGCATGGCATCCAGCACCACTTTGTGCTGGCCCATACCCAAATAATCGTTTGAGCACCAGTTCACTATGTTTTTGATGTTGTATGGTCCGTACCAAATGGCATTAGGAAACTTGCCGTTTTCACGTACGATATCGTTAAAAACACGATATTTTCCTGAATCTTTTAGGTTTTGTATTAGATCTTCAAAGGGTTTGTGATTAATCATAGTAAGCTATTTAAGCTAAATATTGGTAGGGGACAATATAATGGCAAATATAAAGATATCACAACTACCTGTACTGGCTAATCCAGTAGATGCAACAAGAATTCCAGTTTTAGATAGTGGAGCCAACAAGACTGTGTCTGCAAGCGCATTGGCCACGTATGTAAACAATAAAATTACATCATACACACTGCCAGCGGCTTCAACTTCAGTGTTGGGCGGAGTTAAGATTGATGGCAGTACCATTACAATCAACGGTAGCGGGCAGTTAGTATCTTCAGGCGGCGGTTCAAATTATACCTTGCCCACTGCTAGCACATCAGTGCTGGGTGGTGTCAAAATAGATGGTAGCACTATAACATTGAATGGCAATAATCAATTGGTGGCAAACTATATTAACTATTCATTGCCCACTGCAAGTACATCAGTGCTGGGTGGTGTCAAAATAGATGGTAGTACTATAACATTGAATGGCAGTAATCAATTGGTGGCAAACTACACCACTTACACATTACCCACTGCAAGTACGTCAGTGCTGGGTGGTGTCAAAATAGATGGTAGTACTATAACATTGAATGGCAGTAATCAATTGGTGGCAAACTACACCACTTACACATTACCTACTGCTACTACCAGTGTGTTGGGCGGTGTAAAAGTGGATGGGTCAACTATCACAATAAATGGTTCAGGCGTAATTGCAGCCACAGGTGCTGGCGCTGTTGTGTACAAAGGCACGTGGAATGCCAGCACTAACTCTCCTACTTTGGTCAACGGTACAGGCACAGCTGGATTTCAATATGCTGTGAGCGTGGGCGGCACAGTGAATTTTGGAGCTGGTAATATAACATTTTCTGCAGGTGATTTTGTGTTGTACAGTGGCACAGTTTGGCAACAAATTGCTGCCGGAGGAATTGCCGCGGCCGGCACACTGACTGGTACAGTACTGGCCGCGAATGTGGTGTCCAGCAGTTTGACCAGTGTGGGTACATTGACTAATCTCACAGTGACCAATACCATTACTGGCAGTGTGTCAGGCAATGCAGCCACAGTGACCAGCATCAGTGCAAATACTTTGACCAGCACTCAGGTTACCACTGCATTGGGATTCACACCTTACAGCAATGCCAACCCAAACAGTTACATAACAAGTTCAGCATTAACGGGCTATGCGCTCACATCAGCAATACCCACCAATAACAATCAATTGACAAATGGTGCTGGATACATAACTGGCATCAACTCCAGTGCTGTTACCACTGCATTGGGTTTCACTCCTTACAGCAATGCCAACCCAAACAGTTACATAACAAGTTCAGCACTGACAGGTTATGCGCTCACATCAGCAATACCCACCAATAACAATCAATTGACAAATGGTGCTGGATACATAACTGGCATCAACTCCAGTGCCGTTACCACTGCATTGGGTTTCACTCCTGTAGCGGCCTCCAGCGTAATTCCAGCTATCACACGTTTGGATGTGACCAACAGTGGTTCCACTGCATACTTGTTCAACAATCAGTACTCGGGTAATAATCCTACCTTGTATGCTATCAGCGGAACTACCATTGCGTTCAATCTCAACGTGAGTGGTCATCCGTTCTTGATTAGATTCAGCGGAGCCAATTATGACACTGGCTTGATTCACGTGGCCACTGACGGCACTGTGAGTACTGGAACTAATGCTCAAGGCAAAACTTCAGGAACATTGTACTGGCAGATACCACAGAACATCTCAGGTGCTTACGGATATCTCTGCCAATTACATGGTGGCATGATAGGTGTTATCACCGTCAAACAGATCTCAAGCCTACCATAACGTCATATGGAATGGGAAACTGTTGAGCCTTACAAGTGGCGACAAGACCCTCAAGGCAATTATTGGCGTGTGTATATCCAAGGAGTCCGAGGCACTGTGCAAGTGGATGAAATTGTGTGGATGACTGGCCGCTTTGATCTGTTAGATAATTTGTACTGGGAAGCTCAAGCAGTGTTGGCGGGTCACTATCACTGCTGTTTATGGGGCAAGTGTTGGATTTTGCGATAACGTCGCTGTTCCAAATACATGATCCAAGGCGAAACATGCGCTGCCGCCATTACAATCCACATCAGTAGCATTTCATTGGCAGCTCCACACATACTGGGATTTAGATAAGAATACACCGCTCCTGCCACAAACAAGGGCATGGGTGCTAGGCTTATTGCAATGTTTATAATACGATTCATACAATATTTATCCAGCATAATAAACGCTAAATATTGCTAGAGGATTATAATAATGGCCGCAAACGGGATATCAACGCTAGCAAATAAACAATTAAAGCAAGAAGCCAAATTGGCCAAAGCCACTGCCAAAAGACAGGGCAAAGTTGTGGCCCGTGATGGCACAATTAGTGGCAGTACAGATGCAACAAAGAACTATTACAGAGCCGCTAATACGTTAGATACAACATTATTACCAACAAAATATAACGTCAATGCCATAACTAACAATGTCAACACAGGTGGGCTAGTTAAAGGCCGTCCTTGGTCAACAACTAATCCAGATACTGCTATTACAGTTATTGAAACCAGTTCCAGTGGTGCTACCTTAATCTTGAACTTGGACAGTCGAAATACCAACAGTCTAGCAAGAACTGCCAGTCCAGGTACTTGGTACGATCTAACCAGCAATCACAATGATGCTACCATCTATGGCTCAGTGGCCTATGGAACAGTAGGCGGACAAAGTTGTGCTGTGTTCCCAGGCGGTGATGCTAATTACGCTCAATGTGTGCCTAACGTTTATTTTGATGGTAACTCATTTACCATACAGAGTTGGGTTTATGTCAGCGCAGTATTAAACTGGAACCGAATCATAGACTTTGGTAATGGCGCTGGCTCTAACAACATCTTGTTATCCAACACGTATGGAGGTACAGGCAAGCCCGGCATCTATATTGAAGGATCACAGTTTCAATCAACTTACCCAGGCTCCAGTACAGTATTATTAAACGTCTGGCATCAGATCTGTGCCACATTTACACTCAACACTGTAGGCAACCTCAGTCAAGGGCTTGCTAAAATCTACATAGATGGACAACCGTACGGATCAGGTGTAACCGGCAAGCCAGTAAACATCACACGAACCTTATGCTATATTGGCAAGTCAAACTGGGGCAATCCTCCAGATCCAAACATGCAAGGTGGTATTGGTGCTATACAGATCTACAACGGCGCACTAACAGATGCAGAAATGTTGAGCAACTATAATACAACCAAGAGCTACTACGGATTATAATATGGCCGCAAACGGAATATCAGAACTAGCAACTAAAGAGTTGCGTCAAAAAGCTAAACTAGACTTGGCCGCTACTGACCGCGCCGCAACTGGGCGTAGATCAGTTTACGATATATCAGAACTGCCCACTAAGTATTCAGGTAATGATGTTGTAGATAATATTAATAGTGGCGGGTTAGTTGTTGGACGTCCTTGGGCATCATCAGAAACTCCAAACTTATTCTCAGGATTGTCTATATGGTACGACACAGCTCTAGCATCAACTATCAACGGTGGAACATTCTCAGACGGAACTACTGTTACAGCCTTAACTAACAGAGCGACCGGCACAAATGGTGCGGGAAGTAGTGCCGGACGAGAGCCAACTGTACAGAACGGTGTGGGCGATACACTCAACGGTTATCCTGTGATTAGATTTGCCACAGCTGGCTCATACGATAATATTAGATTTACCACTGAGGCCTTTGACAATATCACCGGATGGACTGTGGTTATGTTGGCCAAAACAGTTAGCACAGTGGGATTTAATCCTGCCCTGTTTATGATAACCAACTCTGCACAAAGCAGTTTAACTGGAGTTAGATACCTATCTAATTCAGCTTACCAATTCTATACCCCTGTAGGTTCAGCCTCAGTAGCTAATAACATAGACCCTGATGGCACTTGGAAGATTATCACAATGCGCTATGACAGCACAGCGGCTGTGGCCAGTAGATGTACATTTAGATGGGCTAAGACAAACATAACAGTAACCAACGGTGGAACACCACCAAGCGGAACTCTTACAACTACAGCGACCTATGTTGAAACTATGAGTGCAACCGACGGCGACCTTGCTGAACAGATAGCCTACAACCGTGCCTTAACAGATGATGAGATCATAGCTCTAGAAGACTACCTCAGCAGTAAGTGGGGCGTATAATATGGCCACTAACGGATTCTAATAAATACTAGCATGAGAGCAAAAGAATTCACTATTAATATTCCAATCAACATTAAGATTAATGGTGATGGCGAGCCTGAAATTTCAACAGGCCAAGAACAAAACGAGCCAGAGTTTCAATCAAATCCTGTAATGGTTCCTCCGTTACAACAGCATTTAGAGTTACACAAAGCCGAATTAGGTAAAGAAAGCCCTGTTATTGACAAAATGACGCAGGACGATAATATTGGCAGTGAAACTAAATCTGCCGACGACAGCTTACTCCAAGCAATCAAACAACTTATTAGCCGATAAATACTCTAACTAGGGTATTTCATGTCGGAATTCATACAAAAACTATTCACCAGTTATAAAACTCGCACAGATGGCGATACTCGCATCGGCCAGCTCAATCGTATCTGGTACGATTCAGAAACCAACACATTCCGTATACAGTTAGACGATACCCCCGGCGGCACTATTATTGGCGGTGGCGGCACAGGTGGCGGCGACTACACATTACCCACAGCCAGCACCACAGTCAAGGGTGGTGTGAAAATTGATGGCACTACTATTACCATCAACAATCAAGTTATCAGCGGATTCAGTGGAAGCTATACTGACCTATCTAATAAACCAGCATTGTTCAGTGGAAGCTATACTGACTTAACTAACAAGCCTACAATACCAGCCGCACAAGTTAATAGTGATTGGAATGCCAGTTCTGGACTAGCACAGATACTAAACAAACCAGCATTGTTCAGTGGAAGCTATACTGACTTAACTAACAAGCCTACAATACCAGCCGCACAAGTTAATAGTGATTGGAATGCCAGTTCTGGACTAGCACAGATACTAAACAAACCAGCATTGTTCAGTGGAAGCTATACTGACTTAACTAACAAGCCAACGTTGTTTGATGGAGCATACGCCAGTCTAACTGGCAAGCCCACATTGTTCTCGGGTAGCTATAATGACTTAACAGACAAGCCAACAATACCCAGTGCTTACACTTTACCAACAGCAACTGACACAATATTGGGTGGTGTCAAGATTGGTAGCAATATAACTATCAACGCAGGTGTTATCAGTGTAGCCGCACCATTCAGTGGATCATATACTGACTTAACCAACAAGCCCACTATTCCAGCCGCTCAGATACAAAGTGATTGGACACAGTCTAACAATGCCAGTTTAGACTTTATCAAGAACAAACCAACTATACCAGACATTGGACCAATCCAGGAAGTGTTCTCTGCTACAACAGAACCAATGGGACACGCTGATAAGAGTCAGTCAACCATTTCGTTTAATGATTCAACAAGAACATTTACAATTAGTCCAGTAAGCGGTTCTTATAATGTTTGGGTCAAAGGTGCTAAGTTTGTTATCAGCACAACTCGTACTGTGACTATTCCTAATACAACTGGCTTGTACTACATTTACTTTGATGCCGCAGGCGCATTACAATATCAAACAACATACTTTGATTGGCCTAACCAAGCCCCTACCGCTTATGTCTATTGGAACTCAGGCACTGGCAAAGCACCTATGGTGGCTGACGAACGACACGGCATTGTTTTAGATTGGCAAACACATGAATACCTACACCGCACACGTGGCGCGGCCATTGCCAACGGCTTTGGTGCTAGTAATTATATACTTGGTGGCAATGGCAGTCTTAACACGCACATACAACTAGACATTGCCTCGGGCACATTCTTTGATGAAGATTTACAAGTGGATGTTGTCAGCACTAACACACCTACTGCCAACACTTGGGAACAAGATCTAACGGGCCCAAGTCAAATACCAATATTCTATCTGTCTGGAACAACTGGCTGGGTAAGAGATAATCCAACTACCTTTCCGTTAAAGAGAGGATCAGTTCGTCCAGTATATAACTTAAACACAGCAGGCACTTGGTCAACTCCTGATATTGACAACAACAAGTTTGGTGTTACATTTATCATTGCCACCAACAATATAAACTATCCAGTGATGGGAGTTATAAGTCAAACGCAACACGCTAATCAAAATGATGCCGAAGCCATTGAGTGGAATGACTTGAACTTAACAGGTTTTCCTGTTGTAGAATTCCGTCCACTGTATAAAGTTGTTTATCAAACTAAGACAAGTTATAGTAATACTCCCAAAGCTACTATTGTTTCCGTATGGGACTTAAGAAGTTTTGCCAGCGTAATTTCATCGGCCGCCAGCTTTGTTGATGCCAATGCTTTATCAGGAACCGTACTTGCCCCAGCTGTGGTTACAAGTAGTTTGACTAGTGTTGGCACATTAACTAACTTAACAGTCACTAATACAATAGCAGGCAGTATTAATGGCAGTGTACTTTGGATTAACTCAACACCTGCTCCAGGCGATCCTTTTAGAACAGCAATCAGTGCCGCAAGTGGCAATGCCAGTATTTCATTATCTACTGGCTTGCCAGAATTAGGTTCAACTGTCAGTTGGACATTTGATACAACCAAGATCACATTTCCAGACACTACGACACAGACAACTGCCTACACTGGTAATGCCGCAACAGCAACTAAACTAGCAACAGCTCGTGCTATCAACGGTGTTAACTTTGATGGCTCTGCGGCTATTACAGTTACAGCCGCGGCAGGTACACTAACTGGCGTAACATTAAATTCAACAGTAGTAAATAGTAGTTTAACATCAGTTGGAACACTAACAAGCCTAGCTGTTACCAACAGTTCATCTTCGCCTGTAAATGTGACCTATACGCCAGCGTCAACAACTGGACAAGCAATATTAGCCACAGGTAAAGACACACAGGGTGGCACTGGATACTTTGACTTCTTAAAAGTTACTAATACTACCAGCGGTGTTACTAACGGTAGTAAGACATTCCGATTGAGTAGCACAGGCGCTGTAGAGATTGTCAATAGTGATTACTCATCAACTCTATTAATTTTAAGTAATACTGGTAATTTAAGTATTAGCGGAGATTATCAAGTAAGCGGTAAGAAAGCAGTCAACGGCCCAGCATTTAGAGCGTATGTATCTACAGCGCAAACTCTTTCATCAGGCAGTCAGCTAACAGTAACATTTGGCGCTGAAAACTTTGACACTGACAACTGTTTTACCAGTAATACATTTACACCTACAATAGAAGGCTACTATCAATTCAATGCTACTGTTCGTATTGACGGCCCGGCTAGCACTGGCGAAATTATGATTGTGCTTTACAAAAACGCCAACGAATATGCTCGTGGCACTAACGAAGGCGGCACAGAACAAGGTGCAAATTGGTATTCAATGCAGGTATCTGACATAGCCTATGCCAATGGTACTACAGATAGTTTTCATATTCGGATCCAACAGACTAGTGGCAGTAATAAAACTACCACAGCTGGATCCACAATTTCGTATTTCAGTGGCGTAATGGTGCGCGGCGCATAACGCTAAATATACATATGAAAGTTAAAGAAATACTCACTGAAGGCCTTGGTAAAAAGGATACGTATCCAATCCTATTGGACTTTGTGCGCTTTGCCGCTGAACACTTGGAACTCAAAACACTGCCAAAGTTTGACTTTGTGTTTGATTCAAAGCAAAGTGTGGAACGCAAATCATTTGGTGGATATCAGCCAGGTGCTGAACACATCACTATTACTGTGAAGAATCGTCACATCAACGATATCTGTAGAACATTGGCACACGAAATGGTACACTTCAAACAAGACTTGAATGATGAGCTGGCTGACGATGACGCAGGCTCGACTGGATCACCACAAGAAAATGATGCTAACGCACAGGCCGCCGTAATCATGCGCAACTGGGGCAAACAGCATCCAGACTACTTTGATAAAGAATCAGTAGAATAACAAAAAAGCCCACTTATGCGTGGGCTTTTCTATATGCGGCCATTGCTAATTCTCTAGCTTGAGCCAGTCTGGCTAACACATAATCACTTAACGGTGCTTTGTCATCGTAATCATGTACCAGTTTTCCAAACTGTTCAGCTCGTCTATTACGACCAAATGTGACCTCATCGTCTATTATGAGGTCATCATTGTCATCTAAACTGCGATTACTTAGCGGCTGGGGCAGTTGGCTTTGCGTCTGCTTTAGGTGCGTCTTTCTTAGCAGGCTCGCTTTTGACAGGCTTCTTTTCGTCCTTCTTGGCTTCCACTTTAGCTGGTGCTGAAGCAGGAGTTGCTGGTGCCTTAGCTGGCTCAGCGGCAAATACAGTTGCGGCAAACAAAGTTGCGATTACGGTTGCGATAGCTTTCATTTTAAAGTTTCCTTTAGGTTAGTGTAGGAATTTCTATCCCTACATATATACAACGCCTTAGAGTTACACTTAGTTGACAATTCATTTAACCAAAATAAAAGCACCCGAAGGTGCTAGTGAATGTTACGCTATTCTGGCGAACTAGCTATGCTAATGTATTACTTCTTTGTGCCTGTATTAACAAACCCATAGAACTTTTCAGCGGCTTCCATGATCTTGTCTAGACCTGGAAACTCTGGCATACCTACTCGGGTTACAACTTGTCCAGTCTTTTCATCACGAGCAACTGACATTTCCCAACCGCGGAACTTTGAGTGGTATTCTTCCATAACAGCGTCTTTGGCCATAGCCAACACGTCTGTGCGGATCTCGTAACCGTTCTTGCTGAATTTAACTTCTGGTAGTTTTGGTGTATTGAATTCAGACATTACGCAGTTTCCTTTTTGGCAGTTGCTTTCTTAACTTGGCTTTGAACAGCGTCGTTGGTTGTTTTAAATACAGCTTCAGCAATGCTTAGAGTAGTTTGGTAAGATCCTTTTGCAAACTTGGCTTGTGCTTCTGTTAGCTTAACTAGCTCTGCTTGGATCTTTTTGTCTGTAACGTAAGTTTCTACGAACTTAGTTTGAGCACCTTGAACGGTGTCGATGATTGTGTCAAATGATGTAAACATATTAATCTCCTGTGTGTATGTTTGTGTTCAACAGCACTATTGCTGTCCATGTATTTATTATACAGTATACAAAACTGTGTGTAAAGCTGAATGAGTTATTTCTTAAATTTCTTTACTCTTTCTTTAATGATCTTGACCACTGATTCTGCCAACACCACTTCGTAGTGGTTGTAGTCCACTTCTATCAGTTCCATGTCCTCATGATGCCGTTGACTGGCTATGGTTACCACACCATCGTTGGGTTCATGCATGAATGGGCTTTGGCCTTTGACAGTAACAATGTTAGTCCACGGATGCTGTATCTTGATCCGATCAGCCTGTTTCATGGCCCATGAACTGGGTCCAATGTCGCGCATCAGTCTACTGAACGGCAAGAAGTATTTGACCATTTCAGCCACTTCAGCACCTCCATAGGGTGTACTCAGTGTAACAGCACCCAATACCTGTGTGGGTATGGCATTGGCCAGATGTATGGCATATACTCCGCCCAAGCTATGTGCTATAAATGCAATGTCGTTAACGCCTTCTAATTGAGCTTGCATTTCATTTAAGTTATTTTCAAACCCATTTCGACTATCGTAGTTAATGTCTATGCCTTTTCCCAACTTGCCCCTAATATAGTTAAAACTTTCGCTTGTGGCACTGGCGCCATGGATGTAAACAAGTGTCATATCAGTCTAAAATTTTATGCCAAGGTTGGGGATCTGGTATAGTGCAAGGGCCTTCAGCTGGCTCTGTGCCGTAATCAGCTGGAGTAATGATTTCCAAATACTCCATGTCTGGACTGTAGTCGTATAGATAGTGTACAATACCTGGCTGTTGCTGTACGCAGTCGCCTGCTTCAACTAGATGGATTTTGTCCTCATACATGAACTTGGCCCAACCCTTTAACATGTAAACGATTTGGAACTCAGCCACGTGAATGTGCCAGCCAGTACCGCCTGAACCTTCTGGAGGTAAGTTAGCTTTGGTAATATGAGCAAGCACACGCCCGTGTGTTGCATCTGCTACGCCAAGATCTTTGTATAGAAAAAAGTCGCGTAATCCGCCACCCTTAAATTCTACCTCAGAACCTTTAACGTGTGAAAACTTAGTAGTCATCTATAAGACCTCCTGTGTGTATGTATTTACACCTTACGGTGCAAGATTACTGTGCTATAACTAGATAAACTACAATGGCAACAATAGCTATTGCGGCTGTTTTTTCGCCATATTTGTGTTCGTAATGCTGTAATCGTTCAATAATATCCACCATTACGGTATCCTTTACGGTTACGGTATTCGTGTAGGGCCTCTGCCCAAGCAACAAAAAAATTGCCAATTTTAGTTAATGTGTTTTTCATAGAAATCGTTCCTTTTGGGAGTTGAATTGTCGGATGTAATTTTCCAACTGTGCGGCATCGGTAATGCCTTTGTCTGCTAGATAAGCATCTAGACTTGATTGATAACTGCTACCTGGGAACATTTCGGATAGACGTTCCAGTATAGACTGCATCTTTTCTGATAGGTATTTCATTTTACTTTCCTGTGTGTTAAGTGTGTAGCTACTCATGGTTTCTACTGAGTATTTAGCAAGTATACATGGCACTGCAACATTTACCAAGTTATTTGATATTATTAATCAAGCATAGTATACTATAAATACACTTGGAAGATCATATATGCGCAAAACAACAAGAAGTATTTTACAGGAATTAAGCGATTTAGGCATTAACCGAGACACTGACTTGGTTATCGAAAGCCGCGGTTCCAACATCATCCAAAGTGCTGTGAACTTATTGGAGCAGATTAGGGCCAGCTATGATATCGAAACGGCCGCTGAGTTAGAGCGCAGATTCATCAACAGCATTAGAACAGCTGATGCCAGCAAATTCAAACGTGGCATCAAGCGCATACAAGAGAGTAAAGAATGAGCGGATTTGCATTAGAACCAGCAGGGCTATATGGCGTTGAAGAAATCAATGCCGCACGATTAGGCCCTACTGCCAAACCAAAAAAGAAGATAGATCCACAAAACATCAAAGGTGTTATTGTGCGTATTCCACGCAAGGCTTACGATGCTATTGTACAACAAGTACAGCCAGTGTTGGATGCACTTGGCACCAAAGGACACTGGACCAGCGGATCAGCAGGTTCGTGGCATCCAAACCATCCTTACTACAAAATGGGCAGTGTCAAAACAACTGCTGGCGATATAGACATTCATATCAGCAGTAAAGAAATTGCTCCTAAGTTAGGTTTAGAAGCAGATGCTGACGACGGTGCAATCCGTAGCGCATTGGCACAGTATCTCAGCCAAAGTTTTGACAGTGTAACACAGACTGGCGAGCAAGTACACCTTGGAATTCCAGCAGGCTATACTGTTAACGTGCCAGCACTGGGTACTGAAGTTGCGGCTTATTATCAAGTGGATTTTCCAACTACAGAACATGCGGCCACCACAGTTAAACATCACGAACACGAATACTCACAAGACTATCAATATGACGGACAAGACCAGCAAATGGCGCTGTCCAGCTTGGCCAACAGTATTCCCAATCATCTTGAAAAAGCGTTCTTGTACTACGGCATGGGCGGCGCACTGAAAAGTCGTGCCAATGGCGAAGTGTTGGAGCGTGATGTACATAAGATAGCACAACGCTTGTTCAATGATCCATCTGCCAATCAGGACTGGTTAGCCACAGTGGAACGTATACTGCAACACATTCCACAAGGCATAGACAACCCACGTTTAGCACAGTTCAAAGGCGATATGCAGAAGAAATACCCAGAACGTTTCCTCAAAGAAGGGTCAGTGGATTGGTTCAAAGCTATTCGTCAAATCGTTAGCATTTAAAGCAGGTTTTTACCAAAATAGGTAAATAAATATACAAAGGACACAGAGGGTGTTCTAAAAAGCATATAGAGGAGAAATATTATGCCATCAGTAGACTCAACAACATCAGCCAATTGGCTAAAAACAACAGAAAGCACACAGTTTGGTACTCGTGAACTAACAGTAATTAAAGTGTTAGTAACAGGCGGTTCAAACGACATGCGTTATCAAGACGGCGCTACCAGCTCATTGTCTTACACACTACCAGCAAGTTTGTACAGCAAAGCAGTTCGTACATTACAAAACTTTGTAGAAGTTTATGCAGTATACGCACCAGTAGCTACAGGCTTTATTGCTGTTATCGCCGCAGATACAGCAAACGGTGCTGACAGTGGTAATACACAAGGTACAGGTTTTGGTTTAGCAGAAGCCGCAATCAATGCCGCTTTAAATGCAAGTGCCGCAACTACAATCTCAATTCCAACAATTGCAATTGGTACAACACTGTAATTTGTTTTAATTCTCAGGGATGGGAAGACTAAGCCTACTTTTATAGTAGGCTTTTTTACGACTGTTAAATACTGCATGGAATATAAACTATACACATTGATAGACATAACCAGCACAGGACAATATCGTCATGAAGCTGGTAAAGAATCCTTACGTTGGAAAGAACAAAATTTTAGTTCAGTAGTACAAACACTTGGCATGCGAGCTAACATTTCGTATGTGCAAAAACCCATAGCAACCACAGTCAAAGGTACTGTAATAGGATTTGACATGGAAGACGTTGTCAAAGTGTGGCGTTTTGATTTCAGTACAGAGCGTGATTTCTTATATCAGAAAGATGATGACGCAGTAGGATATCTCAAAGACGATTTCAACGGTGTGCCCTACATATCAGGTCTTGACGAACTCATGGAACAACGTTTTGCTGTGTTTGTCACCGAAGGCCAAAACAAAAACATTGTTTTTCATCAAAAGTAATAAATAACATTGTAGGCAATTTATCCACGTAAACACTTAGGCATTCAATCATACACTAGGCACATGACTCGGAGCGAGTCCCTGACTTATAACATTGGAGAAGCCTAATAATGGCCACAAAAGAAGCAGTAGCACAGTTAGCACTGTTACCAGAGCGTGTAGCAGTAGTTGAAACCAAAGTACATCAAATAGAAGAAAAACTTGACGAACTCAAAGTAGGCGTCAAAGAAATGCACGACTGTCTAGACAACACTCGTGATTTGCTAGACACAAAACTGTGTGAAATGGCCACAGCCAGTAACACGCAACATGCAGAACTAGCTGACAAAATCACCAGCTTAGAAAAGATCAAAAACAAATACACCATGTATGCCATGGTAGGTTTGGCATTTGCCGCAGGTGCTGGTTGGATCAACGCTATTAATTTTCCACATGTATTAAAGTTCCTAGGCTTGTGATTCTGTTAAATACAGTACCATGTATGCTCAAGAAACTCAATCAGAATTTGCACCCACGCACAACAAGCTAAACCCCAGCCTGTGGGACGGCACCGAACTCAAACTGGAAATCCGTTATAAACTGCTACAAATTGCCAAGCACTTTATAGACTACATCAACATACCCAATTTGGATCTTACTGACATTACCATCAGCGGCAGCAATGCCAGCTTTGGTTACAGCAAGCACAGCGACATAGATCTACACTTGATAGCCAACATGCCCAAGGATCATCCAGATCTCAAGGAGCTGTTCAATGCTAAGAAAAATCAGTACAACAGCCAATACCGAATTACACTTAAAGATATACCTGTAGAAGTGTATGTGCAAGATGCCGCAGAGCCACATCATAGCGCAGGCATTTATAGTGTATTAGACAGCAAATGGCTGAGTGAGCCTAAAGAACTTACTCCTGATGTAGATCCTAAAGAAATCAAAAAGAAAGCCCGCAACTACGCAGGAAAGATAAACCAATCTCTACGGTCAAATGACTTAAATACTGCTGAAGAAACAATGGATCACATCTATCGTTTACGCAAAGCTGGATTAGAATCTGGCGGCGAATACAGCATTGAGAATTTGGCATTTAAGCTATTGCGTTCCAGGGGACAGATAGACAAATTGCGCAAACGCATTGATCACTTACAAAGCAAACAACTAAGCCTCGGGGAACAAGATGAAGATTAAAGATATTGTAGAACATAAAAAAGGCCACAGAGCCAAGCTCTATACCAAAAAGCCACAACAACAAACTACCAAACCCGGCATGCCTCAAGCTGATGTCAACGAAGATGGTGAAGCATACAAAGTTACACAAAACGACCCCAACACTGGTTTGACTTTGGCCAAACCAGACGGCACACAACTCATACTGCCTCCAGAGAAAGTAGCGTCTGTCATGGCTGATCCCACTGACCCTAACAAGTTTACTTTGAATCCCGATGCAGTAGCTGATGCCAATCAAGATCCTAATAAACCAATGGGTCCGGCAATAGGAGCGAATGTTGAACTTGCGGCCGCAGAAGATATCGGCGGAGATCCTACTGATGACTTTATCAAAGATGTCAGTGTGAAACCACATGTGACAGGCAGTTATAATTACGAAGATCAAGACGACAGTTTCAGTATGACTCCTGAAGAGTTTATGGCAGGGTTGGCACAAACAGCACGTGAAAACGATACGGATCTAAGTCCAGCTGATATGGAATCTGCAAAGAAATTCATAGTTCCAGACGGGCATGGTAATGTTGATATAGTGTTGACTATGCAAAAAATGTCTCAGGTTTTTAATGATCCAGAATTTTTAAAAATGATTGACGACTTAAAATCACTAGCGGCTCAAGCAGACAATATGCCAACAAGTCAGCAACCATCGGATAGACCACAATCTATTAAGCCGGTGACGCCAAGTGCAGACACTGCGGCCAAACAAGCTGATGATGAGTTACTAGAAAAAATGAGAACTATCGCAGGCTTAAGATGAAAATAAGCGAACTTTTAGACGGCTACGAACACAGTCCAAAGAACGAAAAAATATACAATATCCTTGACGGATTTGATATTTGGACTACCCGTGAAGAAGCTAAACTCTTAGCACGTTTAAAACAACCAGTTAAACTCAGTCAGCTGAGTGAGCAAGATCAATTCAAAGTTCAGGTCATGATACGCAAGAGTTTGATAACTAAAATAGGAATGAACGATCCTAGTGTAGTTGCAAATGAAAAAATCAAATAAACCCAAACCTAAATTTATCAAAGAACTTGCTGGACAGTTTGAAGTAGACCTTGCAAAAACTCTGCCTATAAGCATACAGCCTAACGGCGACATTGTTTATAAAGAATTTGTAATTAAATTAGACAAATTTAAAAACTGGGCACTACATTACAAATCCGGGCCATTCATAGAACAGTTTTATCTCAAAACCTGTGCTCTTATGGCCGCAAAAGCATATCATCGATTAGACCTTAATAAATTCAACAGTATCAAGCAGTTGGATAGGCACTATTGGACGCATTATTGTGATACACTAGTATTCAAAAACAACATTGCCAAGAAGTCTATTGATTATGATAGGTATTTGATATTGTTAAATAAGTTGGAATACAGTCAGGATAGGTCGGATCATTACAAGAATCAAATATCACAGTCTTTTAAATGGACTTTCGCCAGCTGAAAAGTATAAATACACAATAAGATATCTTAGGACGCCATCATGCAAATTAGAGAACTATCAAAACCTGTTACTAGCAAAAGACTCAACGAAAGTCTAGCTAAGAACTTTGGATACAAATTGAAACTGGAACAATTCAACGATGTTCAGCTTTCAGACGTGCAAAACAAACTACGCACTGAAATGAGCCAACTCGAAATGAATGAAAGTTTTGACTCATTGAGTGGAAGTCCAGCTTATCAAAAGACTCGTGCTTTGCTTGATGTTATCAATCAAGAAATCATGGAACGCGAAGAAGGCAAATGCAGTGATTGCCACAAAGCGCCATGTGAGTGCGATCTTGATGAATCACAAGACGAAGAAGAAACAATGAAAAAACAAAAGAAAAATGAAAGTGTTAACCAATACAAAGCAACCATTATTGGACAACGTGCTAAAGGGTTTTCAGTTCCATCAAATTGGATCAACAGTGCAATTCAACGAATGACATTGGGCGAAAGCGACAACGCAGAACTCAAAGCAGAATTATCAATTCGTTACGACTTAACAGAATCACAAGCAAGTTATATTCTTGCTGAAGGCGAAGAAGACAAGGCCGAAATCATCATGGCTACAAAAGACATGGTAGACCGTATTACAGGCTGGCTAGAAGATGTGGCCGCAATGAAAGCAGAACAATTGCTTGAACTAATGGACTCTATAAGAGAAACTCAAGGAAGTGATGTTGCACAACAATATCAAGATGCAGTTAAACCTGCATTAGAGGCAGTATACACAGCATTAGAAACTTCAAGAACCGGTCTATCAACAGGCTTATCTTTAGTATCAGGCGGTGAAGCACCAACAATGGGCGCACCTGCACCAACAGGCGGATTGCCTTCCATGGGAGGTGATGCAATGGCAGGCATGGCCGCTGACATGTCAGGCGCCGCACCAGCAGAAGAAACTCCTCCAGCACCTGAAGTGGGTCGTGAGAAGCGTGAAAGCATTGACTATAGCCGCAAGTTGGGCATGTTGTTAGCTTCAAAAAAAAAATAATTGAGAACATAGAACCCTTAGAACGTATTCTTTGGGTTCTTCAATCAGACGCAAACAATCAAGGCCCTAACGGAATCGAAGGCAATCTTCGATGGGATACATTAAACACTGAATTGGCCAATAGAGACATGCCCACACTGGGTGACAGTGATGCTGAAGCATATGATGCATTTGTTGCCCGTTGGGATGATCCACAAGAAGGCCCATTACTGAAAAAGTTCATTGATCGATTTGATGGTCAAGGCATTGTGTTAAAAACCAATAATCAACAAAACAGACAACAACAAGGCGGAGAAAAAACCGGCGAAGTTGAGAAAATGGCAAAACGTGCAACCAAATTAGGCAAATAAGCATTGACAAATAAGGTCATATAGTTTAACATACTGTATGACCTTATTAACTGAAAGATATGACTACACTCCCCTAAACAGAGAAAGTGTAGAAGGCAAGCGTTTATACGCCACGCCAGACGGTGGCAAACTGCCATCCGTTACAACAATACTAGACAAAACCAAACCAGCAGAAAAAGTTGCCGCCTTACAAGCATGGCGGCGATCTGTGGGCGAAAAGAAAGCCACTGAGATTGTTACCGAAGCTGCCAGCCGCGGTACACGTATGCACAAGTATTTGGAAGATTACATTGTGCAAGGCACACTCAACGATCCAGGATCAAATCCATACAGTGTGCAAAGTCACAAGATGGCCAAACACATTATCGAACATGGACTTAAAAACGTTAACGAAGTGTGGGGTGTTGAAGTTGGTTTGTATTATCCAGGTTTATATGCGGGAACTACTGATTGTGTAGGACTTCATTTGAATGAGGGTGCAATCATGGACCATAAACAAACCAACAAACCCAAAAAAGAAGAGTGGATTGAAGACTATTACTTGCAAATGGTGGCTTATGCGCTGGCTCATAACGAAGTACATAAGACCAACATTCGCAAAGGTGTAGTATTCATGTGCGTAAAACCTCCCGAAATTACACCTATGGTTTGGGGAGAACCGGCTTATCAGGAGTTTATTCTTACCCCAGACATGTTTGCTCACTGGGAAAAGCAGTGGTGGAATAGGGTGGAGCAGTACTACAGAGAAAACTGATAAATATCCTATATAGAGGATATTCTCATGGCTGTGGTTCAAATTAGTCGAATTCAAGTTCGACGCGGTAAAATTAATAGTGGTACTGGGCTACCTCAATTGGCATCGGGCGAAATGGCGTGGGCCATTGATAGTCAGGAATTGTACATTGGCAACGGAGCTGTCAGCGAAGGCAGTCCGGCAGTAGGAAATACAAAAATTCTTACGCAAAAGGATCTTGAAACACAATTCAACATTCTTAACACTATCAAACACATTTATCATGCTACCGATTCCAGCATAACTACTGGTCCCACAGCCAATAATCCCACTACACGATTACTACAAGACAAATTAGATGATGTTGTTTCAGCTTACGATTTTGGTGTAACTGGCAATGGAGTTGCGGACGATACTGTTACACTACAACGTGCTATCAATCAGTTATTTTTAAATCCCACTACCAAATCGTCAGGTACATCGGTTATTGCCAAACGAACTAGAGTAACATTGGTACTACAACCTGGTGTATATAACATATCGTCTACATTATATGTTCCGGCATATGCAAGCATAGTAGGTGCAGGCGCCGATAAGACTTTCATATATTATAATCCAGTATCTACTGTTACAGGTGCAACTACTAATGGACAGTCTTTATTAACTACCAGCGGAGCAAATGCACGTATGGTCGGTGCATTGATAACCGGCAACGGAATTCCTGCTGGAGCTACTATTGTTAGTGTTGTTCCCAACGTTAGTGTAACGCTGAGCGCCAACGCCACAGTCACACAAACTGCCATAACATTTACTGTTACATTGACCAAGTCTGCCATAGAGTTTGTTAATGATACATCAACAGTTGGAAATCCGTCCATCATCTCATCAACCACCAACAGTAATCAACCACGTAACATTGAATTAGAAGGCATGACTATTCATGCACCTACTGGTAAAAACGGATGTTTGACTTTGAACTGTGTCAAAGACAGTAAGTTTACGGATTTAAATTTACAAGGCGATTGGGGCGGAGTAACCAATACTAAAAACGTTGGTATTGCATTGAACAGTTTTAGCAGTTTGGTCACTTGCTCTGCTAACTTGTTTAAAAATATTCGATTTACAAACTTTACATACGCAGTATACGCAAAACAAGACATAATTGATAACGATTTTGAAAACTGTTTCTTTGATAACGGTTATCAAAGTTTTGTGTTTGGAGAAGGTGCCGATGGACAGACCGTGGGACAACAGTACGGACCGCGCAACACCAATATTACCAATTGCAGATTCAACAACATTAAAAGACATGCAGTGTATCTAGGTCTTGGCACTAACAATACCACTAGAAATTGCATATACAAAAATGTAGGCAATGACGGTGGCACCAGTAGTCTCAGCGCCCGATATCCGCAAATATATTTTGCCACATATGGCAACGGCAGTGTGAATGATATATCTGATAGACACATTGAGATGGCAACTTCTTTGGTGCTGACTACTCAGTATGTGCCTGAGTTTGCTGGACATGGTAGTTACGCTCCTCAAATGTTTAATAAAATTATTTTAGGTTATCGAACCACTGCTGACTTGGCTTTTAGATTGCCATGTTCAACTGATGCATTTGGAGTTCCCACAGAAAGTATTACACACACTATCAAATATTTTTATAAAAGCACAGCACAAAATTTCACTAGACAAGGCACTATTCAAATAGTGGCTGATGTTCTAAATGCCAAATTACAGTTGAGTGATGACTATAACTTTGCTGGCACTGACCCGTCTGGTAATAACCAAATGTTATTGGATTTCAAAGCTCAGTTTATTGATGCTGCCGGTGTTGTATTCACGGGCGCACCAGGACAAGTACCAACATCAATTGGAATTTATTACACCAATCTTGCTTGGGGTAACCAAACTGATCAGGGTTATTTTAACTATTCTTATTCCAGCTACCTATAATCAAATATTTCCGCCGTTGGGCTAGACAAGTTTAAAAAATGCGTATATAATTTAGTTTACGCTAATGATAAGGACTTTTCTAGCCCAATGTCATTTTGTTAGTGCCTTAAAACACCCATAAAACGGTGTATACGAAGAAGAATATTCGAATAAGATTTTCTCACTAAATACTTCCTCGTAAGGTTAATTACAAGATGAATGTTAGGTTTCGACAATAATGAATAAAATTACAGTAATAAAAAGAAACGGTGAAAAAGAACCGTTGACCATTGAAAAATGGCAAGCGCAGGTGGCCAAAGTCTGTAAAGGTATAGCTGACGTCAGTCAGAGTATGATAGAAATCAAAGCACAGCCTCACTTCTATGATGGAATCACTACAGAAGAAATTGATGGTATAACACTCCGTGCTATAGTAGACCTTATTGATGTAGAAAATAATCCAGATGTTGGTCACACTAATTATCAATATGTGGCAGGCAAACAACGACTGAGTATGCTACGCAAAGATGTGTATGGTCATTATGAAGTTCCCAGTTTATATTCCATTGTGCAGAAAAATGTAGCAACTGGTTTGTATACCAGTGAACTTCTGGAATGGTATACCGAAGAAGATTGGAATCGAATGGACGATATGTTGGATCACGAAAAGGACGAAACATATTCGTATGCGGCCATTGAACAATTGATTGAAAAGTATCTTGTTAAAAACCGCAGTACTAAACAAACTTACGAAACTCCACAAATTAGGTACATGATTGCATCAGCAACAATCTTTCACAAAGAAGAGCCTAATACAGCTCGTATGCGTTACATTAAGGAGTATTACAATGCCGCAAGTGACGGACTATTTACATTGGCCACGCCAGTGTTGGCAGGGCTTGGTACGCCTACTAAGCAATTTAGTAGTTGCGTTCTTATTCGCTCGGATGATGATTTGGACAGTATTTTCGCGTCAGGCGAAATGATGGCCAAGTATGCCAGTAAACGTGCGGGGATCGGATTGGAAATCGGTCGCTTACGCCCATTGGGCTCCCCGATTCGCGGCGGCGAAATCATGCACACTGGTATGATACCTTTCTTGAAGAAATGGTTTGGTGATTTGCGATCATGTTCACAAGGAGGTATTCGCAATGCAAGTGCTACTGTATTCTATCCTATTTGGCATCATCAGTTTGATGATCTTATTGTTCTTAAAAACAACCAAGGAACAGAAGAAACCCGAGTCCGTCATATGGATTATGGGGTTGTGCTTAGTGCTTTCTTCTGGAGACGATTTAAAAACAAAGAAGACATAACATTCTTTGACCCCAATGAAGTACCTGACTTGTACGAAGCCTTTTATGCAAATACACAACTGTTTGAAGAATTGTACGTAAAATATGAAAAACAAAAAGGTTTTCGCAAGAAAACAATGTCAGCCGAAGAAGTGTTCAAGTCGGGCATACTGAAAGAGCGCACTGATACAGGACGTATCTATCTTGTGTTTATTGACAATGTAATGAAACAAGGACCATTCGACCCAGAGTATCATACAATTTACCAAAGTAACTTATGCTGTGAAATACTATTACCTACTAAATCTTTCAAGCGTCTTGATGATGCTGATGGCCGCATTGCTCTTTGCACACTCGGCTCGATCAACTGGGGAGCATTCCGTAATCCAGAAGACATGCGCCGTGCTTGCCGCATTTTACAGCGTAGTCTATGCAACATACTTGATTACCAAGACTTCTTATCTATCCAGTCTAAGTTAAGCAATGATGAAATACAACCATTGGGCATTGGTGTTACTAACCTTGCCTACTGGCATGCCAAGCGTGGGTTACGCTACGGCGAAAAAGATGCATTACAAGACGTTAAAGCATGGATGGAACATCAAGCGTTTTACTTAACGGAAGCAACAGTTGAGTTGGCCCGAGAGCGTGGTGCTTGTCAGCATAGCTCACACACACGATACGGCCAGGGTACGTTTCCGTGGGAGTTACGAGCCAACGGTGTAAATGAACTAGCTGACTTTACCCCAGAACTAGATTGGGAAACCCTACGAGTCAATATGAAACAGTACGGTGTTCGCAATGCTACACTGATGGCTATCGCTCCGGTAGAAAGTTCAAGCGTTGTTATCAACAGTACTAACGGTATCGAAATGCCAATGAGCTTGATCAGTGTGAAAGAATCCAAAGCAGGATCGTTTGTGCAAGTGGTACCAGAATATCACAAACTCAAGAACAAGTATCAAATGATGTGGGATCAAAAAGACTGTGACGGTTATTTGAAAACCAGTGCAGTGCTTGCGGCATATGTGGATCAAAGTATCAGCACCAACACATTCTATAATCCAGCACATTTTGCAGATCGCAAAGTGCCAACCACATTGATTGCTAAGAATTTGATGCAAGCACACATGTGGGGTTTAAAAACATTTTACTATAGTTTGATTAACAAAGCAGGCAGTAAGATGAAAGCAGAAGAAGCTCCTACAATGCTGGAGCCAATAGATTTTGATAGCGAGGAAGACTGCGAGTCTTGTAAACTGTAATGTTAGAAACAATATGTGACATAATGGTAGACGCTTACAAGCGTAACTGGATTACCAGTCGTGATGGTAACGTGAGTATTCGTCATCACGACCGTGATCACTTTTACATTACACCAAGCGGTGTACGTAAACAAACTCTACAACCTGATCAGTTCAAAAAAATTGCAATTGATAGAACTATCAATAGTGGCAACGGCACAGGCATCTTTGGTTATAGTTGGAGAGATTTGCCGTATACCGATATCAGTAAAAATCTAGTACCCAGCGGTGAGATTCCATTACATTTTGGCTTACAAAAAGAAATGGGCCAGCACAGTGGAGAAGTTCGAGTAGTAGTACATGTTCATCCTACTTACTGTATTGCCGCAATGCATGCCGGTATCGATCTCAGCACTATTAGCGATGCGTTTCCAGAATTGAATCGTTATACCAAGGTTGCACCCAATGTGGGAGATGTACCTCCTATCAGTCAAGAGCTTGCGGATCAGTGTCATAAGATGTTACAATTAGACAAGATGGGAAACATTGCCTATGACATTGTAGGCATCAAAGGACACGGAGTTGTTGCTATTGACACTAGTCCTTGGCGTGCATATGAGCACATAGAAAGATTAGAACATATTTGCAAGATAGTACTTGCATCAGGAAAATATTAATGAGCACCGCACAATATAACTTAACAACAAAAACAGACTACCTAAGCCGTAAGATGTTTCTGGATCCAGCAGGTCCGGTGACTATCCAACGCTTTGAAGAAGTCAAATACAAAAAGATTGCAGACTTTGATGCTACTGCACGTGGCTTCTTTTGGCAACCGGAAGAAGTAAGTCTTACCAAAGATTCAAACGACTTCAAAGAAGCAAGTGATGCTGTGAAACATATTTTTACCAGCAACTTGTTACGTCAAACAGCGTTGGATAGTTTGCAAGGCCGTGGGCCAACACAAGTGTTCACACCAGTGTGTAGCTTGCCTGAAGTTGAGGCATTGATGTACAACTGGGGATTTTTTGAAACCAATATTCACAGCAAAAGTTATAGTCATATTATCCGTAACATTTACAACGTGCCTAAGGATGTGTTCAACACAATCCACGACACTAAAGAAATTATTGACATGGCTAGTAGTGTGGGTAATTACTACGATGCATTACATCAAATTAATTGTCGTAAAGAACTTGGTATGGAAGTCACAGAGAAAGAACATATTCGAGCCATTTGGATGGCATTGCATGCCAGCTATGCTTTGGAAGCGTTTCGATTTATGACATCGTTTGCCACTAGTTTGGCCATGGTTGAGAATAAAATCTTTATTGGCAATGGTAATATTATCAGTTTGATCTTGCAAGACGAACTGTTGCACAAAGGTTGGACTGCGTATTTGATCAATCAAGTAGTCAAAGAAGATCCACGCTTTGTTGAAGCCAAAACAGAATGTGAAGCAGAAGTCTACGCACTGTACATGGATGTGATTCGTGAAGAAAAAGATTGGGCCAGTTATCTGTTCAAGATGGGGCCAGTCATTGGACTCAATGCAAACATCCTTCGTGACTTTGTGGACTACACAGCAGTTGATGCGCTTAAACAAATTGGGATCAAATATCAATCAAGTGCTCCAAAGTCAACACCAATTCCTTGGTTCAACAAACACAGTGATACCAGCAAGAAACAAACTGCATTACAAGAAAACGAAAGTACTAACTACGTACTAGGTGTAATGAGCGAGACATTAGAGTATGATGCATTACCAGAATTATAAGAGAAAACAATGATCACAGTATATTCAAAAAACAACTGTCCGTTTTGTGACAGAGCCAAAGCATTATTAGAAAGTAAAGATGTTCCGTTCACAGTTATTAAAATGGAAGATGAACCAACTGCACGTGAGTTCTTGATGGATCAGGGACTGCGTAGTGTTCCACAAATTTTCAAGGATGGCGTTCTCCTTCCTGGCGGCTTTCAAGGCCTTGCAGGTAAAGACGAAGAATTTTTTAACACACTCAAAGGGTAAACATGCTAATCAATAAAGGTATCGCAACGGGCGAAGTAGTAACAATCAAAACAACAGCAGGCGAAGAAATCGTTGCTAAATTAGTTGACGAGAATCCAATGTCAGTTACAGTGAATAAGCCATTGGTGTTAACAGCAGGTCAAAAAGGTATTGCACTTGTGCCATTTTTGTTTACAGTTGAAATGGATACTAATGTTAGTATTTCGCGTTCAACTATTATGGTGCTAGCACCAACTGCTAAAGATGCTTCGGATCAGTATATTCAAAATACTACCGGCATTGCTTTAAAATAAATAGTATTATGCCAGCAATAGCCAGAGACGGAGATCCAACTACCACAGGTCACGGTTGTGACGGTACAACAACTGTGACTGGTCCTACTGGCGCTGGCGCCAAAGTGTTTGCAAATGGTATTGCTGTTGAATGCATTGGTAACCCCACAGCCGCTCACACAATCAAAAGTGGAAGGAATTGTGTACCACATGGCGCGGCTATCAATGCTGGTTCGGGTAATGTGTTTGTTGGCGGTATTGGTGTTGCTCGGGTGGGCGATTCTACCGATGCCGGTGCCATTACTGCCGGTTCTCCAAACGTTATTGCCAATTAACTAGACATTTATTTTTAACCCTTGTACACTAGGTATAAGTACTCTGTACTTCATATAAAGGATTATTAAAAATGGCTACAAACAAACACGCAGAATTTACAAAGATCGTAGAAGCAATGGAAGCAGACTTCGAAAAGTTTTATGACAAGGAAGTTGGCGCTGCCGGCACCCGTGTACGTAAACATTGTCAAGATTTGGCCAAGTTGTGCAAAGAAACTCGTAACGATGTTACCGCAGTTAAGAACGCAAGATCTGAAGCAAAAGTTGCAAAATAATTTGATAAATATAGTACGCTCTTTTTAGGAGGTGTATTATGTTAGAAACTTTATTTTGGTTAGCACTGGGTGCTTTTATCGGCTGGAACTTTCCTCAGCCAAATTTTGCCAAAAATATTCAAGCAAAAGTAATGGGTATGTTTAAGAAGGCAGAGTAAACGAAACTAGCGCCTAAGGCGTTATATTAGTATAGCCTGGAGACTATTATGAAACAGATATTACTAGCAATCTCAATGTTGGCAATGGTAGGCACGGCCAATGCACAATGGCATCATCATGGTGGACACTATCGCGGCGGCTATAATAACAATTGGATTGCACCTGTGATTATTGGAGGAGTAATTGGATACGAGTTAAATCGTCCACGTTACTATGAACCTCCTGTGGTTGTACAACAACCAGTTATCATACAGTCGCAACCCGTGTATTCAGTAACTCCGCAACCAAGCTGTACAGTATGGACGGAAACCCAGCACTCAGATGGCACAATAACTAGAACTAGGACCTGTATACAATAATATGGCATATTCAGAAAAAGTAATCGACCACTACGAAAATCCACGCAATGTGGGATCATTTGAAAAAGATGATCCCACCGTGGGTACTGGCATGGTTGGTGCTCCGGCATGTGGCGATGTAATGAAACTACAGATAAAAGTAGACGAAGATGGCATCATTACTGATGCCAAATTCAAAACATACGGCTGTGGTTCAGCAATTGCCAGTTCAAGTTTGGTTACGGAGTGGGTCAAAGGTATGCACATCAATGATGCTATTAATCTCAAGAACAGTCAAATTGCAGAAGAACTAGCATTGCCTCCAGTTAAAATACATTGTTCTATTCTAGCAGAAGATGCTATCAAAGCGGCTGTAAATGATTACCGTAACCGACACAGCGTCTAAAAAAATAAAACAAAATTTACTCAAACGCGGCAAGGGTGTTGGTATTCGTATAGGTGTAAGAACCACTGGTTGTAGTGGATTGGCCTACACTATGGAATACGTGGACGAGTACACTGCCGAAGTGGGTGTAACCAACTTTGCTCAAAAAGACTTTGTGGTATTAATAGATGCCAAAAGTCTAGCTTATCTAAATGGCTTGACAATGGATTGGGTTCGCAATGGACTCAATGAAGGTTTTGATTTCATCAATCCCAACGAACGAGATCGTTGTGGATGCGGTGAATCATTTCGAGTATAACAACCTTTGACTTAGTCGAATTTTATTAGTATAATACTAGTATCGTTATTATTTTTGGAGATTATTTTGAGTATGCATTTAGAAGGTCCGTGGCTAAGTACCACTGGCAAGAAAAAAGGTAAAAAGAAATTTGCTTCGGCAGAGCATGCCAGAAAGGCTAGAGAATTGGATGAGTCTTGGAAAGAATTACAAAAACGTTGGGCTATTGAAGCTGAGGATAAAAAACGTAAGAGAGGCTTAACAGCTGAACCCTTAAAAGGTCATTATAGTTTGTCTATTCCAGAAGGTCGTGGCACGTCACATATTCCTAGTAGAGACACAGGTGGCAATGCTACACTTGCTCCATCCAAAGTTTATACAGGCACAATGGTTAAAGGCATTGCAACCATGCATAAAAGCAACGCAGTACCGGTGTTTAGCGATGAACAAGCTGTTGACATTAGTCGTATGAGACGTTAAACTATAAACTTAGTATTTTGTACCATGTACACAGATGATAATTATATATTGCCCTAATAGGTTTTAGGGCAATTAAGCAGTAGGCTTTTAACGCACAAGGAGATGTATCGAAGCCATTTGTAACAGCGGGACTAGCAATTCCGTGATCCAGCGTAAAGGAGAAATAAAATGATACGCATCATAAAAGCAGTAGTATTTTTACTAGCAATATCGCTAGTAGTATTTGCAGGGTATAGAGCAGTTAATTATAAATTCGATACCTTGAAATCAGCTCGTGAACAAGCGAGCCCAGTTACAGCACAATTAAGACAAAAACAACTAGACTGTCTTGCTCGTAACATATACCATGAAGCAGGTTACGAGTCTTTCGAAGGCAAAGTAGCTGTTGCTCAAGTAACAATCAATAGAGCAGAAAGTGGACAATTTCCGTCGGACATCTGCCAAGTAGTATATCAAAAGAATGTAGTGTACGAAAAAGTCCTTTGCCAATTCAGTTGGTATTGTGACGGCCCTAGTGCTAAAAAGCCTATGAATGGTCCGGTGTACACGGAAAGTATGGAAGTAGCCAAAAAAGTATTGCTGGAAGGATTTAGATTGCCATCAATAAAACATGCACTTTATTTCCATGGCGATTATATTAACCCAAAATGGGGCAAACAACCTGTGGCCAAGATTGGCCGTCACATTTTTTATAATTAAGGACTAGTATGAATATTGAACACATTAAAAAAATTGCGCACGATGCATTTGATTTAAATTTGTTAGTTAAAAACATCAAAGAACACGCACCCAACATTTCAGCAGAAACCATGGGATGGATTGCTGTGGTTCTCATGCATCTTGCTACACTTCCAACTTTATTGGCAGTATTAACGGGATTAACTGAGAAAATGCCTCCTGTTGATTTGGTACTGTTTGCATGGAGTGGGTTATTTTGCTTTTTTGTCAAAGCCACTATACAAAAAGATGTATTAAACATTGTTACAATTGGGTTTGGATTCTTTGTTCAGGCCGCTCTTTTAGCACTAATAGTGTTCAAGTAACGATAAATATTAGATATTAAGGAGCACATAAAATGCCATCAGGATTTCAAAACGACGCAAATCAGCTACAAGCTGAAATGTATAGAGCCACTATTACAATGAGTAATAGCACATATTACCCAACCGCAGATAGCGACGATAACGGTGGAGTTACTCCAAGCGCATCGGACAGTTTTGCCACATTGCCAACCACACTGGCCAAAGGCAAAGCCCGTGCTAGAGGAAACATGCGTTTCCGTAACGTAGTTAATCGTTTGACAGGATTGGGTGATTGTCAAATTCGCGATATCACCATTACCGAAACCAACGGCGATGCTCAAGCAACCAGTTTGGCATTTACAGTTGCGTATGACAGACCTGCTTTAATTACTGTTAGCGGAACAGCAGTCGATGGATCTACCGCAATTACTACAACTGCATTGGCCATTAGAGATGCAATTACACGTGGCATTAGAGATGTAACTGTTGCCAACGTTCGTGTATACAACGGTGCCACAGCAGAAGACACCCAAATGTCTCTTACAGTAACAACAACAGGTGCAACAGCCACACAACAGTTTGGAACTGTTGCAGTTTCAATTATTGACGAAGCAACACTTTTTGATTAAGATTATCGAATGATTTTAGCCTGGTTACTACTTCTTACTGGCTTAACAATATCTGCGGTAGCGATCTATTACTCAGTAGTAGGTCTTACCGCAATATTTTCAGCGGCAGTAATTCCAATTATCATTATGGGTTCAGCTTTGGAAGTTGGTAAACTTGTGTGTGCCTCTTGGTTAAAAGCCAATTGGGAACGTGCTCCACGTTTTATAAAATATTATATGATCACTGCGGTGATTGTGTTAATGATTATAACATCGATGGGCATCTTTGGATTCCTAAGTAAAGCACACAATGATCAAAATTTAGTCAGCGGCGATGTTCAAAGTAAGATTGCCATATACGACGAAAAAATCAAAACAGAAAAAGAAAACATAGATGCTAATCGCAAAGTGCTCAAACAGCTTGATGAATCGGTGGACCAAGTTATGGGTCGCAGTTCGGATGAAAAGGGCGCAGAAAAAGCCGTTGCCATTCGAAAAGCCCAGCAGAAAGAACGTAGTCGCATCGCTCAAGACATTGCAGAGTCTCAAAAGAAAATCGCCGGACTCAACGAAGAACGTGCGCCAATTGCGGCCGAAGTTCGAAAAGTTGAAGCGGAAGTTGGTCCGATAAAATATATTGCTAAATTCATCTACGGCGATCATGGCGCAGATGAAAACATGTTGGAAAAAGCAGTAACATGGATCATTGTTCTTATTGTTGTTGTGTTTGATCCGCTAGCAGTTATCATGTTGCTGGCCGCACAGATGACTTTTGGTTGGAAGAAAGAAGAAGTCGAACCAGTACCTGTAAGTATTAACGACATTGTACCTCAACCACAAGAATATATTCCCAAAGAAGAATCAGCAGAGGATGACAGCCTGACTACGGAGAGCGGAAATAGCATAGTTATCGAACCTACTGTCATAGAACCCACACACACAGAAGTTCCAAGCGAAACACCGTTGACTGCACTAGGAGGTGATATAACAGCATCGGAGGAACCTTCAGTACCATTCACTGAAGAGTCAGAGCTAGAAAAATGGAACAAGATGATCGAACAAGCTGAACGCGAGTTGGAACATGAAGCTATAAAACAAGAAGAGGCAAAACGCTATCATCCTGAAACAATAACTGCTGACAATACTTTCATAGAAGTAACAGGTGACAGAATCAAACCTGATTTGACAGAAGTTATTGAGCCCGCATCAGAAGAGTCAAAAAAAAAGACTTACATGATCAAGGACGAAACAGGGACGATACAGATCAAGGCTCGAGAATAGGCTACATACAAAACGAAGAACAACAAGAATCAAACTCAATTTGGAATAGAATAATAGCAAGACCCGAGATGAAACCCATCGACGAATTGTACACTTATTATTCACAAGGTGCATTTGAACAAGTTGCAGTAGATAATATCGCGGAACCTGAATTGGCAGATTTCTTAGAGAAAACTAACACAGACGGTCCAAGGTTTAATAGTTATCCAAAAGATAAACTGGAATATTTCGCAAGAAGGATATATGAACTTAGGAAAAATTACCCTGATAACACCGCCGGATAAGTTGTTCAATATGAACCTTAGCTATCTGTTAATCAAACCATCTACTCAAGTTAAAGAGCAGTTTCAAATTATTTTAAGCCAGATTTTAGATGATGTAAATGTATTTGTGTACGACGAAGACGATCACGATATTGGTTGGTTACTGAGTATTGCACAACAAGTTGAAGTTATAATTATTGATGTTGATAATTGTGATTTAATCACAAGTCACTTTATTACATTTTTATTGGCTCATCCTAATTCTTACTATATAACTAACGATGATACCATTCCTTATAAGTTGATTAGTAAAAATAGAATTTATAATTTAGACTGGATTATTGAAAAAATCAAACAAGACGAGGACGACACAGATGTTGAAGAAGAGTAAAGGCACAGGGATTACTGTTAGAGATAACGAAAATATTAATCAATCTTTGAGAAGATTTAAGAAAAAGATTGAGGAAGCAGGTATTCTAGACGACCTTAGAAAGCATGAGTTTTATGAAAAACCAACGACAGAACGCAAACGTAAAAAAGGTGCGGCCAAAGCTCGTTGGCGCAAGAAACTCGAAAGTCAACAATTACCTAAAAAAATGTATTGACATAACGTCTGTGTTATGCTATAATTTAAGTTCCTAATAAAGAAAGAACTTAAATGGCAAATACAGACGTTATGATTGATTTGGAGACGCTTAACACTACTCCAGATGCAACCATACTTACAATCGGCGCAGTAAAATTTGATCCGTTCGGCAGAGAATTACAAGAGCCAAAAATGGATAGTTTTTATTGTAAGGTAGACACAGATAGCTGTGACCGAATTGGACTAACCACTAACGATGATACTATTGCTTGGTGGGCTAGCCAAAGCAAAGAAGCCCAGGATGCGGCTTTTGATCCTACTGACAGACTTGATATAGAAGAAGCATTTGCTCGCTTGTATAAATTCTGTTGGGGTGCTAAACGTGTTTGGGCAAATGGCAGTTGCTTTGATATCATCATTTGCGAGCATGTTTACCGCAAAATTAATCGTGCTATTCCTTGGAAATTTTGGGAAGTGCGTGATGTGCGTACAGCATTTGATTTAGGTATCAACCCACAACGCCCACCAGTTACTGCCCACCATGCATTGGAAGATGCTTGGAATCAAGCAGTGGGTATTCAAAATGTCTACAATACACTACGCACTAGCACAACCAGTGCAGGCGATTATATCGCACCATTTGCAAATCAAAGGTAATATATGGACAGTCAAACTAAAGAAGTAATGGATATTCTCCAAGAAGAATGTGCTGAAGTTATACAAGCGGTAAGTAAAATCAGCCGCTTTGGACTAGATAATTTCAAACCAGGAAAGCCCAAAACTAACAGAGAACATCTTGAAGAAGAATTGGGCGATATGCTGGCCATGATTGATATCTTACAAAGCATGGATATTGTTAGCTATACTAACATTGAACGTGCCCAAGAAGCTAAGATTGAAAAACTAAAAAAATGGTCAAATATTCAGAATTTAGAGAATATCTGAGATAAATAAATTTGTAAAACGCCGTAAGGGTTTTACATATTCTTGCTTAATTTAAAGGAGAAAATTATGAGCAAAATCATCGGTATCGATTTAGGTACAACAAATAGCTGTGTAGCAATCCTAGAAGGCGGAGTTGCTAAAGTAATCCCAAACAGCGAAGGTGCTAGAACAACACCATCAATCGTTGCATATACAGAAAAAGAAATTCTAGTAGGTGCCACAGCAAAACGACAATCAGTCACAAACCCCAAAAACACAATCTACGCAAGCAAGCGTCTCATTGGCCGCAAGTTTGACGAATCAGCTGTGCAAAAAGATATTGATCTAATGCCTTATTCAATCATCAAAGCTGACAACGGTGATGCGTGGATCGAAGCTAACGGCGAGAAACTTGCACCACAGCAAGTGTCAGCTGAAGTGTTGCGTAAAATGAAAAAGACCGCGGAGGACTATTTAGGTCATGAAGTTACCCAAGCAGTTATCACAGTTCCTGCGTACTTTAACGACAGCCAAAGACAAGCAACTAAAGATGCTGGCCGCATTGCCGGTTTGGAAGTACTCCGTATTATTAATGAGCCTACTGCGGCAGCTCTTGCTTATGGCGTTGATAAAGCTGATAAAAGAGATAGGAAAATTGCTGTTTACGACCTTGGTGGTGGTACTTTCGACATCTCGATCATTGAAATCGCGAATATCGACGGCGATAAACAAATCGAAGTACTAAGCACAAACGGCGACACATTCCTAGGTGGTGAAGACTTTGACCAAGTTATCATGGATCATTTGGTTGACGAGTTTAAGAAAGATTCTGGCATTGATTTGAAGAAAGACATGTTGGCTCTGCAACGCTTGAAAGAATCAGCTGAGAAAGCCAAGATTGAGTTGTCTAGCACAGCAAGTACCAGTGTTAACTTGCCGTACATTACCGCAGATGCAAGCGGTCCTAAGCACATGAATGTAACTATTAGTCGTGCTAAGTTTGAATCAATGGTTGAGCAACTTATCGAGCGATCAATTGAGCCATGTAAGATTGCTATGAAGGACGCTAAAGTGACTTCCGCTGACATTGATGAAGTTATCCTAGTTGGCGGACAAACACGTATGCCTAAAGTACAAGAAGCAGTTGAGAAACTGTTTGGCAAGGCGCCACGCAAAGATGTTAACCCAGACGAAGCAGTTGCCGCTGGTGCCGCAGTACAAGGTGCTGTGTTGGCAGGCGATAAGACAGACGTTCTATTGTTGGACGTTACTCCATTATCACTAGGTATTGAAACAATGGGTGGTGTGTTTACCAAGTTGATTCAAAAGAACACAACTATCCCAACCAAAGCTAGTCAAACATTCAGTACTGCGGACGACAATCAACCAGCTGTTGACATCAAGGTAGCACAAGGTGAACGTGAATTGTTCAAATACAACAAAGCATTGGGTGAGTTCAAGTTGGATGGCATTGCTCCTGCACCACGCGGTATGCCACAAATTGAAGTTACATTTGATATCGATGCCAACGGCATTATGAAAATCAGTGCTAAAGATAAAAATACTGGTAAAGAAAACAATATCACTATTAAGTCAGACTCGGGATTAACCGAAGCTGAGATCCAACGCATGGTACAGGAAGCTGAAGAAAATGCAGAGTCTGATAAAAAAGCTCGTGAGTTGATTGATGCACGTAACAATGCAGAATCTACCACGCACGGTGTTAAGAAAGACTTTGAAGAATTCAAAGATCAGTTGACTGAAGAAGAAAAGACTGCATACGAAACAGCATTGGCATCTGTGCAAACAGCAATTGCTGGTGAAGATGTAGAAGCTATCACTACTTCGTTAACTGCATTTTTTGAAGCGGCCAATCCGGTTATGTCTAAAAAACAAGCCGCTGAGCAGGCCAAAAATGCACCACAAACTGAAGGTGGTGAACAAACTGTGGATGCGGCCTTCACAGAGGTTGACCCCGCAGACAAGAAGTAATATAATATAAACATGCAGGACGCCTTCGGGGTCCTGCGAGGTTCTTGCTTATTTAAAGGAGAAAATTATGAACCAACTTAGAACTATAGACACAGCCGCTTTGGCACAACTGAGCAAAGCACTGGTAGGATTTGATCGTTACTTTAACGTACCAAGTCACCAAAATGGTAACTACCCTCCCCACAACATTGTTAAGTATAGCGATACCAGCTATGCAATTGAAGTTGCGGTCGCAGGTTTTACCAAGGAAGAAATTGCAGTTGAAGTTGATCAAGATCAACTGACAATTAGAGGAGTTATGAATCGTCCAAACAAAGATGTGGGTATTGAATACTTGCATCGTGGATTGGCAGCTCGTGACTTTGAGCAAACATTTACTCTTGCCGAGTATATGGAAGTTGTAGGTGCAAAAGTTGATAACGGTATGTTACAAATCGATATCAAACGAGTTGTACCAGATGCGCTCAAACCACGCACTATTGAAATTAAATAATTGTAAATAACAATGGGGGAGGAAACTCCCCCAACTTTGGAGAACTAAATGGCAGGCACGGATATTCAACTAGATGAGAAAATTAAAGTAGTAGTAAGCGAACCTAAAAGATGGAAGGTTATCCTGCTCAACGATGATTCAACTCCAATGGATTTTGTTGTTTCGGTATTGATTGAAATTTTTAAACATAATCCAGATACTGCACATCATGTGATGGCAGAAGTGCATGAAACTGGTAGCGGAATTGCTGGTGTTTATAGTTTTGAAATTGCTGAAGCCAAAGCAGTTGAAGCAACCAATCAAGCTCGTACTAATAATCATCCTCTCCAAATCAAATTGGAAGAAGAATGAGCTTACGAGAAATTACCAAAGACCTCCATCATGAGGCAGAAACAACCAAATTTGCACAGTTACTACTAAGTGGCAAAATTCAAAAAGCAGACTACAGAAACTATTTGTACAATCTTCTAGCAATCTACGACCCAATCGAATGGTACGGCAAGCGTCAAGGTTTTTTTGACAACATGCCAACATTACCAAGACTACGGGCAATTGTTCAAGACTTTAATGAATTAGACGATGGCAGTTATCACTATCTGACTCCGGCCACATTAGAGTATCAAACGTATCTACATGCATTGTGTAACGATCCAGCACGTAAGCATTTGGTCAAAGCACACTTGTATTGCAGACACATGGGCGACTTGTTTGGCGGACAAATTATTGCCAAACAAGTGCCTTATACTAGCGGTAAGTTTTATCAGTTTGAAGATGCTGATGCACTCAAAGCCGCAATTCGTGCAGAACTCACGGACGACCTTGGAGACGAAGCTCGTGTGGCGTTTGAATACGCTATTAAAATGATGAAGGATCTTTATCATGGAGAGTAATGTATGGGATACACTGATCAAAATTGAACAGTACTTTGAAAGTCAGTTTTATGCAACTGGCAGTATTATTAACGAACCCAGTATGGATCGTTTTAATCAACCAGGATGGGTTAACAAAGTATGGGCCAGTAGTCGTTATCGCAGAGCACACATTGATGTTGTAGATGCTCGTGAGACCAAGGGGTTGTGGATGATGCACTGTTGCATTTTTCCACATACACATAATCCAGCACCTATCTTTGGATTTGATGTCGTAGCAGGTAAGAACAAAATTACCGGATGCTTTATTGACTACAGCCCAGCTGGCGATAAAGAACATCACATGATTGAATATTTTGGCGAAGAAGTTGGTCGCTATGAATGGAACAAAAAACGCAAATTACCCGACTGGGCAGAACGTATTTTCAGTGAACACATGGTGGCCGCTGGTAATGTAAGCGATGAAAACGAATTAAAACAAATTGCAAGTTTAGCACATATTCTAGTTAATCATTACTTGGAAACTGTGGATGAAACCAATAACACTGCCAACGATACCACGGAAGCACAGAATTACTACTGTGAAAATCAAAAACAAAACCCGCATACCCCCAAAGTTATGGTTAGTTTAGGGCTAAGTGAAGAAGATGTGCAAGTGTTCATTCAGGATTGCTTGTTCCCCGAAATACGATAAATATTTACACTATGCGTGTAATTGACATTTTATCAGAAGCCAGTATATTCACCAAACCAAAGCAATATACCTTTGGACACAAAGTTCGTGTGAAAACTGCAAAAGCAGGTATTCCCTTAATGAGTGGGATACAAGCTCAAATACCAGACTTTGATCCTACTGAGGATCTAACTTGGATTGCGCCGCCATCGGATATTGGGCAAGTAAGACAAGACCAAGGCACTATACCAGTGATTCAAATAGGCCGTGCATCGTCGGGCAACGGTCGCTGGTTCAGTAGACCAAACGGCAGTATCTTCACAGTGATAGGTGCAGACGGCAGCTTGCAAGGCATGCTGAATCATGCTCCTGGTGAAAAGGGCAGTACTGCTGAAAACAAAGGCGATGCTAGTGAACCTGTATTAAGTGCCGCAGTGGTTGCCAAGTTGATCAAACGTGGTGCCGACAACATTGAAGATATCACAGCTGACGATGTTAAATTTGTATTCGACGAAGCATTGAAAGATCCTAATTTAGAATATGTTGTAGAAGATAAAAACAGCACAATTTCCGATGTTATAAGATTTACTATTGTGGTTAAAGAACCAATCTTAGGTTTCTTAAAAAGTCCAGGGTTTTGGGACAGCTACGATCCATTGTTAGGTTCAGTGGTGCATTATGCTAACAGCGGACAGATTGACCGCTACGCAGATTACTTTTATAAAAATGGTCGTGTAGATACTATCAATGTAAAAAGTGATGGAGTAAGCGAATCTAAGGATCGTAAAACTGACTTAGAAGCCATAGTTACAGACGACGAAGGCAATCGTCGTCAACTTAAAAACTTAAACATCAGCTTAAAAGCTGGTAGTCCGCACATTGGTCAAGTGGGTGCAGGTGTGTTATGGAATCCGTTTGCTGATCAATATCCTGATCCTAAGAAACCCGGCAAAATGAAAGGTCAGATTGGTATTTGGACTGCCGCTAATAAGTTGTTTGGACCATTTGGTGTACAAATATCCAAGCCAATTGACGAAAATGGACAGCCAATTAAATTAACCAGCAAAGTTGATTTTTGGCAAAAGGCTTATCAAGAAGCGGCTGATCAATTTACTGAAATGCTAGCGGCCGACGATGTTCGTAGTGAAGCAGGTTTGATATATAGAATAGCCAATCAAGTAATACAACATGGAACTAGTGGTGATCCTAATATCAAATTAGTATCATTAGGAACAAAAAATATCAGTACTGTACATAGCTTCAAAGGGCTTGAAAGAAAGTTAGTTGCTAAACACATTGATTTAGAATGTATACATAGAGAAGGCATGTCCAAAGACGGTACAGAAGTGCGTCCTGAAATTAGAATCGTTGACAAGAACAGCGGCAAGCCTGTGTTGTTTATTAGATACAGTTCTACACAAACAGGCGATAAAATTTGGAACACAATTGAAATGAAAGATCTGTTAAAGGAACTAACAACCTTAACATATCAAAAAACATCAGTTGCGGCAGATAAACCCAAACAAGTAACAAGTACAGAAATTAAACCAACTGCAAAACAACCAGTTGCACGTAAAAAACATGCAGTTCCACCAGTAGATGTAACTCCTGTAGATACTACAACTACAGCACCCACAACTACTACATTACAAGGTAGTGAATTTACTTCACCAGCACCTAGACAAGTAGGCATGCCAGAAAAGGAAGAACCTGCTATGATGGAACAAAAGATAGTGCATCTAAAGTTTTAATAAATTAACTATAAAGTATACAAAATAGGACTTAGGTCCTATTTTCACGACTAAGTGTTGGAAAAATAACACTGTTGAAAAATTAACATGTTGTAATAATAACAGCGTAGTTTTATTAAATTTGTAACCAATGTAAATACTTTGGACTAAAAGAGGTATAGTCAAATCAGGAGCGACAATATGAAAAGCACGACAGGCGTCGGTGTGTTGCCGAGAAAATTACTCACCACATTACTAATCACGGCATTTGTGTCTACCACAAGTATGGCACAAACAGTCATCAATCAAGGTGGCTATGACTCTAAATCACTTGTTGACACTAATAGTACTAGCACCAGTACCAGTACTATTAACACCAACAACGTGAACAGTGGTACTACCACTAGCAATAACAATACTGTGTTAAGTGGTGGCACAACCAACACTAATAACAACAATAATGTTAACAGTGGCACAATGACCAATAACAACAACAACAATAATGTTATGAGTGGGTCAGTAACCTATACTAACAACAATAACAATGTTAATAGTGGTACACAGACGTTTAATAACAATAACGTCAATACTGGTACAATGACCAATAATAACAATAATGTCAATACCAGCACCAGCACCAGTGTTAATACTAATAATAACATCAATTCTGGTACAATGACTTATAATAACAATAATGTTAGTACCAGCACCAGTTTGAATACAAACAACAACAATAACGTCAGCACTAGTACAAATACCAACAATAATATTAATACAGGTGATATGACTAATCGTAATATTAATACATCTACTTCAAACAACACTAACACAAATATTAATAGCGGCACAATGACTAATAATAACAATAATGTTAATACTGGTACAATGACCAATAACAACAATAATAACAATGCCAGCACTAGCACTAGCACTAATCAAAACGTTAATCAAAATAACAATGTCAATAGCGGCGACATGACTAATCGAAATATCAATACGTCAGATATTACACAGCGTATTATTCAACCTCCCCCAACCGCAGTTGCTCCAACCATGATGAGTGGTGGCAATGCTGACCTATGCTCAACTGGCACTAGTGGCAGTGTACAAACACAAATTTTTGGTGTAAGCAGTGGCGGAACTGTTCGAGACATGAATTGTGAACGCTTAAAATTGAGTAAAACTTTGTATGACATGGGAATGAAAGTTGCCGCAGTTGCCACCATGTGCCAGGATCGCCGAGTATTTGATGCCATGATGGCAGCAGGTACACCTTGTCCGTACGAAGGACAGATTGGTGCTCAGGCCAAAGCATCATGGGAAGCAAATCCAGAAAAAGTACCAGCAGTTGACGAGGTAAAAATAGATGATACATATAAGAAAGTTGGCATTGGCGCTTTGCTTGGTGCTCTTATCTTCAAGTTATTCTAATAGTCAAAGTTTAAATACAGCGACAGGTACTATTAGTACTACCGGTGATTTAGTAAATTTTACCGGTAGCCCTACCGATACGACATCCAATTGGAATGGCGCAGGCAGTGTAGGAGCGCCGTTGACATGTTGGCGTGGCGGTGATCCGGGATACTGCGGTCCTAATCCTCGAGTAAGTGCATGGGGTGCTGGAAGTAATGTTATCAATTTCTCCTACGGTACTGTGAACTTGAACCAAGTGGTCGATATAAACAAGGCGTTGGCTATTGGCGGCAGTGGTGTACAACTTAGCGGATTTAATTTTGGATTCACTGCTAAAAACGGCAACGGTTGGGACAACGGACAACAAGATTACTTAGGTGCGTTTGTTAAGTTTTCTAATAGCGCCACCGGCTTGGCATCACTGTATGATTATACAAGTCAAACAAATAGAAAATATAACTGGACTACTTTTAATTTCAGCGAAACTTTTTCTAGCCCAGTTGCGGCTACTACCTTTAGTAAGGCCGAGTATGGGTTTGTAGGTAGAGATAATAATTACTGGGTCGGACCTTACGGCCCAGAAATTATGAATGTGAATTTTAGTTTGAAATACACAGTTAAACCTGATCCATGCATTAGTGATCCACTATCCAGCCCAACTTGTCCGGGATATGCCTTAGCCACTGTTAAGAATTCAATATTAGGATCTACTGTATCAAATGCAAGTGCTACTTCATTTGTGCCGTCAATGAACTACTCACAACCTGCTCCTGCGGCGGCTCCTGGTATAGCAGATGCGGCACCCGCATTGGCACAAGCAAGTCCTCAACAGCAAGCACAACCCCAAGCACAGTCTAGTCCAATGCCTACACAACAAGACGCAAATCAGAATCCTAGTATAGCACAGGACAATCCAGCACAGCCTAGTCCGCAACAAGCAGGCCCTGCACCTACAAGTCCGCAACCTGCTGGAGGCCCTCCGCAAACAGCACAATCTACACCTCCGCCAAGTGCAGGCTCACAACAAGCAGGCCCAGCAACCAGTGGTGGCGGTCCTAGTAAGTTAGCAATGAGTGTAGTTAAATCAGCACAGGCCAAAGAACAAGCAATGCAACAGATGGCCGTACAAAATGCGGCCAAAGCATTTGAAGGAACTCAACAATCGTCACAAGCGGCTAGCAATGCCGCAATCAGTATGAATCAAGATATGAGTGCTAACAGTGCTACTGCGGCCGCGCAGTTCTCCAGTCAATCAACACAAACAAGTATGCAGACTTCTGTACAATCGATTCAAGGATCACAACAAACTGTTCAGTCAACTTCTCAACAGCAACAAGTTAACAAAGGCGTCCAACAACTACAACAAGCTACATCAACGGGTCAACAAGATACACAGCAACAATATACGGGCACAGGATTAACAGTTAGTAAAAATACATTTAACAGTTATAGCCCTTTTAATTCAATAAATTCTAATAGTATGTTGCCAGTGCCTGTACAAACAGCACCTGTGTATCAACCTAAGATAGAGACACGTCAAATAGAAGTAGAAACACCGCCAATGCAAATTGCCAGTTTTGGTAGCATGGGTAAAGCAGGCAATCCATTATCAGATTTAATGAACCAAAGAATGGACATGCTACAAACCAACATAGAACAACGTGTAGACACTGTAAAAAAGAATGTGCAACCAAATGAGTTAGCCGGGGGTGTTGACGTTGCCGCTATGGCGCAGATACCAAAAGGTTACGAAGCGTATAGTCTAGTTGTTCTACGCGATGTACCATTTTATAAACCTGAAACAATATACAAAAATCAAACAATAGTGGACAACGCAAGACTATTGCGAGGATTATCAGGCGGCAGTGATGCCAAACATCAACAAATGGTTGATAGTCAATACAAATTAGGAAACTAATGTGGATAAAGAAGAATACATTTATCAATTGGTATGCGGCGCTTTACTAATCGTGTCGCTGATTGGAATTGCAATATATTTTCTAATTTTAAAATAATAGGAGCGAACTATGACAGAAGAAATCAAAGACGTAAACGCAAAAGTTGATGAACTTGAAGCGGCCGCAAAGAAGTATGCCAGTAAAGATACTGTTATCAGTATTGGCGGGTATGAATTTACTCCAGCTAAACTGATGGTGGCATTCACGTTAGTATCGTCATTACTTGGCGGACTATACGGATGTTTTGAAGTGTACAAAGACTACATGGGGATGAAAGATAAAATTGCCAAGTATGTTACACCTGACTTAACTGAAATCTACAAGAAAATGGAAGTGTTAGATGCCAACACTACCAAAATGACAGAGTACACTAACAATATTAAGAACGATCTTAAAGGTGATGTTCGTAGATTAGAGGGCGTTGTTGAAAATGTCGAGCGTTCAAGCAAAACTGATCAACGCTTGACAGACACAGGCATGAAGGAAATCAAACGTGATGTTGATGGCACTGTGAAAGAAATCAAACGTGACGTTGATAACACACTAAAAGAAGTTAACAGAGAGTTAGTTAAAAATCAAAAAGACACTCAGGCTGAAATTAGAGCATTGAGAGCAGAAGTGGATGACAAAGTTAAAAAAGCGTTAGACAATCCATTGAATAACAAATAAGGAAAGGTGATGGCGGATAGTGAGAAGAAAGAAGCGTATGAATTTAGTGTTGCAGGATTTAAATTAAAATTAAACAGTGCATTTTTAGCCATGGCAATACCCGTTGCTACAACAGTGGGTGGAGCCATGTGGGGTGCATTTGAGTTTTACAAAGATTATACAGATATGAAAGCCAAGATTCAAAAGTATGTAGCACCAGATTTATCCTCTTTTGACAAACGTCTTGCTGTAGTAGAAGAAAATAGCCAAAAAACTGCGGACTACACTCGTGATATTAAGAACGATTTAAAAGATGACCTACGTAGAATGGAAAAGGTAGTCGAGCAAGTTGAGCGCACAAGCAAGCAGAGTCAGCGTGAAACTGAACAAGATGTGCGAGCTTTACGCAAGGAAATGGATGCCAAGATCAAGCAGGCTTTAGATAATCCATTAGCGAATAAATAACATAGTAGAGACGAGAGCGAATATATGATAGACGGAGTCAAATCCGCCACGACTGCCCTTAAGACGGCACAAAGCGCAGGTAAGGAGCTAGGAGCAGTTGTATCAAGCCAGCAAGCTGATATAGAAGCTATTGTTCAGCGCGATCATAAGGCCAGGATAACAGCCAAACTGGCAGAAGAACAACGAAAATCAACCCTTGAATATAGAGCTCTTGAAAAGTTTGAGTCTAAGATAAAGTACGAGCAAGATGTGGCTAGACTAAAAGCAGAAACTATTCGCAAGCACGGCAAGGATGCTTGGATCAAAGTGGAAGCAGAAAAAGCTCTTATGGAAAAAGAACGCCAAGCTGAAATGTCAGCTATGGATCACGATAGACAAAAGCAAGTTGATTTGCTCTGCTGGTGTTTTACTGCTGGCGCACTAATAACTTACTTTTTTAAATTATATAAATTATGAGATTACCGCAAATTGTTCTAACAGTAACTTTGTTAGCCATCATGTTTTTGATGTGGCTAGAGTGGCAAGTAAAGTAATTTACCTCAAACGTGCCAAACCCACTAGCCTAAATAAACTTAGCCACATCCAACCAATATCAAATTCAAACCAGCGTCTACTCAGTTTGGGATTTGCAGGTTCGAGATGATGATTGTTATGTAAACATTCACCGCCAATAATAATACCCCAAGGACTAATATTGCGACTTTGATCTTTAGTTTCGCCATTTCTGTATCCTATCCAATGTCCTAGTCCGTTAATAACACCAGCGGCCCAAAACGGAATCCATAGCATTTGCACACCCCACACGATTAAGCCCCATGGTCCAAAGAACAGTAAGTCTATGACTAGCATTAGAAGAATACCAAGGCGACTGTGCGGAGTGTACAAATTACGTTCAATCCAATCGTCCGGAGTTCCTACTCCGTATTGTTGAATCATTTCTTTATCTTTACTGGCTTTGTGGTACAATATTGCACCTTTAAATAGCACACGCCATATGCCAAAAACGTGTGGAGTATGCGGATCGCCTTCAACATCGCTAAATCTGTGGTGTTTTCTGTGAATAGCTACCCATTGTTTGGTAACTTGCCCGGTTGTTAACCAAAGACAAAATCTCATAAAATGCTCTAAAATTGGGTGGAATATAATTCCCCTGTGAGCTTGTCCTCTGTGTAAATACAGAGTGACGCATATTATTGTAATATGAGTCATTGCCAAAGTTGCTATAAGTTCTATCATGCAATATTTATCTTAATAAAGACTACTATGAAAACCATAGCATTGTTTGTACACGACCCAAAATGCTCAGTTCAGAGCGCAAACGGCATTATTCGGGCATTAAGCCCGCATTACAGATTTAAAATATTTGGAAAAAACCCATTAGAAGACGTATTTTTTGATGATGTTGATATGATAGCAGTTCCTGGAGGAATTGGAGATTCTGAATCTTTTCGATATTTGCTTAGAAATAACGGAGATCTAATCCGTCACTTTGTTAGTAAAGGCGGCAAATATCTAGGTATTTGTATGGGTGCATACTGGGCTGGGAGTCACTATCTTAATATATTAGATAACGTTGATGCTGTACAATATATTACACAGCCAGAAACAGATACAAGACGACCACATGCCAAAGCGATTGATGTAACATGGAATGGTGTGCAAGATAAGATGTTCTTCTATGACGGGTGCGCATTGGTAGGCAATAGTAATAAATTTACAACAATTGCTACTTATGCAAATGGTGACCCTATGGCTATTGTACAAAACAATATTGGCTTAATTGGATGTCATCCAGAAAGCGAACAATTTTGGTACGATGGTTATAGTTGGTTGAAGGGAAAATATCATCAAGGTCGTCATCACTCATTACTGCTTGAGTTTGTTAACAATTTAATGAAATAAAAAATGCTCACTTTCGAAAGTCTAAGATTCCCGGCCTAGCCCTTCGCGCCAGCAGCCGGCGCACACAAGTAACCATAAGGTCCTAAGGTAGTGTGTTCTTTGTTACAAATATTTATCTACCTATGTAGATTTGCGGTTGGGCTTCTCGTCGTCGTTCTTCCTCAGTTTTTGGAAAAAAATCGTTACCGTATTGTGGGTACATTTGTTGTCGACTTTGTGCTACTAACATCATGACAAAAAAGAAAAAAAAGATTATAAACAGCACACTTATCCCCCAAGCAAACTGAATATTAAGTTGTTTTCTCTTTGCGGCTTTACGTTTTTTTTCTATAGCTTGACGTTGCATTTGCTGAGTAATCAGAACTTTTTGTTCCTTCCCCATTTGTTTCATCATTTCTTCAACTTCGGTATATAATGCGCCAAGTTCTTTCGGGCTTTGATATACCATTATTTCACGGAGTTCAGTGCCCATTTGTTCTAATTGTTTTTTCATTAACACACGCTGTAAAGCACGTTTGCCTATGCTGTCGTCACCAGTATAGACTTCAGTTTTAGCACGGCGCTCTTCTTCCTCAAACACTGCCATACACTTGTAAAAGTTGTCATAGTATGTACCTAAATGATTGCCAATTTCTGTGTAGATATTAGTGTGTTCATCTGCATTAGCTTTTTTGTTTAATGCTATTACACGATTTTTTTCTTCTATGTAGGCATTCTTCTGTGCTACCGTAGGGGGTTTTTCAGGAGGGTGTAATTTTTGAAACTGTGCATCAAGATCTTTGAGTACGTCTTTAACATCGCCAGCCGCGCCTTTGATGTCCTTGTAAAGTTTACAGCCGGCCTTAACTGCGGACACAGCTCCGTTGGCAAGTGCAAATAATGTTAAGGGATCCATCTATTCTCCCGTTTTCTCCATTCTAAGCAAACTACACGCCGATTATAAACATCGCCTGACCATGTCCATCGCACACACTCCCACTCAGGCCATTTTTTAACGTCTGGTTCCTTGGCTAGTGCTAATGCTAAGATCCATTCAAGCATATGGTTATTTCCGATCTTTCAGCCAGTCTTTGAACATGACACTAAAAACCATTAACAAAGGTATCATGCATAAGAAAAATATTATGTCGTTCATTGTAATGATTATATTAAAATACATAATTTATCCTTTAATTTTTAGCGTAATCGTCGCGTTCTTTCTTTTCACGGGCTTCGCGTTCTTTTTGTTGTTGTCTTACAAGTGCGTTTCTCGCCGCCACCTTTTGTTCATAAATTCTTTTTTCTTCTGCGGCGCCATATATTGCAACACCACCCATAGCAAGTGCAAATAAAATAACAGACCCTGCTATAAAATACATGGCAAATATAAACATATCTGCCATCTTCTTCTTATGTGCTAATTGACGTTCGGCTTCAGCCTGTTCTGCTTCTGCACGTTCTTTAAACAGTCTAGTGCGTTCCTGAATCATCTGTTCCCAGATTTGAGGTTTGCCTAATTGCCAAAGGATCATGTCTTTGAGTTCGCGTTCTGCTTGTCTTAAAGCATCGCTGTGCATGGCAATTTGTAAAGCTTCGTGGCCTAATTCTGCATCTGTTTTGCCTAATCGGCTGGCTTTGGCTTTTATCTTTGACCGTTCACGATGGATAGCATCGGATGATTCAAAGAATTTGCCGAATTGCCCTGCAAGACTGTTGATGTCTTTGCCCAGGGCAATGGCTTGTTTTATGTGACTGACTGCGGTTTGGGCGGCGGTGAACGCAAGGCCGATTGTGATTGGGTCCACACCACTAGCTCCTTTAGAACCAGAGGAACAGACCCTGGCTCATTAGAAAAATGCCAGCTCCACAAACTACAAAACTTCCCCAGAACAACGGCATACTAACAGCAAGTATACTTGCGGATAGTAAAACAATTGCCAATTGATATGCTGTGCTAGCATAACTCATCCAGGGACTACGCAGTTTAGCGGCATCACGGTCTGCTTCTAACTTTTTAGCACGGGCCATAATGTCTTTCATGCCGTCATGTGGTTCATTTTCATAACGGTCAATTTTGGCAGTAAGTTCCGCTACACGCTTGGTGTCGTTGGCTTTTTGTGCATCATATAACGCATATTCTGCCGCGGTTTTCTTAATGCTCTTGGCTTGATAAAAACTCCACTCACTGCCTGCTTTGATTGTGTTGCCTAGAATAGTACTGGAATAAGTACCACCAAAATAAGCATTAACCGCCAGCAACAACGCAAAAACGTTGATGACCATACCTGCTTTGTCTTTGATCTTTGCTTCTCGCTCGCTACGTGAACCAGCCGGTGGTTTAGGTGCGTCTGGGTCTTTTGGGGTCTTGCTGACCATGTTTAATACTGAGTCTATTAATGACATTGATTCGCTCCATTTTATTCAAGGGTTTACTGCTAAAAATCGATTCGCTCCCGACTTGTTCCTACAATAATATTTAGCTTTTAAAGTACCATTTTACTTGCTATACTAAATACAAGGCACTATAATAGTGTTTTAATAGGAAAATAAGTAAATGGCAACAGGTAAAGTAAAATGGTTTAATGAAACCAAAGGTTTTGGGTTTATTACTCCAGACAACGGTGGTGAGGATTTGTTTGCTCACTACTCAGCGATTCAGACATCAGGATTCAAAGTTCTGCAAGAGAATCAATCAGTATCATTTGATGTAGTACAAGGTCAAAAAGGCTTGCAGGCAGCAAATATTCAACCACAGTAATGTGGTTAAAGAGATAGTTGTAATCCCTTCAAAGTGAAGGCATTCTGGACGTGGGTTCGACTCCCACCTGGTCCACCATAAACATATTAATCATTGGGTCTTGCAATCCGCCTAGATTCCTCATTAATGTGTTTATGATGGGCCAGCCATGGTTTCGACAGGGTGAGATAATGGAGACGGCAACTCAGTAGGCGATGACTGTAAATCAAGCAAAACTCGTAAATGCAAACGCAAATACATTCGAGTATTTCAAAGTTCCAGCTTCAGTAGCTTTTTCAGCTAATGATGCAGACTTTGCAATGGCGGCCTAAGAAACCGCAACTCCGGGGCTGGTTAGCCTTGTAAACCAATAACCAAAGAAGGCACTTTCGAGTGCCTTTTTTCTTGACCTATAGATAGTACTAATGTATACTATAAGCATGACAAATGTCATTATTTTAAAAGGAATTATATTATGAAAAAATTAGCAATCGCATCCGTGTTGGCCTTGGCCGCATTGTCAGCCAGTGCTGTAGAAGTTGGCGTTAATGGTAGCTACGACTTTGGCGGAGCAAACGACCGTCCAGGCGCTGGTATTACTATTGGCGAAAAGTTTGGCAAGATGGGGGTAACAGCAGGCTTTGATCGTTACACCAAAAACACTGATCAAAACAAATGGAGCCTAGTTGGTTCATATGATGTTGCCACTGTTGCTGGTGCTACCGTTGCAGTTAAGGCTGGTGCAGTATATCTTGACAACGCCGGTCGTGTTGCAGACGGTTATGCCGCATTGGTTGGCGCAGGTGCAAGCTACCCACTTAGCAAAACTGTTGCCCTAACTGCTGATTATCGTTATCAAGCAGGTCAATCTCGTGTAAACACGTTTGATGGTAGCACTGTTTTGTTTGGTGCCAAGTACTCATTCTAATTTTAGGTTAGATTAAAAAGGACCTTCGGGTCCTTTTTTATTATTGAAAAAACCAATAAGCGTAATAGAAATAATTATTGTAAAAATCTATTGACCTGAGGTTCCAATAGGCTATATAATAGTACAAACACACAAGGAGACACTATGTCAATAACATTGAAAAATTTGGAGTCAGCACTTGCTGGTGAGTCAATGGCTCACATCAAGTATCGTTACTTCGCACGGATCGCTCGCGAAGAAGGCTTCGAGGATGTTGCAAAACATTTTGAGCACACAGCAGATCAAGAAATCAAACACGCTTGGGGACATTTGGAATTGCTGATTGGCAAGCCATCAACCCGCGAGTGCTTGGAGAAAGCCATCGAAGGTGAAACATACGAGTTCACTACAATGTATCCAGACTTTAAACGTGCCGCAGAGATCGAAGGCAATACCAAAGCCGCATTTGAAGCAGGCCATCAAATTGAAGAAAGCAAAGAACATGCTGAACAATTTGCCGCAGTACTAGCCAAAGCTGAAAAACGTTTTGCCGCACTACAAAAGGTCGAGCAACGTCATGCTCACGCATATCAACAAGTATTGGAGACACTATAATGGACGATCATGTATGTATTGTATGTGGACATGTCCACGACGAAGAACTAGAAGGTAAATGGGAAGACTTGCCAGCAGACTTCACTTGCCCAGAGTGTGGTGTAGGTAAAGAAGACTACATGGATGCCAATTTCTAAATAAAATGTGTTAAAAAGACCATATTACCAATATGGTCTTGACACAAAGACTAAATAACTATACAATAAGAACATGCACAAGCAACTGCCTGTGTAAGCGTTGTAGAAATACAACAAAAAAGATTTCAAAAGTTGTTGACAGTGGTGTTGAAAGACACTATAATTAACACAAGACGCTAGCATTCCGCTAGTAAATTTTTAAAGAGTTAAACGAGAAAACAAAATGCAATCGAATTTTAGACATCAACAATTTAATACGATGCCCAAACTGGCAGGCGTTATAGCCTCTGGTTGGTCTACGATTAATTGTGGAAGTTTATCATATGATCGTACACCAGAGATTATCAGGGTCCGGGAGGACGTAGTGTAAAGTAAAACATACACCGCAAACTTCAAGGACCCTAGGATTAAAAACCCTGGGGTTTTTTGTTTTGTAAAGGAGAAAAATGGATCAGATAGATTATGAAAAATTAAATGAACGAATTGTAGAACAGGCTTATGAAACTGCTTTTGGTGATACACTTACTAAAGAACAGCTTCAGAAACTTATTCAAGATAAGTTTGAACGTGCTAGAGTATATCACGAAGCGTTAGTGAAAGCACCAACGTTTAGTGTAAACTAGTACAACGTGTGAATACAGAGTAACGAGGACTCTGCCCTGCACGTAAAACATGGGGCGAACGGGCGGCCTACCGGATGGCATTCACTCTTGTGTGAAGAAAATGGTAGCGTATTAAAGCATTCTCAGGCCGTAAGGCAAGTGGGTTCATCCATGAAGAGTGCTTTAATACACACTTTCCAACACTACCTGAAATAGTGCTTGACATAGTCAAAGGAGAGTGTTACAATTAAAACATGGAGTAGAAGCATCAATGGTGATGCAGTGGACTGTAAATCCGCCGTCGTAATGGCACGCCTGGTTCGATCCCAGGATACTCCACCAAATTTAGGTCCCATAGTTAAATGGTTATAATGTCGGCTTGTCACGCCGAGGTTAGGAGTTCGATCCTCCTTGGGACCGCCAAGTTTATTCCGCAGTAGCTCAGTTGGTAGAGTAGATGACTGTTAATCATTTGGTCCCTGGTTCGAGCCCAGGCTGTGGAGCCAATCAAGTAATCAAGCATACTGAGTTATCAATAAATATTCAATATATTTAAGGAGCAATACATGCTTGATTATCAGTGGATGTTGTGGTGTTATCTAACAATTTTTTTCATAACTTGCAATGTTTATGCAATTTATATTCATAGAATATTGGCCCATCGATCAGTTTCTATAGTAAGTACTAGATTAGAATATTTTTCTAGAACATGGTTATGGTTTATAGGTTTTTGGTATCCTGGTGATTCTGTCCGTGCATTTGTTGCGGGTCATAGAAAGCATCATGCTACTTCTGACACACCGGATGATCCACACAGTCCAATTTACTTCAGTAAAATAGATTTGTTTTTCACTCAAGAGCCATCTCCAGCTACTCCAGCGTACTATTTGACTCCTGAGGAAATTGAAAAATGGGGTAACGATGTGCCTGTATACACTGATAAACTAGAACATCAATTAGTAAAGTATTCTAAATATAGATATCCAATAGCAGGAATTTTGGCTTTAATTGCGTTTGGTATATGGGGAGTGGTATTTGGTGTTATCTTGTTTGTATATACACAGTTCCATCTTCGTGCGCATAACTATCTAAGTCACACAATAGGATATCGAAATAGGCCAGCCAAAGGCGCTGATCGTTCTCGGAACATGTTTCCTATAGGACTGCTGTACGTCGGCGAAGAGTTGGCTGCCAACCATCATGATGATACCACTAAAGCTAAATTTTCAGAAAAATGGTGGGAATTTGATCTGGCGTATGGGATAATTTTAATTTTGAAATTTTTTGGTCTAGTTAAAATAAACTCCATCAAATAATATAATATGGGGGTGTAGCTCAGTTGGGAGAGCGTTTGCTTTGCAAGCAAGATGTCGCAGGTTCGATCCCTGTCACCTCCACCAAATATAGCCAATTAGCTCAGTGGTAGAGCATCGTCTTGATAAGGCGAGGGTCGATGGATCGTTCCCATCATTGGCTACCAAATATACTCCGGTCGTCTAGTGGCTAGGACGCCAGCCTTTCAAGTTGGAGAAGCGGGATCGAAACCCGTTCGGAGTACCAAGTTTAGGATGCGAACAGCAAATTCAAAAATTCAACTTTTAATTGAAAAATAAGCATCCTGTTTTTAAAAATGTTCATAAGGAGAACGACATGAAACGTGCTAAACGTTAGTGTCAATCTAGACCCCGTATTGGTCCTGGTTGGCACATTAAATCAATTTAATTACGACCAACCACTTGTAGCGTTAATGGTAGCGCACTTGACTCTTAATCAATGAGGTGTCGGTTCGAATCCGACTGAGTGGACCAATATGGGGGTATAATTCAACGGCTAGAATAGCTGGCTTTTAACCAGTCTATCAGGGTTCGATTCCCTGTGCCCCTACCATATGTAAACATACTTTAATCTGTAAAAAGATCAGGTTTGGTATCCCAGTCACTGCGATAGGCATAGCCCGCATACTTAATACACCTTAGTGTGTTTACATATGGTAATATAGCATAACGGTAGTGCACCTCCTTCATACGGAGCAAGGTGTAGGTTCAAATCCTACTATTACCACCAAGCATAAAAATAAATATTCTAAAATAAAGGATATGTATGAGCGTTCATGGATACTTTGCAACACCAATTTATAACAGTGTGATTGAGGGCGACGAATTAATTGCAGTACAATCAGAATTAGATCGGGTAGTTGCGGATTTGAAAGCAAAGGATTCGTTCAAACACAACGAGCAATGGTTGCCAAACACACACAAATTGTCAGACACATCGTTCGAATCCAATCTACTGTTGGACTATCAAACCACTGCGTTTATTGACGCTTTGAAGTTTCATGTGTTTGAGTACATGCGAATGCTAGACGTGCCAGTGAGCAAGATACAAGAATTTAGAATTATACAATCTTGGATGACCAATACTGGAAAAAATGAATTTGCACATACACACAATCATGGCAGTGTAGACATTGCAGGTGTTTATTATTACAGAACAAATGGCGATGACGGCAGCATAAATTTTATGAATCCAGTTCCGCAGTTTTCAACATATTTGCTTGAACATCTTCCAAACAACGTATCTTACGAACCTAAGATTGGTAAATTTATTTTGTTTCCGGGCTGGTTAAATCACGGTGTTCCTGCAAATTACACAGATGATGAACGTATAAGTATTTCGTTTAATATAAATTTTAAACGTCCAGAATTTTCATAAGCAATTAGTAAAAGGCTCAAGGTATCGAGAAGTCTCGCAAGAGTAATCATCAAAGGTCGGAAGCCTCAAATGATTTTGCAGTTATAAACTGCACTTCAACCGGGTGGTGGATCAGGATTACAGTCCGGGAGATCCTCGAAAGTAAGTGATACTCCATGTTTGCTAGACAAGTAGGGCGCGGCTGTGAACCGCGGGTAGCCATGTTTCGCTTGAGTGCGGACCAAAACTTCTCAGAGCTTTTTACTAATTTCTTATGCGGGTATGATGTAATGGTAACCTGAAACCTTGCCAAGGTTTATTCGCGAGTTCGATTCTCGCTACCCGCTCCATTTATAAGTTATTGATAAAGCGCAATGCTTTGTTAACATCAGTGAAGTACTGTAGTTCAAAATATGTATTGTCGTACACATCCTGTACCATGACACAGCATACACCTTCGTATAAACAAAGATGAAAATGTAACCCTTGCGGTGTTATGTGTTCGTAAGTCTTCACACAAATATTTATTCCCGGATTGTGTAATGGTAGCACAACAGACTTTGACTCTGTTAGCCTAGGTTCGATCCCTAGTCCGGGTGCCATCTATGGTGTTAGTAGTGTAGTGGTCTGCACATTGCTCTGTGAAAGCGATAGTATGGGATCGTTCCCCATCTAACACCCCAATTTTAATGCCAGCGAGACTTGGTAGTCAGAGAGTCCTTATAAGACTTTTAGCGCCAGATTAGCGTTCTTGAGAGGGTTCGATCCCCTCCGCTGGTACCAATGCAACTTTAGCTGATGTGGTCATAGCGGCGGTCTGAAGAACCGTTGAACCAGGTTCGATTCCTGGAGGTTGCACCAAACAATGCCCCAGTAGACAAATTGGCAAAGTCGTCTCTCTCAAAAGGAGAAATTTAGATGCGGGTTCAAATCCCGCCTGGGGTACCAGCTGGCTATAGTACAATGGATAGTACAATGAGCTTCTACCTCATGAATGTGGGTTCGATTCCTGCTAGCCGGACCAGTAAATATATATTACGGCCATTGGTGAAATGGATATCATCTCTGTCTTCGAAACAGAGGGTGTGGGTTCGATTCCTGCATGGCCGGCCAGATAAAGGTTGACTAACTTATATTGTTGTTATATAATAGTCACATACTAAGCAATTAGTCTCGTTCATTAAAAATTAAAATTACATATGGAGCCATCGTCTATCGGTTAGGACATCAGGTTTTCATCCTGAGAAGAGGGGTTCGACTCCCCTTGGCTCTTCCATATACGTGCTCTTTGAGTAGCTACAGTGGAACACCGAAATACTTGTCAATGTCGACCATGTACAAGGACCGGCCATGAAGAGAAGGGCTACCGAGGATTCAAGCGCCGCAGAGAGCACCTATATGGAAGTATATAAAAGCACACTAAGCAACACCCGACATACTGGGATAGTAAGATGGCATTGCCCTTAGTGTGTTTCTATTTGCCCCTTTGGCGAAATTGGTAGACGCGCCAGATTTAGGTTCTGGTATCGAAAGGTGTGAGAGTTCGAGTCTCTTGGGGGGCACCAAATTAGGAAGCGTGGCAGAGTCCGGCTTATTGCAACAGTCTTGAAAACTGTCGTGTCGAAAGGCACCGTGAGTTCGAATCTCACCGCTTCCGCCATAATAAATAACGTATGAAAAATACATTCCATCATAACTTAAATATTCCGGTTAAATTTATGCCAGTTTTTCTGGAAAACGCTCCGGTAATATCGATGTACGATAAAAGTTTAATCAATAAAGAATTGATAGACTGGTTGTCATCACTACAAATAGAAATTGGTAAAGCAGAGCTATTTCATTTAAAATCAAATCCAGCCAATGAGGGCGAATACAATAAACTACCAATTCATTTGGACGATGAAGATTTTGACAATCATGTAAAAATTAATTTTGTGTATTGCAATACACCATCAAAAATGAATTGGTTTGTTTGTAAAGATCCAAGTAAATTAAAATGTCTAAAAACTCCAACAGGAACTGATTATATACTAGCAGAGGAAGAGGATTGCGAGCTAGTATATTCGGCCCAAGTAGGACAACCAAGTTTAGTCAATGTTGGTATGTTACACAATATATCAGCAGTTGATTCTGAAAGGTATTGTTTTTCTTTTCCATTAATAAAAGATAACAAACCATTGTGTTGGAACCAAGCAGAAGAAATTTTTAAAGAATATGTATCCTTAGTGTAATGGCAGCATTACAGTCTCCAAAACTGTCGGTCGGGGTTCGAGTCCCTGAGGGTACGCCATATAAAATAAGTGTTGACAACAGCACCAGAAGAGAGTATAATAACAACATGTACAAAGTTATATGTAATGACAGAGAATTAGAAAGATTTATAACCTTAAACGAAGCAATGGCATACGCCAAGGCCGTTGGGGTATTTGTAACTATTAAAGGTCCAGATTTTGAAGTAGTGGGACGATTTGGTGTAGACACTGTTGCAAATGGTAAATGCCCGGATGGTGCTGTTTACAATTGGAACAAAGCTAGCCGCATTGGCAGAACAAAGCGAGAACGAGTTTAAAATTGCGAGTGTGGTGAAATAGGTAGACACAAGAGACTTAAAATCTCTCGGCTTCGGTCGTGCCGGTTCGATTCCGGCCACTCGCACCAAGTATTAGTAATAAGTAAAAGAACAAGGAACGGTCCCATAATGGTATTGGAGCGGATTGCTAATCCGTCGATCGGCGAAAGTCGGTTTAAGAGTTCGAGTCTCTTTCGTTCCGCCAAATAACTAAAAGGTAAAACATGAAACCAAACAAGACATTTAAACTGAGTAAAACAACAAAACGCATGATTGGATTGATGAAAGGCGCAACTGCTGATCAACGAAATCAATACAAGCGAATGATGATTGATGCTCAGTTATGTAGTGAAATTGTTATCAAAACTCCTACACGTGATAAAAATGCACTACGTGGAAACGGCCCTACTGGATATCAAACTAACGATACCGGAACTGCTAGTACTAGTACTACTTAAAAATAAGTAATAGCTTGCCGCCTTAGCTCATTTGGTAGAGCAACTGACTTGTAATCAGTAGGTGCCCAGTTCGATCCCGGGAGGCGGCACCAAAAAGACCCCGGATTACACTTTTACGTTAATAAAGTGCGTCATTACAGTAACGATAACTGTACGGTGCGTTGGATCTACCGCAAGGTTCTCTTTAGGAACGACTTGAGAAATCACAAAGGCAGGGACGTTGCCCGTCTAAATGGAAAAGAACGTGGACAGAGTAACCGCTCAGTCCGGGGCTCATGTGGTGTGAGTAGCCGGACACTTTATTAAAGTACATTTAGCTTGAACATAGTTTGAGTAGCAAGGACCGGCCACCATCAGCGTGATGAAAAAGGCTTAAATGTATTCTAATAAAGTATGCGGGATTAGTTTAATGGTAAAACAGCAGATTTCCAATCTTCGGTCAAGAGTTCGATTCTCTTATCCCGCTCCATGATATGATAGATTACATAACAACATTTTTTGCAATTTTTTTACTTGATATTGTTTACACATACTATCTGAGATGTATACAATACGAACAAGTATTAAAAGCCAGCGGATGGAGTGTAGCCTGCTATATTTTAGGAAGTGTAGCCGTTATAAATTACACAACCAATCACTGGCTAATTATTCCAGCAATGGCAGGCGCATTTTGTGGCACTTATGTTGGAATGAAGATTAGAAAGAAACAATTCGGAGTGTAGCGCAGTCTGGTAGCGCACCTGGTTTGGGACCAGGGGGTCCAAGGTTCGAATCCTTGTACTCCGACCAAATTTACTTGATAAGTAAAAACATAAGGAATTAATTTTTACAAGTAGAAGGATTTTAAATGTTAGATCAAAGTTTACAACTACATTTTCCCAATATAGGTATTTTAGGAAACTCGCTTTCAGATGATGAATTAAAACCTCTGTGGAAAGAAGTTAATTCTATTCTCAATAGCGAGAATGCTAGTTTTGTAAATCATTTTCATGCCGGCAATGTAAAAAAAGAATTTGCAATAATAGATTGTTTAAGTTATCTAGAGTCAAAAATAATTCCATTAACGAACGAGTTTAAATCAACATTTAATTATAGAGATTTGAATACTAATCGAAAATTAAAGATAACAAAATGTTGGGTGAATTTTCAAGAAAAAACAGAATTTATGTCTGCACACTTTCATGAAGGAATACTTAGTTTTGTAATCTGGTTGCGAGTACCATTTATGATGGCAGACGAATTAAATCACAATACTTTATCGGAAAAAACATCAATAACAGGTCCTTCATTCAATATACATTACACAGATGTGTTAGGTCAAGTGCAATTAAATGCCATGCCAGTTGATAATAGTTGGGAAGGTAGGATGATTATGTTTCCATCAAGGATGTCACATAGCGTTCATCCGTTTTATACCAGCGACGAGTATAGGATATGTATTGCTGGCAATTTAGATTACGACATTGCAACATAAACCACTATAAGTTATCGCGGGGAGGGTCCGGTCACCAGCGTGGTCTCATAAGCCATTGCCATCCTTGGTTCAAATCCAAGCCCCGCAACCAATTGCAATAAATTTTTGAGTCTATTAAATACAATTTGATTGCCCTCCAAATCAAAATGGTTCATCAATCCCCTATTTGTTTCAAACAAATAAGAAAAATTAACCATGTTTGAAAATTGATACAAGTCTTCCCAATCTATATTGGAAATATGCAACACACGATCTTGTACTGGTTCCAATAATTTTATTATCTTTTCACACAACAAAGTATGCATGTATTTTGCATGTTCAAAATCAAAATGATTTTCAAAATAGTCAACCATAGGTTGTAATGTTTGATCTTTTAGTACATGTTCTTTTATATCTGTATAGATTAAATCACAATTTTTGTGCAGAGGATCGTTGTAGTGTATAGGATGTTTTTTGATATAAATCCTATAAGGACTGGTATGCGAAATGACAATTTTATCATACACAGCTAAATCAACTGATTCCAATTGTTTGAGAATTTTGTATTCACTACAACCGGCTTGTGCTAGATTAGTCACAGCAAACTCCTGTGCTAATAAATTTGGCCATCCTTGGCCAGAATATTTAACTGTCCAGTCGGCGGCAAAACTGTCTCCGCATATTAATATGTTCATGTTAAATTAACACATCCTGTTTGTTTTTTATCCACAAAATCTGCCACAGCTGAATAAAGTTTATCATGCACAGATAAGTCTTTAATATGATTTGGACGAGGATCATCCATTAGATATTTCTCAAGTGCTTTGGGTGACATACCAGCAAGTTCTTTTTTACTAAAATACATCAGAGCTGGTCGTATTTCATTATCAAAATTAACAGCATACTGAAATTCATTGGGTTTAAGATAATCGTAACTCCAAGGCCCTTGACTTGCCCAAGTATCTGTAGTAATATAGTTACTTGGTACTGCCCATAACACAATTAAATTTATAGAGTTGTTAACAGCATAGTCTTTGACATAATTTAAGTAATAGTTATAATGAAGTTTGGCAAGATCACTGTTGAAAAAATATTCAAGATATGTTCCCATAACAGTGTCTCTTTTTCGAGCAGGAATATCGTCAACATTATTAACATTTGGAAACATGTAATCATCCCATGCAATAATCACAGTATCATCTTTAACCATTTTGTCTTTTGCAGATAGAAATGTTAAAAATATATTTGGATTAGCACTGTTTTGTTTGGCAAGATTGCACACCTCATAGTTGTTAGACAGTCGCGTTATCCAACTGTCAGCCGCTCCAGGAGCAAGAAAACTTCCACCAAATATATAAATCATGAAATATTTATGGCAGGCCACTTTTAAAGGATAAGTATTTGAATGAAAAACATACAACTTTTATCACTAACTGGCTGGAATGATTTTATCCCGGTATTATGGCCCAGTGCAAAAACATTTTATGAATTGTATGGCAACCATCCTGAAAAGTACAATTGGATATTGCCAACTTCTGAAGTTCATAATGATATAGAAGATAACAAACGTGTGCTGGCATTAAATCCTCCTGATATTCTAGGCGTGAGTTTATATGTATGGAATTATGATAGAACAATGGCATTGTTGAAATGGGCAAAACAACAATGGCCAAAATGTATAATTGTTACAGGCGGTCCCCACCAATATTTTAAACATCATGCAGACTGGTTTCAGAAAAATTGGTTTATTGATGCAAGTTTACCCAGCGAAGTATATGGCGAGATTGCTATTGCTGATATACTAGATAATTTAACAGATGAAAATACTATCAATTGGAACACTGTAGAACAAATGGTTTATCCTAGCAAAGATCGTTCCATGATGTTGCGTAGTCCAAAAGCATCTTACAAACGAGATTTCAAATGGAACTTTTCTGCTTTTGAATCGCAGAAAGATTACATACAAGAATATGTCAATTACTACTATGCAAATTCAGAAAATCCAACATTACACAGCAAAATTGAAACAACTAGGGGTTGTCCTTACGAATGCACATTTTGTGATTGGGGTGGCGGCATCGGCACCAAAGTAATTCTAAAAGATTTGGATTGTGTCAAAAAAGATTTAGACATATTGCTGAGTTATAATATCAGCAGTGTGTACGTGTGCGATGCTAATTTTGGAATTAACGGCGAACGCGATGTTGAAATAGTACAATACATTGCGGATAGAAAACAAAATTATCCAAAAGATCGATTTCCAAATGTGCAATACGGCGGATATGCTAAAACTAACAAACACTTTGATTATTTAAAGCGTATCTTTACTATTGAGGCTGTTAATAAATTGTCTTATGCATATAAGATATCTCAACAGTCGTTTACTCCTGAAATATTGGAGAACATCAAGCGCACAGACTTACGAGCCAATGAGCATTTCGAATTAGCAGATTACCTCCGAACAGGGTTTGGTTACGAAGCCACTATTGAAATCATTATGGGACTTCCAGGTACCACGTTGGATACATGGTACAATGAATTTAATATACCGTACGAAAAACAAATATTAGTGCGAGCATATGAATGGTACCTGTTACCTGAAGCTGAAAGTTATGAAAAAGAATACAGAGCCAAATGGGGTATTAAAACAGCTCTCAAACGTGCTGACCAGGCACCTGATGGTATTCCTAGTGAAATTGTTGTTGAAGGTGGTACATTTACAAGAAGTGACTATAAAGAATTCACAACTGCATATGCACTATATATTTTCTTTAATCAAAGTGGAGTCTATCGGAAATCTATTAACCAGTTGTTAACAATAAAAAATATAAAATTTGGAGATTTCTTAAGACAGTTTTATAATGAATGCTATCCGTTGTTAAAATTAGCTAGTTTAGAATCATTCACTCATTTTGAAAAACATCTGGATGAACTCGTGTCTGACGAGATAAATGAGACATTTCATAATTTAACATGGTTAAACAACGATGGGCCACAGGTACATAGATTCATTTATTTTATTGTGGAATATTTCAAACATTATGAAAATCTTGGACCTATTGTTGAAAAATGGTTTGTTGAAAAAGGTGTCACGCCGTCGTTAGTGTATAACGAAGGAAATATAATTTACAGTGCAAAGCGATTGAATACTTCTAGAGGTTTTATTAAAAAGATATCTTTTGATTTATATAAAGACGAAAGAGAATTCTACGAAGATGTTACACGGTCAAACCAATACACTTATGGAAATTTGTTATTGGCTGAGCGGAGAATTTTAGGGTCAGTAGTACAATTTTAAATTATCATGAAAGATTCTGTTGAACGTTTAAACTTCCAAATTGATTTAAATCAACTGCGTTCTTACTACGACGAACTTAGATTATCGTACCAAGAATACAATTGGTCTTACATGGATAACCCCGGGGATATTCGAGATGACATCTATAATTTTAATAATCAATATAACAAAAAACGCAATGCATCTGGTTGGGCTATCACTGTTCCTGAAATACTGAGTGAGAACAAAAAAGTAGTGCCATGGACCAATATACACAAGGACTTTGTGTACGGTTCAGAACATTTGGCAACTGAAAAACAAACACCTATGGTGTTTGGCATAATCAAAAAACTGATGGAAATATGTCCATATGCCAAACAAGTTAGTTTAACTGTGTTTGTGCCGGGTGCGCATATTGTTCCGCACAAAGACGAAGATTACTTAATCAGAGTTCATGTTCCAATATACACCAGCAAGGATGCTAAATGGTTAACATGGAATGGTTATCAACCACTTGATCAACCAGGACAAGCATATTTGTGTGACACTAGAGACATTCACAGTGTGTACAATGATGGAAATTCGGACAGAGTTCATTTGTTATTTGCAATAGAATCAAAATATGAAGAACATATTAAAAGTATAACTGGTGTAATAAAGACAGATGAATGAGGTTAAAGAATTTTATTCGCGTTTGCAATTTCCAGGAACATATACTATTGAAGATTTGAAATTTTACGATAGTACAGTGTGCAATGACTATTTAAAAATATTTGATGATGCAGTATCACAGTCAAGTTCAGTTTTAGATATTGGATGCGGAAGCGGATTTATCATCAACTTCCTAGCACGTAGGCATCCTAACATACTATTTGATGCTGTTGACTTCAGTGACAGTATTGACGTTGCCAAACAGTTTAGTAACAATCATGGCATCTATAATATCAGCTATTACAAAGAAGATTTTCTAACTTGGAATACTGATAAAACTTACGATTTAGTGTTGTCTAACGGTGTGCTACATCATATGCCCAAATACAAACAAGCAGTGAGTAAAATACATGAATTGGCAACTGACAAAGTTGTAATTGGTATTTACAACAAGTATGGAAAATTATTAAAACGTGTTGTAAAAGTACAATACTCATCTGATATATTATACATAGATCAAGAGCATTGTCCGTTTGAAGTATCTTTTACTGATAAAGAATTTAAAAGTTTATTTGACACATTTGGCATCCACAAAGTGTATCCAAGTTTTCAAAATAAATTAGTTGATTTTAGAAATTTTTTCAATGCCAAAAATGGTGGCTTAACTGTATACTCCATGAGCTTGCCGAAGTAATTGACATTTCCACAAACTATCTGTATAATATAATTTTAACGGAGCACATATGAAACAACGCATATTCAATCAAGTACGTAAACCGCTTGACCTTAGTCGTGGGCCTGGCATCGACACTGAAATTTGTACAGCTCACGCAGGCGGAAATCGTTTTAATCTTGTGCTGATCGCAAGTGAACGTGCAAGAGAAATCCGCAGACAAAATAAAGAAAGTGATAAGCGTGAACATGTTCACAGCATTGTTACTGCGCTTGAAGAAATTCAACGTGGCGAAATTGAACCACGCAAATATCTTAACAAAGTAAAATAATAATTTTGCCTGGATAGCTCAGGGGTAGAGCGTCTCGTTTACACCGAGAGGGTCCGCGGTTCGAAACCGTGTCCAGGTACCAAATATGTGGGTGTGCCGCTGAATGGTTAGGCCCCGGATTGCAAATCCGTTCCATGCAGGTTCGAGTCCTGTCACCCACTCCAAAATATATTTTAGCAGTTTAGCCAAAATATAGTGACAAACTATTGTAGATCAACTATAATAGTCGTATAGCAAGTAACAATGCTAAAGAGTTTTAGGATCGGTACAGCAACATTCATATACTATGGATTGTTAGACACTGTGGTAGTTGGTGGAGTAGAGTGCGTAAAAACACCGAGCGTTGAAGGCAACTATTGAAACAAGACTAACGAGCTCAGAGTGATGGCCTGAGTAAAATAAAAGCAGTCAACAACGATCCTGTTAAATTTAGAATGTTAACAGCAAATTCAATTTTTCACTTATAATCGAAAAACAACACATTCTGTAAAGGTAATTAAAATGAACGCATTTGTAACAGCAGTAGCAAATCAAGAAGCCCGTACCGCAAACGGTATGAAGGCACGTAAGTCAACAGCTTCGGCTTGTGTTGACTTGTTCTATAACATTGGCGCAAGCCGTGGTAAGGACATCACAGGCGACTTCACTGCCGCTTATGTGGAAAATCAAGACGTTGCACTACGCATCGCACAATGGGCACGTGATGTCCGTGGTGGCGCAGGTGAACGTCAACTGTTCCGCGACATTCTAGTACACCTAGAAAAGCGTGACCCAGACGCCGCTTTGGCCCTGTTGAAGAAGGTTCCAGAAGTGGGCCGTTGGGATGACATCTTTGTCTTCTCAAACCCAGTGCTGAAGTCAGCCGCTTATACCATGTTGGGTGATGCCCTTCGTGCTAACAACGGTTTGGCCGCAAAGTGGACTCCTCGTAAGGGTCAAATTGCCGCTGAAGTTCGTGCCTTCTTTGGCATGACTCCAAAGCAATATCGTAAAAGCCTTGTGGCACTTACAAAGGTTGTTGAAACCCAAATGTGTGCAGGAGATTGGGATAACATCAACTTCAGTCACGTTCCTTCTGTAGCTTCTCGAATCTACAAGAAGGCTTTCAACCGTCACAGCCCAGCATTCGCTGAGTATGTTGCGGCTCTGATTGCTAAGGATCCATCAGTGAAGGTTAATGCTTCGGCAATTTTCCCACACGATGTCCTTAAGGGCGTGATCGGTAGCTACCGTGCAAAGTTTGACAAGACAGAAACTGACCATGTGATCGCACAATGGGACAGCTTGCCAAACTACGTTGGAGATGCTAGCATCATGCCAATCGTAGACGTTAGCGGTTCTATGTCTTGCCCAGCAGGAAAGAACACTAATGTAACTTGCATGGATGTTTCAATCAGCTTGGGCTTGTACCTAGCAGACAAGAACAAGGGCGTGTTCAAGGACACATTCTTGACTTTCTCAGACAAGCCACAACTTGTTACTCTAAAGGGTAACATTGTTGATAAGGTTGCTCAAATGAGCAAGAGTGATTGGGACATGAGCACTAATCTACATGCGGCTATGGACAAGATCCTAGACGTTGCGGTTAAGGGTTCAGTACCAGCTAGCGACATGCCAGCCATGTTGCTGATCTTGTCAGACATGCAGTTCAACCAATGCGCCCGTTACGACGACAGCGCAATGGAAATGATCGAACGCAAGTTCGAAGCCGCAGGCTACAGCGTGCCACAGATTGTTTTCTGGAACCTAAACAGTTCAGATAACGTACCTGTTAAGGCAGACAAGAGTGGTGCCGCATTGGTAAGTGGATTCAGTCCATCAATCATGACTAGCTTGCTAGCCGCTGACATGGATCAATTCACTCCAGAAGGCATCATGCTTAAGACTGTAATGAGTGATCGTTACAAGTTGTAAACCGTTGTTATAAAACAACAGTTTTGAACCCAGTCGGCGTAGGTTGACTGGGTTTCTTTTTGATGTTATAATAGATACATACAAACACACAGGAGCGAGAAATGGGTTTTAAGATTCTTCCAAAACAAGATATGCAGGGTTATGGTCCAATTCCAAAGTTGGAGGGCCCGTTTAACTTTAACGGTTGGATTTTGTATTATGATCCAAAAGAAGGTAAGTACTGGGATCCAAAGACAGATTTTTATGTTGCTCATGATGATTATTTTAGAATGGTAGGGTTGATCTAATGCCCGTATGCTATCAGTTAATTGGCGTTCCTGCCGCAGGCAAAAGCACTTGGATCAAAGATCAAATTTGGGCTTTGGGTTTGACTGTGGTCAGTACCGATCCGTTTGTAGAAGATTATGCAAAGACACGGGGTAAGACTTACACAGAAGTGTTTAAGGATTATATGCCTACAGCAGTAGAATTAATGGCTCAACAAGTAGTATTTGCACGTGATCATGAACATACTGTAATTTGGGATCAGACTAGCACCACAGTTAAAAGTCGTGCTAGGAAGTTTAATATGCTTCCAAATTACAAGCACATTGCAGTTGTGTTCCGTACACCGCCAGTAGACGTTCTTAAAGAACGTTTAGCCAGCAGGCCAGGTAAAGATGTGCCTTGGGAAGTTGTACAAGGTATGATTGACAATTGGGAAGAACCTACCAACAAAGAAGGTTTTGAAGAAATTTGGTTTGTTTAAGGAAAAATTATGACCATTAGAGAGTATGAAAGCATTCAAGGCGACAACTTAGAAGAATCCGATATGGCTCAGCTGTTATCAACTACTGCGAACGCTGATGCAGTAGCAAGGATTAGGGCGGCATTGCCCACAGGCCCTAGTTTAAGTCATTGCGATGAATGTGGAGAAGAAATTCCCAAAGCAAGACAACTAGCAGTCAAAGGTTGCAAGATGTGCATTGATTGTCAAATTGCAAGCGAACGAATGAAAAGATAAGGAGGCATTATGCCTTGGATTGAAAATGTGGCCGCCGCTGATATTCCAACAGGATTTCATCACGATGCTGGCCCTAATAGCATGTTGATCAGTATTGTTGATCCAGCTAGCTGGCGACCTGAACCTAAACATCAGTTCAAAGAGCGTCACAATTTTGAGTTCTTGGATGTAGAAGAAAAAGATTCCGTGCTAGAGGAAACAATGAAATGTAGTCATGAGCAGGCCGCAGAGTTAGTTCGTTTGCTACAACATGCATTGGAAAATCGTATGAATGTAGTGGTTCATTGCTATGCTGGCGTTTGCAGATCGGGTGCGGTTTGTGAAGTTGGTGTTATGATGGGATTCAACGATACGGAACGTTTCCGTAGTCCTAACCTGCTAGTCAAACATCGTATGATGAAGGCTTTAGGATGGACCTATGATACGGACGAAAAGCCAAACATTGATGATTGGCGAACTTTTAGGTCGGTTGACTGATTGCGGAATAAGTAGTATAATAACTACTTAAACAAGAAAGGTACTCAATGGCTGGCAAAGCAAAATCGGTTTACTTAACAGTAACCAAAAAAGGTTCAATGAAAACAGAGTTTCATAAAATGTTTTTTGATGCTAAATCATTTAATGAGTATGTAAAGTCTGATGAATTTAAGGCCAAATGGCCCGCCGAAGAGTATAATATTGTAAAAGAAACTTATTAAAGAAAGGAGCATAATATGCCAAGTGTATTCTTAGTAAGCGACACGCACTTTGGACACACAGGTGTATGCCGCTTCACACGTAACGATGGTGTTACAAAACTTCGTCCTTGGGACTCCGCTGAGGAAATGGACGAAGCAATGGTCAAGGCGTGGAACGAACGGGTAAAGCCCACTGACAAGGTGTACCATTTGGGCGATGTTGTGATCAACCGTAAAGCATTAGCAATCATGCGTAGGCTTAACGGAGACAAAGTTTTAATTCGTGGTAATCACGATATCTTTAAAGATGAGGACTACCGTGCCCACTTTAGAGAACTTAGAGCTTATCACGTTATGAACGGAATGATCTTAAGTCATATTCCGTTACACTCAGATTCAATGGGTCGTTTTGGAGTTAACATTCACGGACACTTACACGCAAATCGTGTGAAAAAGGCTCGTGGAGTTGATGCTAGAACTGGAGAAATCCTTTACAGCGACGATATCGATACACGTTATCATTGCGTATGCGTGGAACAAACTCCGGACTTTGCTCCTATCTTGTTCGAAGATGTTATCCGTAACATTGAAGCAGAAGGCGGATCAGTAGGATTTAAATCTGGTAACGGACCCACAATGTAATAGTAGTACTTTAATAGGGCCTTAGGGCCCTATTTTTTTGACTGGAATTTTACATTATAAATATGTCATGGATTTAAAAAATATTTTTGTCTTTGATACTGATTTCCAACCAACTAGCGAAAAACTGCCATGGATGATATTGGAGAATCTTGACTGGAAAACCAGTGTGCCATATTTTTTGCCAAACGGGAATACGTGGGCTGAATGGACTCCTGACTGGTGTAAAGAACTAAAGTCCTTGGTAGACAGTAAGTTTTTTGAAATAAACTCAAATGCCAACATAGAAATGTATCAGATGTTCATACATGACATGCCAAAAAGCACGGATCCGTCCAACACAATACATAGGGATTGGCCAATGTTTAACACCTGGGCCGCTGTAGTAATGCTCAAAGGTGCTGGAGATTTAAATTTTTATGGAGAATATGACAACAATTCGTTGTTGCATACTGTTGAGTTTCGAGCAGGTAGAATTTTGATTTTCCCCAGCATATATTGGCATCGAGTAAAATCAGTCACGGCGGACCGATTAAGCGTGGGTATGCTGTATAACAGTGATAATTTAGTACCCGATATGACTGATGCGTTACCGTTATGTACGTGTAGATTACGAACAACTCAGTTAATCTGCGATGGAAGTCATGCCCAATTGGGTTAACTTAGCAGTTTAAACTCATAAGCGTTTAGCTCAAATGAATAAATATACTATAATGATCAATCAATTTTGATTACAGCATATTGGAGATAAACGCATGTCGCTACGTATTAGACGAGGAACAGAAGCTCAAAGACCGAGCGCCGCCTTTGATTTGGGTGAAATAGTATGGACTACTGATACCAATAAACTATATGTTGGTGACGGAGTTAATCTTGGCGGCAAAAACATCTTAGCATCTAGTGCAGGCACTGGACTTGTTTGGAACAACGTTACACAGAGATTAGACTTTAACGGTTCTGGTACGGGTATTGTAAGTGTACAAGCAGACACTAACCCAACATTAGGCGGGAATTTAAATCTAAACAACAGAAATATCACCGGAACAGGTAGTATCACAGTAAGCGGCACGTTGTCTGTCACAGGATTAGGCTCAAACTTAAACTTAAATACACGAAGCATTACAGGAACAGGTAACATTGATATCACTGGAGCAGGTACATTTTCTGCTAACCTTACCGGAGCTAGACTTACTGGCACCCAACTTGAAATAAACGGCCAAAATACAAACACCATTGACGGCCCAACTATTTTTTCGCTGGGCGGTGCTGATGCAAAGGTTGTACAAATTGGTCCACAAAATACTGGACAACCGTCATTGGATATCATACAGATAATGCCGTTCACTCAGGGCGTGTCATTCAGCGGAATGCGTGGAACATTGTTAGCTCCACAAATTTCGCAAGTTGGTGACGGGTTAGGTGCAGTACAATTCCGTGCAAGATTTACAACTACTCCAGTAGCTCCTTCGGACGGTTTTACATCAGTTGCTGGAATAGTTGGCAATGTAACCAACATGGGTAACGGCACTACCATTGCACCTTCGGGAAAACTACAATTTATTTTAGTTAATCCCAATACCCCAAATGATTTTGCAACTGCTTATTTGAGCGAGTTTACTGCTCCAGGCGTGTGGACCGCCCCGGCGTTTATTTCTAAATCTAAAATTTCAGCGGCTGGTATTGGCTACGGAACAGGTGCTGGTAGTGCTGTATCGCAGGGTACTAGCAGAACAACTCCTGTTACTATCAATGCACCATGCGGCACTATCACGTTGTTTAATACAACTGCCACTGCTGGACAAGTGACTACATTCACAGTCAATAACACAATAGTTGATCCAACTGATGTGGTATCAGTAAGCGTAAAAACCGCCACAGGCTTCCATATGGTCAGTGTTACTAATACCGCATTGGATTCATTTACAATCAGTGTTTATACTCCAAATGCAGTTGCAGTAGCTGAAGCTCCTGTATTGAATTTTGCAGTTGTAAAATCAGTAGCTGCCTAATATCATAATTAAAAGCCCTTGTATGTTAGGATAATAAATATCCTACAACAGGGGCTTTCTAATGAATAGATTTATTACAGATCCAGAAAATTATACATTTGATGATCTTCAAAATTATGACTGGGATGTGATACAAACTAACATCACAGTAGATTCTGCTAAAATGTTGGAATGGTTCAATGCCATAGAAGAACAATTTGCCGATTGTTGTTACAGCCCTCTGGATGATATGGATTTAGCCGACCCAGCTAAAAAAGAATTTGCGCTGTCTTTTATGCCAAATAATTTAGTGTGGGGGCAACCACTACAGTGGACTCTTCAGTGGTCTTACGATAGACCAGGAAAACTTCCATTCTTGCAACTTGCTGATCCAGCACAATTTCCAGAAATCTCAGACACTGATTTTCAAAAAAAGTTTAATAAGAATCTTCCAAAGTACTTGTTTGGAATGTACGAAACATATTATAATACATTTGGTCCGGATTGTTTTGAAGTAACACGTTTGGTAAAAATGAATCAAGACGTGGGATTGCGTACTCATGTGGACATACAAAATCCAGAATTTTTAATTAGGATGCATTTGCAAATTCAAATTGATGACAACGCCTGGTGGAAATTTGGCGAAGATATGGATCGTAAATATACATTTGAACAAGGCAGGGTTTATTTGTATAACACAGCAGTTAAACATGCGGCCCGCAATGAAAGCGCAAGCCCATGGATAATGTTACACAACAACCCAACCGCAAATTCAATTGATAAACTTTTAAAAACTTCCATGCATATAGGATAACATGACAGTTACTGGTAAAACACTAAGAGAAGCCCTTCAACTCAATGCAGTAGTTCCACATCCGTTAGATTTATGGCCGTATCGACATACTACTATGATTCCAAATCAAAGTTTTGATTGGTCCGGAACTGATCACGAAACATTGTATAAACGTAATCTTAGAAATTTGCCTGAGAACTGGATTTATAGAACTAAGAAAATTACCTATAACTACAACGAGCAAGGACTCAGAATGCCTAAGAGTGTACATGCTGTTGATAAAGACTATATCTTATTTTCAGGTACCAGCTATACACAAGGATTAGGTGTTGCAGAAGAAGATAGATTTTGTAATCGTGTAAGTGCAGAACTGGGTTTAGATTTTATTCCGCACGGTGGGCCAACATTCACAATCAAGACAAATGCTATTTCGTTTTTTAATTTCTTAGATACTGATATGCCGCTGCCTAAAATATTTGTTATGGAATATCATAAAACCAATTGTTGGACATATTACTCTGATAATAATTTTGTGCATATACATAACTCGCATGGAACATTAAAACATTTGCCTGAAGGTAAACAATTTACCAATCATATAGAATCTTATAAAAAAATAGCGGAAACTGATCACTTTCTGCACGAATCAAATTTATATCGCAATATGATGAAATCAACTTGTAAACGATTAGGAATAAAATTTGTAGAGGTCAGTTTTGACGAACCAACTGAACCGTTTATCTCGGATAACGGCATTAAAAGAGTTGACATGAGCTCACATAGTGATGATATAAATTATTGCTTTGGTAGAGACGTGCGTGTAAGGCCAGAAGGGTATTATTCTCATCCAGGAATTGGATTACATGGAGAAGCAGCCGACTTAATTCTATCTCAAGTATGAGCAATTTAATCTTATTCACTTCAGGAAGTACTACTGAACCTAAAGAGATAACGCATCCTTGGGTGTTTATACATCATCGAGCATTGCAATCAGTTAAAGAAATTAAGTTAACTAGCAAAGATCGGGTATTAGACGTATTTCCTGGCAATACTATAGCACACTTCACAGTTACAGCATTGCCTGCACAACTTGCAGGTGCCCAACTGATATCAGCTAATTTCAACCCGTACACATATATTGAACTATTCAACAAATATCAACCCACATACATTAGTTTGATTCCAAAACACTGGGAGTTGTTATCAAAAACCAAAGGCTGGGAAAACTTTGATATGAGTTGTGTTCGATACATGGTAACAGGAAGCGGCACATGTTCGCAAACCATGATTGATTCGTTTGTAGATAGGGGAGTGCAGTGTGTGGCAAACTGGTATGGCATGACTGAGATGCCGCCGCCTGTATTTGTGGGTATTAATTCTGAAACATTTGATTTTAAACCTAAAAAGAACTACAATGTTGATTTTACAGATGAAGGCGAATGTGTTGTAAACGGTTGGTACACTGGTGATTTATTTGATGTGGCTGGAAGAAAGTTTTTAAAACGCAAAGATACAGCAAATGGAAAGACTTGGAAATCTAACGTTTAGACCTTTGGTCGAGTCCGATCTTCCAGCACTGGCAAATTTTTGTACAGAGTGCGAGAAACTCGGATACGAAAATAACAAATCATTTGAATCAATTAAACTTGACAAAATGAAAATGCCCTACGGTCAATTTTTTGTTGGGTTAGATCAATCAACAATTGTTACTTTTGCAGGAGTGCATCATCTTCCAGAACTGGGCAACAACGCATGGCGTTGTTTGTTTCGCGGCGCCCAGCTCCCAGGCTATACTCCAGTCTGGAGTGTTAATATATTCAAAAGTTGGATACACTTGTCTCACTTGATGTATTATCAAATTAAACTAGTGCAACAGATAGATCCAAATGCTGATTTTTATATTAGCACAAATGTAGACAATAAAAAAGCAGGAGTTAGTTCCCGCTTGGATAAAACAATAATGCCTAAGCTAGTTAAACAAGGCATATTTACATTGCATAGTAAAGACACAATATTGTATAATACGTTACAAAATATTTGGAAATTAAACACAGAAACGTATCTCCGTGAAAGAAATCTTTATATTGAAAATTCGTGAGTTTCTAAATAGCTAGTAAATTCTTCAGGAACTCTAAAAATCAAATGAACGCGATCTGTGTCTCCTCCGTTGATTGTTGCATGTGGAACAGATACATTTGTTAAGTATGCATATCCAGGCTCCATTAGAAATTTTTCATCCTCGTACTCAAAGAAACTTTCAGAATTTGTCTTTACTGGAAAATGAATCTTCACATAATCGCCGGTGTCCACATGAAACCCCAATCTTGTTTCAGGTGGATGCACTACCATCAGTGCTTGAGTAGCTTGTATATTTGCAAAATAATCAACAATCTTTTTTCCAAAACCAAATATTAATTCAGTTGGTACATCGTAATTTCCGCTCATTTGCGTACGAGCCATTTCTTCCGTCACACCTTCTTTGTATGCTGGGCAAGGTTTAGTAGGATCTTTTAAATCGCTTTGTATAGCCCAATTGTAAAATCCGTCCACATGATGAATACTTTTATCAATAGGATTACTGTCCGGAGTGTAAACATCAGCAACTGCCCATTTCATATGCTGATATTTTTCTTCTAAGGTATTGTAATAATCAAGCAGTTCCTGGAAATCAAATTTAAGATTATCCATTCGCTTTATTTTAAAATCAAATTTATACATTTGCGGTATTCCTTAATAAATTGTATACGTGCTGATTATATTTATAATCATGAAATTTACTGTGTGCATTTTTATTTTTATGTTCTTCAATAAATGATGCCACAGCTGGCGACCTAGATTGTCCTTTTGCGCAGTACACATGAACTGTGCTGTTATCTGGTATATTATCAATAAATTGTTTCATCAAATTAGCCTGATCTTGTGTACAAGCAATTGCACTATATGGTATTGGGACATATTCGTGAATCCATTTTTTTCTATCTTTTTCAACATCATCAAACACTAGATTTAATACATTTTTGTGTGGTTGTTTAAAATATGGAATAGCATGAATCCAGCCAGTGGCATGAATGCAAATAAAATATTCGTTAGGAAACTCATCCACATTCTGGTCTGTAAATGCAGTGACTTCTTCAAACCCGTATCTAGAATAAACTTGAACTGTTAACAATTTCTGTTACCTTTTCTACTGGAACTTTAAAAAATAAATGTACCCGTGTGGTACTTCCTTCGTTGCTTGTGCTATGAGGAACTGATGTATTAACCAGATACATTTTTCCTGTTTTCATAGCAAACTTCTCGTTGTTGAAAATAAAATAACTGGCATCGTTAGCAATTAACGGAATATGTATTTTAAAATAATTATCGCTATCAGTGTGTGTTCGGATTCGTGTACCTGGAGGATGCGCCGCAATACTGATTTGTCTAGCATAAGGAAATATATCAAGTATCCATTCAGCAAATCCAAAAACTAATTCAGTATTACGATAAACTTCGCCGCCTTGTTTGTGTATATTATACGGAGGGCAAGGTACGGACAAATCTTCTAAATTGCTCTGTACTCCCCATCCGTAAACACCTTTGATATTATTTTGTAATTCTGCATCGTTTACACTGGACAAGTTTTCGTCTGCTGTCCATTTTAAATGAGTATACTTGTACTCCACAGTATCCAAATACTCTATGGCCCAATCCATATTGACTGGAGTATCAAGTTGTTTAACTAAAAAGTTGTTGTACATCTTTGGTCCATACCTTTCCATACAAATGCACCCTGTTACTAGTGCCTTTATTTTCTATACTGTGAGGCAATGTTGTGTTGACAACATACACCCAACCAGGCTCCATAAACATCTCTTCGCCATCAACGATCCAGTTACTGGAATTATCAACATAGATAGGAATGTGTATACGTATTTTATCAGGACTATCTTGATGTGTAATTAATTTAGTTCCTGGTGTATGATCAGTCACTACCCACTTTTTACTACGCAACGGTAGTTTACTAACAACATCATATGCATATCCTGTAAAGCATTTGCGAGGATTAAGCATGTCGTTGTCGTTGTGGTCTCTGTATTCAATTTTTGCTTGACCTTGTTCGAAAGGCAGTGGTCCTTCAACATCACTACCCCAGCAGAGTGTATAGTATCCAGCATCGTCCGGAATAACATGTCCTGTTTTTCCAGTCATATCTACAATGGGATCCTGCCACACATGTTCATGTTCGCCCATTATAAACTTCCAACTTCCATAATTATTTTCAAGATCCATATACCATGATCTCAGTTTATCAATATCTATTTTAAACCAAGGTTTTATTTTGAATCCAAGATCAACAGCTTGATGTTTTTCTATGTAACGTTTCATTCATTAGTCATATTGATTACATCTAAAATATGCCAATCGGCTATGCGTGTAATAATATGTGCTCGTCTAAATTTCGAGTCATTGCTAGTGCCGTGCCAATCACCTGTATTGAGGATATAAATTTTACCCAGTTTGAAATGATATGAAGTAGCAGTCTCTCTATTTTCTCCAAATGTAAAACAAGCATTTTCATTTGTTTCAATTGGTATATGCAATTTTAAAACTTTGCTGTCAATGTGCTGTTTGATATACATACCAGGATAGTGCAAGGTTATAATCGCCTGACGGAACGCATCTCTTCCAAGTGTTTCGATCATTTCTTTAAAGTAACCATATTCAAATTTTTCCATTATTTTAGCATCGTGGAAAAATGTATCTTTATTGACTTCGGGAAATAATTCTAAATTTGCCTGCGTGGGAGGAGGTAACGGTTCATCTCGATCCACAGGCCATGCCAGTGTAAGTCCTTCGATTGGCCCGCAATAATAACCGCAATATCCTTGCTCCACTAACTCTTTGCTTTTTTCTAAATCCAATTTGTGTGTGTTATCATTAAATCCAAAAAACAAATGCGGGAATTTAGATTGCACATCAGCCCACCACTCTGTTAGTTTATCTGGATCCAGCTCGTAGTTAAGCTCTATAAGATCCCAGTCGTTTGTGTTATACAGCAAATCAAGTGTTATGTCTTTTGGATCGTAATTTTTAATGAATCTTTCCATTTCATATCCCCATGTTAACATATTTATTGGTACTTGCATACCTGGGATGTGTTGAATAGCGTTCACTGCGAATCCTATGAGCTAAATCCTGTGCAAGATAATCTTGTCCATACAACACAAGATTGTTGGGTATTAGGTTTTGAAATTTTAGATATTTTTGTTCCACAACCTCAGGTTCTACGTTCCAATGCAACATCATACTGGCCCATATGTTAGTGGTCCACAATACTTTGACTCCGGACTGTTTGTTAATTTCTTCGAATAATTTTTCAGGTTCGTTAACAAGATCAATAACAAAATAATTATGTTTTAGTTTTCGATAACGATCCCATAATTCTTTGAACTGTTCAGCACTGCCAAATTCTTTCTTGATTTCACTAAGCCAAAACTCTTTGTAGTTGCCACGATACGTGCTGGAAAAATTATATGATAAATCGTGCTCTAACAACCACTCGTCAAAATTTAAACCATTCCATGTTTCTAACAAATGTTTTTTAAAATTCAAACTGGATTCACACCAATCATAATAATTTACAACAGTGTTTTCGTGGAATGTGTTATTGCGTAACAATGCAATAGTCTTAAATCCTGCTGCCGCTGAAAATATGCTGTCAACTGCACTAGGTGCTCGAACGCCTTCTCCACTCAGTCTTTCTGTATTATAAGCATACACACGATTCTTTTCAATATATTCCTGATATGCTAATTTTCGTATCCATGCTCGTTGAGTATAATTTTTTATTGCATCAACTGATTCTTCGTCTTGCAGATTTTTCCATACTTTTTCTAATAAATCAGGATTATCATACGGATATAAAAATGCTTTGCACTCCCGCATTTCAAAATCAAAATTATCAATACGTATGTTATGTTCTAGGGCTAGAGCAATCCAATTGGCTCCTTCTTCAACCACTGTGGGTTTTACGGTGCCGGTGGCAGCTTGAATCCAAGACGGAGTATAGTCAGCACTCATGGTCTGTTCACTGAGAGTGTATTGTGGATATTCTGGTTTTCTATCCCAAAAATATCCCTGCTCCAAGTATTCAGGCTTGCCCAGCTGTTTCCACATCTTGATGTTGACTACCAACAACTGGCGATGCAATCCAGGATACCTATCTTCTCGTGCCATGATGTGACCCATGACAAAAAATTCAGGATTCTTTTTAAAATACTCCACAGCCTTGGCAATAAACTTATACAGTTTTGGAAACATCATGCCTTGTGCAACAATAATACAAATGTTATCTCCGGCCGCGGCACTGTCGTTTAACAGTTTGCTAACACTATCGCTAAATCCTCTGTACCTACACAAGTTGATTTGCAGGCTTTGATTAAGCATCCAGTAAGTCATATCAAACGTTCGTTTTCTTACAAACTTGTTGGGAATGTCTCGGCTGAGATCCAACATGCCTACTCCAACAAAAGTAGAGACTCTACTGGGGGAGAATTCAAAATATCGTTCTCCGGTAGAAACAGAATTCCAATCGCGTACTTGTGTCATTGTCTATTAGTGTAATAACTGCTTCTTAATACGTAAAAGAAATCTCTTATACGTCTACCCAATTCGTAATGAATAATCATATGTATACGTGGTTTATCACTGTTGTTAACCACAGCATGAACATTGCTGATGTCCATCAAGAATGCACTACCATTGTTGTCAAAAGGAACACGACCAAAATCTTTCATAATCATTTCACAACCTTCTGGCATGTTGAGACTGATGTTGCACACACTGAGCCTTTTTTGATCGTTGGGTCTGTCTTGATGAGGCAATATGTATCCGCCAGGCTCCAACAGCATGAATCTAACTCGATTCAAATATTCTGCTGGCCAAACATCTGTTAAGAATTTTTTAGTTACCGGACACTGATCTGCTACCCATGTCCATTCTAGTTGCTTTAATGTATCTGTTCTATTATCGCCATACTGGCCTAGACTTTGTGTATCTTCGTTAAGCCCGTGCAACGTGAGGCTTCCCCAACCGTGGCCGTAATCTTCTCTATGTGGATGGAACTTATCCAATAATGCTTCCGCTTCGGCATGCATTTCTTTCCAAGGCTGGTTGTCCAATGCACTGAGTCTAAACCACGGCCATCCAGACTCCATTATGATCCATTTTGGATCAAACATATCAGGGTATTGTATGCTGTAATTGCTAGAATTTTCTTGCCAAAATTCTTCTAATTGGTTGATGTGTGGTTTCATAATTATTTTTCTTGCACACAATACTTATGTAAATACTACCATGCTATATTAATTTAAGACTCCTAATGAAATGTAAATATTTAGAACATCAAACGTGTATAAGATCCGACGGACAATATCGGCTATGCTGTGTTAGCGTAGAATCAACTAACAAAGAAACTGTACATACCCATACTCCCCAAGAGTGGCATGACAGTGATTTCCATACAGATATCAGAAAACAGTTAGATCTCGAAATCTGGCCAGAAGCATGCCATCCTTGTAAAAATTTAGAAGAAAAAGGAATACAAAGTCAACGTCAAAAGACTCGTCCTTATGGGCCCGGGCTGAGTCATTTTGATTTGAGATTTGGAAATAGTTGTAATTTAAAATGTATTAGCTGTTGGGAAATGAGTAGCAGTAGTATTGCTGAAGAAGCAATTGATATGCAACAATCTGGAACTGCGCCTATATATGGAATTTTAGAAATTCCCAATTTTAACTGGGCTTCTGAGGAAACATTTCGTAAAATTGAAACTGCTGAAATGAAAGAAGTTTATCTAACGGGTGGCGAACCCATGATGGTCCGGCATCTACCAGAATTTTTAGAAAGATTAGATAGCAGTGTTGCGCTACGATTTAATACAAATTGTACAATATGGAATCCAAAACTTGAAAAAATTCTTAGGAAATTTAATAATGTATTAATGGCATTAAGTTTGGATGCAGTCGACAAACGAATAGATTATATTAGATACGGAAGTAACTGGGATGTCATAAATGAAAATGCTCATAGGTACGCAGATTTTTGCAAAGTTGATTTAACTCCTACTATCAGTGTTCTCAATGCCAGCTTTACTGATGATATAAAAGAATATGCTGATAAAAATAATTTTGGTTACTATGAAAATATTTTAAATGGTCCGGCATGGCTTAGTTGCAAAAATGCTCCTCAACGACTTAAAGATCAGTATCAAAGTAATTCGGTAAGAAACTGGTCTGCGGGTGTTGCAGATGAAAAAATGATCGAACATTTTAAATTTAAAATATCAGCATTAGATAGTTGGCGGAAAATTAATATTAGAGACTACTTGCCAGAAGTAGCAACAGCATATGGTCTTAATTAAATCAACTCCTGCAAAACAGAGAGATGTATATGAGCTTCCAAATTCTTATAAAAAAGTTTGGAAATATAAAGATATAGATCTTTTAATTAATCATGTTAACATTATGAAGACAATATGGCCCGACTACATAAAGGAATACGGATGGTCACATGATACGATGTGGGTAGAGGTTAAAAAAATATCAGGAGTTACTGCCAACAAATTTCCTCACAGTCCTGATTTCATAAAAAAAATATATAAATTTTGTTTAGATAATATTAAACAAACTGCACCTTATGCTCACTATGACTGGGTACTAAGTAATATTATAATTGATGATGATAAAATATATATGATAGATTGGGATAATGTGGGACTGTACAGTAACGAAGAAATATTAATAAAGCTACATGCCGACCTTAAATCTGCATTTGGAGAAAAATTTGACCCCGCAAGCATTTAGTTTTCCTACGGTAGGAAAAAACAACATGATCTATGTACCTCCGTACGGATTGAAAGAACGTATTGATTATATGATAAAGGTTGATCCTGTAACTTTCGATGTTACAAAAATATATTTAGAAGCAGATGAAAGTTTTGAAAAATGGCAGTACGGAACTATAGTAGACAATTTTATAGTATTTCTTCCATACAACGAATGTAGTATTTTAATTGTTAATACAGATAATGATGAAATAACTCAGATTAAGTTACCGTTCGATTCTCCGGGGAAATATATTGCTTCACATAGATATAAAAATAAAGTAATAGCATTACCATACGGCGAACACAAAGAATTTGATTTTGCTATTTCATTTGATGTATATACTAAAGAATTACTTTTAAAAAATATTGTTTGTCCAATCAACGACCAAAAGAAATGGCATACTAGTAAACTAATTAATAATTTCATATACGGAGTACCTCGTGGAGAACGTTACATTGAACCGTATTTCCCTTACATAATAAAATTAGATTGCGAGACGTTTAATTACGAATTAACTGATATGTCCCACGCATGGAAAGAATATGATGTGCAACCGTTTCCTATTATAACTAATAAAAAATACACAACCATGGCGCAGGTGGGAAACAAGTTGTATGCACCTCCTTACAGTGAAAATGATAATTTTGATATAATGTTAAAATTCGATGGCACTAGTTGGTCTTATGAAAAAACAGGTATGCAAGACACTTCAAGAAAATACTTTAGTCATGCAGTATCTAAAAATGGTAAAGCATACTTCCCTCCAGCAGGCCATGAAGATAGTTGGAATAAAATGTTGATAATTGATTCTAACAACGATACATGGAAACAAGTTCCAGTAGACGGCGTAGGATATGAAAGCAAAAAATACTTTACCGGGTGGGAAAATACTCAAGGAAAGATATACTGGATACCGCGTGGCGGATGTGTATGCGAACCAGAAGAAAATTGGAAGCAACAAGGCGATCTTGCTGATATACTAGTTGTTGATACAACAAATGATTCATTCTACACTATAGACATTAGCGAATATTTTAAAGATAACACAACCATTGAAAAGTTCAACTCGTCTGTAATCATCGATGATAAAATATTTGCTTTTCCTTACGGACAAAGCGAAACATTTCACACTGTACTGGTATTTGACACCATTAGCGAAACTGTGATTAAAGAGATCAACTTAAATGAAGTATAAAGCGTTTGAGGATTTTTACAAAGAAGAACCAATTAAACATTTGGTACTGCACAATCATAACAATATATTAGTTAGTCCGCCTTTTGCTACAGAACAATGCAAGAACTACAGCAAAGTTATGTGCAAAGACGGAGACAAGACTTGGTTTATAGATTTAGACTTGCCTGCGGCCACTAGTAAATTCAATGCCATTTCAAGCGTGGGCGACAGTGTATGGTTCATACCTTATGGCATATGGGATGATTTTAATGTAGTTGTACAATTAAAAGATTTTAAACCAATATACCATTATATTGATAAACCAGGCAAAGGTCAGTTCTACAGTTCAGCAACTGATGGTAACACTGCTTTTAGTTTTCCGTTAGGATATGAACAAACCAGCTATGGAATATACATCAAAGACGATGCAGTGCATACTGTAGAATTTGATAAGCAGGAACACACTAAAACACACATGGGCACAGTACATGCGAATGGTAGGTACTGGAGTGCTCCTCGAGGAGATACTGCTGGGTACATAAATATGACCAGCTTTGACGGCGTCAAAATAAAAACATTTCCAATCAACGTAAAAAATCCCAGTGTAACAAGAAAGTATTCGGATATAATTGTAACTGGTAATACACTGTACATTCTACCATTTGGCGAAACGTCCGGGGTATCGGAACTAATAGAGTTTGATACTATTACCAACACCTACAAACTTCACGAATTAGACATACCTGACTTTGCAAAGAAATACAATGCTGGGGTATTGGTAGACGACACAATTGTAGCTTTGCCCTACGGCGATGAGCATGCCAACAATAGCCAATGGGGATTAACTTACAATATTGTTACCGGCAAGCATACTACATTTGATATAGGATTATCATTTGGCGGAAAATATAGATTTAGATCAGGAGTTGCTTATGGAGGTAATGCCATGTTCCTACCCACTGGAACTCCCAGTTGTCCAATACTAACTATTAACAAGCATGGCAAAATATTAGCAAGGGACATGTTTGCTGATCATTTGTTGGGTAGGCCAATTATATATAAAAACAGTGTTGTGACAATGGCACACAACTTTAATGACCAAGAAAGCTATATAGTAACTTTGGATTCTTTTTGAAGATAGATATCGCTAAGACAACTGCATTTGTTAGCAGGACAAGTTATAGTTTCAGTTGGCAAATTGTAATTAGCTAAATTACCCAGCTTGCCGCCTTGTTTACATTCAGCTCGATACACATCACCCCACATGTCGATACTCAGCATGTCTACGCCTGCCCAGCAGTCCCAGCCCTTGTAATTGTTTAGACCTTTTACTATAATGTCGTTTCCTGTTACTGGAACATTATCAAGTAACAAAGCTCCTCTATGTATTTTCGAATCATCAATTTTTCTAAAATAAGGCCAAGATTTTATGATGGCTTTTTGTTCGTCGGTATAATCGCTTACTTTGTTAGTTACGAACTCGCCGCTGGTTTTATCTAAAACTACTTTGGGCCATATGGCCAACTTGTCAGTTCCTTTATACAACTGTTGACCTATTCCAACCATGTGATCAAATTTGTCTTGTACCATCATTAAATTAACAACTACTACGCATTCAACAGCATTAGCAACATCGATGATATGATCGATATCAGCATACTCGTCGTGGTAGCTAATCATGATACCGTCAGAAAATTTACTAATTTCTTTATAATACTCAACTGTTTGGCTACCGTTAGTTAAGAAAGTAAACTGATGACCTTTTGATTTAACTAGTTTAGCCAAGTCTAAAAAATGTTTCCAATAAGTGGGTTCGCCGCCGCTTATCCTGTAGCAAATTGTTTTGCCAGGAATATCAAATCCGTTTACAAATTGTTCAACCACCGGCCAATCAGGTTGTCCAGTGCTACCATCATTGAGATATGAAGGACAATAGCTACAGCGATAGTTGCATTTGTTTGACAACGTCCATGCAACTAGGAACCAATTTTCTTTAGCAGTATCGGCGTAAGCTAGTTTCATTTTGACATGGAATGTTTGATAACCAAATCATGTGTTCTACGATTCAATTTAACTGTTAAGATTAGATTATATAAGTTATCTGAAAAACTAAAAACGCTGTGGTTTAATTGAAAATTAACAAAATATAAATGACTGCGTTCTGGCCTGAAAATTTGATCGTGTAATGTTTGCACGTAATTAAAATCTGAACAGCTTCCAAAAACACATGACAGTCGAAAATACTCCGGCGCAACTCCTGCAAAATCTCTGTGGGGAGGAAAGTAGCCGCCTTGATTTACTTTTAGTATATGAACTCTGCCAATATCTGGAGCAAACACATCAACTAGTTTTTTAATTTCTGGTATTGCATGATATACATCCGTAGGAGTTGTAAAGTTTTCTTCCTTCATTTCTACGTCATGATATTTTTGCATATAACCAAAACTATTAAGATGGTAATTATCCATGACGTCGCCAGTATGACTAGTTACTGGGAGTCCCCAGCGATTATTGTGTACATCTTTTTTTTCATTGTAAGGACACCAGTTTTCAGAAAACTTTAATAAATCTTTTGTGACAACAGTTTCAGTTATTCTCAGATCCAGTTTAGCATAGCTTCCTAAATTTGTTAAGCTGTTCCATAACATTGCCCTTTCAAATTCTTCGTTAGTCATACATCATCCCGTGTGTCATTGAATAACTTTTACATGCTAATACCATTGCTTCTTTGTTCCAAGTTTTTCCTAAAGGAGATGCAATAATATGAATTCGCGGAGTACTGCTAAGATTTCTAACACCATGATGTCTTGCAACATCTATGATTCTAACATCTCCCGGCATCCATGGTACTAGTCCGCCATTCTCTAGTCCAAATTCAACTCCTTCTGGATTGGTCATGGCAATATTAATGCCACCGCCCAGCATCTGTCCTTGCCAGTCTCTGTGCGGATTAATATATCCGCCAGCATCTAACACCATTATGCGAATTCTACTGTAACTTGTAAAGGGTATGTTGTCTTTAATCCACTGCACAGTTTTAGGAAAAATACTGCAAGAATCTGTCCACGTTTCAACAGCATCTTGGGAAACTATGCCTTCTTCTTTGTAGTAACCAGAATAATCTGACATCAAAGAAGAGTAACCGTGCAGTGTTATAGTTCTCCAACCAACACTGTCCCCTGCTCTGTGTGGAACTGCAAGTTTACTTGCTTTGTGTTCCAATTCTTCTACAACTTCATCTATTGATGCATTAATATCCAGACGTAAGCAAGCACACCTGCTATTTTCTCGTATCCAATTAAAATAACTTGTCAGTATATTATCATCGGATTGCCAACCAATAAACTCCTTAGGAGCAATTAACGCATCCTGATTAAAGGGACGAGATGATTCATTGACAAAAAATTGATTTATATCCATGGCAGGGCTTTGAATCTGTTGTCTAATTTTTTGTTTTGTATGTCCTTGGCTCTTACACAATTGAAAAATTCGCCGTCGGCTGAATCCATTTCAACATACCAATCAATTTTATCGTTTGCAAGTATTTCAATAAATTGATTTTGCATTTGTAATCTTAATTTCACATCATAAATCAATGCACTTACACTGTATAAGAAACAATTACTCACAACAAAGAAACCTTTGGTTCCTTTACATGTTGCTAAGAATTTTTTAAGTTCTACTGCATTAAAAATATCAAGTTGTTTATAAGATGAAACTTCTTTGTAAATTCCCATGGACTTGTGAATGGCAGTTGGGCTGATATCAACGACATAATGATTATCTCCCAGCAATCCAATGTCTATTGGATTTTTATCAACTTTATCTCCTGCGGCTAGAGACACTAAACAATCAAATGTTTTATAATGCTCTCCCGAAACTTGAATTCTATTTTCTGTATTTTTTGTAAAGTAGGTATTAAAATTAAAAATATCATTTACAATGTGTGTATCTTTAACAGTGTAATCCAAGTCCGTGGTTGGAAACAAGGAACCAATTTCGGCTTGTTCTAACTGAGGATCGGCCCCATTGGTGCAATAAAATACTTCATATCCTTTGCTCAATAGAAATGCTGTGTTGTATTCTGTAATAGATTTTGCCATTTCATTAAGGCTTCGATTATGGTAATCTCTGTGCAACCAAAAAAACTCTTTTTGATTCATAACATTCCTATAAATAGTCGGTGAACATATTTATAGGTACTGGCAATGAATTATAATATTTCTGACAAGGTAATACCAGACAACATCGATCCATCAGATTTTGATAAACAAGAGATATTTGGTGACAGTACCAAGAGTGGCCATGTAATCATACGGACATCAAAAAACGAACAGCTATTCTACTTGGACTATGCTGGTGTGGGCGGTGCTCCAGTGTACGTAGGGTTAACCAAATCAAGAGGCGACCAAAGTAATAAGCTACCAGTTGGTGCTGACGATATGATAGGCGGACTACAAGTTTATGCAAGGACTTCTCCGGGGAATAGTTTAGGCTACTGTCAAGAAGAAACGCCGTTGGCTGGCGGATTGCACTTTAAAGTAGCTGGAGATTATTCTGGAACTGGGCCAGTACTAACAGAGTTTTTATTAGCGTTAACGAATAGTTCCGGAATGGAAATCAAATTAAAAGTTGACTCTGCTGGTAACTTAACAACAATCGGTAACATCACAACTGGGAAGTTGACCATAACTGACCAGGAAGTTTATGCAATGCATCGGCCAGCAAAATTTGTAAAGGCAATTCTTGACGGTGTTGAATATGCTATAGCACTGCACCCAATTCTGGAAAAATAGTTCTAAAATCAGTTCCACGCTGTTGATCGCATTGCTCTAAATATTCAACAGTTACTGGCAATTTGCTGGACCAGTCTTCTGCCATCATGTATCGAACTAGGCCTTGCCATCGTTGTTGGCCGTAAGGATTATCTTGGAATTCTATGTTCCTCGATTGTCTAAAACAAAAATAATCAATTTGAGCCGCTACTTGGTCTTTTAGATGTTTAGGTAGTACCCTTACATTTAAATAGCTAGGAAGATATACCAAATGTGTTCCAATTAATCCAGCGCCGTAAGGTGCCTTATTAACTTTTTTAAAGTTTTTAGTTTCCTTCCAATGTACTAACTCTGTCACAGACAATATATTTAACAACTGCACCGCACACGCTATGTTTACAGTGATGTTATCCGGGGTATCATCTAACCTTTCTAAATTTGCAACAACATTATTCCACTTGCTAGGATAGCGAATATAGTCATTACGATCTCCTACGGCATCCACACTAAAATTAAATTTAACTTCTTTAAAATATTTCCACAAATCAAATAATTTTTCAGGCAATTCTAAACCATTAGAATTATAACGTATAACGCATAATTTTGCGGCTCCTGTTTCTACCATGAACTCTAAAATCTTATAGTGTTCAGGTATTAACAACGGTTCGCCTCCTGCAAAATATAACTCTCTAATATTGGATGCGTTTGAACGCATATCTTCTAAAAAAGATCCTTTTTGATACCATGTGTAATCAAAATCTATATTCCAACTTTGATCTTGTTTTAATTCTTGTATTTTATATTTTGGGAATTGTACCTTCCAATCCTTAATCCAACTACTGCTATCGTGTGGACTGCACATAATGCATTTTAACTGACAAAGATTTCCCAATCGTAAATCAAAGTAGGGAATAGAAACAGGTAGAGATCCGTCTCCAGCTGTCTGATCCACAATTGATTTTAAATCTAAACGCTCGGACCATACTTGTGTTTCCCAGTTACGTTTACTTTTAATTCCTTGTGTTTCTTCTTTAAAACATTTTTCACAGCTGGATGGAATTTTGTTAGACAGCATGTCCAATCGTATATTTTTCATATACTGACTGTTCCATATTTGGCTAATAGTGTGAGTTTTAAGATTTAAATTTTCAGTGCCTTCCTTAACTAAGCCTGCGTCCTTAATATCTATAATGCCTGCGCCACTAGCGTTGGCTGTACAGCATACACGAACGTCGCCGTTAGGACGAGTAGCAATGTGTATAAACGGTAGCGGACAAAATGTTTTATTTGAATTGTTCATTAAATTTATCTACCTTGCCGCACTGTCTACTACAAGCACGTAATGGGTTTTTTGTCCAAGATTGTTCTATTCTTGTAAAAAAGTCGTTGTCAAATATTTGTTTCAAATCTTGTATATGCAAATTTGGATTATTAAAACCCTTGCTAATAAAATCTGCATGACTAGGAGCATTGCTAGAAATAGCATTGAAATCCAACCAGCAACATGGAGCAATCTTTCCTTCGGCACTAACATATAAACTGCCAGGCGTTTTTACCTTACAAGTTATAACAGATTCTTGCTCCGATAACTTCTCAGTAATCTGTTTACTCTTAATAGAAGGTTTTAGTATATGACTTATTGTACCGTCTTTATTTAACACAGTAAGATTATCATTTTGAAATCTACTTGTGTTCTTTGTTACAAATTGTGCAAAACCAAGATTACGACTTAGTTGTTCGCAGGCATCAACTTGGTGTTTGTTATGGTCAAATATTAACATGTCCCACACTGCATAGCCACCGTTGTTTATAAAAGTTTGTACATTGTGTATAACCTTATTCCAATCTGTACCAATTCGATAAAGACTATGAGTATCATTCATGCCGTCAATTCCAAATCTAACTGCAACTTTTAATTCCGCCAATCCTTGCCAAAATTTTATATCTCTGGCACTGCCATTTGTATTCATACTAAGCTCTAATTCTGTATTAACTGTACGTAAGTATTCAAATATGCTCAAAGTATCTTTAGCAAGTATCGGATCTCCTGTATTGCCGCACATATAAACTTTGTCTAATTGTTTTATAAAATCAACAGAGAACCATTTTTTAAATTGATCCAAAGTAATTTCAGAAATTTTTAAATCAGGACTGTCTACTCCGCCGCGGATATTACGTACACACATTGGGCAACTAGCTTGGCATTTGCTAGTTACTTCTAAATGAATAACTTTGATATCTTGTAAATTATACATTTTTCTGTTTTGTAATTCTTATATCAGATGTACAATCACACCATATCTTCTTACATTTAATAGGAGCAACTAACTCGGGTTTGAATTTAGAAATAAAATTAGGATCGTTTATATTTAAACTTGTATTAAAAATCTTTTCGCCGCAGTTGCCTTCTACTTCGCCTGCATAATTAATTCCCAAACGATCAAGACCTACATTGCAATCCCATCCATAAAATTTATTCCAACCATTTTCCATTAAGCGGAAAGAATCATAAGGTTCTTCGTTACCATTTGAAAATATTACCTTTGCTTCTTTTTTATCAGTCTCATCTATCTTACCAGCATTTTTCATGCGCATTACATATTCGTCGGACGGGCGTTTTTTAACAGTGTCTCTCATAAAATCAAAATGTTCATTTTGATAATTTGTCATTACTTCACCAGTTAACGGATCAGTGAGTAATACAGTTTTAACAAGCCAAGGAGTTGGATGATTGACTAATTGATTTAACATACCTATACTAACGTCCCACGCTAGTGGATCCATCAATACTCGGCCTGCACAGAACGCATCTGTTTCTTTGTATATCAAATCTAATAATTCTATAACATGAGCAACATCGCATTGTTCTCGATGTACGCTAATCTGTATATCGTCAAAATATTTGGCATACTCTTTCCACCACCGTATAGTTCGTGAACCGTTAGTATTAAGTGTAACACGACAACCGGTAGATTCGTGTATGCGTTTAACGAACTCTCCTAATTCGGGCCACAACGTTGGCTCGCCGCCTGCTAAGGACAATCTTACATTTGTTTTATTAAAGTGAGTTTTGTAAGTTGATATCAAATGTTCTATATTCTTACAAATTAAATCTAAATTTATAGGAAATCTATGTTTTCCATCGTGAGCATTTGGCCAGCAATAATTGCATTCGTAATTACAAGTAGAAGTTAACGACCATGTGATATACAAATAGTCGTTATGATTAAAATTAACAATAGCAATTGGTTTCATATTATCTTAGATTTTTTTAATAACGACGGTACATCGTTGATTGTAATTAAATTTATACCTATAATGGTTTTATAATTGCACAACCTTCTAACCCAATCAGATCTTTCCGGAACGTAGAAGCCATTCCAAGATTGTGGCATCACCATCTTACCCAGTAACAAATATCCAACGGCCATCTCGGATGTTACGGATTTTCCCGGACATGCATTATTAAACCATTGTATAAATTTATTTAAACGATAAAAAGGATTCGGACTTGGGGGTCTAAATACCAAGTAGCCTCCTGCTTCTAAATGTGTTTCTGCTTGCAATTGACCATCAGTTAGACTATCAGGATCGTTATCGGATTGTAATTCTAACCAATGTTTTCCCTTATGGGTATAGTTCATGCATAAGTCGCCAAACTCTCTGTCAGCTTTAAAAAATAAAAAATCTTCTTTATTTAATGGGATTAAATTTCTAGGCTCAAATCTAAAATATGCGTTAACACGTGGCTCACTATTAATTTGAATCTTATATTGTTCATAAGAATGTATACTGTCATTAATAATTTTCCACAACTCACAATTAACAGGAACAGTTGCTCTATGCAATAAATTTAAATCTGAGTCTGATGTAATTACAGGAATATTGATTTTGTATTTTTTGTTTATTTTATCAACTGTATCGTTTATGGTGTTTAATAGTACAACTTCATCGTGTTCAGATACATTGAAACTAGTATCACTTATAAATGAATTTTTATTATTGATAGCATCGGTTAACAACTTGTAAAACTTAGTGGCAGCTGGCCAATCATAAATTGCATAAAACAAACTAATATTTTCAAAGCCGTTAGAAAATACAATTTCAATTCCAGGTTTGTTGTTGTAAATTTCATACTCCATTATACTTTTCCTATAATCATCCATCGTTTGTATAAAGGTAATTCTAGTTCTCCAGACCATAGTACATTGATATCACATTGTTGTTTAAATTCTTCTAAACTATTGGCAATGCGAACATGTTCGGGAATATTATAATTATTGCTTTGTAAGACAAGTATACTATTATGAGGCATTCCACTTTTCCACAAGTCATACTGATCTTGTGTAATATGTTCGCAACTGGTATTGATAACAATATCTGCATCGCTTCGTATAGCACACATGTCTGAAGTTACTGCACGGAACTTGCCATTTATTTCTTCACCCTTGTTCATCATTGTGGCAATGGATTCACAAGTAGGGTCTATATCAATACTTCGAATATTAGCAACCGGTATCCTACTTTGAAATATCATGCTAGCAAGAACACCAACCCACCCACCGTGAATGTCTATAGAAAAAGGCTTGGGCAATTTACAATCAACTTGAGGATGTACAACTAACTCTAACGAATTGATCAGCCACTCTTTACTTTTAATTTGTCCTGACCAAAAAGCATCCATAGTCCGCATAGGGTCTGGGCTTTGCCTAATAGCCTGCATCCAATAGTGTAAGTGTTCGGTATCAATTTTCATTGCAATACTCTAGCCATGTAGCTAACTCAGGGAATGTTTCTTTAGTTTTAAAATTTCTTCGGCTTACCATATCTTGCTCCCATGCAGTAAATTTTTTTAAATCGGCAACAGAGTGTTTTCCAAAACTATTACCAATGCCTTTTAAAAAATCAATGTAGTGATTCCATTTGGGAGCATCAGTTTCTATCCATGAACACACTTCATCTATGTAGGTATTAAAATTAGGAGTTAACATGCAAGGCGCAAGATGTTCTGGAGTAACAACACTAGTTCGAATTAAATCTACATCAATGCTGTGTTTATCCGATAATTTTTTTATCCACTGTAGTAAGTCTAAACAACTAGTAATACTCATAGCTGAATGTGTAATGCTGAATCTAATTTCACTTGCACCTGATTTAGAAAATTCTAATATTTTATCCACGTTGCTGGAAAATCTATCCCAGTCTAAATTAGTTCTGATGTACTCTGCTTTGTTTCCGTATCCTTCAATGCTGATATGAAATTGAATAGACACTACTTCATTTAATTCTTTTATTTTTTCAAACCACTTAGTTAAATATTTTTCAGGTGTATTGCCATTGGTAAGAATAACTAATTCAGGTTTAACGTTGAATTTATTTGGATTAGCTTTTATTAAAGGGATAAACCTGTCTATGAAATTATAGAACTCCGGTTGTATTAAGGGCTCGCCTCCCAAAATATAATATTGTAGTAGGGTATTTGAACCGTCTTGTTCTAACCATTGCCAAAATATATCTTCAAATCCTTCTGGGGCAACGGCTTGTTGTTTAGATACAATGTTAAATTTTTTATCTTCAGTTTGCCACTGAGAACTAAAAGTGCTACTGCAATATATACATTTTAAATCACAGGTATTATTAAATGCAATTTCTATCATAGTTGGCATAGGGGTTAAATCATTGGTGATTTCTGGAAAACGATCCCTATGCATTTTATAGTAAGGTTCTGGTAATCTACAACTACGAACATTTTTTGATTCGCTACTCCAACACCTTTGACATTCTGGATTTTTTATGTTGTTTAATTTTTCTCGGCGTGTATTAATTTCATATTCGCTGTTAGTAAATAAGTCCTTACCGTACTTGGCAATGTCATCACTAGTAACATATCTGTGAGGAACATTATGGCATCCTTTAACAACTCCTTCACCTAAATGCACATACAGATAGATCCACTTCATAGCACACATAGCGGCATTATCAAACTCTTTTTCAAGTTTGGGAAATGTTTTTACGTAGTCTCTAAAGGTTATTTGCATTTTGGTATCTTTGAGTCTGCACTACTAACACAACTGGGAGTAGTACAGCGTTTGGGTTCTTTGAATAATTCAAAGCTGTCAAGTGTGCCTAACGGCACATCATGACAACTGTAACTTCTTTTAACCTCATTACCTCTTATTATAACACTTTGATAGCCGGCATTACAAGTCCAGTTGGTGAATTTGTTAAATCCAAATGCATTAAATCTTTCTGCTTGGTCAAACAAGTATTCGGTGTTGTCAGCATCGTATAATGCTATTTGATAAGCATCCTCACCATTAGCACGTTGCGGGAAACCTGTTTGCATTTTATGCATCATATCTTTGGTATAACCGTCAACAACCGCACTCGCTGTGGGATCGCTTTGAGGCTTCAATGTAACGTTGATGCCGCGAGAATGAAAACGCTCCATGCGATCATATAATTCGTAAAATTTTTCGGGCACCATTACTTGATTGATTGTAACGTGTACCAGTTCGTATTGCAACTGTAAACACTTGTCGCCAAATTCTTGTTCGCAAGCAAACTCATCGTGAAAACTGGCAGTGATACTTCTACGTTGTAACATCTCAGTATTCCGACACCAAGTGTTCCACCATTTTGATCCAGGCGACAAATTAGTGGTCATATGAATACTTTGATACTTGGATTCTAATTCATCCAAATGTTTAACTAGATCTAGCAACTGTTTGTAAGCAGTAGGCTCACCTCCACTGAACGACCAATGAAACTGGTTGAATCCATTAGCTCGTGCTTGACGCTTAATCTCGTCCACCGTGGCTTTATACACTTCAAGTGGTTGGTGATCTATTCGGTCACTGCGAGCATAGGGCCAACAGTAACTACAATTATAGTTACAGAATCTACCCAAAATCCAACTGGTAGAAAACAATGGTTTGGCTAGCATTGTGCGTTGCCCAAACCGTACAATATTTTGGAAAGGAATGGTTGAAAAGCTCATTGACAGTATTTACAAATAAGTATATAATACAACTGTAGACGTGAGTGGAACTTGGTATACCTCCTCCTAGTAGCTTCGGCGAACGGAGGGTCAGGGTCTAGCTCTTAGAGCGACTTTGTAGGTTCGAATCCTACCGTCTACACCATTTTAACACACACAGAAAGAGGCAAGAATGAAAAAGGCACTGGCAGTATTTTTAATGTTTGTGGGAACAGTTCAAGCCGGCGAACAGTTTTCAACAAGTTCTAATGTTGTTACAACTAGTACCATCAAGTGGATACAAGTTGATAATGTATTTGAAGCTTGCGACACTGAAAGTAAAAATCGGGGCAACGGTGGGTTCGCTAGGTTAGGCAGTGGTCAAAAAATGGACGGTTGCTCTTTTTGGTCTAACCCTGCCCCAAACAAGTCTAACATGTGTACTGTGATTACTGCAAAAACAACTGACCACGATACTTTAGGTCACGAAGTCCGGCATTGTTTCCAAGGCAATTTCCACAAATGAAAAAAATAGCATCAAGTCCTGAGCGACATACGTTCCAAAAGGAAGGGTATGTCAAACACTGTGAAGAAGAAGGCAAATTACCCAATCCTGCATATTTAGAAATGTACAAATCTTGGCGAGAACAAGACGTGGCCAATCTTGAAGATCCAAAGTGGCAGAAGAACAATATGGAGTATGATCTCCGTAGTTCAAAAGAACTGTGCGACAAAGTCAAAGCCAGTGAAAATTATGCTCAAAACTTGTATGCGGCCATGTGCAACATGGATTGGCAAAGCAGAGAGTTTTGGCAAGAACTAAAAGGTGAAACCTGGTCGTGCAGTTGGCGCCATGCTGGCGGTATTGTTGCTGACATGCGAGAGCAAGGTGACTACATCGATTGGTATTGTAGCGGTATTGGCAATCCAGAATTAGGCAATGGTTTAGATGGAACTGTGCCGGATGTCTCTGATGGTCGTACCTATGTTCCAGAAGGTCAAGTAACTGAAGAAATTGAATTAGATTTAAATCGATTGGGATGGAGACCAGTTCCTTATAAAGACGAAGAACTATAAAGTAAATACTATTATGGAAAAACTAACATTTTTAGCAGAAGAAATTTTTGAAGATATTCCTGGAGACCCGGATAATGTCATGATGAAAATTCCACCGGAGATTTGCGAAGCACAAGGATGGGTTGAAGGTACTACGCTGAATATTCAGGTGGAAGATGGAAAAATGATCATTAGCAAAGCATGAGCAAAGACGACCTACTTGAATTAACTGGACAGGTTACTGAAGTATTGCCTGGTAACATGTACAGAGTACAGTTGGACGATAATCAACACATCATATTGGCTTATCTAGGTGGCAGATTAAAACAACACAAAATTAAAATTATTTTAGGCGATAAAGTCCGAGTGGAAGTAAGCACTTATGATTTATCAAAAGGTCGTGTAACATATAGGTTATAAAATGAATGCCGTAATGGAAACTGTCAGTGCTGTTTGCAATCAAGTTAGACGCAAAAGTAAACTCGGTTCCAGTTTCCAAAATCTAGTAGTATCTCTTCGTAGAGAATTTAGGTTGGCAAAATTTAATTTAAAAATTAAATCCACTAGAGATAAAGTACTAGGGCCCGAAGAATTTTATGTTAACGCATATTATGATGCCGAAGAAGATCAAAATAACGAAACACCTATAGAAGTAGTTGTGCATCATAATTTTGATAATACAGTTATTTGGGATACTACACAAACTACAGAATTCTTAATTCAAATTTTTGACGCCACTATACATGAATTCAAACACCAACGACAAAGCGTAAAACGAAAATATGTAATCTATTCAGACTACGTTAAAAAACCCTACAAAGACTATTTGGAAGAAGACGACGAAATTGATGCTTATGCATTTAGCATAGCCGTTGAACTATGTCGTGCTTTAGGAAAATATCGTGCATTACGATATATGCATAGGGTATCTTCTCTAGCCAAATTAAAGTTTAATGGCAAATTCGTTAGTCCGTGTTTGGCTTCTTATTTTGGACAGTTTGGGGATTTAACCAATCCTGTAATCAAACGTTTAACCAAAAAGGTCTATGTGCGATTACAAAAGATTGACACAGATGCTGTTTTCCTGTAAAATACAAAGTATATTAACTCACACACAGAGAGCGAAATGGCTAACAAAGAGTTTCCAACCCAACAAGTTCTTGAGCTGGCTTGTGCGGCACAACGAGTGAACGGTGCTTATATCAAGGAAGCACAGGCAGTGTATTCGGACGACAATATCTACATGTATTCCAAACAGACCAATAAATTAATGATGTTGTGTACACTGGATCCTGCCATTTGGACTGCTGATCCTAAAGAAGCACCAATGCCTTTAAAGGTACTTGCCGAAGATACTGCTCTAGCAGAAGAAATCAAACGACATTTTCGAAAATTCTTGTTCAGTGCCATCGAAGGTGAGAATGATTTTCAAACTAATATAAACACAATACTGTCGGGCGATACAGTTAAACAAAATCAATTTGGTTATGTGGCTTGCTTGCCCAGTGTATATGTAAGAGACATTGCTCAATCTAAAGTTAAGAAGGCCGCACGGTCAGTTGAAGAAGGTTACTTGTCAGATATTGGTAGTAATCTTAAAGACTTGGATGCAGAAATAATTTCCTCAATCAAGTCAAAAAACTTTGAAGGTTACAATATAGATGCTATAATCAACAGTAAGATGTGCTCTTGGCTAAACAAAACTAACTTGCAGTTGGGTGCATGTATTATTGTCAAAGCCAAAGTTAAAGAGCACTCTAAACACTGGAAGCACGGCAACGATGTTACTAGACTTAACTACGTAAAGGCGGCACAATGACATACTCCTGGATTTTAATCATAGCAATGTATAGCCCTGCTGGAGACTTCATGGGGAAAAATACTGTGGGCTTCAATAGTCAAAAAGATTGTGAAGCTGTGAAAATACAATTGACTAATTTAGATCATCCAATGAAAGTACGTCACAAAGGTTTATGCGTAACTCGAGAACATTGGGAAGGCAAGAAACAAATGCCCGGTGTAGCTTACGATTAGGATTAATATGAAAATCAAATTTGATAAAAATACCATGCCCGACGAGTTGTACAATTCACTGTTACAACATTTTGTAAATGAAGCAGTTGGGTTAGGTATCGAAGTTAATAAGTTTACACAATTCAACAATTGGGTTGTTGAATGTACAGTAGACGCAAAGGAATCGGTACATTAATATGAACAATGAAGATCAAGAATTTATAGATTATGAAACATTTGCCCAACGTTTGGAGAAGTCCTATCCTAAAATGTATGGGGGCAAGTACGGCGGGTTTGCTGTGGGCAAGGGCTGGTATCCAATCATTGAACGATTAAGTTCTAGCATCCAGCAACACATTGAATTTGCTAACAGGGAAACTGAAGTTTGCCCACAAGTTGTTGTAATGCAAGTTAAAGAAAAATTTGGCGGACTACGATTCTACTATGAAGGCGGGGATGACTATGTTCATGGGCTAGTTAGTATGGCAGAATCTTGGGCAGATATTGCCTGCGAGGTGTGTGGCGGTATTGGTAAACGCCGCAGTGGTGGTTGGGTGCGTACATTGTGTGATGTACATGAAGCAGAGCGTAATGCTCGAATTGAAGAACAATGTAGAAAGGATGGATTAGAGTTATGATCAAACTTAAACAAATTTTATCAATAGCAATTTTAATAATGTGTGTATTTCAAGTATTTGCTACTTGGGAAACTTCTGCAAACGCAGGATGGTTAGTGGCCTTGATTGGCTGGATTGAAGTTACTTTTTATCAACGTAAAGAAGGATTGGTACAATGATTACAATGAAAGAATGGATGGAATTGGTTGACTATCGAATCACCGAAGGTGGTGAATATGGTTGGAGTTGTTACGGCCCAAATGCCTATACACTGGATTCTTGGAATGGTGTTCACGGCACGGGCGGCTATAGTTTCAGTATTGTGTTCAGTACTAAGAGCCAAAAAGTATACGAAGTAAGCATGTGTGACTACACCAATGACCGTGCTTATCGTATGATCAATCCAAAGAATCAAAAGAAGCACAGCAAGGAAGCAGAATCCCGTAATGTCAATTTGAACGAAGCATGGGATGAAGTGGACTATGTAGATTTAGAAGTAGCGGACGATTTTATTCAAAAAGCACTGTCTATTCGTGCTGGTGAGACTTATGATACACGGGTGCAGGTTCCGGTTGACTTTTCGGATGAAGAACTGTTACAATACATGAAACTAGCGCACGAGCGTGATATGACCTTTAACGAGCTGGTTGAAGAAGCGTTGCGCCGTGCTCTTGCAGAAGTCGAAGCAGGGCGTCTTACTAGAAAAGATGCTCAAAATTTTGTATTAGAAAGCAAAACGGCTTGGCCGTTTGAAAAAGAGAAAGAAGACGATGAGGATTAAGCTGGTTTCCGATCTCCACTTGGAGTTCAGTGACATTAATATTCAAAATGATCAGGACTACGATGTTTTGATCCTCGGTGGTGATATTATGATCGCCCAGGATCTTCACGACCATCATGCCGCGGATTTCAATCCCTACAGCAACGGTGCATTGGCTGACCTTAGCCGTAAGATGCAACGGGTAGCTCGGTTCCGTGATTTTTTCAAACGTTGTAGTTTTCAGTTTCCGCATGTGATCTACATCATGGGCAACCACGAATTCTACCATGGTAAGTTTTATGCGGCCATTGACTACATGCGTGACGAGTGTGCCAAGTATCCCAACATTCATATGTTAGAGAATGATACCTACACTATTCAAGATCGCAATAAAGAAACAGGTGAAGTAACTGATGTTGTGTTTGTGGGCGGGACACTTTGGACCAACATGAACAAACGTGATCCTCTCACCATGCATGCCATTGAAGGCATGATGAACGACTTTCGTATTATTCGTAATGACAAGCGTAACTATGCCACTATGAGTGCGCTGGATGTTGCCATCCGTCATGACAAGACTCTTGCCTACATCAAACACATTGTTCAAGAACACAAGGACAAGAAATGTGTAGTAGTTGGACATCACAGTCCCAGCTTTCAAAGTGTGCATCCAATGTATGCACATGAAACTTTGATGAACGGTGGGTATCACAGTGACTTGAGTGAGTTCATCCTGGATCACCCACAGATTAAATTGTGGACACATGGACATACACATCATCCGTTTGATTATGTAATCGGTGAAACTAGAGTTGTGTGTAACCCACGTGGTTATGAAAACGATGGTTACAGCGAAGACACAGGCTGGAACCCCAACATTTTATTGGAAGTGTAATGCTTACAATAACTGAAATTGTTCCATTCAAGGATGCTGTGTGGCTTGGAGAACTCGGCGGCGTTGATCTTGAAAAATTGCTTGCATTTGCAAAAGAGATAAAACAAGAGCAACCTGTTGGAGTTGCTGTGTCAAATCGTGGCGGTTGGCAAAGCAATTCGTTTTGGCCTCATACTATTGACCACTACTCAAATTCAGATGAATTCCAAAAATTACTTGAAGTATTATCCGGGCTAATTCGAGAAGGTGTGAATCACAGTTATAAAACATCTGAAACATTTGAAATTGAGGTGGGAAACTCTTGGTTCAATTTCAATTTGAAAAATGACTATAACATATTGCACAATCACCCAGGATCAGTTTTTTCATCAGTGGTGTATTTGACCGATGACAATAGCCCGTTGATATTATCCGATGTGGGTTCTTCAAGAAACACATCAGCGGCCGTAACCAAAACTGCCAATATATTTCAAACACAATTTAGATACACACCAAAAAAAGGCGACTACATAATTTTTCCAAGTTGGTTCTTACATCATGTGGAACTGAACAACAGCGATAATTTGCGGGTTAGCCTTGCAACCAATTTTAAAATTCATACGGAGAATTAAATGACAACAGAAAACAAACAAGAAACAATCAAAGTAGCAGACATGATTCGAATCACTGCGGAAAACCAAACAATTTTTCTAACGCAAATTGCCGATCATATTGACAAGTTAGAACAATCTGTAGTACAATTAACAAATAGAATATCCGATTTGGAAAGCAAAGCCGATGACCTTAAATGAAAACGATTTCAAGCTATTTAAAAAATGGCTTAGATCACATTTGAAATTTGGACCCGTTACAGTTACCTTTACCAAAAAGGACGGTACTGAACGAGTTATGAAATGCACAACCAATCCTACATATATTATGTTTAAGGAACCAGCATCGGTTGAAGCTAAAAGAGAAAAGAAAATTAACGAAGATGTGATGCCTGTGTATGACATGGAGGCTGGACATTGGAAGAGTTTTCGTTGGGACTCAATTAAATCTGTTTCATTCACATTAGGTCAAGCATATGAGCACAGTAACGAGACACAGTGATAGATGCACAGTTAAACAGGCCGCTACTGGCAAAGAAGTAGATGGCGAAGTTATGGCGTTTAATGAAGGTCGTAACTTGACTGTGGTCATGAACAAATCAGTCAAATTGTTAATGAACTGGAATGGACGCACATATGAAGGTCGGGCCGCTGGCATGGACTTTACCAGCGAAGGCCCAACTGTTACTAAAACCAAAACAAGCACAAGAGGTTAGCATGTCAGCTTACATGGCATATTTTGATACATTGGGTTTTGAATGGATCTTTAATGTAACCGAATACGAAAAGAAAAAGTTTTGGGCAGTATTAAAAGGTGACGAGAAGGTTGACTTCCCTATACCCAGATATGCTATAATAAGAGCACAAGCTAACCCGCAACGTTTTCCTGAAATTTGGGCTTTCGAAAGCGAAATCAGTTTGGACGAGTTAAATGAGTATGCCAAAGAGCAACCGCAGGAATTGGCAGACGCCATTAGGCGTTGTGGACAGAATGTATTTAAAACACCTAAAACCGAAAGTGTGATTGTATGAAAATTGGACTAAGCTATAGCCGTTGCGTTTTGGACATTGTTGAAGGTCGGGTGGACATGGACGATGTTTTAGTTCTTATTACCCGTACGGATTTTGATCCCCGAGTCGATGAAGAGTGGATAGGTATTTGGCAAGGATACACATTGGGTGGATTGAGTAACCCTGAGTGGGCCAACTATGATTTGAACAACAAAGATCATGAAGACAAATTCCGTAGCATCAGCATCATGCTCTACGAAGATGGTAAGATGCATCAGCCTCGACAGTTTGGTGCTCATCCGAGACGTAGGCCAGAAATTTGGCTGGAGGCGGTATTGCCTAACAGTGAATTGGAAAACAACCCCACAGTTAAATTAGCTTGGGAAAAGTTTCAAACTTTGGCCAGTTTGACTGGTGTTGATTTGAATGACAAATATCAATGAAACTAATAACCATCGCAATTGCATTGACCATGGCAGGGTTATATCCTGCTGTGTGCTCTGCTGAGACCAAAATCTTATCTTTAGAAGAATTGCGTAGTTATCCAGTAGATTGCAAGTTAAAAGAAACACAACTTGCTCATTTACGCCAAATACAAAAAATCAAAAACTTTAATTCAAATCCTGATGCACTAAACGAGTATGACCGTGCATATAACAGCAGATTAAAATCTACCATTTGGTGGTTCTATTTTGGGTGCGAAAAATGATTAAACAATTAATTTTGATAACACTATTACTTGCTAATCAAATTGCCCTTGCCAATTGTAATGTAAGATCTTCAAGTGTGCTAAACGGACAAAATCAAGTCAGTGAAGTAACTGATCTTAAACAAACTGTTGTGCCTGGAAAATGCACAGTTAACTTCAAACTTAATGTAAATGGGCAATGGCATACAGTTGAAGAAACACAGGAAGATAGATGGACCAAAGAATCTGCACTGTGCAGAGATGCTATTAGATATGGCAAGGAAAAACTTCTGGCCAGTATTGGTGGTACATTCACAACCGAAGCCATAACAGTTTGTAGAGAAGGCGACACCAACGCCGAACGCTTATCAAAAGGATTTGAACCACTTAAACTTAAAATTGGTGATAGGATTTTGGAGAGCGAAGTAGGCAGAAGTAAAATTGAAAACTATTTTACTTACAACAAGCAAACTTGCAGAATGTTTACCGAACGTTATACATTCAAAGGCAATCAAGAAATCTACAACGGTGTTATTTGCCAAAATGGCCGCATTGATAATAATTGGACTGTGGTAGATAGATGGTAACCAAATGCTTTGACATTTGACTACGAGTACGCTATAATACTAACATGTTTAACACACATAGAAAGGCAACTTTATGAAGGCATTTATTTTAGGCACAGTCTTTGGATTGGTACTAGCAACTGTTGGATTTTCCGGCATTGCTCGTATGCTTGATAGAGGCGTAGACACAGTTAAAACACACAGTCAGGAGATGGCAAAATGAAAATGAAAATGTTAATTTTGAGTTTAGTAGTAGCAACACTGACCGCTTGTGGTACAATCGGTGGGGCAGTTTCAGGTGCTGGCGATGATTTGAACAAAGCTGGTAATTATATTAAGAAAGTGGGAAACTAAGATGAAAAATATTTTTATTGTATTGCCAATTGTGGCCGCATTAACTGCTTGCGGTACTACTGATGTTTATCAAAAACGTGCAGACAACGAACGTGAGCGTTCAGAACGATATGTTGAAAAAGCTATTGACAAAGCACCCAAATGGTTTCGTGAGCCTCCTATCAGCAACAGTGCTGTTTTTGAAGCAGGTACCAGTGTTAGTGCAGATTGGAGTATGGCTGATCACAAAGCCAAAGCGGATGCGTATGGCAAGATTTGTATGGCGGCTGGCGGAACTGCAAGTCAACAAACTAAAATCTATCGCTCAGACAGTGAAGCAACCAGCACTGAGTTCAGTGAAATGGCTTTGCGTACATCATGCAAAAGTGTTGATTTGACTGGTGTTGAAATCAAAGAAATCAAACACATTGCTGAAGGCCCACGTTTTCGCACATACGTGTTGGTAGCGTTGCCCACAGGTGATGCCAATGTATTGCGTAAAGCCAAAGAAGCTGCCAAACAACGTGAAATTGCCGCAGGTCGTTCTACAGAGGCGTTCAAGGAACTTCAATGATACTTGAGGTATTCTTATATGGCTTCATCACAGCCTTTGGTTGGTGGAGTGCTAATCACTATGTTATCGAACCGTATTTTCCTCCACCGATTGAAAAAGTAGAATCAAAAAATAAAGAAAAACAAAAGGAAAATTAATGCCTAATTTGGTACCAATGGTTATTGAGCAAGAAGCTCGTGGTGAACGCAGTTATGACATTTACAGTCGTCTTCTCAAAGATCGTATTGTTATGCTGGATACAGATGTAAACGAGCACAGTGCTAGTTTGCTGGTAGCTCAACTCTTGTTTTTGGAGAGTCAAGGTAATGAAGACATTACATTTTTTATCAACAGTCCAGGCGGTGTAGTCACAGCTGGTATGGCTATTTACGATACTATGCAATTCATTAAGCCTGACGTTAGTACCATCGTTATGGGCCAAGCCTGTAGTATGGGAAGTCTGCTTGCTACTGCTGGTGCTCCTGGCAAGCGTAAGATGCTACCAAGTGCTAGACACATGATTCACCAACCCTCGGGTGGTGCAGGTGGGCAAGCAACAGACATGGAAATCCAAGTTGAAGAGATTCTTAAAATGAAGAAGAATTTGACACAGATTTATGTGGATCATAATAGCAAGGGCAAGACCTACGAACAATTTAGACACGATATGGAACGTGATAAATTTATGAGTGCGCAAGAAGCTCTAGACTACGGTTTGATTGACGAAATCATTAGAAAACGCCCATAAAGTGCGTATATAAAGGTACACCCTAGTATACTATAAATATACTTACTAGGAGTGTGCAATGACTCAGCTACCGTTCAATTGGTCGGAACTAACACGCAGTAATCTGTACTCTATGTTCTATTCGCTTAACAGTGAAATAGTGGGCAAAGAGCTAAGTCCTAGTCAACTCCAAAAACGCATTTCTAGACATGTCAAACGGCATGTACCCGTTAAGATTAAAAAATGCATATATGCACCCACTACCAAAGGTTTTGTTTTCATGGGTGGTGTTTATTACAGTGATTTGGATCGAAAAAAGGTGCCTGCCATAGAAGTTAATTTCAACTACAATCCCGAGGATAAAAAGTTGAGGTTAACTAATCATCGTTTCAAACGAATGGCTATAAGATTCGCTGATGTGGTACTGCATGAAATCGTGCATCAACGCCAATTCCGTAGCCGTAATTTTAAAAATATTCCCGGATATCAAAGCACCGCAGAATATGCCAAAGAGCGTAAACAGCAAGAGTACTATGGTGATCGAGACGAAATGGGTGCTCATGCGTTCAATTGTGCTTGTGAATTGGTTGACCGTTTTGGCTACGACCCAACTGCTATTGCTCGTTACTTAGATTCAAATCAATGTCGACGACATAAAAATTCCACTTGGAATGACTATTTAAAAGCATTTGATTGGAACCACAATCATCCAATTATACGCAGAATGAGAAATTTGGTTGTGCGTAATTTGGAAAATGCACATCTTGGCAAACCATTTAAGACCACAAATCACTTGACATACTGATAATTACTCTGTATAATATAAACTTATACAGTTAATCATCGGAGTCAAAATGAGCGTTTGTGCCAGTCATATTTGGAATTTAGAAACCCATAATTCACGTTTAGATAAAGAAGGCATTATCGAAGTCATTGCACAAGAAAAATGTGATGAATTTTTTGAAGGGTGTCGCCTTGCTCTTGATCCTATGATTACTTTTGGACTCAAACAAATTCCGGAGAAAAAAGATGAAGATGGGCCTGGCTTACCTTGGAGTAGTTTTACTCTCGCTCTTACTGGTTTCGTTACTCGCAACGTCACAGGCAATACAGCACGTGACATGATTCAAGCAATGATGAAGTCAGCTACTCAAAAAGAATGGAATGGCTGGTATCGTCGTATTTTGATCAAAGACCTGCGCTGTGGTGTAAGCGAAAAAACAATTAACAAAGTAGTGGAAAAGAAGTATGCTGACTATGCTATTCCTGTATTCGGTTGTCAGCTTGCTCATGATAGTGCTAATCATGAGTCGAAGGTATCAGGCAAAAAACTTATCGAAGTTAAACTCGACGGAGTTAGAGTACTTACTATTGTACGCAGTGATGGTCGGGTGGACATGTTCAGTCGTAATGGTAAAGAACTTGCTAATTTTCCACACATTGTAGAACAACTTAGTGCAGTGGTCAAAACACATGGTACTGACCAAAATATAGATGTTGTGCTAGACGGTGAGATCATGTCGTCCAGTTTTCAAGACTTGATGAAACAAGTACACCGCAAGGACAATGTTGAAGCAGGTGATGCTGTGCTTAACTTGTTTGACGTAATACCGTTAGCAGATTTTGAAAAAGGATTCTGGGATAAAGATCAGTCCACTCGTAGTGACATGATTTACCACTGGCACAAAACATATAAAGATATGTTGCCCAATGTCACAGTTGTTGGTCATGAACTTGTTGATTTGGACACAGCAGATGGTCAAGTACGTTTTAAAGAAATTAATCAAAAGGCAGTGGCTGGCGGGTACGAAGGCATTATGATTAAAGATCCTGCGGCGCCTTATGAATGTAAACGCAGTGTGGCATGGCTCAAATTGAAGCCTTTTATTGAAGTGTCTTTGGAGGTGATAGATGTCGAAGAAGGAACAGGAAGAAATATTGGACGCCTTGGAGCAATTGTATGCCAAGGAGTCGATGACGGAAAAACTATTCGAGTCAACGTTGGTAGTGGTTTTAGCGATAGTGATCGCGATAGTTATTGGAGTTCACGTGATTCCTTACTTGGCCAGATCGTGGAAGTGCGAGCAGATGCCGTTACAAGGAACCAAGACGGCACATACAGTTTGCGCTTTCCAAGGTTCTTACGGTTCAGGGGCTTTGAAGTAGGAGAAAAACTATGACAGAAATCAGTAGAGTATCTGCACAAAATGCAGAAATGTATCGTCAGACAGAAATTAAAAAATTGGACAAGCGGCACGAAGAACTGCGTTTGGAAGAGAGACGTGTAAAAGCAAATCTCAAAGCCAACGAAGAAGCAAGAATTGAAATGAACCGACGGATGAACCGTGCAGGACAAAACGTAGATAGGATGGCATAATGACAAACCCATTTAGAGATCAAGAAAAATTTATGAAGGCCTGCGATCAAACCGCAGGAGGTGAATTTGACCAAGAACAATTTAAAATGTATCTTGGCCTTATTGATGAAGAATACAAAGAACTTAGAGTTGCAGTGGACAACAATGATCAATTGGAAACACTTGACGCATTGATTGATATTTTGGTTGTCACTATCGGTGCTATCCATAGCATGGGGTCGGATGCAGAAGGTGCATGGAAAGAAGTTATGAAGACAAACTTTGCCAAAGTTGATCACGACACGGGCAAGGTTCGCAAGCGTGAAGATGGAAAAGTGTTAAAACCTGTGGGCTGGGTGACGCCCAATCTCAAACCATTTATTTAAAGGAGAAAAAAATGTTTGGTGCAAATTATACAAATGGCGGAATTTTAAATTATAGATCCGCCGCTGAAATCAATTCAGCCATGGGCCGTGTGTACGGACATATGAGTCTCGCTGTTATTGTTTCTATGATGGTCAGCTACTTTGTTGGCACTAGTCCAGAGTTGCTGGAATTCTTTTTTACAGGCTGGATAAAATGGATTGTGATATTATCACCACTTGCCGCAATCTTTGGTATTAGCTTTGTGTTAGGTAACAATCCTAGCAAGGGCGTGGCGCAGTTATGTTTACATGGTTTTGCGGCATTAATGGGTCTGAGCTTTGCCACAATTTTTGCAGTGTTTACCATGGGATCTATTGTTAGTGCATTTATGGGTGCGGCAATCTTGTTTGCAGTAATGAGTGGCTATGGTTATTTTACCAAACGGAGTCTAGATAGTCTTGGTAAGTTTATGTTTGTTGGTTTAATTGCAATTGTTATTGCCAGCATCGTCAATATCTTTATTGGTAGTACTGTGATGCAGATGGTGATTTCTGCACTAGCCATTATTATCTTTTTAGGACTTACTGCTTATGATACACAACAAATTCGAGAAGAGCTAAGTGTAGAGACTAGTGACAGTGCAGAAATTCGTGGAGCACTGACTCTGTACATGGACTTTATTAACTTGTTTATCAACTTGTTACAGTTGTTTGGAGATAGAAAATGATTCGTGAATACATCAATATTGTAGAAGGTATGCATATCACTGACGACTGGTTCAAGGACGGTGGATTCAAAGCCTACAAACGTCCTGCCAAAGAACGTTATGAGATTGCAGATAAACCTGGCACTATTGATACACTGGAAGGACCAGTCAAGTATCCTAAAGGTTTTTATATTATGACCGGGCCCAAAGGAGAACAATATCCTATCAGTCCAGAACGGTTTGACGATCTTAAAGACGATTTGGGAGATGGTGTTTGTACACCAAAAAAGATCGTCAAATGGGCCAAGTTGGCGGATCGTTCCGGATCAGTTGACACATCATGGGGTGAGAAGTTACACTATAATCCAGGCGAAGATGTTATTGTTCGACATGGTGAGAACGACTACGGGGTAGTCAAAAAAGATATATTTGCACAAACTTACGAGAAGATTTAATGGCACATCATACACACTATTGGTCATGCACACCTTTTGCAGACTGGCTTCGCGGCACTAAGAAATTGAGTGCAGGAACAGCAGAAGAATGGGACGAGTGGACCACTCGGGCTCAAATGAAACACAACTTCCGTTATTGGCTAGCCGAAGAAGCACTTGGACACGTTCAAGATTTTGTCACATGGCCTGTAAGGAAAATTTATGATGCAAAGTATTATATCAATAATCGATTCGTTACTCGAACCCACTCACTCACTGCTCACCCTCGTGATATTACCCCTGGTAATTGGTGCGATGTTGGCAATCGGTTTCTCCCATGTCTTTTTAACGAACTTGTGGATTTTGTTGAAGTAGAGTCTGCATGGAGTCACATCGCTTGGGGAAGCAAAGAAGATCGTGCCAAATACAATCCTCCTTTCTGGGCCAGTGGTTGGTGGCGTTGGAGAACTTGGCGTTGCCCACAAGCAGGACTCGATCATCTTGATTGGGCAATGACTTTGACTAACACTGACTGGTGTGAACCAGATCATCCCGACTACGGCAAACCTACCGGACAAGCAATTCGTGCTAAAGAAATCAAAGAGCTGTACACTTGGTGGACAGTGACTTATCGCAACCGACCCGATCCATATGAAGCCAGTGGGTGGACTGCGGTCTGCGAAGCAAGTCGTATCGCCAATGGTGGCAAGTTAAATTGGGGACAGGAAAAAGATCCTACACTTAAAAAGGCCAGCGATAAAGCACACAAGCTACTGCAAAAGATTGAAGCGGCTTACGAAAAAGAAGATACCGAAATGATGATTCGTCTTATTAAGGCCCGAGACAGTCTTTGGACATGATTTCAATACGGCCGGTTTTAGAAAAGTATTATCGTAAATACAAACGATTTATACATAAGAGAAAAAATAAAATGAGTAAAGATACCCTATGTGCAGTGCCGTGGATGCATTTGGCATTCGAACCTAGTGGACAAGTTGTGCCGTGTTGTTTAACTTCGGTGCATAATTATTTTGCGGGCGACCTAAATACGCAAACTATTGATCAGGTTTGGAATAGTCAAAATATGAAAGATCTCCGCAAAGATATGATCAACGGAGTAGAGCCTAAAATTTGCAACAAATGTTTTGACCGAGAAAAAGTCACCGGAGAAAGTGGAAGATTTTATCACAATAAAGATTTTCCTGATGTAATTAAGATTATTCCAGAAATTACAGAACCTGATGGCACATGTAAAACTATGGAGTTAAAATACTGGGACTTTCGTTTTAGCAATTTGTGCAATATGAAATGTCGCAGTTGCGGCCCACGATATAGTAGCGCATGGGTTCCTGATGCTAAAAAACTTGGTTATTCTGATCAAGAAAAAGTTTGGAGTATTGACCAAGTTGGCACATCTACCAATTTTGATTTCTTAAAAGATCAAGTAGAACATGTACAAAAAATTTACTTTGCGGGCGGTGAGCCACTGTTGATGCCCGAGCATTGGCAAATCTTAGATATGCTAGTGGAGCATAAGAGATTCGATGTCAAAGTCAGTTACAATACCAATGCAAGTACGTTGATGTACGGCAAAAAGAATGTGCTGGACTATTGGAGATTGTGGGACGATTGGAAAGTTGAAGTATGGCCCAGTATTGACGAAATCGACGAACGTGCTGAGATCATAAGGTCAGGCACTGTGTGGAGCAAGGTAGAAGACAACTTGAAAGAGATGGTCAAACTGGACAACATTGTTGTTAGACCAGGATTAACTATTGGTGCATGGAATGTTAATCGATTGCCCGAAATTATCAACAGACTAGTGGAAATTGGTGTTGTGCGTAAGAAACATAAATTTCAAAATTTCTTTATTAATCTTTTGTTTGATCCAACTCATTATCACATGCATATATTGCCAGATGATTTTAGACAAGCAACCATTAAAAAATTAGAAAAGTTCATTGTGGAACACAACAAAAAATACGATACCACTATTGATCATTTGTTTACACATACTATTCATGAGCTAAAACAGCCCTTTGATTTGTCAGCGGCCAAAAAATTCTTAAAGGTAACTGAACAAGTTGATGCTGTTAGAGATGAAAAATTGCTAGATGTAATTCCTGAAATGAGACTAGTAAAACAAGCTGTGGAAAATTTATCAAATGAGTAATGCAAATCGATTTATAAATGACGCAGTCCGAGTCACTTTGATTGATCCCAAGACTTTGGAAAACTACGATCTTTATTTTAATTTGTTTGATGTACCACTTGCACACAAATGGGTAGCTGAATTAAAAAAACTTAAAAAAAGTGATTACAGCTTTCGAGAAAGAAAAGTACATCATAAAAATTTTAAAATTGATGAAGATTTTATAAAAAAATTCAATACCATTATCAAGAGAATAAATTCTTTTTATGATTTAAAATTAAGATATCCCATAACTATATTAACACAAGATATACTGAACGAATTACACGACAACTATGCAATATACGGTGTTCGAAATCAGGAAAAATTAAAAGAAAAATGGTGGGATACTGCTTATCAACTGTACGATGAAACTCATGCTTATGCAAAGCGTTGGCCAGGCATAACATTCAACGAAGACATGCACAATGCATTTGTACTGCTCAACGACCTAATACATTCAGCAGAAGTTGCATTAAAAGAAGACTGGACAGAAGCGTCAGAATTTGTTTGTGTGGCAAGTTATAATCCTCGAACAAATTATGAATTGGAAGATGAAGATTTATTTTGCCTAAAGCCATTTCTAGACTTTGGGGATTTTTGCCTGGGTTACAATACTCTGGGCAAAAGTCTCAAACATATCATACACGATGAAGATTTAGAAAGTTTAAAGAAAAATTTAATATCCCCACAAACCACATGGTCAAACGAAATATTGATACACATGTTTCCGTCGGATAATACACCCGAAAGATTTAAACTATACCACCATCGCTGGAAGAAATTAAATCCAGAGCAATTTGGTTTTAGTTACGGCGAATTTTTTAAAAATAGAGAAGGATACTATGCCATTGGAACCTTGGATGGCAGACAAAAAGAAGAGTTATGGTCAGATCGTCAATACTCTTTAAAAGTTGATTTGTCAAGATTTACTGAAATATTTGATTATTCTATCATATCGTCCAGTCAAGCCTACGAGGAATATGAGGACAAGGAAAAAAGACAACCCTATTGGAAACAGTTGCCGCCCATACAAGGTACGGAGATTGTCAAAATTGAAAATAACGAATTTTCATTAGTGACCTGGATCCTTAATGATGTGTGTAACTACTCGTGCAGATATTGTCCAAGCGAATTGCATGACGGTAAAAATTATCCTCTCAGCTGGGAACAAGTGGAGCCTTTTATATCTCACTCCATAGACATGCTATCAGAAAACGATAGAAAAATTATTTTTTCAATATCAGGCGGCGAACCAACCATGAGTCCGTTTTTCACGCAGTTGATTAAAGAGATATATGATCGCGGTCATCACACTGTGCTGACTACCAATTTATCTCGCACTGAACGATTTATTGAAGAAAATTTCAAATATTTGTTACAAGCATCATGTAGCTTTCATCCTGCATTTGAATTCAAAAATCAAACCAGTGATGCATTTATTGAAAAATTAAAAGTTTCCAGCAGGTTTACTAAAACAACGGTGAGGGTTATGATGGATCCGTTATATTGGGACAACTGTATAGAATTCATTGAAAAAGTAAAAACACAGACCAATGTGAGAATTGACATTGTTATGATTGAGGAACAATATGGTCAGCAGGCCAACAAACTTTGTGTAATAAACTACAGTCCAGAACAGCTGAAATTTTTTGAAAACTTTAAAACTATAGAACCAAGAACAGCTTCTCCTAATTATTTTGTTAAAAATCTAAATATGAGCCCAATGATAACATACAAAGACGGCACTGTTGTAAAAGGAGCGGATAGTTATCAATCGTTGATCAATAAAGGACAAACTAGATTTTACAACTGGAACTGTTCTATTGGTAAAGAAAGTATGTTCATACATCAGACTGGCAACATACGCAAGGCAAACTGTCAAGTAGGTGGTAGGTCTTGGGGAACCATGGCCGAGTGGGAAAAAATCAATTGGGTTAATTTTAAAAAAGAAATAGTTTGCACACAGAGATCATGTACTTGTGGTGCCGACATTCCACTGTCAAAATCTAGCGAAGTGTAAAATGAAAATAGTATATGCCATTGACAGTTTTGGCCCACATGGGCCTATTCCTAACTCTATAGGAATGAAAACTGAAGAATTTTTTTCACACTTTTATCAAACCCCTATCAATCACGGTATGTCATATTTTGCATTGCCAAGTTTTCATAGATTTCTTGGTTTTGGTGACATGTATGTTCATCACTCTGATATCTTAAAAAATACAGAGATATATGCTTCGCAAGGGCCAATCATATATATGATTAATGTTCATCACAACATGCGGTATCAAGGACATTTTTTATTTGCCAATGGTCGAGGTTCTTGGATAGAATACTTGCCCGATAATATTATTACATTATGGAAAAACAAAAAGTGTAAAATTGTCATAAGTCACATCTGGGACGATTGCGAGTTGGATATTGCTAACAGAATATTAGACGGCTTTTATAAAGAATTTGGTTCGTGTGATGGCATGTATGTGTGGACCACTTCTATATTTAAATCCACTGATGTAGAACGCATCAATCCTGCTTATCGGAATCAGCTGGTACATATTCCTTATGCGGAAATGTGGAGTGTGGATCAATTGCCTCCTTATGTAGCACCAGAACCCAGTGTTGTTCGAAACAAAAAATTTGTCAAATTGGTTCGTCGATACACCAAAGGTCGTGTTTTATCGCATGTGTCTTTTGCAAGAGAAAATTTAAATGAGCAAGGGTTTGTCTCCATGCCAGAAAAATGTACTGGCGCTGGAAAATCATTACACGAGTACATTAGAAATGATTTAAATATTCAGGACAGTGCTGATGTTTTACCAAGTATTTTAGATCAAAGATCAGTCACGGATCGAGAGCGCGGTGGCATGACTTCGTGGTTGGGATTCGGCAGTCGTGAACAATTGCTAGATTATTTTCATCGCAGTTATTTTAGCGTGGTGTTTGAAAGCAGGTTTGAAAGCCCTAAACCTTATAGCTTTTACACAGAAAAATTGATGAGAGCTGTATTATATAAACATCCATTTATACTGATGTCTACTCCGCAGTCTTTGAATTATTTACGAACTGCTGGCTACAAAACTTTTGATAGTGTTTGGCCAGAAGATTATGACAACATTGAAGATTATGCTCAACGAGTCGAAAGAGTTACACAAATTGTAAAAGGCCTATGTTCACAAGATTTAGACGGAATTATTTCACAATGTTCTGAGATAGTGGAACACAATCGATTGAACGTATATAAACGTGCTGACGAATTCAGAGCATACGTTGAAGGACTTGCAAGTTAACAATGAATTATTCATTTGATACAATTCGAAATATTGAGATCGAAATCAGCACTCATTGCAATGCCGCATGTCCGCAATGTCCAAGAAACAACTATGGCGGCAAGACTATAGAAAACTTACCGTTAATCAATTGGAATTTGGCACAGTTTAAGACTGTGTTAGATATTGATTTTGTTAAACAGCTTGAATTAATATACTTTTGCGGAACATATGGTGATCCATTGATGAACGCAGATTTGCCAAAAATGTGCGAATGGTTGATGCAGGTTAATCCAGCTCTTAAAATTGGCATACATACCAATGGTGGAGTGGGTCGAACACAAACATATGAACAATTGGCCAAACTAGTTGATTTTATTGCGTTTGGGATAGATGGACTGTCGGATACCAATCACCTTTATAGAAAAAATACCAATTGGGACAGCATTATTGGCAATGCAGACACATTTATCAAGTCGGGTGGCAAAGCTGTTTGGGATTTTATAGTGTTTCGTCACAATCAGCATCAAGTTGATCAAGCTAGAGAATTGAGTTTATCGTTGGGTTTTGCAGAATTTAATGTTAAAAAAACAGGAAGATTTTTCAACAAGAATCATCAATTGGTAAATAAAATTGATGTTTTAGATCATAAAGGCAATAAAGAATACGAATTACTGCCTCCAGATAATGAATACTTAAATACTTCATATAGTGCAATTAAACACACTGATTTATCAGAGTATGTTAAAAATACAAAAATAGAGTGCTATTGGATGAAAAATTATAAATTATATATAGGAGCCGATGGCAATGTATTTCCTTGCGGATTCTTACACGATCGCATATATGGTATAGAAGCAGAATCCAACTCCGATCATGTGAAAATTCTAAAAATGATGGATGGGGTGGATACTAATGTTTTTAAAAAGAATTTAAAAGACATTGTAAACGGACAATGGTTTGATCGTATACGAAAATCTTGGGAAAACGACAGATTAGAAAGATGTGCAATAATGTGTGGCAGTAACATAAATCTACTCAAAGATCAGAATACTCAAATAAAATATAAAGAAAATTGAATATGTTAAAAGAAATACAACTAGATTATGATTTTGAAATGTTTCTAAGTGCAGATTATTCTGTTCACGAAGGCAGTTGCATCAAACATCAAGTACATGAATTAACAGATGTGCATGAAACATATGGCGGATTTCCCAAGAGCTATTGTTTTGAAAATACCATTATACATCAACTTTGGTGGACTGCTGATCAAGTTGACTATGTGGAATTAGGCCAACAACTAAACATGGAAGTCATTACTGTGAGCACCATATTGCAACCTCCGGGTTGTGTAGTGCCTTTGCATAGAGATACATTCTTTCAAATTTCAAAACAATATCCCAATCGAACAGATTTAAAAGTCAGGGCTAACATTTATTTAGAAGATTGGAAACTGGGACAGTTTATTCAGTATCAAACTGAAGACTCTTACAAAACTAGTGTTGACTGGCAGAAAGGATCGGGCTTTATGTGGGACAGCAATGTGTTACATCTCAGTTCAAATGCAGGTATGCAAGACAAATATACTTTACAAATTTCAGGATTTTATAAAGGTTAATGTATGCCATGTGCAGGTGCAACACCTATTCCCAACAGTGCAATTGCTGAAGAAATAAAATATCATAATCCGCCCGAGGTCAATCTATCGGAATATCTAGAAACATACACTCAATGGATTGTCAACAGCAAACATAATCATCTTTTGGGTTTAGAAAACTATGGTTCTAGATCATTTATTCACGGCACTGTACAGGGTTTTGATCACTTTTATTTAAAACATTTTGCCAGACGATTTAGATTTTTCCAAGGCGAGTTCATGTACCACAAGGCTTCTGTAAAAGCTGGATTGTCATGGTCTTGGCTGAATGACAGTGTTGTGGAATCAAACGATGCTGTTATTATCAGTGTGCCATTCAGCGACTCTGGATCTAAACATACGGAATTGGACAGTATACTGGAGCAATGCGAATTATTAAATGTGCCAGTACTGCTGGATTTTGCTTATCTAGGCATATCTAAAAATATCAATGTTAATTTAAACTACAAATGCATAGACTCCGTTTGCACCAGCATAAGCAAAGTGTTTGATGGCGCACAATATTTGAGATGTGGGATTAGATTCCAAAGAGAAAATTTAGACGATGGCATAGATGCGTTCAACAGTGTGGGCATGGTGCCGCATAAGAACATGGCCACAGCAGTATTCCTTATGAAAAAATACACAATAGATCACAACTGGGATACCTATGCTAACCAGTATGATCTAGTTTGCAAAGAATTAAATTTACAGCCAACTGATTGCATTTTATTTGGTCTCAGTGCGGAATATTCAGAATTTAACAGAGGCAACATGTTGAATCGTGTTTGTATTGCCAAGGATCTTGTATGAAAATAGTATTAGTCACAGGCGGATTTGACCCATTACACAGTGGACACATTGAGTATTTTAATGCTGCCAGACAGCTTGGTGATAAATTAGTTGTTGGACTTAACAGTGATGCTTGGTTATCACGTAAGAAAGGTGCGGCATTTATGCCTTGGGGAGAACGTGCCACAATTATTGCGGCATTATCTGTGGTTGATAGAGTTATTACTTTTAATGACAACGACGGCTCTGCCAAAGATGCTGTACGTAAGGCCAGATCAATTTTTCCCAATCATGATATTATTTTTGCCAACGGCGGAGATAGGACTCAACATAATGTTCCAGAAATGGATTTACTCGAAGAATATTTAAATTTACAATTTGTGTTTGGAGTAGGCGGAGAAGACAAAAAGAATTCAAGTAGTTGGATCTTGAGCAACTGGAGTGGCGAACGTGTTGGCCGAACATGGGGAGAATGGCGTGTGTTATCTCAAATAAATAACGCTGTAAAAACCAAAGAACTAATAGTTAATCCCGGTGAGAAATTAAGTATGCAACGTCATGCGTATCGAACGGAATTTTGGTTTGTGGCACAGGGCTCAGCCCGAGTACACTGGCATTTGGGCTATACTGATATTAAACAGTATGGCACTATTGAAATACATAAAAGCGAATGGCATCAGCTTGAAAACATTGGCAGCAACATTTTGCATGTGGTAGAGATACAATACGGAGATAATTGCACTGAATTGGATATAGAAAGAAAATAATGATGTTTGAACACAAAGACATACTGATAGTGGGCGATAGTTTTTGCGGAGATAGAGACACTCACAACGACTGGCCTATGATTATAAGTCAGCGATTGACTGGTTATAATAACATCCCACGAGGATACGGATTTGGCGGAGGCTCGTGGTGGAGCACTAGAAAACGTTTGTTGTCAGAGCTGGAAATTTGCGTACCAAAAGTTTTGATAATGTGTCATACTGAACCAAATAGAATACCCAACGACATGGATTGTGGTATCAATAGCGGTATACTTGGCCATGGAAAAATAGCGTTGCACGGTGAACATCTGGATATGGATAGATCTACACAACAGAAAATTGTTAAGGCGGCAGTATCTTATTATGAACAACTATGGTGTGGAGAGTATTGTAGGTGGGCACAACAGGCTTGGCATCTAGAACTGGATGCGCTCATCGCATCTTATAATATTCCTTATGTGGTACATCTGCTGTGTTTTGACAGTACTGTAAACTATGTGTTTCAAAATGGCATGACTATCAAAGAAAGATTATGGGCATGGGCAGGTTACCCAGAAGATCAATCAAATCGTAACCATTTTACAGACGACCAAAATCAAAAATTTGGAAATAGATTAGCTGATTTGATTTTAATTAACCCAACTGGTTTAGTGGAATTGAGTTTACCATGAGTACCCTAAGAATTTACGGATGTAGTTATGCGGCCGAGTATGACTATAGTCAAGATAGTTGGCCTAAACTGCTATCCAAAAGCCTTGGTATCCCATTAATCAACCAAGCAGTAGGTGGCAGTAGTACGGAATTTTCTATGCTTAATATTTGCAGAGACATTAGTAATAATGTTATTGCTGATGATGATATAATTTGTTTTGTAATGACTACTGCTGGCAGAGTAAATCTTAGATATGTAACCGACAATGTGCCTAACAAGGCTAGTAATTATGTGCATGATGTGCCAGACAATTATAGAGACACTTGGTATTGTGATAATAAATCATTTATTGAATGGTACTTGGTAAACCAAGACTATAGACTGATAGACATAAATCAACAAAGCTATATACATTCTCTAATTAACTATGCATACGCTAAACCAAGCGTAAAATTTATTTTATTGAAGAATTTACCGTTCCGTGAAAAATTACCGTATGCGATGCCAAAAAATTTTTTAATGCCCGATGTGTATCTAGGGCATATTTCTAGAAATGAAATTTATGATTTTTATTCCAACGACGAGTATCGTGGTAATATGATTGGATTTGACCCACGTTCAAACCATTTATCCGAACCTAATATAAAGATACTAGTTGATTTGATAACACAGTCTATTCAAGAGTTGGATGTAAATAATTTTAAACATGAATATTTTCATTCAAAAATATTAAATAAAAAAATCAATTTAAATCAATATTTAGATTATGTTAATTTGGGAATTTTGCCCAAAAATGACAGTACAATAAGAAAATTGTCTGGTTGACAACACCGCAGTTTGGCAGTATAATATGTATATTGTTAAACAAACAGGAGCAGAAATGGCTACTAAAGCACCAGCAACAAAAACTCGTGTAACCAAAAAGCAAGTGATTGCACATCGCACCAAAGCGGTTAAGGATCACAGCCCAACTTGGGAAGGTTGTGAAACTATGGACGCTGATCAATTCATGCGCCATTTTCACAGTGCTATGAGCTACTATCGTTTGGAATTTTCGGGCAAGGATTTGAAGCCTGCTGTTATCAAATGGATGACTACTATTGGTTGTACCAAAGAAGACATTGCGGCTTTCAAGCGAACCAAAGATAATCGTTGTAATGTCACAATGGGTGCCATTGCCAGTTGCTTGCTTCGAGGTATGCCTGCTGTTCGTGAAGATTTTAACAAGGGCCGAGACACTACAGTTTGGTTGCGTAACGAAATTGTGCAAATCGTTGCACAGGGTAAAGACGACGTAGACGAAGAAGCAGTTGTCGAAGTAAAGCCCACGGTGGCGCAACCCACTATTCAAGAGCGTGTTAAAGAATCTGCCTTGCGTATGACTGAAGAAATTGAAGACGCCATCGAAGGTTTCCACGCAGATCCAGAAAACTTTGATCCTAAAGCATTTAAAATGCTTAACTTGCTGAAAGGCAAGGAAGTCAAAGCGGCACATGCTAGAATCATTAAAACCCTCTACAGTAGGGATTTAGCTGAGCTTGAAGAGTTGGCTAGCGGTAAGGCAGATGAACAGCTCAAAGAGGGCTATAGCCACCGTAGCCGTAAGCAAATTAAGAACTTGATTGCTTTTTATCAAGAGATTATGAGTGCTTGCGATATGCTGGCACAAGAAGCCAAAGTTAATCGTGCTCCACGTAAAACTAAAGCAGTTCCAAAAGAAAAGTTAGTTGCTAAACTCAAGTTTATGAAGACAAATGAGCCTTTGAAACTTGTTTCGATTAATCCCACTGACATTATCGGTGCTGGCGAACTGTGGATTTTTAATACCAAAACTCGTAAACTGGGCAAGTATGTGGCCGCAGAGTTTAACACATTAAACGTCAAAGGTACTACAATTACCAACTTTAACGAGTTTACCAGTATTCAAAAGACTATACGTAAGCCCGAAGAAAAACTCAAAGAGTTCAAGGCCGCGGGCAAGGTGCAGTTGCGTAAATTCTTAGATGACATTAACGCTACGGACACCAAATTAAACGGCCGTATTAACGAAGATACCATCTTGCTTAAGGTAGCATAATTTGGTAGTTCATTGATGGAGTCTCTGATAAATATTAGATAAAGAGACTCCATTATGACAACACAACAATTAACCGTACGAAACGATAGATTATGGGCAGATAGTAACCTAGATCTGTCTGCTGATCACGCTTACAAAATTGATAATACTCCTGTGTTATCAAGCACTGAGCTTGGTATTACTGTTACTAAAAGTAATCTAAGAGAAATTGGTACTCTTAAAAGTTTAGAAGTATCAGGCACTACCACACTGGCAGAATTTGCACATTTTAACAGCTCAAACGGCCGATTGGGTCTTGGCACTTTAGATGCCAACGCCAGCATCAGTATTTTAGACAACGACGTTGAAATTGCTATTGGAAGCCCTGAGCCTGGTATTGCACATTTTGGAACTTATTCCACTAGCGATGTTGCTATCATTTCTGACAATATTCCACGCATACTTGTAAAAAGCAACGGTGAAGTAGTTATTGGAAATGAAGCTGGAAAATCTGGTGTATTGCGAGTGCATGGGTCTTTGCACGTTGACAATTTTGTTTCAGATACTCGTGTTGAACGTAACAGTCCGTTAGAATTCAAAGCCAATAGAGACGGCAGCATATACGGTTTGGGTTTAATTTGGTCTGCAGATCGTATTACTCGTCAGTTGATCATGCGTGATGGTCCTGATAGATTATGGGCCAGTACATCCTTGGATCTGGATGACCAGCAAGCATATCATATAAATGGTAGATCTGTATTGAGTGCGACTGATTTGGGTTCAAGTGTGGTTAACAGTAACCTAATCACTGTGGGACCACTACAGTGGTTGACCGTTACTGGTGATGCTGAAATACAAGGCAATTTAAATGCTAGACTAAGCAACGCAAGTTTTAAATCTGTGTTTATTAACAACGGTATTGAAAGTTTATCTGTAACTGCACAAGGCACTAACAGTAACAAACACCATAAAATCTCCATCAATGAAGAAGATATATTTTATGGCAGTAATGACGAAATCATTGTTGGTAATCCAAACTTTGGTCGCAGACCAGTTAAGATATTTGGTCCAATTGCCACCACTTCAGATTTAACCGTTGATGGTGCAGTTACTTTGAATAATAAGAAATTTATCAAAGGTAGTCAAGTTCCAACCGAAGGACAGTTCAACAAAGGTGATATCCAATGGAATGAGAATCCAGTTGAAAGCGGTTACGTTGGTTGGGTGTGCATTTCGTCTGGTACGCCTGGACAATGGTTACCATTTGGTGCAATTGGTCGCCAATAAACTTGACCATACGCTGTAAAAGCGTATAATTATATTATGCGGACTTAGACGCTCATCCCGCAATATAAACTCTGCGTGTCATTGTTAATAGGAAAAACAACAATGGCAAAGTATTACTCAACAAAACATTACGGACACAACATTGGACTCAGTGCTGTGTTTAGACAACCAAATGCAGATCATTCGCATTGTCATTTACTACATGGTTACAGTCTAGCGTTCACATTCACTTTTGGCTGTGATGAATTAGACAACAAAAACTGGGCAGTGGACTTTGGCGGACTCAAATCGCTGAAAGCATGGCTGGAAGATCACTTTGATCACAAGTTGGCTTTGGATAAAAATGATCCACACTTGGCCAAATTCCAAGAACTGGAAGCATTGGATCTAGCAGAGATACGAATCTTTGATGGTGTGGGTGCAGAAAAGTTTGCAGAACATGCTTTCAATTTTGCTGATAAATTGATTAGAGAAAAAACTAATAATCGTTGTTATTGTGTCAAAGTGGAGTGTGCAGAACATGGGGCCAATTCGGCTATCTACCAAGGCTAAAGATATTTGGCGACTCTGGGCCAAAGCATTAGGTGAAAAATCAGGCAGTACGGACGAGGAATCGGACCGTATTGCTTGCATTCGTACTTTGATTGTGTTATCATATGTACTTACAAACATTTTTATAATCTTAGGTGTCATACGACACTGGTAAAGGCACACATGAAACGTATAGGCTATGCTTGCAAATGGTTAGACGATGCTAGCGAAGTGAGAGGCATGAAGGTCAATGCCGCCAACAGAGTGATGAATGGTCGCAGTACCACCATGCGATGGTTGCGTGAGCATCCGTTAGAAGCTGAACAGCGTCAATATGACCTGATGAATCACAACACATCAGCCGCAATCAAAATGATTGAGAAGGTTGCTACTCTACCTGCCGAACGCAGAATGATGCGTATTGGATCCGAAATGCTGAGTGGTTATACTGAAAAAGATTGGATTGTGTGGTGGCAACATCCAGATCAACAACGCCACTGTGAACGCATCTTTGCTCCAGTAGGTGAAGCCGCTCGTAAGCATGATGTGCGTATCAGTTTCCATCCCGGACAGTTCTGTGTACTTGCTTCGGAAAATCCAGGCATTGTGGAACGTTCAATTGAAGAATTTGAATATCATGCGGATATGGCTCGCTGGATGGGCTTTGGTAAAACATTCCAGGATATGAAGATAAATGTGCATATCTCAGGCAAACGTGGTCCTGAAGGTATCAAAGAAACAATAAAGAAGTTGAGTCCCGAAGCTCGTAACTGCATCACCATTGAGAATGATGAAAATTGCTGGGGTGTGGACAGCAGTATTGAATTGGTGGATAGCTGTGCTCTTGTGCTGGATCTGCACCACCATTGGATACGCACTGGTGAATACATTCAGCCCACAGACGACAGAGTCAAACGTATTATCGATTCATGGCGTGGAGTGAGGCCGGTGTGCCATTACAGTGTATCAAGAGAAGATGTGCTGGTTGATCATCCTATCGATGTATTACCCAATCATTCTGATCTGATAGCCGCAGGCTACAAGAAACAAAAAATGCGAGCACACAGTGACTGGTACTGGAACCAGCCCGTAACAGACTGGGCACTCAGTTTCTGGGAAAACTTTGATATCATGTGCGAAAGCAAAGGCAAAAATTTGAGCAGTGAACAAGTTTACAACAGAGCCGTAGAACTCAAATTAGTATAGGAAAAATGAAACAAACAAATGGGTTACAATCCTAAAAAAAGTCAACACAACTCACAACGTCAAAATGCTCGTTCATCAAACCCAAAACTATCTCGAGAACAACTGATACACAGGTTGGAAACCCTTAGAGAAGAGCTGGAAGAAAATCCCAAATTGAATGATCAACGTCGGGCTAAAATTCAAGAGGATATGGCCAATTACTCTCAGCAATTAAGCAAGTTTTAATATAAGGGCGTAATGCCCTTATATTATTTTGCTACTTTAGGTGCTTTTGGAGCACGTGGCTTTTTAGCCGCTGGTGCTTTTTTAGCCGCAGGTTTTTTCTTAGCTGGAGCAACTGATTCAACCATAGCTTCAGAAGCTTGAACCGCAACTGGTGTTGGTTCTGCTACAGTTGCAACTTCAACTTTATAAGGAGCTTCTGGTTGAACTTCTGCCTTTGGTTTAATACCAAATAATTTTTTAATGTGATGTAACATATCTTTTCCTTTAAGGTGTCAAGCGCCAATTCGCCGTTGAGCTACATTAGCTGTGCCAAGAAGAAATAGGGAAAATTCTTAACTTGCGGATCCTTGGATACCCTATTGATCACTTGACTGAGTTATTTAACAATAAATACAATCATGTATAATTTTATCAAATATGTGACCCTAAATGAAGGTAAAACTCCCACTACCTTAGAACAAGCACCATTGCCCTACGCCGCTGGTGGGCTGGGTCGAAGTTTGAGCAAAAAAACTATAGATTATCATTATGGCCAGCTTTATAAAGGCTATGTGGATCGATACAACAAGGGCGAAGGCGACCCGGATTTCAACGAAGCTGGTGCTTTTTTACACGACATATATTTTAGACAATTCCAATCTCCTACCAACTCTAACAAACCTGAGCACATTGCTGAAAACTTTATCAACAAACATTTCAAAAGTTTTGATAGATTCAAGGACGAATTTTCTAAAACAGCAATGAAAATACAGGGCAGTGGCTGGGCTTACTTGGCTAGAGATGGCAGTATTAAAACCATTAAGAATCACGAAATTAAGATGGATATTATACTATTGATCGACTGGTGGGAACATGCGTGGGCTCTTGATTATCAAGCTGACAAGAAGGGTTATCTTAATAACCAGTGGAAAATTATCAACTGGAACTTGATTAGTTCTAGAATTGGTCGAGTGTCTTAAGACTGCTTACAGGCATGTCCCACACTTTACGTGCTTCTACCCCTTTCATCTGTGCAAATTTCTTAGGGTCACAATCCCCGCACACATGATAAAAATTGTTGTTTAATCGTTTGGGATCCATGGATCCTTTTTCTCGGTTGAATACTCCGTGACACGAATCGCACTTGAACACAACCACTGTTACTTTACGGCTATAAGAATGTGTCTTACCCTTCTTACTGGTGCGTATGTGCTGGTTTATTCTAAATTCAGTTCCAATATACATAACTGTATTTACATTAAGGTTATAAAATCCTTTGATAAATATTCAATCAAGGACAAATATGATCACTATTTCTCAGTCAGCAAAGACAAAAATTAAAGATTTACTCTCGGAAGAGAACAATCCCAAACTAGCATTACGCACATTTGTGCAAGGCGGTGGCTGTAGCGGTTTTAGCTACGGGTTTACTTTTGATGATGTGGCAAACGAAGATGATTTTGAAGTTCCACTGGACGAGTTTCGTGTACTTGTGGATGCAATGAGTATGCAGTATCTATCAGGTGCAGAAATAGATTATAAAGAAGATTTACAGGGCAGTTCATTCAGCATAAAGAACCCCAACGCAACCACAACTTGCGGGTGCGGTTCAAGTTTCGGAGTTTAAAGACAAATGACACAACAACTAATTGACATTGGCGTACAAGGTAATGACGGTACGGGCGACAGTATTCGCGAATCTTTCCGTAAAGTAAATGAAAACTTTAATGAAATTTACTCAGTCTTTGGACTAGGCGGTACTATTAGATTTACCGATTTGGGAGATACTCCTACCAGTTATTCCGCTAATCAAGTAATCATGTCTGACACTACCGGGACAACATTAACTGCTAGAGACCTAGTGGCTGGTGCTGGTATTGCAATTGATAAAACTAATAACGCTAGTGTAACTATTAGATCGACTACGGCGGGATTGATCGGCGATAGCGCACCTAGCCTAGGACTGAACTTAAATGCAAATAATTTTACTATTGCTCGATTAGCAAATCCCAGTCAGGCCTTAGTTGATGCGTTCAATGCATCCTACGCCAGCTTGGGTGTGTCAACTACTCTTTCACAACTGGCCATTAACAAAGGCTATGCAGACAGTCATTATGTTGCTGTTTCAAATGGATATATTACTGATGCTTTGAGAGCAAGAAATGAACCAGCTATTCCTCAAATCAATGACCCAGATTACGATAAAACTTTGACTGGTAATTATGTATCTACTGAGGTAATGCAACGCAAAGATACAGTGTATCGCGGCGGTGACAAGATGACTGGGCCATTGACTCTTAGCGATCATCCAGCTCCATTGGAGGGCTTTGGCACGCCAAATGGCGCCAACGATTTGCAAGCGGCCACCAAATACTATGTGGATAACAACAGTTATTCCAGCAATATCAATTTGTTTGTATCAACAACTAGTGGTGACGACAATCAAACAAAAAGCCCAGAGGGCAAAGAAGGACGTTTTTGGCAGTATGCTTATAAAACAGTTGGCCAGGCCGCATTGGCCGCTGAAAGTTTAATTAACTTATCAAGCATTGAGCCAGGACCTTATAGACAAAAAATTGCTTACACAGTTGGCGTTAATCAAACATTCAGCACTATACAAAGTGTGACACTGAGTGGCGGTAATGCTGGAGTTAGTGGTTACGAACACGCAAGTGAATTGTTGCGTCTTAACAAAAGTTTTATTCAAAGCGAAACGATTGCGTATCTTAATAAAAAATATGTAAATTATATTCCAATTGATTCAGCACGTTATAACTCAATCATAAGCAATATTGTAGATGGCATTGGTTATGATTTGGTATTAAACACAAATTACAATTCAGTAACGCAGGCTTCTAAATTATTCAATCCTATTTACATAGACCTAGTTACAGAACAATTAACTCAGCTGTTGGATGGTATTGACTATGCCAAAAACATAATTTTAGCCTACAGTTACAGCACTGTTAATGCACAAAATTACATTGGTGCAGTCATTGACGCTATATGTTACGATCTAGTTTTTCAAGGGTCTTTCCAAAGCATACAAGTTGCACTAGCGTTTGGTCAATACAATACCGGATTAGACCTTGACGAAATCAAAGCTACATTATTAAATTTACAAACTACTCTAGTAGCAATACCATCAGTAGCGTTGAGTACAAACGCTGTGTCATCCATCACTAATAATATCAACTTGATTAATAATTTGTTGACTACAGGTGACATACCAGCAGTATCATTTCCAAGATTACAAGGAACTGCATCTGGATTAGTTAGTGCAAGAGATCTGTTGTTGGCTAACATACCGTTTATCCAAGCTGAAGTTACTGCTTACTTAAAAGCAAACTTTCCAACAGTCGCATACAGCAAAACACGCAGTGAACGCGATATAAACTACATAGTTTGGAGTGTAGTATACGATTTGATGTATGGTGGGAATCAGCAAAGTGTATACACTGGTTTGCAATACTGGCAGGGTGGAGTTTATCAATTATTAAGTTCAGAAAAAGAATCATGGGTTGCGGCTATCAACTACGTAAATAATTTAGCACAAGCCATTATTATCAATGCTCAGCCTGCAACTGTGTATCAAACCAGTTTTAGACAATACACAAACGAAACTGTGCTGGGCGGCTCAGCCGCTTCAGGCAGTATTTCAACAAACATAGCTTCTATTGCTAGCATTGTCAATGCAAACAGTGTGCCAACCCCCACAGTTGTGCTTCCCACAATCAGTGCTGTATCGTCTGTGTTGCTAACAGCAAGAACTGATATTGTGTCTCAGAAAACAGCATTAAAAACAGCGGCCACTGCATACATTAATTCTAACACAAGTTTTTCTGTTATTAATAACGATGTTATAAACGGTATTATTACTGCTAATTTCAACACAATAAAAAATATATTAACATTGGGTATTGGTTCTCGATCTGTTCCTACATATGTTAGTCCATCTGGATTAGATGCAGGTTATACTTATGCTAGACAAGCATTACTGGCCAACAGCAATTTCTTAGTAGAAGAAACATATGTTTGGCAGCTGGTACAAACTCCTACTTTTGTTCCCTCAGAAGGAGTTGCATCTTTTAAACGCAGACTCAATTATTTTATAGAAGCAATTGCATATGACATTACCTATGGTGGAAATTCAGGCAGTTTGCCAACTGGTTACGAGTACTGGCTCAACGGAGTATCAACGCTGTCAAGCACTGAGCGTAGCATCTATGCACAAGCAATTGGTCGTTTACAGAATATAGCATCACTGGTGTCGTCTAATTCAGTAGTAACTCCTACATTCCAAGGTGATATTAGTCAAACATTTAACATCATATGGGTTGGCGGCAGCGCGGCACAATCAACCATTAATGAAAGATTTTCAAATATTTCAACTATCATTCAAAACAACACATCATTGGTGTATGTGTATCCAACCTTAGATGGATTTGATAGTGTATACAAAGCCGCACGAACAACTATTATTGGTAACAAGGCATCAATATCAGCCAGTGTGGTCAACTACTTAACTGCAAAATACAAAGGCGGATTTAATTATAACGAAGTAACTTGTTATAGAGATATTGGCTATATTATTGAAGGTATGCGCATTGATTTACTAACAGGTGGCAATTATCAAACTGTTACTGCTGGTAAAAGTTATTACAAAAGTGCCAGTGCTAGACTAGCTATCACAACACAATTGACAGAAACTGTTGATGGTTTAACGTTTGCTAAGAATTTGGCATTGCAAGTATTAAATCAAACTTCCGCTACTCGTTTTCAATCATTGGTTACTCAAGTGTTCAATGTGTCATTGACTGCATCAGCACCAGCAAAGACCACTCTGACTAATAATATGAATACTATCCTTAGTATCATTACTAACGGATATGGTTCAGCTCCTGCGGCATCGTTTGGCACTGGCATATACACTGTGGTGTTTGGCAACGGCGGCAACGGCTATGTGGATCAAGGATCTCCAGGCAGCGTTCACATTATTCCTGCCAAGATATTGTTAGGTAGTACATCGGGTGCGGCAGGTACTATTGTGAAATATTTGCCAGGCAGTGGTGCAAGTACAGATTCTATTCAAGTAAGATTAACTAAACCTGCTTTCTTTCAAACAACTGAGCAGATGGAATTTGGTGAAACTGTTAACGATCTCAACATTACTATTTTTGTTGAAAGCGGAGTATACTATGAAGACTACCCAATACGTTTGCCCGCTAACTGTAGTATCAAAGGCGATGAATTCCGTCGAACAATTATTCGTCCATTGGATAGAATTTCGCAATCTCCTTGGAGAAAGATTTTCTTTTATCGAGATGCGGTTATCGACGGACTACAAATTGGATTGACCAATACATCAGTTGATTATGCAACTGCCGCTAGCATTACATTAGGCAGTACCACAGATAAAATTATTATCACGTTGGGTTCTGGGCAGGCCCAGGCCAATTGGATTGGAAAAATTGTTCAAGACAATAACGTTCCTCCTGGTAAAGCTGTAGTTGAATCTGTAGCAGGAAATACCATGAACTGCTCAGTTATCTATCCGTTTGCCGCCAAAACAACTTATGCTTCTGGCAATTGGCATTTGTATGGAACATACAATTACGGCAGACATTATTTGACCAATCCATTAGACATAACCAGCACTGCCAAAAATAATCGAGACATTGACGTTATTTTGTGTGGAGATGCAGTAAGAGTTAGCAATATAACATTCCAAGGGCATGGTGGTTTTGCCATGGTGCTGGATCCAGAAGGTCAAATTAAAACCAAATCACCTTATGGGCAAGTTTGTTCAAGTTTTAGTCAATCGGTAAATCGACAGGCCTTCAGGGGCGGCCAATTTGTTGACGGATTTGCTGGTAGATTGTTTGGCACCATTACCAATGTGGCCGATGCAGGTATCACTGTAACTGTGACTGGTTCCGTAAACAGTGGATTAGACATTCGTCCACCACAAGCACCTTGTGTGTTTTATGTGCAAGGTAATCGTTTCCAAGTTAACGATGTTGTTAGTTTTGATCCAGCCACATACACAGTTGTATTGACATTGGATGTGTCAACACCATTCAACACTGTTAACATTTATAACACTGCTAATTTCTCAACTGCTGTTGGCTTGCGCATCGACGATTTAACCAATGACTTAGTACTGGGATCTAATTTCCAAAGCATCAAAACAGGATTGTATTATCTTCAAACTGCAAATGTTGTGGTGGGAATTAAACAGACATATCTGCTGGCCGGGTTAAACAAAACTCGAGACTTGATGAACGCAGCCATTTCAAATGGTACTTCTCGTGGTATCATAACCAGTCAGATGACCACTGTCACTGACATGATATCTTCCGGCTTGGCAGCATTGCCTGCGGCCACATTCCCAGAGCCCATTGGTGTGGCCACTAACGTGTCACGGGCAGTAAACATATTAAAAGCCAACAAACAATTCATTCGAGACGAGCTAGTTGCATGGGTTGCAAGTAACTTTGCCACTAGAGGATACTTGGGATATAGTGCATTTGATTTGAGTCAGCGCATGGGGTATTTGATCGATGCAATGACTTATGATTTGTTATACGGCGGCAACAGTGCAACTAGAGATATTGCACAATTCTATTACAGCAACAGTGTTAGTCAGATTGCAGGGTTGGAGTACTTGTATTCACCTGCAATTTCTAAACTGATATCTTTGGTAAAGTCAGTGGTAGTAAATACCACTGTTACACCAACGGTGGGAAATGTATCTCCGCAAGTTACTAATTTGCCTGTGGCCACTTCAGCGCAAGGAACTATACTGGCTAACTTGGCCAGTTTGGCCATTGATTACATATTGGATGGCAATTTTAATAATTCCATAATTGGTACTATTACATCAGGATCTGCTAACATAACCAACGTGTCATACAATCCTGCACTGATAAATGGAGCAACAATTGCCAGCGCAGTCAATGCCGGTGTACCTTCAGGAACAACTATTGTATCATATGATCCAGTAACTAATATTGTTGTTATGAGTGCAATTGCTACAGTAACTAGCACTAACTTAAAATTAACAGTGGGCGGAACTGTGCCAAGTAGAACAGCACCTACCACAGCTGGACAAAATAGCCAACGCATACTGGATGCTGGCGCTATTGTGTCTGCAAAAACTTCTATACAAAACGGAGTCATCAGTTACTTAGATGCTGGCGGCGGCACTAGTATTAACATTGAGATGGGTGGTAATCGATCAATGTTGGCCAATGACTTTGCTATGATTAACGACTTGGGTTATGCGATTGTGGCCACCAACGGCGGCGTAACTGAACAAGTTTCAACATTTACATATTATTGTCATACTCACTATTGGGCCAACAACGGCGGACAAATTCGTTCTGTAGCAGGCTCCAATGCACATGGTAATTACGGTTTGAGATCCAGCGGTTACGATGTGACTGAATTGCCCGATTCTGTAAAATTGGCCAACGACATGGTCCAGACTGCACAGGTATACAAACAGGGATTAGTTTCAACACAGATGGCTCCAACTGCCACTGCTCAGGCCTTGGGAATTTGGATTATTGGTTATACATATACTCCTCCAAACAATGCTGAGATTGAGATTGATCACTCCGCATCAGGCGGTGCTATCTATCGATACCTTATCAGTACTATTGAGCATACCACCATCACAGTCAACGGGCAAAACGTACTTAAATTAAATTTAAGTACCGCTGGTACAAACAGCACTATCACCACAGGACTGGCATACGCATTATACGATGGACAAATGCTGACCATTCGTGTTAATCAAAATATCAAATTTAATGATATCGACAACGTCAAACCAACAAGACCCAGTACTGCTGTTCAGTACAGTGAAAACTTAGGCGACATTTATAGAATTATTGCTTATAACTTGACAGAATCAACAGGCGAATTGTTGCCAGCAAACGTTGCTGTTCTACAAAGTGATAGTTCATTCAACTATTATAAATTCACAACTGATGGCACAAATATTACCCAATTGGATCCTAGTGATTCTAATAAAACACAGGGTAGTAAAGTTGGTGATAATAAAATAGCAGTGTTGCAAATCAGTCAGCAAAGCCAAATTGACCAATTGAACAAGGGAATCTTTTTGGCTGGCTGGAATGGACGAGTTCACCGTATCACTGGTTATACTCCGCCGTTGTTTATTGCAACTGGGGCATTCAGTAGCTACGATGATGCAACACTTAGATTAATTGTAACCAACGTGGCAGGAAGTATTGACATTGGCGATGTTGTCACTGGTACTGGGTTCAGCAGTGGACAAACTGTTTCAAATGTCACATTGACTGGAACTGGAACCATAACCGCAACTGTTACGCTAAGTGCTATAGCAAATACCACACCTGCTGGTACCATTACATTTGGTGTTAGTAAAAACGGATATTTGAGTATAGATCCCAATGCTGTACTGAATAACTCAGCTGACGGTACTGGTGTATCATCATTGAATTACAACTCAAAAGTTAGTGGGCCTACTAACACAAATTATACTCAAGTGTTTTTTGATGTGCCATTTACTACCACATTGCCTGTGGTGGACAGTTATTTAACAATTGCCAATCAAGCAAACGCCAGTTATAATGGCACATATCAAGTGTTGTCGGTTATAAGTAAAACACAAATTTCTATTGCCAGCACTAGTGCATTATCAGTGGGTATGGTTATTTCTAGTTCTGCAACTGGTACATATGTGCCTAGTACTTGTGTTATTCAAAGCATTGACAGTTCTACATTATTCACAGTCAGTCCAGCGGCTTGGATTCCAAGCGGAAGTAGCATTGTGTCAACACTGGTAGCATACTTGTCAGGATTGACTATCAGTAATCCCGGAACTAACTATACCGTAGTTCCTCAAATTGAAATATCGGGTGGTGGCGCATTGGTACAGGCTATTGCTACTTGCGTAGTTGCAAACGGCAGTATTCAATCAGTAACTATTGTTAGTCCAGGATACGGATACAGCAGTGCTCCTAACGTTACAGTCAGCTATGGCGATGCAGTATTAACTCCAGTTCTTTCTGAATCGCCTCAGATTAATTCTACAGTGACAGCAGGTAACATAACAACTAGATTGGGGTTAATTTATGCTAGTGATCCTGGTGCATTTACTGTGGGCGCTAGTAGGACCGTTAGTGGATTTGGCAGCATTGCCGGAAGCGGACCATACACAGTTAACTTAACTATAAATTCCGGTGCAGTACCAACAGCTGGCACGTGGTATCAAGTTACTGGTAACACAAATACACTGTATAATGGTTTTTACAAAGTCGACACCACTGGATCAACAACAACTAATATTAGATTAATTTATAATTTTAATCCAGGAACATGGAGTACCAGTACGCCCACCACAGTGATATTGTCAGTGACTAGCGGAACCAGTACTCAATTGGGTATCAGCAAACCATTCAGTACCGGAACCGCAGTGACTTTAAGAGCAGGATATCCTATAAATTCATCAGCTCAAGTTACTACACGTATTAGTACTTGTCGTGTTACTGGTCATGATTTACTAGACATTGGAACTGGTAGTTATACCACTACCAACTGGCCAACTGTGATTTACGGTAACCCTGCCAAAGTTTATCAACAATCTCAAGAAATTAAAGAAGAAGGCGTGGGTCGTGTGTTCTATGTGACCACTGACCAAAACGGTATCTTCCGTGTGGGACGTTTCTTTACAGTTGACCAAGGAACTGGATCAGTTACATTCTCCGCAAGTATTGCGTTGAGTAACTTGGACGGATTGGGATTCAAACGTGGTGTTGTGGTCAGTGAATTTTCAACTGATCCAAGCATGACCAACAACGCCAGTGACACTGTTCCTGTACAAAGTGCTATTAGAAGTTACATTGATAAACGTTTGGGCATTGACCACGGAGGCAGTCCGGTTGCACTTGCAAGTTTGATTGGTTCAGGATATGTGCCATTAAACGGCACGTTGGCCATGAAATCCACTTTCAACATGGGCAATTTTAATATTGTTAACTTGGGTACACCAGGCACTGACTACGAAGCCGCAAATAAATTATATGTTGATGGCAGAGTACTGGCATACAATGCTATTAATAAGTTGATTGATACCACCGTGGTGGGGCCGTCAACAAATAACATTCTTGTGTACGACCAAACAGTGAGCAAATGGAAAAATAAAACCATTACTGGTGACGTAAATCTTGATTTTAACACTAGCACTGGAGTGTTGTCTGCTGTTATACAACCAAGTTCAATTGTCAATACACAAATTTCACCCAGTGCTGGTATTCTGCAAAGCAAGTTGTCAATGACCATTGCCGGAGTATCTGGATCAGCGCCAAGTGGCAATGCGGCTTCAATACAGTCAAGCAATGGCGTGTCCAGTTTTAACTCTAACGAATTTACATTGTTTAACGGCTGGGCCAGTTTACGAACAAGCTCCAGTGCAAGCACTGGCGTAACGTTGAGTAAAATTCAGCAGATCAGTAACGGAACCATACTGGGTAACAGAAGCGGGTCCACTGCAAGTCCTGTTGAATTAACTCCTGCACAGGTAGTGGGAGATGCAGGTGGACTTACTAATTCGTTATTCAATGCCAGCGGTGCTGTGACAGTGGCATTTGATGGCGTAAACGTGGCAAACAATGTGTATGCGGTAACAGGCATTACTACCACACGAGCTGTTAACAGTCTTGTTAAAACAGACAGTTCAGGCGGCATTGATGTCAACTATATAAAGATAGGTGGATACAAAGCATTAGGAATTACATCTTTAACTAATACATTTACTACACCTGGCGGATTTGATTACATGACTGTGCTGGGAACAACGTCAAGTAATTCCAACATGACTGTGTTTGGTACATTGGATGTCAGCAATGGTACATTAAAAACCAACTTGTTGACCACTGACAAATCAGGAGCACCAAGTGGCCCTAACGCAGGCAGTGCAAGTATTAACGGATGGTGGGCAATACAGGCATCAAGTCAAATTGACTTTAGTCTAGGTACACTAAAATCCTTGTCACTGACCACAGGCGGCGACACTATTCCAGGTGTTATGACTGGACGTTGGAGACTGGATGGTGCAAGTAGACTACAAGCTACCTATGCCGACTTGGCAGAATATTATGAAGGCGACCAGGATTACGAAGAAGGCACAGTGTTGGTGTTCGGTGGTGACAAAGAAGTCACTGTCACAACACAAATAAACGATACACGTTCAGCTGGCGTGGTCAGTGCCAACCCAGCGTATGTGATGAACGGTGAGCAAACTGGCATTAAGGTGTGTATTGCACTGGCCGGTCGTGTGCCAGTAAAAGTTATTGGGCGTGTTAAGAAAGGTGACATGCTGACCACCAGTGCCACTGCTGGTTATGCTGTTAAGGCTTTGAATCCTACTTTGGGTGCAGTAATTGGTAAAGCACTGGAAGATAAAGACTACGGAGAAGCAGGTATGATACAAGTTGCTGTGGGGAGAGTATAATGACTAAATTAAATGTTAATATTGGACAAAGTGTCAACGATAAAACCGGTGACACACTTCGCTCAGCGTTTGATAAAATAAATCAAAACTTTACTGAACTGTATACCTTGACAGGTGGCACTAGTGCAGACTTGAGAGAGCTGGCGCAGGACTATGCGGCACCCATGTTCAATCATGCCAGTCACACCAACATCACTGTGACCTATGATGATGCCAATAACAAAATATTGTTAACTGGGGCGGCTCTGGCCGTTTGGCCAGTGGCCAACACTAACAATGAGTTTGGTCCAACTAGAATAGCAATTGGTAACAGTGCTGGTAACATAGCTCAAGGCGGCGCAACCGTTGCTGTTGGTTCGTACGCCGGAAACGACACACAAGGTGGCGCGGCAGTGGCTATTGGAACATACGCTGGAACAACCACACAAAGAAATGATGCTATTGCTATTGGTTATTTGTCTGGGAACGACACACAAGGTACCGGTGCTATTTCTATTGGTAGGCAATCTGGCCAAACTAGTCAGGGTGCATATTCAATAGCTATTGGTAAACTAGCTGGTCAAACTAGTCAACCCGCTAACACAATTATTCTTAATGCTGTAAATGCACCGCTCAATGGCGTCAGTGCCCAAACCAATAGTTTCTATGTTAATCCTATTAGAACCGATGCCACACCCAGTAATGTTTTGTTTTACAACACCACAACTAAAGAAGTTACCTACGGATCTATACCCAGTGCTTACACATTGCCCACAGCATCCGCATCCATATTGGGTGGTATCAAAATTGGCTCTGGCCTAAGTATAGATGGCAGTGGCGTTGTTACTGCCAGCAGTGGCAGTGTAAGCAGTTTGGTCAACGGTGCTCGCACAGTGAGCCTTGGCTCGGATGGCACATTGACTTTACCAGCACAGTCAGCTACACTGACCAATGTGAATCAAATTGTCTCAGCTAAAATCTATCGAGCTGGTGCCAGTACAGATACAGCCACAATACGAACTGCTCTAGAAAATTGGATGGGATCTGAGCAAGCGTGGATAGATATACGTACTGAAGATGCGCAGATTAATGCTGGCCGAGGTGCAAGACCGTGGGCAGGTATGCCCAGCTACACAGCATATCCATTAGTGGTGGGTTATCAGCCAACTGGCGGACAATTACCAGTACCCGGTAATATGGCGCCCACAGCCAAGACCGCAAGCGATAATTACCTAGCATACAAAGAACTGCAACGCAACATTGACATTGTGGCAGGCACCAACACATTCAGCTTTGAGAACACTGGCGCTTTGAGAGTTCCAGGTGTAATTACCAAAAACAATAATCTCACATTGGTCAGTGTAGGCACAACCGTCTATCAAGGATTATCTGATCAAGGATTACCTGTAGAGACTCGAAACGATCTAACAGCGGCAGTTGTTGCTGACGGAGAGAATGGCAGAGTATTCATAAGAACAGATGATGGAACAACATTACGCACTTGGCAGTTTGATAAAAATGGCCTCTTGACATTCCCCAATGCCACAGTGCAGACCACAGCCTGGCTTGGCAGTGTAAGCAGTTTGGTCAACGGTGGCAGCACATTGAGTCTTAGCACAGATGGTAGCTTGACATTTCCCAGCAACACCATTAAATCTGCGGTAGACACTGCGCTTGCAGTTACCACTCAGAAAACAGTGGTTACCACCAGTCCGACCTATAACAATGCAACAGCCTTCTCAAGAGACATAACAGTAAACGGCACATTTATACAGGGATGGTATCAACGCAATAGTCAACAGATTGAGTTTGCCCTGTTCGGAACCCCTGCGTTTGTGACCTATGTGACTGGACTGGCTCTGGGCACGGGTATGGGTGTGGTGTATGAAACATCCGGTGGTCAGCCTAATTCGTTTACTGGCACCATAACACAGGCGTTTACAACTCAAGGACAATACGATCCAGCACATCCAACCTGGCAGCGTGTGAGTGGTAGAGTAGACGGCACACTGCCTAACAATACGGGTATCCGTAGTGTATCTTTTTCAACCTCAAGCACAGTTCCACATAATTTTACATTTGGCACAGATGGTAGCTTGACATTTCCAGATGGTTATCTTAAGATAGTACCGAATGGTGCGAATCCTTATATCAGCAATAATACTATCACTGACTTAGGTGGTGGATCTGCAAGTTCAACAGTTTCTGCTATTGCCATAAGTCAGTCAGTTGCAGATAACGCCGGCATCACTATTGATACCTCAGTTACTAATATTCTAAACGGCGACCCTTCATTGGGCAGTGGTAGTAGCATTAACGTTAATGGCAATAAGATTGTTCTTGGGCGGTATACTGTTAATAGCTTAGGTGGGGGTGGTCCTACTCTATTTACTCAAAATAAAATTGAAATCAATAACAACGCAATTCTCATTGGACCATATTCGTCCAACACCGCGGAAGGAAACACTGTAACGGCATTTACTGGTTGGACCTTTACCGGAAATACTGGTGAGTTAACATTACCTCAAGGTGGCATCATTGCAGATGGCAGCAGTGGCAGCGGAGTTGGACACTCCATTATCCTTAAACCTCAAGGAGGTTCGGCCACACAAGCATTAAAAATTTACCCAACCGCAGCCGGTGACGGTGATCACGTACACTTGACCGCAGGCCAGATAGGCGGCACCACTGAACTGTACTTGGGCGATGACTTTCAATATGTCAAGTTGGTCAACGATGGTAATGTACAAGTAAGAGCCTCTACTTGGGGTGCATCGCCCGTCTCAGCGGCATGGACCTTTGGCACAACTGGTAGTTTATCATTGCCTAACTCAGCTGTTATTGGTCAAGCAAGCGATGTTGAAATCACTGTCGCGGCCACAGCCTATACCGATAGTTTGACTTTTTGGGCCGGGGTACGAGCCAGTTATCAGGCACAGGCCACTACTTCGGGTCTCACATCTTCTAATTGGCCATTTATAGCGTGGAGCGCAACTGGCCCAACTGCCGCTGGGTTGATAGCTCAGCTGTTAACAGCTTGGCAAATACAGCAAGGTGCACCAACCAGTCCACCAACGCCGCTGATATTTCAGCCTCCTATTACATCTGCAACGTATGCTGAACTTAGAGCCGCATTGGTACTTGTTCGAGACAGCTACGCCACTTGGCAAGCATTACTGACCAGTGTGGAGATTACCTCGGGCACTGAATCCGTGACCTTGTTGAGCAATGGCAAGTTGCAGGTTCCTAACATAATCCAAACTGATCCAGAAGAAGATTTAGTTATCCGAACAAGATATGCCGGTGTAACCAGCCCACCGGCTGGCAGTGGTGCTCTTTCATATGCTAATGTGGACTTTACATTTGGTACAAACGGCTCATTAAAATTGCCAACGGGTATTACCAACACCACAGGTAATTTATCTATTACACCACAATCGGCTGTGTCTAGTAAATTCTTTAACTTTTTTGTAGACAGCTATGCTGGAACATTTATTCGTTCTACGTTAGCAATGCCCACAGCGGAAAATAACAAAACCGTTGATGCTCAATTCTATCATAACAATGGCACCATTGGCTATCTTTGGAATCAAGGTACAGATACCAATGTAACCAATCTCAACAATGCTTTCAATATGTTTGCCAACGGCACGGCCATAAAACTCACAACACAAGATAGTAGTCAGTTTACGTGGACGTTTGCCAAGGACGGTACGTTAACCGTGCCAGGCAGTATCATTGGCACAGCCACACAAAATGTATTCAACACAATATCAACTACAGTTAACGCATTTGGTGCGGCCACTACGCTGAACATGGGCGCGGCAGGCGGCACTACTACCATTGCTGGCGACTTGGTTGTTAACGGTACCACAACCACTATCAATTCAACAACTGTCACAGTTGATGACAAGAACATTGAACTTGGCAGTGTTGCATCACCAACCAACACCACAGCTGATGGCGGCGGTATCACACTGAAAGGTACTACTGATAAAACCATAGTCTGGGACAATGCCAATACCAACTGGACTGCAAGTGAACATTGGAACATTGCTTCAGGCAAGTCCTACAAGATCAACAATGTTGCTGTACTAACTGCTACAGCCGTGTTGAATGATGCAAGTCAAACTTCAGTTACCATTGCTGGCAGTGCTACCACAGCATTGAACATTGGTGCAAGCGGTGCACCTATTACTGGCTTTGCGGCAACTGCTACCACATCAAGTACAGCCGCAAGTTTAGGCTACTTGGGCTTGCCACAAAGTGCCACTGCTACCACTGCCACATTGGCCATAGGTGATGCTGGCAAACACATTTATGTAACCACAGCAAGTCAAACAATAACAATTCCAGCCAATGCTTCAGTGGCCTATCCAATAGGAACCACTCTCACATTTATTGCTGGATCAAGTGCTACCACAGTCAGCATTGCTATTGCCACAGACACACTGAGATTGGCAGGTGGCACATCAACAGGTTCAAGAACTCTGGCCGCAAATGGTATGGCCACAGCAGTCAAGGTAGCTGCCACTACCTGGTACATCAACGGTGTAGGACTAACATAATATGACAGGCGTAACAGCATTAATGACCAGTTATGGAACAAGCCTTCCCACACTGGTATACGATTTAGATGCAGCCAACTATTCTGCTGTGCCTACTACAGGAAGCACAGTGGCTGGCGCCGGCGCACATACTATCACAGTGGCCAATGCTGGCAGTAGTATCACTTGGCAATCTTCCAACGGTGGGGTATTTAGAAAAAGCAACAACGTGGGCACTGATGTTATCTATGGTGGTCCTGACTATGTCACTGGACAAAGTTACACAGTGTTCATGGCCTACAAACGCATAGCAACTGCTGATGGTAGATTATTGAACACACAAAGCGAAGCCAGCAAAGACTGGCTTATGGGCCTGTACAACGGCCACGACCAAACATTCTATCCAAACTTTGCAGTTAACCTGCCGTCATCGGGTGCTGATCTCTTCTGGCACCTTGATTGGGCTACTTGGAACACTTCAACAGGTCTAGGACAACTATATTCTGCAACCAGTTCCTCGCCAACTGGCACATCGTTCACCGGCACCAATGCTGGTGGCGGAGGTTTCAATCAGTTGCGATTGTTCAGTCGTTCATCAGGCAGTGAAGTACAAACAGCTGATATAGGATTTATCAAAGTGTATAATGGTGTGTTAACTCTGGCCAACGTTCAGTCGCTGTATACCACATATCGAACAAGATTTGGCTACCCATGAAAGCATTTGTTATTATACTACAAGAAAGTGAACACAGCCGTATGGTTGGTGCTGAAGCCATTGAGGCTGCTCGCAAGTTTGGCATTGAGCCAGAAGTACACAACGCGGTGTTGGGATACAATGCTCCAGAACTGTTTGCCAAGTATGGAATCACTAGATTCTTAACTAGAGACCTTATTGACAATCCTGGACATCAAGGTTGCTTTCTCAGCCACTTTGAACTGTGGATGAAATGTGTCAAGTTGGACGAACCCATTATTATCTTGGAACACGATGGTGTTTTTATTCGACCACTGCCAGATGACTTGTTGGACAAGTTTAACGGTGTACTGAAACTGGAACCATACGATGTGTTCGTTGATAGTTATGAAGGCAAAGTGGATGCCAGTTTAAATGACCCAGTAGATGTATGGCATCCGCCAGCAAGAAATATTTGGCACGGTGTAGGCGAGTTCCTATGGGGTGCTTACGGATACATTATCAAACCTCATGCGGCTATGGAACTAATACAGTTTGCCCGTAGAATAGGTGCGGCTCCTACTGATGTACACATTGGTCGCAACATTGTGGACATTAAAGCAACTACAGCAACAGTGGTTAGAATGAGCAAGACCTATACTGAAAACGATGTAAAAGGCATGAGTAGCACCAGCAACTTGCATCAGTACGTGCCGGGACACAATCGCATGGCGCTGGCACCTTATTTGAGCCCTAAAAAGTATGCTGAACTCATCAAGACTTTAGAGTTTCTAGAAACGGTAAATATATAAAACGGAGCAGAACATGCCAATACAAAGAATTGAAATAGGTGGATATGCGAATGACGGTACTGGTGACGATTTGCGCACGGCATTCAACAAAGTCAATGCTAATTTTACGTTGTTAGACAGCGATGCACAGATCAATGACGGTGTTAATCTAGGCGCAGGCGTTGCTGTACTAAAGGGTAAAACCAGCACTATATTACAGTTTAAAAGTATTACCAGTACAGATAACTCAGTTACACTGACCGCAACTGATAACACAGTAAATTTAAAAGCCAACACACGATTAGTAGAAGATATTACGCCCGCACTGGGCGGCAATTTAAATTTAAATAACAGAGATATTGTCGGAGCAGGCGATGTAAAAGCCAGTGTTTATGGCATTGATATCGTAGCTCTTAACTCCATGATAGCCTTGCTGATTGAATCCAACAACAACATTGCTGTTGACTTTGGATCATTTAACAATCCCACAGGTTACGAAACCAACGCTCAGGGTTATACGTTTGACATGGGCACCTTTATTGGTCCACAGTCCGCTAACAGATTTAATTTTGGCACATTTGTTTAACAGAGAAAATGCATGGCATTGAATATTTGGTCACAACCGTCAGGCTATACTTTTGGAACATTCCAAGAACAGGCTATTTTTAATAGGCCATTGCCATTAGTGTCTGGGTACGCTGGCGGAACAACATTCAAAGTTATTTCAGGTAAGTTGCCGCCTGGGTTGGAAATTGTTGGTAGTACAATTACTGGAACTCCATATTCAGTTGCCGACGTTACTACGTTTACATTTTGTGTGAGAGCAACATCTACCTCAGGCGAAATAGCTGACCGAACATATTCTATAACCATAGACGGAGCAGATGCTCCGGAATTCATAACCACAACTGGAAGATTGGCAGTTGGCACACATAAACAAATGTATGTGTTGGACAAGACTTACATCAATTATCAAATTGAAGCATTTGACCTGGATACCAGTGCTGGTCAAAAATTAACATATTTTATATCTTCAGGCGATGGAAAACTGCCTCCAGGACTGACCATGTCGTCAGATGGAAAAATTAGCGGATTTATTTTGCCTGCTATAAAGATTAAACCAGCAGATAATAACGGCACTTACGACGAAACATACTATGATGCGGCAGCTTTTGACTTTGGTCTACGAGCGACCAACGGATTTGATAGTTACATTTACGATAGAGTTTTTTATGATTATAATTTACCCAATCTTCGACCATCAACACTAAATGTTAATTATCAATTTAAAGTAACTGTGTCCGATGGTACCAGTATTGCTCAGAGAATTTTTAAAATATTTGTTGTGGGCGATGGCCAATTTAGAGCAGACACCACTACCACAGATGGATTTGCCGATGAGCTATTCACCGCTGACGTTACTTATCTTAGACAGCCAGCATGGCTTACCAACCCCAACATAGGATTATTTAGAGCCAATAACTATCTAACTGTACCAGTTGCACTGTATGATGACTCCAATGTGTTTTATAATTTAGAATTGATCAATCAGGAAGTAAAAGCTCAGGCAGTCAATATTTTACCTTCAGACAATTTTAAAAACGGAAATAAAATAACTGTAACTAACGTTACTGGAACCATACAGCCTGGATATTATTGCCACTTTGAAGGCATAATCCCAGGTGCAACTGATCAACTTTATAAAATCAGTGTGGTGGAGAATTTAGGCAATGGACGTTATCGTCTCACTATCTTAACACCGCTACAAGTAAGCATACCAACAGGAACCAGTTTTTATATTGGAACTTTGAGTGTGTTACCCAAAGGTACCAATTTTGATATACAAACTGCTACGGTATACGGACTGGTTCCATATCAGCCAGCTATCACAAAAACTTATAACTTCACCATCACTGCTACTAGATTTGGAGACAAACAAGACAGTGCGACTGCATCCAGAACATTTACTATTGGTATTATTGGCGAGATTGACAGTGTAATAACGTGGCTAACTGATGCCAACTTGGGCAACATCAATGCAAATTTTATTTCTAATTTGCATGTGGCCGCTTCAAGTACCATACCTGATGCAATTATTTCTTATACGTTAACAAGTGGATCACTGCCTCCAGGTTTATCACTAAACTATGACGGAGAAATTATAGGCAAGGTCAATCAATTTTATGATGCTGTTTCTGGATCCAAAGGCCTTACGAGATTTTACGACACAGTTGGCTCAAGTAGAAAATTTATAACTTTTGATTTTGATACTACCAGTATAGACAAGCAATATACGTTTACCGTGCAAGCTAGAGATCAATATGACTATAGTGCAACTACTCGCGCATTTACCTTGTACATTGATACCCCAAACGATATAAGTTTCAGCAATATCAGAACCAAGCCGTTCTTAAAACAATCACAACGAGCTCTTTGGAAATCATTCATTACCGATACTTCTATTTTTACACCTAGTAGCATTTATAGAACCAATGATGCTAATTTTGGAGTTCAGACTGATTTAAACATGATGGTATATGCTGGTATAGAAACCAAAGATGCCGCTAGGTTTGTTGGTGCAATTGGTTTGAATCACAAAAGAAAACGATTTGCTTTTGGTCCGGTTAAATCCGCAGTTGCTATTCAGCCCGGTACTACCGATACAGTATATGAAGTGATATATGTCAGTGTTGTGGACCCGCAAGAGCCAAACGGCAAATATTTGCCAAGAAATATTCAATTACCAGGGCTGTCTAGCGATACTATAACTATCGATAGCAGTACCAATATTTGGAGTAGAACTTTGGATTCATTAGGTGCCGACAGTCCGGAAAACATTAGGCCGGAGCCAATAATCACAGCCGACAGCACAGGTTACGAAGTTTCAAATCCCAATGTCAATACCTATTTTCCAAACAGTATTACCAATTGGCGTAGCAGGATTAAAGATACTGGTGCAACAGAGAGGAACTACATGCCTTTATGGATGCGTAGTATACAACCTGGGAATAGTCAAGAATTAGGATTTGTGTTGGCTATTCCAATTTGTTACTGCGAAGCGGGCAAAAGTGCTGATATTTTATTAAATATCCAACACAGCGAATTTGATTTTAAATCTTTAGATTACACAGTGGACAGATACATAATAGATTCTGTCACCGGTTCGATTAACGATAAATATCTTGTATTTAGAAACGATAGGATAACAGTATGACCAGTCAAATAAATGTCGGAACAATTAACACATCTTACCCAGTTGCAGGTGTTGACAATAACAGCCAAGGGTTTCGTGATAATTTTACAGCTATTTCAGCAGGATTAGCCATTGCCAAAACTGAACTTACCGCATTGCAAACCAATGCAGTGTTGAAAGCCAACCTCGCAACCAACGCAGTTGTTAACAACGACCTAAATGGTAGCACTATAAGCAATGGCTTGTACAATAGATTTTACGGCGTGTATTTTAGCGGAGGCACTGTTTCAACAGCTTCTAATGTAGATTTAATTAACGGTCCTGTGCAGAGATTCATTCTAGCAGGAGATGCAACTTTAACATTTACAGGATGGCCAACTGCGGGCAAAATGGGATTAATTCGTGTATTGATTGCCAGCGATCAAAACGGAGTGCGAACACCAGGATTTGCAACCAGCGGTGGCGGATCTATTAGATATGATGTGGCATATCCCACATTGCCAAACAGCACAACTTATGGATTTAAAGTTGGTGGAGAAAGTGTTAGAAGCATTACTGTTACTGAACCAGGTAGTAAATATATTACACCAACTACTGTTTCATTTACTAGTCCAACATTAGCTGGCGGTACAGTTGCAACCGCAACTGCCAAATACAAAGTTCTGTCAGCAACTGTTAGTTCAGGTTCACTTGGTTCTAATTATGCCAACGGCGATTTGCTAGTTGTAAACCAAGACACAAGTATTGTGTTATCAGTAACCGGAGTTAACGGTTCAGGTGGTATTACCAACGTCAGCGTCAGTGTTAACGGCCCGTTGACAACACCACTGGCTGGTTCAAAAACTGTCACAGCATTAACCGGTATAGGTTCAGGAGCAAGAGTAGATTTGGTATGTGCTATTGACAGCATAGTTGTTACAGATGGCGGAGACGGCTGGACTACTGTGCCACCGCAAGTTACTATAGGAGCTCCTGCGGTGACTGGAGTACAAGCAACTGCAACTGCTGTGTTAACAACCATAACTAATGATAACGTTAAAGTTATAGAAGCATGGAGTATTGACGGCGGTCTCAATGTGTATCTTCGATATTTAGGCGAATACAATTAATGCATCCATTAATATCAAATTTAGAAAATTTAAAAGACAGTGAGATTGATTTTAAAATCAACGATCTCACTAAAAAATATTTTCAATCCGCAAATCCAGATTTGCGACAACAAGTATCATTGGCTTTGGACACATATAAAACTGAGCAAGCCAGAAGGCAACGTGCTGAATGGCAAAAAATGGTTGATAATCGCGATAAAAACCTTGACAAGCTAATCAACATACAGTAAAATATAGGCTATGCGCCTAGACAAATACAGTAATCCCATATTTTCAGAACAAGATCTGTTTGATGCGTTGTATCAAAGTTATCAATTTGATGCAACGGATACCTTACTAGTTGATCAACGATCTGACGCAATCAAACAACTGGAATCCAAAATAGGATTTAAATTCCTAGAACCTTACGATACCCACTTTGAAGTCGGTGACTACGATTCAGCTTGCCAATCAAATTGGTACATGCCTGAAGAATACAAAACACTGGATATAGAAGCGTGGATTTGGCAACAAACACCCCCTTGGGATCCGCAACACACTAGAGTTACTGAAGAACTAGTGGCATTCAAAGAGCGCAATATGCTGGATTTATTACGTTGGCTCAAATATTTTGTGGATACTTGCAATAAAAACAATGTGGTTTGGGGTGTGGGTAGAGGATCCAGTGTGGCCAGTTACATACTCTATTTGATAGGGGTACACCATATTGATAGTATTAAATATAATCTTGACTGGCAGGAATTCCTGAGATAAGTACTAGTATAATTAAGGAGATTTAAAATGGAACAACAACCAAAACAAATATATCGTTCAATGCAAGGCAAAGAAGTTGATATGAATCGTTTAGTAAACATAAACGAACTCACGCCAGCTGTGGGTAATCTTAAGGTAAATGCACGTGGTGACGAACTAGGGCCAGGCGGCAAGATCGTTAGAAAGCGCGAAGATATTCTAAGAGAAGCAGAAGCCAACAGAATCGTACCTGATCAAATTAATGTACGTCAAGTCGAAGAAGTTGCTACTGCAAAACCAGTGATTGCTAAGAAAAATGTAGCAGACATGGATCCAGAAGGCAACGAATGAAAAGAACACCAGTATATGCCAGCAAACTAAGACCAATTCGCGATAATATTGTTATTGTTGATATGGATTTTGGTGCGCAAGTAACTAAAGGCGGAATTGTTCTACCCAGCGATGATGGTAAAAGCGAGGGTGTTAAAAGTCGATGGGGTCGAGTGTATTCCGTTGGGCCGGAACAAATTGATGTAAAAGTAGGCGAGTGGATCTTACTCGAACATGGCCGGTGGAGTAGAGGATTTACAGTGCTAGACGACGATGGCAACGATATGATTATTCGTCGTGCTGACCCAAATGGTATATTAATGGTCACTGATGAAAAACCTGATCAAATTATTCACGGCGCTCACAGTACCGTAACACACGCAACATTTGATCCAGCTTCGTTTTCAAGACCAAGTTTTGAACAATAAATGATAATTGAGTCTGTATTTCCAACATTTGTGCTTCAGGACTCAAATATTGAGTTGGCAAACACATTGCTTCCGCTGTGTAATAAGTATACGTCGCTAACTAAGGACAATTTACTTAATATTGATAATTTTCCGTCAACGCTGGGATCAGATGATCTTAATCCTGTTGTAATGTCGGATCCGGTTGTACAACAGACATTGAGTATGATCATCATGACCTATGCTGTTCAACTGGCTGAAGCTTCAGAAATGGATTACAATCAAATAGAATTTAAACCTTACGGTTTTTTTAGTTCTATGAATAAAAATGCTTATCTAAGAAGGCACATGCATCATCGATGTACATTTTCTGGAATCATTTATTTAGAAGTGGGCAAAGATGTTCCGCCATTAGTGTTGTTTAATCCAAAACCGATATCGGTATTTAATGGTGAAATACAAAATACAAAATTTATTGAGCCTCAAGCTGGAAAGATTGTGATGTGGAATTCGTGGATAGAACATGAAGTTCCACAAAAATTAAACGATAATCCTAGAAAAACATTTTCATTTAATATTTGAGTAATATTTTCCTTGACTATCGCTAACGTTCATAGTACAATTAGAGCAAGAGTTTCTAATTAAGGAGATACTATGAACGCTAAAGATCAAGCAAAGCAAGACTACGAAGCAAATATTCAACTAATGCAAGACCTTATGGGTCGTTTAGATGCTGTAGAGAAAAAAACTACTAGCGAAGTTGAACACCCAGATCCAACTAAACACAAATATATTAGCTTTGTAAAAAGCTTCTTTAGAATTATTGCTGGCATTGCATTGTGCTTTGGTGAATTTACTGTTGCTGGCGTACTATTAATTGTTGCAGAAGCACTTGGCATTTACGAGGAAATGGTTTAAAATGAAAGAATTATGGGTTGAGAAATACCGTCCTAACACTATTGACGGCTATGTGTTTAGAGATAATCATCAAAAAGAGCAAGTAGAATCTTGGATTAAACAAAAAAGTATCCCGCATTTGTTGTTTAGCGGTAATGCTGGCATTGGTAAAACTACTCTTGCCAGAGTGTTGTTCAATGAACTACAAATTAATGATCTAGATGTTTTGGAAATCAACGCATCACGTACAAACTCAGTTGAGGATGTTCGTGATAAGATTGTGAACTTTGTACAGATGATTCCATTTGGAGACTTTAAAGTTGTGCTGTTAGACGAAGCAGACTATTTGAGTCCCAATGCACAAGCGGCATTGCGTGGAGTTATGGAAGAGTATCATACCACTGCACGTTTTATTCTTACTTGTAATTATCCCAATAGGATTATTCCTGCACTGCACAGTCGTTGCCAAGGTTTTCATATCGAACGTGTTGACATTGCAGAATTTACTGCCCGTGTTGCTACTATTCTTATGGAGGAATCCGTAGAGTTTGATTTGGACACATTGGACACCTTTGTCAAAGCAACTTACCCTGACCTTCGCAAGTGTATTAACACTACACAAATGAACAGTATGGATGGAAAATTGCATACTCCTGAGAAAGCAGATAGCGGACAAGCTGATTATAAGTTAGACATGGTTCGATTGTTTAAAGCAGGAAAAATTACAGAAGGTCGTAAACTTGTTTGTAGTCAAGCACGGCCAGAAGAGATGGAGGAAATATTCCGTTGGTTATATGATAATGTGGAAATTTTTGGAGATGAAACCGTTCAAGACAAGGCAATTCTTATTATTAAACAAGGACTGGTAGATCATACATTAATTATTGATCCAGAAATTAATCTTGCGGCAACCCTAATTAGACTGAGTCACCTATGACATATTTGGTATTAGAGAATTGTATTAAATGCAAACATACTGATTGTGTAGAAGTTTGTCCTGTTGATTGTTTTAAAGAAGGTCCTAACTTTCTTGTTATCGATCCAGACGAATGTATTGACTGTGGTGTGTGCGTTCCTGAGTGCCCGATCGATGCTATTGTTCCCGATACTGATAAAACTGTTGATGTTGTGTTTTGGACTGAGCTTAATACACGGCTTGCTAAAAAATGGCCTACCATTACTAAACGTAAACCTGCGCTACCTGATGCAGAAGAATGGAATAACAAACCTAATAAATTAGACTTGCTAGAAGAATGAAAGAAAAATTCATAAATGCCTACATGGATGTTGCTGAACGATTTGCTGAACTTAGTTCAGCACGTAGGCTTCATGTTGGTGCTATTGTGGTCAAGGATGATCGTATTATCAGTATTGGCTATAATGGCATGCCCGCAGGATGGGATAACGATTGCGAGTACGTTATCCAACATAGTGATGATACAGTTACATTAAAAAGTAAACCAGAGGTGTTACATGCAGAAACTAATGCTATTGCTAAACTTGCGAAAAGTACAGAATCTGGTGATGGGGCTGTATTGTTTGTTACTCATAGCCCATGCTTGGACTGTGCAAAACTTATATTTCAAAGTGGCATTCGCAGTGTATTCTATCGTAACAGTTATCGTAGTACTGATGGTGTTACGTTCCTTGAACGATCAGGAATAACTGTAACACAACTGTAAAAAAGGACCCGAAGGTCCTTTTTTTATGAATCACCGTATAATGCTAAAACCTCCTTAACAGCATTATGACGTTCAATATCTTTGGCATTAAATTGAACAATGTCAATATGTTTCAATCCTGGCTTCCCTCCAAGTAAATTACAAAAATTGATTAATCCATTATCGTTTAATCTATCTGCTTGAGCTAAATCTCCTGTCACTACCATTCTAGAATTATCTCCAAGTCTGGTCAACAACATTTTCATTTGGTTTACAGTTGTATTCTGACATTCGTCAGCGATAATGTAAGCGTTTTTAAATGTGCGGCCTCGCATATAAGCGAGCGGGCTTATTTCGATAGTTCCATCCTCCAACATCTTTGCAATGTCTTTTTGCTGGTAATACTCTCCTAAGACGTCAAATATAGGTCTTGTCCAAGGCGCCATTTTTTCATTCAGCGTTCCTGGCAAAAATCCCAAATCTTCATCTACACTCACGGCGGGTCTTGTCACAATGATCTTGTCAACTTTACCCTCTTGAAATAATCTAATCCCGTTCTGTACGGCTAGCATAGTTTTACCTGTGCCGGCTGGACCAATGGCTAAAATAATGCTTTTAGCATCATCTTGCAATTTTCTTACGTATAATTCTTGATTAGAGTTTCTTGGTGATAATTGTACACGTTGCTTCTTTTGAGGCAAGTATGGTTGAAAATCAATTATGTTAACTTCTGATGTAAAACGTTTTTTCACTCGTTGCGTTACTCGCTGTTTACTCATCTAAGTTGCTCCTACTTTACTTGGTTAAGTAGGACTTGTAGCGACCGCCCTTGATAACTACAGAGGTCCTACATTTTTATTTACTCGATCCGCAGAATAATAAACTGTTATGTTATCGTTTAAAACCAGCTAAATAAGTATAGAAACTTCTGGGACTTACCATAATGCATGATATAATAGACGTCATTAACAATATACAAACACTGTATGAAAACAACTCTAATCTAGCTGTTTTAAAAGATTTTGAGCGTGTTCTCGACGAGATGGACACTTACGTATTTGAAAACTGGGTTGACGGCGAGTTGGCATATGGGCCTCGAGTTGACCGTCACTGGATAACTGCTAGTTTTATGTGGCCTCAAGACAAGATGCCTGATCCCAATGCAGGCAAGAGACTAATAGATTTAGGTTGCAAAGTAAGATATCAAAAAAGTCATTTACTTGAACCACGTAAAATCCGCACACATGAAGATATTCGTCCAGGCAGTAAAAAAGGCAAATTAGATCGTAAGCCTATCTGGCTTGTTGAAATTCAAATGCCAAAAAAAGTAGCGTTTGATGTTTACAAAGGCTACATGGACAAGATGAAAAACGAAAATCAATCAGGAACTGCTCCAAGTGAAGCTCAGGGTCCAGCAACAGCGGCTCCTACCACTCCGGCAGCTCCTGGTGGAATGGCTCCGCCGGGCGGCGCTCCAGCAGGTGGTGGTATGCCAGGTGGCGCTCCAGCGGGTGGAATGGCTCCGGTAGCGTAAGGATCAATATGAAAATTACTGAAAGTTTGAGAGCAGGCGACTTGCGCCACATGATTAAAAAAGTATTTGGAATTGACAGCTACAAAAGTAAAGTTGGCAACGACGAAGAAGTTATTGTTTTAAGTTTTGTAGTGGCCGAAGAAGATCCTGCTAAAGATTTAGAAAATTTTATTGAGATGGGCTACGATTTTGTACTTGACGCAGATGTCACACCAGGCGAAACAGACGACGGCGAATTTTTAGTTTTTGTAGAATTAGAACGCGGTAGGCATGCGGCTGAACAAATTATGGAAATTATCAACGGAGTTACTAAGTTAACAGAATTTGATTATATGAGATTCCGTTATTTTAAAAATTTCAAAAGCCAAGAAGCAACTAAAGAAAATATTACATCGATCGTTCCCACAGATAAAAATTCTTATAAAATTGCCACAGAAAGAACTGGATTGAATAACTTCAGTGAGTTTTTTGCTAAAAGTTATGCTGATAAAGTAACAGTACTAGACGAGTCTATTACATTTAGACGATCTGTTAATCAACCAGTATCGTTTAATATCGTTGACAGTGGATCAAGGCACGATGTATACAATAATATACAAGGGCCTATTATGTTAGAAGGAAAAGATATCTCAGAAGTATTATTTCTAACTAAAACAATTGGTAACTACAATATTACCAAAATTAATAGTAAGTTTATATTTGAAAACAACGGATGGGCCGTTGCACTTGAAAGGATTTAATAATGTCAAACTTTGATTTTGAATTTACAGAAAATAAATTATCACAAATTATCACAAATAATCAGTATGTTAATCATTGGTATGAAGCACTAGCATTGCTACTTCCAGACTATGACATTAACACAGTGCCACGTGTAGCGGCTTTTTTAGCGCAAACAGCACACGAGTCAGGCGGTTATAAAGCATTAAAGGAAAATTTAAACTATCGTGCAGAAACATTGATGAAAGTGTGGCCACGTTATTTTCCCAATATTGATGTAGCTCGACAGTATGCACAACAACCAGAACGCATTGCTAATCGCGCATACGGCGGGCGTATGGGTAACGGTCCTGAGGCATCAGGCGACGGTTTCCGTTATTGTGGTCGTGGTCTAATTCAATTAACCGGCAAAGACAACTATACTCGATTTGCAGAAAGTATCGAAACTCCTGTGGAAGAGATTCCAGAATTTCTTGGAACATTTGAAGGCGCTGTACAAAGTGCTTGCTGGTTTTGGGAAACCAACAACTTGAATCAATGGGCAGACAGTGGAGACATGCTAACATTGACTAAACGTATTAATGGTGGCACATTGGGTTTAGATGATCGCATCAAGCATTATAATCATGCCATGCACATTTTAGGAAGCTAACATGGGCCAACTTGGATGGATGCTAAGTCTCATTCCAGATAATTTGTTTGTTTGGATTTATTATATAATCCTAACAGCAGGTGTTGCACTTTACATTGCTAGTAAACTGGTAAAGTGGCTTCCTTTAATGGGTCAATATAAATTACCAGCGGAATTAGTTGGTGTTGTATTGTTAGTAGTAGGAGCGTATTTTTACGGTGGGCACGGCGTACAACAAGCATGGTTGGCCAGAGTCCAAGAATTAGAAGCCAAAGTTAAAATTGCAGAAGAAAAAAGTCAGCAAGTTAACAAAGTTATAGAAACTAAAATAGTTGAAAAAATTAAAGTAGTCAAGGAAAATGTTTATGTCAACAGAGAAATCATTAAAGAAGTTGCCGGCAAGCAGTTGGATGCTAGTTGTAGCTTGCCTAAGTCTACTGTCAGCTTGCACGACAGCGCCAGTCGTAATGAAGTGGCCGGACGTGCCGCCGCAACTGATGGAACCCCCAGCGAAGTTAAAGCCAGTCAACTCCTCGACAGAGTCGTTGAAAACTACGGAAGCTGTCACGAAAACGCAGCCAAATTAGAAGCATGGCAAGAATGGTACAAGGAACAGAAAAAAATCTTTGAATCAGTTAAATAGTAGTATAATTTAGGAGCGAACTAAATGTCAGAAGAAGTCAAAAGCGCAAGCGAGCAAAAGAAAGAAGATTGGATGAACAGCAAATGGCGTCCAATGATGGGTTGGATGTACATGTTGGTTTGTACTATGGACATGGTGGTATTTCCAATCTTATGGAGTCTGTTACAAACAATGACCCACACACAAATCACACAGTGGAATCCGCTAACACTACAAGGTGCTGGTTTATTCCACATTGCAATGGGTGCTGTTTTAGGTATTGCGGCATTTGGTCGTACACAAGAAAAATTAGGCGGAGCAAATAATGGTGGACTTGCACCCGTATCACAGAGCGTCACAACAACATTTGGCTCACCTCAAACAGGATTTGGTGCCTCGCCTGGGGGCTTCAGTACTCCAGCACCAACAGGGTTCAACCAACCAGCGCCAAGTGGCTTTGGCGGAGGCGGGTTTGGAAGCATACCTTCAGCGCCAACAACAAGTTTTACACCAGCACCAAGTTGGGGGACAACTCCAACAGGAGTAACAACAACAGCTGGTGGTAAGAAAATAGTACCTCAGGATCCAGATCCTGTTTTATAAGGAAAATAAAATGAAATTAATTTTAGCATTGATGATGAGTTTTGGTATTGCTGTATGTGCATATGCCGGTGGCGAGACCAAAGAAGTTTGTAAAGACAAATTGGACAAGGCTGGTAAAGTTGTAAATGGTAAGGACGGTAAGCCAGTTCAAGTGTGCAAGAAGATCAAAGTACATGAAAAAGCCGAAGGTCACGCAGTTCCAGAGCCAGCTAAAAAGAAATAATTAGCTCAGACTCTTGACGGGTCAAGTCTAATATAGTATAATTACTGTATTACTTGACCCATTATTATGACTGAACAACCGATTATGATTAGCCCTTTTGGGCCCGTATTTTTAAAATTTCATTTACCCGATGATATACTTGCGGCCGTGCTTGCCGAAAGCGAAGCAATGAAGGCAAAGACACAAGACGAAGCATATCTTAAAGAATACGACTGGTCAGAATATCTTGTAGGGAAAAATACAAATCAACTGTTGCTGAATTATGATTTTTTTGTTGAATCAAATTTACAATCGTTTTTAGTAGCATTAGGGGAATATTATTTACAAAGTCATCATACTGCGGATCAGTCAGTTAAAGAAACAAAATTAGCAATTGCATCTGCTTGGTTAAATATTACTCGAAAACACGACTATAATTGTTTACACGATCATAATAAAAGTCCATTATCCGGTATTATATATCTAAAAGAAGATCCTAGCATAGCCGAAGAAATTGATGCATTAGAAGAACTTTCTAAAATTAAAGGTGGAAGTTATTTGCCGGGTGTGACTCATTTTATATACAGTGCAAACAAAAACTTTCTAGATTCAACTAGTTTTTCTTTTAGAGGAAAACCTGGAGATGTATTAATTTTTCCCGGTTGGATGTCTCATTTGGTTAATCCTTTTACTGCGGACGGTGAAAGAATGACCGTGGCATTTAACTTTCATAACGATGAAAATGTTATTCATAAATATCCTTAAGGAATTACATCAATGACTGATTATTATCAAACCCTTGGAGTTAATGAACAAGCAACTCCTGAAGAAATTAAAAAAGCCTACAGAAGTTTGGCCAATAAGCATCACCCGGACAAAGGCGGTGATCAAGCCAAGTTTAAAGATATTAGTGTGGCATACGACACACTAAGTGATCAAAATAAACGTGCTGAATACGACCAACAAAGAATGGGTGGCCCACAAGTACGTTTTCATACTGGTGGTTGGGATCCGTTTGAACAAGCATTTGGGCAAAACAATCCATTTGCTGGACATCCGTTTGGAGATATTTTTGGCAGACACGGTGGCCGTGGCCGAAATAGAGATTTAAATATCCAATGTCAAATTACGTTAATGGATTCGTTTGTAGGCAAACAACTAGAAGCAAATTATAAATTGCCTAGTGGACGTACACAAACTGTTGTTATTAATGTGCCGCCTGGTATTGGACATGCTGAAACTATCAGATATCAAGGACTTGGTGACGACAGTATTCCAAATGCACCCCGTGGTAATTTAAATGTTACTATTGTGATATTGCCCGATGCTAACTTTACCCGTGTGGGCGATGACATTTACACAAAAGTGTACATTAGTCCCATTGACGCTATGGTTGGTTGTAGAAAACAAGTAAAAACATTGTCAGGACAAGCATTGGATCTTGATTTACGTGCTGGTATTGAAGACGGTTCAGAATTTGCCAGTCACGGTAATGGATTTCCAAATGTAAACACTGGGCACAAAGGTCGTTTTGTATCTGTTATTAAAATCCGAACTCCGGCCGTTACAGATCCTTCGTTAGTAGAAAGACTTCGCTCAATTAACAATGAAATTAATAAAACATCCTAATCCAATATTAAAACAATCAGCAACGCCTTGGCAATTTGAAAGTGCAGAAGATTGTGAACAAGCGGCACGTGTCGAGCAAGAGATGCTTAGTTTAATGAAGATATCAAACGGTATAGGACTTGCCGCACAACAAGTTGGATTGTTGAAACGTGTATTTGTCATGCGTACTCAGGATGGTCGAGAGTGTGGGCTGTTTAATCCCATTATCCTTGAAGTAAATAATGAAAAAGCCATAGGAGACGAAGGATGTTTGAGTTTTCCGGATTTATGGTTAAAAGTTGAACGCAGTACAAGTTTGATTGCAAAATACCTTGACAATACAGGCCAAGAGCGTATAATACAATTAGAGGGTCTAGATGCCAGATGTTTCTTACACGAACTAGATCATTTGGATGGCGTATGTTTTACAGATGGACTAAGTCCACTTAAACTAGCAATGGCAATTAAAAAACAGAGGAAATTAAATGGTAGAACCAAGTGATAATTTGCAGGCAGTATTTGAAAAAGCATTAGAGACTGCTAAAAAACTGCATCATGAATATTTAACAATCGAACATATCTTTCTAGCTATGCTGACTGAAGAATCGTTTGTTAGTTGTTTACAAAGTTTTGGTTCCAAGCCTGAAACAATGAAATCAGAATTAACTGATTATTTGAAAAACAAATGCGGTGAAATCACTGTGCAAGATGTTGTGGTCAAGCCTAAGAAAACACAAAGCGTGGAGCGTGTGTTGAATCGTGCGTTTACACAAGTGTTGTTCAACGGACGCCAGCGCATTGAGCCCACTGATGTGTTTGTTGCAATGATGGGTGAAAAACGCAGTTGGGCATATTTTTATATTGCAAAAGCTGGCATTGATAGAGACAAGTTTGCTGACTTCTTGAATAACAGCGTGGATGATCCTGAAGAGGAAGAACAACCTCAAGAAGGCGGTCAACCAAGTAAAGCTCTGCAGGCGTTTACTACAAACTTAAATGCTCAAGTAGAAAAAAATAAAATTGACCCAGTTATTGGTCGTGTTGACGAACTGGAAAATATTGCACTTGCAATGGGTCGTCGTAATAAAAATAATGTTATCTTAGTTGGAGATCCGGGTGTAGGTAAGACTGCCATAGCAGAAGGACTAGCCTACAATATTGTCAAGGGTGCTGTTCCAGACTTCTTAAAAGACTACACTGTTTATAATTTAGATATCTCAGCTATGCTAGCTGGATCTAAATATCGCGGAGACTTTGAAGAAAGATTTAAAGCAGTTATCAAAGCTCTTCAAAAGAAAGGCAAGACTGTGTTGTTTATCGACGAAGCACACATGATCTCTGGTGCAGGATCTGCTGGTAACAGTGCAAACGACCTTGCCAACATGATGAAACCTGCATTGAGCAAAGGCAATATCAAAGTTGTTGCTAGTACAACATGGGAAGAATATCGCAAGCACTTTGAAAAGGATCGTGCATTGATGCGTCGTTTCCAACGTATTACTGTTGATGAACCAACAATTGAAGTTACTACACAGATCCTTAAGGGTATTAAAAAATACTATGAAGGATTCCATAATGTTAAAATTAAAGACGATGCATTACATTCAGCAATCAAGCTAAGTGTAAAATATCAAACAGATAAGAAACTTCCAGATAAGGCCATTGATTTGATTGACTTGGCTTGTAGTCGTTTCAATCTCAAACTTGCAGACGAGCGTATCATTACCGAACGTGAAATTCAATACGAACTTGCTAAGATGGTACAAATTCCTGAAGAACAAGTTTCTGAAACTGAAAGTGCAAGTATTTCCAAATTGCAAGACAATGTCAGCGCAGATGTGTTTGGACAAGACACCGCTGTGGAAGAAATTGTGGACAAGATCATTGTTGCACAGGCAGGACTTAAGAGTGAAAACAAACCTGTTGGATCATTTATATTCATGGGGCCAACTGGTTGCGGTAAGACCGAAACTGCCAAGTCGCTGGCCAAGCACTTGGGTGTCAAACTGTTGCGGTTTGACATGTCAGAATACCAAGAGAAGCATAGCATCTCCAAACTGATTGGTAGTCCACCAGGGTATGTTGGCTTTGAAGAAAATGCTGGCTTGTTGATTACACAGATTCAAGAAAACCCTAATGCTGTTTTGTTGTTTGACGAAGTTGAAAAGTCACATCCAGATGTCAGCACAGTATTGTTGCAAATTATGGATAACGGTTTTATTACTGGTTCGAATGGTAAAAAAGCTGATTGCCGTAACATTGTATTGATTCTCACCACCAATGCAGGTGCGCAGGATGCTGAAAAGAATACTATTGGATTTGGATCACAAAGTAAAGACTACAGCGATAAAGACTTGAAAAAGTTTTTTACTCCAGAGTTTCGAAATCGACTTGATGCAGTTATTACATTCAACAAACTCAATAAAGAAACAATGGTCAAAGTTGTTACCAAGTTCATTGACGAAATGCGTGATCAAGTTAAAGAAAAAGGTATTCGTATCAAAATTAATAACGAGGCTACCAACTGGCTTATTGCCAAAGGCTTTGATCCTAAAATGGGTGCTCGTCCATTACAACGTGTTATTGACAAGGAAATTAAACGTGACCTTGCTCGCATGATGTTGTTTGGAGACCTCAAGAACGGCGGGTGGCTTACTATCTCTATTAGTGAAGATAAAATAGCATTGGTAGCTAAAGGTAAAACATCTAAAGCGCCAATGTTGGCAATTGAAACTACTGACCATGCAGTTCAAGCAGACTAAAAAACTGTTTTACGGAAAGTACCAGTACAAAATTGTATTGGTATTTTCTGGCGCTCATTTATTTAGAAACGCACCCAGCGATGTTATTGCTGACCGCATAAAAAATGTAAAATTAGAAACTGATGTGTATTCTAGAAAACGTTGGACTATCAAAACTGAAGAAGAGTTGCAATATGCTATCAAGTTAGAGCATGTGCTTTCTGCGTTAGACAACATAGAAATACGTGTAGAAACTCCATGGGTCACAGTGTATACTAATAACAAACAAGATGTTGACAAATTAATCAAATTGGATGCATCTCGAGTAAAGTATATTTGCAAGCCGGCAACCGGCACAACTCTAGAAGAAAACACAGTTATTTTGCCCAAGATAAAATACGATTACAGGGTAACACTGGGCAAAACTTCGCAAGAATACAGCACTTTTATCACATGGGCTAGTAATAATTCCAAGATAAAACTAACTAAATCTTGTAAAATTCAGCTGTTAAGAAACAATAGCTGGGGCGGCAGTTACTTTTACATTACAGGTGATAATAATTTGCTCATGGCAAAGATGCATCTTAGCGGCGTAATTTCCAAAGTTGAGCGGGTCGTAAACGAGAAAGCCTAAACAGTAATTGTGTTTTACGATAAATACTCTAAAGGCGAGCATCTGCCGCCATGTATGTAATTTTTGTTAAAACCGGGCTTTATAATGCGTATACGTGAACTATTAGAAAATAAATTCTTTAAAGATTTAGATTTTGTTAAATCTACTGAAAAGGGTAGAGAACTGGACTATGACCTTGTAGAAGACTTGACTCATTTCATGAATCATGACGATGATGTGTATCGACGTCATGTTTATCCCAGCATTGCCCGCTGCCTTGATAGGGCCAACAGCAATCGTTCAATAAATCCTGATGTTTTTAAGCCAGCAGTTGTAAGTAGCTATCAGCAATATGTTAAACGATTCCCTATACGTGAACTGCCTGAATCGTTAGACGACAAAACTGTTACTAGTATTTGCAAAAAAATGCAAGAAGACTTTAAACAACATCTAGCTGATGGCAAGTACAAGGACTAATTGTGTTACTAAGAGAATTGTTTATACGTGAGGCTGTTGAACCTGTCAAAGCAAAAGTTGGCAGAGCATTTAACCACGTAGAAGATTTGACTTTTTTACACGGCACTGCTGGTGTAATCAAAGCTCTTGAGCATATACGTAAAGCTGGAACTGCTAGTTCAGAAAATACCAGATTTAAATGGGACGGAGCACCGCAAATTTATTGGGGCTACACTAAAGACGGACAGTTTATCTTATGCGGTCACAACGGTTGGAGTCGCGGTGGAACAGGCACTAGCGATATAAGCGATTTTACCAGTGTGCGTGGCATTTATAATTTTATTTTGAACAAAAGCGGTGATGCTGGCAACGATCCTGCCAAACAAGCAGAGCGCCAACAGTTTGCCACAGAGTTTAGTCACTTGTATGAGATTTTCAAAGCTTCTACCAAAGTTCCACGTAAAGGTAAAGAAATTTATTTTTATGCCGATGGTCTATTTACAACACCCCCAGAAGAAGTGGATGGTGTGTATGAATTAAATCCTAATTTAAAAAGTCAAACACAATATCACATTGCTGTCGACTCTACACTGGGTCAGCGTATTGCGGAAGGTGCACAGGCCATGGTTGCCGCACACGGTAGCTTTGATAAATTTGGTGCTGGTGATAGTGAACAAAAACCAGTTAGAGATTTTACTACATATATGAATCCAATACCTGAGTTAATTGTATTGAGTCCATACTATGCCAAAGTACAACCAAAAATGGATACCAAAGTTATTGATAAAATTGAAATGGATCTCAAACAAGATAAAGCAACTATTGATGCGTTCTTGTCACCTATTCCAAAAGTATCAAACTTCAAAGGTATTATATATCGTTACATGAATGAAAAATCCAAATCAGGACAGTTGGCCAATGTTGGTGATGATTTTATAACTTGGGTTGATACAGGTGCAAGTGGTATGGTCAAATCCGACAGCATGAAGTTGAATATTAGATCCCGTATAGATGCTGTTCCGGCTGGCGTTACTACTGTGTTTAATTATGTTAAGCGAATTATGAATTTGAAAAATCAACTGTTATCGCAATTAGAAATGAATCCTCCAGAAATTAAAGTTATCAATTCAGAAGGATGGGTACAGTACGATTCAGCAGGTGATATGCATACTAAATTTGTTCCACGAGATAACGTTCAACACGGTAGCGGGGAAACATTATCAAGGTGGGTACCATGAAGTTAAGAGAAATGTTTGAAGGTGAGCAACCAACTAATAGTATAAAGACTATTGGGATTTCATTTGGACGCTTTAATCCTCCGCACAAAGGTCACAAAGGTGTATGGAAAGCAGCCAGCAAAAATCCAATTTGGTATGTAGGAACTAACGACAGCACTAGCGGCCCTAAAGATCCATTACCCTATGATGTTAAATTACAATGCATGGCCGCAGTATTTCCGCCAGTTGCAGGTCATGTTGTTCCTGAACAAAGTTTGCTAACATTAGCCACCAGTGTTTACGACAAGTATGGTGAAAATGTACATTTGAAAGTATATACCGATGAAACATGGTTAGCTGACGTATTGGTCAAATACAATGGCGCTGAAAGCGAACATGGTATGTATAAATTTAAAAATATTGAGCATGTTGCAACAGAACGATTGGCAAGTGCAACGGATTTGCGTAAGGCTGTAAGAACCGGTGACCGTAATGCGTTCTATAAAGACATGGGCATTGATCCTAGTGTGACCGTCGAAGTTGATGGTGAAGCAAAACCTATATTTGATGTGGTTGCATATTATTTAAATCAGTATCCAGAAAAAGTTAAAAAAGCAGTTAAAGCCAAAGAAGATGCCGCAGGTGTTGGTATTATTACAAAACAAAACACCACAGTTGACGTAAACAAGAATACACCAAAGAAAAATCTTCGTGCATTTCAACTAGCAGAACAAATTAGAGAAATGACTGCAATGCTAGAGTCATCGCAGGCTAAAATGACCAAGCGACAACAACAGCCCACTAGAGGTGTTAATACTTACGGTGATAGCGAGCATGTTAGCGGTGATTACACCGCATATCGATTAGGCATGGCCGTGGCTGGTGCTAACGGCAAAGACCCTATTGAGATGAAGGCCAAGAGCTGGATTGGTAAACAAAAAACAACTCATCCTTATACACAAGAAGAACAAGACATGCTTAAACAAGCATATAAGGTTGTTGGTGCTAGTTACAAGGATACAAATAAAGGCGATATGAAGAGTCGAGAATTGGATTCTACTCATAAAGTCAGTCCTGTAGCAAAACCTAAACGAAACAAATACGGAGTTTAAAGTGGACGAAAAATATCATTTAGCATTAAAAACAGCATTTGCCAGCGAATATTCATTTGCATTAAAGGCGCAAAACTTTCACTGGAATACCGAAGGGCCGTTGTTTTATCAGCATCATTTGTTGTTTGAAAGAATATATGACGAAGTGTATGGAGTAGTTGATAAATTTGCAGAAGAACTACGTGCTTTGCAAATTTATGCGCCTGCTAGTTACAGCAAATTTAGTATGCTGAGCAAGATTGAAGATGAGAACTCAGTTCCAGATTTTCAAAGTATGTTACGCGAACTGTTAGCTGATAGTGATAAAATGGCCAACATGTTCAAGATAGTGTTTGCCATGGCCGAAGATGCTGGTGATCACGGACTAAGTAACTTCTTTGCAGATCGTCAGGATGCGCATAAGAAACACAGTTGGATGTTAAGAGCAAGTTTAAAATGAAACAATATAGGATCACTACACAGGATTTGAATCAAAGTGCAGATGACGATTGTTATCTCGATCCCAATGATCCTATACACGAATTAAAAGCACTGGCTGGTCTAGGTGGTCTAGGTGGTGAAGCAAGACTACACGAGTATCGTGCTAGCTTAGGCAGCAACATCAGTGTAACCGGCGATAACAACGGTGAGATACAGCGCAAAAACAATATTAAACCAGGAACTCCTGAATGGTTCAAATTATGGTTTAGTTTACCATACATGACTGGGGAGAAAAAATTATGAAAATGCATGAATTAGATGAAAGTGTTAAAAAAGATATAGTAGAAAGTGAAAAGAAAGGACTATACTACTATGTGAACAAACGTAAAAAAGCAGGCACTAGTAGAGATGCTGATAGTCCTAAAGCGCCCACAGCACAAGCATGGAAAGATGCGGCCAAAACTGCCAAGAAGGAAAGTGTGGCTGAAAGCTATCGTAACTACGATGACAATCGTACTGGATTTGGGGATCGCGAAAAACGTGAATTCAAACGTCGTGAGATGGAACACGAATTAGGCCATGAAACTAACAATTACGCAGTTGCAATAGATGGTAAAACTTGGAAGGTGTTTGGTAGCAAATCACACGCAGAAGCTGTGGCTAGAAGTTTGCAAAACAAAGGTAAAAAAGCTTCAGTACACGAAACTGGCGCTCCGGTCAGTGAAACCCTAAAAGAATTCGCCAGCGCACCTGGAAACATGACTACTGCGGCCAATGTGGGCGTTGGTGCAGTATACAAGAACAAACCAGTAAAACAGCCTAAGAACAAAGATGGTACTGCTAAAAATGCCCTTGATATGAAGGGTGCCAACCTATTGGGCGGCGGCAGCGTCAAAAGATAAATATTACAAGTTAACGGAGTTACAAATATGTCAGATCAAATGAACCCAATGGGACCAGCAGAGCCAGAAATCATGTCGCAAGACGCGGAAAATGTAATTGGATTACAGCCCGGACAGTCCGATCGCGAAGGTGCAATGGCCAAAGCTGATTTATACAAGATTGCAAACTATTCACACAAGCTGTTTAAACAGATTAATGATGAAGATCAGATGGAAGCCTGGGTGCAAGCCAAGATTACCAAAGCCGCTGACTATATTGCATCCGTTTACCATTATCTTGAATATGAAATGAAGTTTAGCCAGTATGGCAAAGCTCTTGAAGACAGCGAAGTTTATACCGAAAGCCAAAAGCGTATTATTAATAATCGCCTGATGGAGGCTAAATCTAAAGTTAAAGAGCTTAAGAAAGTACACGCAGAAAAAATCAAAGCCGATGCCGACGACAAAATTGCCGAAGGTATTTTGAGTGGTGGACATCGTGAATGTACAGAATGTGGCGGCAGTGGAATGGTTTACGAAGAGCCTAAAGCAATTCCAGATCATGTTAAATCAAAAGTTGAAAAATACAATCGTCAAGCCAAAGCGTTCCATGCTGCCAGCAAACGTCTTGACCGTAACCACAATGGTATTCCAGACGACGAAGAAGTGGACGAAGATTTTGATGCAAATGCCAAAGTGGGTTCCACAAAGAAAACAGCCACTGGCGAATTAACTAAAACTGACACAGGTGTAATTCATAAAAATACCAGCTACAAAGATGACGGCGACGAGCTGGATTCGATGGCTAAATCAGGCAAAGGCAAAGCAAGTCATGCCAAAGCACAATCAGCTGAAGAGAAAGCAAAGCGAGCTCCAGCACAAAAGCAAAGTCCAAAGAGTGCCAAGACTTGGGGCATGAAGGACAGCGAGAAGTTTGACAACAGAGATGGTGCTCCTGCTAAACCAAAGAAAGCCAAAGAAGTTGACGAAACTTATGGCACAGGCGTTTACGAAGCTAAAAAGAAAGGCGATGGCAACTTGGCCAACAATGCCAAACCATACGACAAAGTAACACGCGGTGATGTTATTGCCGGACGTCTTGGTAAAGATGAAAAAGGCGGCAAGACAGTTAAAGAAGCTGCCAAGTGGCGTGATCCTAAACACAAAGACAAATTGTATACTCAAGAGCCGCGTGATTATGACCAGTATGATTATCATGATGATGATTATTACAATGGTCCAAAACCAGATGACTATCCGGGCGAAAAGAATCTAAAGGGCGGTGGCGAATTTGACCACAATGATCCACTAGTCAAAGGATACGGCCGCGGCGGTGCTGGTTCGATGAACACACACGGCAAACGCAAAGGCATGCCAAGTAGAAATCACGTCAGTAGTTTAAAAGGCAGTATCAAATCAGCACAAGGCACTCATCCTCGTCCAAATTTACCAGAGGCCGCCAAACCAAGTGCAGGTCTAAGCAAGGCTAAGAAGTCAGCTGTAGTTAAAGATGCTAAAGCAGGCAAAGACATTGGCAAGCCAGGTAAGAGTTTTGACAAAGTGGCCAAGGCTGCTGGTGGTGGTGAGAAAGGTGAAAAGATTGCCGCTGCCGCTATGTGGAAGAACATTAAAGAAACACAAGCATACATTGCCGAAAAATCAGCTGTTCAGAAAAAAGACAAACCTACCAAAGGCAATGATGTGGCTGATGAGGGTAACGAATTTTCAGGAGAATTAGACGCGGCTAGAAAAGCTGGCAAGACTGAATTCAAAGTGGATGGAAAAACATACCCTGTTAAAGAATCAGCGGACTTAGATCGCATGAAACAATTCTTGACACGTTTGAACGGTTAATAGTATGCGTATAACTGATGTTGAACCAGGATTTATTTTTGAGTATAATACTCGATTATCTGAGCTAAATGGTCAGCCTGGATGGCCTGGGGACGATCGTGCAGAAGCTGATCAAGCTGATAAAGACTATAACAATAAAAATCCACAATTTAGGCAACTTAATGATTTGTTATCACGTGCCCGTGAGCCGTGGGAAAGAAATCAAATTAAATGGCGTATTGAAAATCTTCGCAGTGCAGAAGCTATGGCTGGGGAACCTGGTGCCGGAAACGGAGCACCGTTAGATTCTAAAGGAAATTACATTCCTGTGTTACCTGCTAAAGAATGGATGGCGAGAAATCCAAGTGTTGTTAAGACATTACCAAACAATTGCTTACCGCCAAGTATGCAAAAGCCAAGCATAGTAGATAAAATTAAAGGTGCTATTGGTTTAGAAGAAGGTGCTGATCAGGATTTAGGAAATGGATTTACTTTAACAACAACTAACTATGATGGGCAGAATTATCCTACTGTATTTGATACACAAGGTAAAATATATTGGCTTGAATTAACAGACAATATCCATACCATTGGGTTTGGTTCACATATCAAGATTGAAAATGGCAAAGCAACTGCCGGAATGCCAGGAAAGCAAACACTTGCCGCAATGAAAGCCGCAGGATGGAATGTCCGCGAACCTAGACAACGCGAGCCAGAACCTGCTCCATCTGCGCCATTTGTTCCTAAAGATTATCAAACTGGAGAACCACTGACAAAAGGTCAAGATGGTAAGTGGTACAACAAAGCAGGACAAGAACGCGACAACTTGCATGGCGGGCCAATAATGCCCGGCGGTACTGCACAGTTTAGAAGTTTAAAAGAAAATTCAGAATTAACTCGCATTAAAGATATAACCAGCAGAGTATTAAAAGGTTAATAGCATGGACATGAAGAAAATTTTACAGGCAATGGACGGTGTTGCTTCAAAGCCTGTAGAAGGTGCTGACAGCATGTCTAAGTTTCTTCGTGTGGTCAAAGAAGCTGAGATTAATCAACCAGCCGTTAAACCAGTCAAAGTTCCTCCCATACCGCAACTGCCTGCACAAGATGGCGACCAAGGCGATGGATCTAAATTAACAACAAATCCAGATGGTACTAAAACTTATGCTGGTGGGTTTGGAACATTTATCTATGATAAGTCAGGTAAGGCTATAAAATACACTACACCTCAATTCACTGGAGCAAGTCAAACAATTGATTTGACTAATAATCAAACTACACAAAATTATAATGCTGGCCCAATGAATACTACCCAAACTGTTGATGCTAAAGGTAAAGTGGTATCACATAATACTGAATACGATTTAGGTGTAGGTAAGATGGCAATGGGTCGAGATGCCAAAGGAATAACATCTAAATCATGGCAGGGCCGTGGCGAGGAAGCTAACAATATTGTGTCAAATAAAGATTTATACGCTATGGGTAACAAAGATAAAGAAGCCACATATGGTCGTGCAATGGCGCAAGTTAATGGTGCGCCAGTCCAAGAAAACAGTCTAAGTAAATTCTTATCTATTGTAGATAAAAATGATGTTAGTATACTAAGTGAAGGCACTAATCCACACAAGGTTGCATTGCCAGTGCAAATGGCCATGCAACATTATCAGCAACCTAAAACAAAACCACAACCACGTGAACGACTAATTGACAAATACTTTGTTGAAGCTGAAACTGAGATTATGCAACGCAAAGAAGAAAAACGTGCATTGATTAATCAATATGCCAAGACCATTGCTGAACGAGTGCTGATGAAAGAATCTGCACAAACAGTATCGGAGACTCCGATTGAAATGACTGGAGATCCCAATGATCCGCACATATACGGACACGAGAAAGCAAACCCAATGAGCTTGAAAGGTCGCATTGCACAAGCTCGCGCACAATTAAAAGAATTAGCTGAACTAGCAGAAAGCGATAGTCTGCTTGCTTGGGAAGAAATTTGTAAGAAAGCCAAAGGCGGCATGTTCATGGGTCTTGAACAAAATCTAGAACAAATTCGTCATGGTATTGGTGAGCTTGCCGCAAAACGTCGTAAAGGCGGAGTGCAGAGCAAAGGTATTAATCCACACATTGGAGAGCAAGGTGCTAACTCAGTGGTAAATAAAGTTACCAATACCTTGGTGTCAGCAGGTGCAAATGCAAGACAAGCAGTGGATAAAGCGGTTAGCTCAATACCAAGACCATTTGACGAAAAAGAAATTTCTAATGATTTAAAGTCTGGTCAAGGCGCAAGTATTACAAAGAAAAAATAATTGGAAAAAGAAATGAACTTTAGAGAACTCATTAATAAATTAGATCATATCAATGAAGCAGAAGGTTCTCTTACCTTGCAAAGCATTGCCGCTGTAGAAAAAGCCGCAATGGACAAAGCTGTTGCTGAAAAAGCCAAAGGCGGTTGGACTGGATTTACCACATGGGATCCTCGTGTTGCTGGTAACATTGCGTTAGCTAAACTGGCACAGCAAAACAATTTTGAAGGCTTATTCAACAGCGAAGGCGATTTTGTTGTGGCCTACGGAAATAGAACGTGGAGTTCTAATAGCGAAATGCACCCTGGAGAAAATCCTCGGGTCGTTCCACCAAGTCCAGATGATTGGAAGCCGCTAGCCGCTAAGGGATTAATCCCTGCAAATGCAAAGGGCCCAGCAGGATTAACCAACTGGTTATCCAGCGGTGGAGCACAAAAAGAATTTGATGCTGTTAAAAAACAATCAGCAGATGTGGCGGCTAATACAACAGCGCCAGTTGATGCGGCACAAGCCGCTAAAGTTTCATCAGCAGATGAAGAAGCAAAAATGACTCAACTGGAAGGCTTGGTTGATCAGTATCTCAAACTTAAAGAAGATATCAACACTGGTGCTAAAAAAGATCAGGCCGCAAAAGTTACTTCAACTAGAGACCCCATGGACGATAGCGATGATGCCAATGCACATGCATTTGATCCCACATGGGGTGGCACAAAAGCCACGGGCGGGCAAACTGTGGCGCCAAATGCTGGAGCTACATGGGACAACGCAAAACAAATAGCAGTGCCCGGTGTTGTTAAAGAATCTAACCTAGCCGCTTCACTAGTTGAAAGTTTTGGTTATCAAAAAAAAACTTCAATTGCAGAACTGATTGAAAGTTTTGGTTATAGAAAAAATCATCCTTACTCATTGCTAGAAGCTGAAGCTGATTTGAATTTGTCGTCTAAGTATGACAAACCCAAAGATACAAAATCTAAAAAAGACGATGATGACTTTGATGTGGATGCGTATTTACAAAGCAAATACGGAGATCCAGATGATACTAAATCTGGCAGAGTTGATCGCCGTACATGGAAAGAGAAAAATATAGTAACAACTATCCCTAATGCCATATGGAACGAAGGCACTTTGTCTTGGGAAGACGAAATTATACCCGGAGTATACAGCTTTAAAGATCTTGGAATAGATTTAGGCATTGCGGCTGGGTTTGTACTTGTGGGAACTATTATGGCTCCATTTACCGCAGGTGGTTCTGCAGTGGTTGGATATGCAGGAGCTGGTGCAATATTTGTTAGATGGATTATTAGAATAGCTCGTGGCATTCAAAGTATGGTAAAAATCTGGGGTAAACCTTATTGGGAATTAGTAAAATTAAATCCCACAAAGGCTGCTGAAGCAGTAAGCGCCGCACTTAAAGTACATGCAGATGCATTTTATAAAGGCTTAACAGGTAATTTGTCAAAATTGGCTTTGTTAATTTCAGCTTTAATTTCTGCAGGATTCAATGGTGCGGCTTTGATATTAAAAGAATTTTTACCAGATACATACAAAGCCATAGGTAAAGGGGTTGATAAGGCCTTGGACACTATACAACCTGGCATAGACTGGGCAAGGAAAAAAACAGGGTTAGAGGAAGGCCTACAATGACAAATTTAACTACACACATGTCAGAACTTAAACGTATTCTTGACAGTATTGAAAACAAAACCCTAACCGAAGGCGCTGTTGGAGAAACCGGCGAACAATTTGTAAAAAGACTAATTGGCAAAAGCGGCAAAGAGTTAATAAAAGAACTAGGGCCGCGTGTTGAAATTACTAGTGTGAAAATGGTACCAAAAGTAGATAAGGGCGTCAAGGTCCTCGCTGAGCGTGAAATTACCGAAGTATGGGAACACATGCCTGGAACTGAACTGTATGCCATTAAAACCGTTAACGGTAAAGTACCCAAAAAAATCACAACCAGAACAGCTGATGTTATCAAAACTGAAGTTGAAACAGCCGCAAACGAAGGCAGAGTGGTAAAAAGTACTAGTGCTAATGCTGGCAAAACAGTTGCTGAACCAACAGGCCCTGCCTTAGACCCTGCCGCTGAAGCAACTGCAAAAGCTGAAAAATTAAGTATTCCTGAATTAGAAAAAAGAATTGCATCCGGAGAAGGCACTGCAATAGAACGAAAAGCATTTGCTGATGAACTAGCCAAGAAAAAAGGGTCAGCGCCGCCGGCAGAAGCACCTAAAGATAAATTTGATAGTGCAGAAGTTGCAAGAAAAAAAGCTCAAGGCATGAGTCGAGAAGAACTCGAAGCCGCATTAAAAAATAAAGACATTCCAGCAGTAACAAGAAAAGAATACGAACTTGAATTAGCAAAACGTCCAAAATCTACAACATCACCAAAAGAAGAACCAACTGCTCCTAAAACTGGTGAAGAAGTACTTGTTAAAAAAGAAATTGCAAAAGAAAAAGATGCTGTTAAGCCAGCACTCGATGACGGTACAATAAAAGTTAAAGAAGGCGAGTTGCTACCTAAGAAACCTAACGAAACTCCTAGCGAACAATTAGAGCGTACATTAAAAGATGACCCATCTTATAAAGGTGCATGGGAAGGAATTGAAGGCACTGAAAAAGAAGTTGGATTCTGGCGCTGGTTAGGTAGAAAACTTAAAGTCGGTGGATTAATCAGTATTCCTGTAGCTTTGGCTGCTGGCGGCGCATACCTTGCTATGCGAGATAAACCATTACCTGAACCAGAAGAAGTATTAGACAACCCAACAGATGATAAAACTGATGACAGTACAGATGCCAATACTGATGGTAAAACTGATGGTAAGACTGATGGTAAGACTGATGGTAAGACTGATGGTAAGACTGATGGTAAGACTGATGGTAAGACTGATGGTAAGACTGATGGTAAGACTGCTAATGGTCCTGAAGGAAAGACTGATGCTGAGAAAAAAGCCGAAGTTAATCAAGCAGGAAAAGTAAAAGACAAAGAAACTGTTGTTGCTAATAAACCTACAGCAGAACAAGCCGCAGAGTTAGCAAAATTAAAAGCACAAATTGATGCTCTTATTGCAGAGTTAGCAAAATCCAAAGATCCTGCAATACAAAAACGATTAGCGGCGGTTAGAGCAAAATTAGGGCAAACTAATCAAGGCGCAAGTGTTACATCAACTGAAAAAGGTGGATGGAAAAACATTGGTAACAACTATAGAAGATGGTATGGTCCGGACGGCTACGATGAAGACGGCACCTTTGTTAAACGTGGAACAGTGGAAAATATTCCGTATGATGCTGGACAGGTAGATAAGTACTCCAAGATGACCAATGCAGAATTATTGAAACATGCAAGGCTAACAGACCGATCTGGCAAAAATTAAATAAGGGGCTGGCGTGGGAACAAAAAAATTTACAATTGAATTTACCGATAAAACATCTGTAGTTTGGAACGCTGATGATAGATATACCAACGAACTATTAGTTAAAAAAGCCAAAGAGAAATATCCAGATAAAACAGTTGCCACTATTAACGGCGAACCTGTCAGCGGTCAGGCTCCTAAAGTAACAGAGCCAGAGTTAACTGCGGATGAAGCAGGTAAAAAAACAGGAAAAGTGGCTAAAGATGTTGTGGTTGGGACTGGAGAACTAATCGGCGATGTTGCTGACAAAGCATGGCGATTTGGCAAGGGCGTTGTAAAAGGTATAGCAGGAATGGATGAATCAGTCAAAGCGCAAGACGATGCAGTATTGGAAAGAATTAAAAGTATCAAATATTGATTATGGCGGATTGATTCCGCCATTTTCACCTCAAAAATATCATTGAGGTTGCATTAACAACATAAGTACTGTACAATAGGCAATATACATTAGGAGACTTACATGTCAGGACGTTCATACGGCGCAGAAGAAAAGGCAAAACTAGAAAGATTGATTACCGAAGGATCAACAGTATTACGTGAAATTGAAGACTTGCAAGTAGGCTTAAAAGAAACAGTACAGGCAGTGGCAGAAGAATTACAAGTTAAACCCAGTGTTATTAACAAAGCTATTAAAATTGCACACAAAGGCGATTGGCAGGCACATAATGCAGACTGGGAAGAAATTGAAGCAATTTTAGATATTACAAAACGTATCTAATAAGTAGTACATGCAAGGGCAAGCGGGCCATAAACCGCAAGTTGGGTATTTGTCAGCCAAAAATGACATATGGAGAATATATTGAGCTATGTAGACGCATGGTTTGACCGCGAGAATGACGTTATTAAAGTGGTCGAACGTAATAAAAAACAAGAACGTGAGTTCCGTGACATTCCTGTCAAACACACGTTTTACTTTAAAGACCCCAAGGGCAAATTTCAAAGTATTTACGGTGATCCACTCACACGTATTATTTGTAAAAATACCAAAGAGCTAAGAAAAGAACAAGCTATTAATTCAAGCAAAAAACTGTTTGAAGCAGACATTAACCCCATCTTTGTTTGTCTAAGCGAAAACTATCTAAACGCAGAACCTCCCAAACTAAATGTAGCATTTTTCGATATTGAAGTAGACTTCGACCCAGAGCGTGGCTATGCGTCACCCGATGATGCATTTATGCCAATCACTGCGATTGCTGTTTACCTACAATGGATGGAAACAATGATATGTTTGGCTGTGCCACCCAAGAAACTCAACATGGCGGATGCCAAAGAAATGGTCAAAGACTTTGACAACGTAATGCTGTATGAAACAGAAGCAGAGATGTTGGATGTGTTCTTGGATTTGATCAAAGATGCTGATGTACTGAGTGGTTGGAACAGCGAAGGCTTTGATATTCCCTACACGGTTAATCGTGTGACCAAGGCATTAAGCAAAGAAGATACAAGACGTTTTTGTTTGTTTGACCAATTGCCAAAGAAACGTGAATATGAAAAATATGGAAGACAAGCTGTTACATACGACTTTATTGGTCGTGTACACTTGGATAGTCTTGAACTGTATCGAAAGTATACTTATGAAGAACGTCATACCTATCGACTGGATGCTATTGCTGAATACGAACTAGGTGAGCGTAAGACGCAATACGAAGGCACATTGGATCAGTTGTACAACAATGATTTTAGAACTTTCATTGAATACAACATCAATGACTGTATGCTTCTTGAAAAATTAGACAAGAAATTAAAATTCATGGACCTTGCTAACACGCTGGCACATGAATGTACTGTGTTGTTACAGACTACAATGGGTGCTGTGGCTGTGACTGAGCAGGCTATTATTAACGAAGCACACCGCAGAGGTTTCCAAGTTCCCAACAGAACTAAAATGGACGACAGAGAAGGCAACGAGGGGGCCGCAGGTGCGTATGTTGCTTATCCTAAAGAAGGCATCCATGATTGGATCGGTTCACTAGACATTAACTCACTGTATCCTAGTGCTATTAGAGCACTTAACATGGGGCCAGAGACCATTGTAGGGCAGTTACGTCAAACACTTACGCAAGAATACATTGATAATCTTGTAGCAAAAGGTAAGAGTTTTGCGGCGGCATGGGAAGGTGTGTTTGGATCATTAGAGTATACTGCTGTGATAAATCAAGAAATTGGCACAGACATTACTATTGACTGGGAGAACGGCGACACTGATGTTGTCAGTGCCGCAGAAGTGTATAGATTAATTTACGAAAGCAACCAGCCGTGGATCCTCAGTGCCAACGGCACAATTTTCACGTATGAAAAAGAAGGTATTATTCCTGGCTTGTTAAAGCGTTGGTATGCTGAACGTAAAGAGATGCAGGCTAAACTTAAAGAAGCTATCAAAGCCGGCAATAAGGTTGAAGAAGAATACTGGGACAAACGACAACTAGTCAAGAAAATTAACTTGAACAGTTTGTATGGTGCTATTCTTAACAACGGTTGTAGATTCTTTGACAAGCGTATCGGACAATCAACTACACTAACAGGTCGTGCTATTGCTAAACACATGGCCAGTAAAGTTAATGAGATTATTGCGGGTGAATACAATCACACAGGCAAAGCTATTATCTACGGTGATACAGACTCATGTTATTTCTCAGCATATAAAACATTGGAAAAAGAAATCAATGCAGGGCAGTTGCCGTGGACTAAAGAATCAGTTGTTCAGTTGTACGACCAAATTGGTGAGGAAGTTAACAGTACATTTCCACAGTTTATGTTGGATTCGTTTCACGTGCCCAAGTCGCGTGGAGAAGTTATCAAAGCAGGTCGTGAGATTGTTGGTAGTAAAAGTTTGTTTATTACCAAGAAGCGTTATGCTGTGTTGTATTACGACAAAGAAGGCAAACGTACAGACGTTGAAGGTAAACCCGGCAAAATTAAAGCCATGGGGTTGGACCTCAAGCGTAGTGACACGCCTGAATTTATTCAAAACTTTTTAAGTGATGTACTTGAACTAGTATTGACAGGTGCAACTGAACAACAAGTATTGGATCATATTAGTGAATTTAGAATTCGATTTAAAGCTCGTCCCGGTTGGGAAAAAGGCAGTCCAAAACGTGCCAACAACATTACAGACTACCAAGCCAAAGAAGCCAAAGCTGGCAAGACTAATATGCCTGGTCACGTTCGTGCAAGTATTAATTGGAACACATTAAAACGCATGTACGGAGACAAGTATAGCATGGCTATTACAGACGGTGCTAAAGTTATTGTATGTAAACTAAAACCTAATGCACTAGGTTTTACTAGTGTTGCTTATCCGGTAGACGAGTTGCGACTTCCGCAGTGGTTTAAAGATTTAGCATTTGATCATGCCGAAATGGAACAGACAATTATTGATAATAAATTAGACAACTTAATTGGTGTTCTTAACTGGGATATCAACAGCACAGAAGAAAAGAATACCTTTAACAGTTTTTTCGAGTTCTAATATGAAAATTATAATTGCAGGATACGGATTTGTTGGCAAAGCAGTTGGACAAACATTACAAACTAAACACGAAATTGTAATTGTTGATCCAAAATATACCGAAGAACAAATAAAAGATCATCCAGATGCAGACGGATTAATTATCTGTGTGAATACTCCTACCACAGAAGATGGCATATGTGATGTCCGAAACATCGCTGATATTTTAGATACAGTGCCAATTTTTATGCCGGTAATGATTAAAAGCACTGTAACACCTAGTGCGCTGGAAGCATTCGATGATGTATATAAAGATCATTCCGTTGTGTATAGTCCAGAATTTTTACGGGCGGCTACTTCTGCTAAGGACTTTGCCGAACAAAAGTTTATGATTATTGGCGGTGAAGATCCTGAAGGATTTTGGCAGGAGACTTTTAGTTCAGTATTGCCTAATTGTAAACTGTTTTTTCAATGTACTAAATTAGAAGCGGCTATGACCAAGTACAGTATAAACTCTTTCCTAGCGGCAAAAGTAGCCTTTTTTAATCAACTGTTTGATATATGTGAGGCAAATGGTGCAGACTATTCAATAGTGCGTCAAATGATTACACATGATCAAAGAATTGGTTCCAGTCATACCTTAGTACCTGGGCTTGATGGGGAACGTGGTTTTGGTGGTGCGTGTTTTCCTAAAGACACTCAAGCATTTATAAAATATGCCAAAACTATCAATGCACCGTTTAGTATTTTAGAAGCTTCGGCGGAATACAATGAAACGGTAAGAAAAAATGCTTGACATAATCAAAAAACCTAAGTATAATCATAACATATGGAGAATCTCATGAAAGACTTTTTACAAGACCTAGTAGCACATACACACAGTTTGGGCTTTTTACCTTTGGTCAAGGTAAGTGCAACAGACAAAGAAACTACAATCGAATCTATGGCTGAAGATCGTAGCGTTATTTTGAATGCCAAAGCGCACGAACCAGTCAGTGACTTTGAAGGCACCTTTGGCATGCCTAACTTGAACAAGCTAGATATTCACCTCAAGTGTCCAGAGTACAAAGAAGGTGCAACTATCAAGGTAGTTAAACAGCAACGTAACGGAGAAGAAGTTCCAACAGGTTTGCATTTTATCAATGCAACTGCTGACTTTGAAAACGATTATCGTTTCATGAACCAGGACATTATTAACGACAAATTGAAGTCGGCCAAGTTCAAAGGCGCACAGTGGGATATTGAATTTACGCCTGCTGTTGCCAGTATACAGAAATTGAAATTCCAATCAAATGCACATTCAGAAGAAACTGTTTTTCAAGTTAAAACAGAAGACGGTCATTTGGTGTTTAGCTTTGGTGATTCAAGCACACACGCTGGTAGTTTTATTTTCCAAGCAAATGTCAAAGGCAAACTAAAACAAACATGGTCGTGGCCCGTTAATCAAGTTCAAAGTATTCTTGGACTAAGCGGTACTGCTACTATGCGTATTGCAGATGGTGGGTTGTTGAACATTAACATCGACAGCGGTGTTGCAGTATACGATTATATTCTTCCAGCACAGTCTAAGTAATGAATAAAAATCTAACGAAAGCACAATTTGATGCCTCTGGTGAACCGTATGCTTACTTTTTGCCGGCAACTTCAGGATTCTATAGTACATATATAGGTAAACAGAGATATAGCAACTACGTGGATCCTGCACGTATTCCTGCTAGCTTTGGGCCTATGGGCATTGAAGCTATGAACTATTTGAATCCCAATGCGGCATTTTACTTTGACCATTGTTTGTATTCTGCTGGTCATGCTAACTTAGATTTGACTAAACCAGATCCTAGTGAAGACATGTTTCGTAACAGAGACCGTAGCACTAGTTGGGTGTTAGGCGACTCTGGAGGTTTCCAGATTGGTAAAGGCGTATGGGCAGGCGAATGGAATGATCCTAACGGTCCAGTAGTAGCACAACGTATGGCCGAAGCCGTTGCCAAAGGTGTTGAACTAGTTCCTCAATTACACCCAACAGGTCATCCTAAGACAGATAAAAACGGTAATCCTAAGTATACTAAGATTGATCATGTTAAACTGTATCAAGCACAATTAGATGCGGCACAGAAAAAACGTGAACAAGTACTAGCATGGATGGATGCACTAATGGATTATGGCATGGTGCTAGATATTCCAGCATGGGTTGGTCGAAGTCCTGTTGGTGCTAAAAATAGCGGCGTTGGTAATTATCCACAAGCTGTCGCGGCTACCAAATATAATAACGAATATTTTATCAAACATCGCACAGGCGCTTGTAAATTCTTAAATGTATTACAAGGCGAAAACCACGACCAAGCAGAAGACTGGTATCAACAAATGAAAGACTTTTGCGACCCAAAGAAATATGACAAGCCATTTAATGGCTGGGCCATGGGTGGGCAGAATATGTGTGACGTAGATCTAGTACTGCGTAGACTTGTTGCATTAAAGTTTGACGGTTTGTTAGAACAAGGTCATCAAGACTGGATGCACTTTCTTGGAACAAGTAAATTAGAATGGGCGTTGTTGCTGACAGATATACAACGTGCTATTCGAAAATATCATAATCCCAGTTTTACAATTAGTTTTGATTGTGCTAGTCCTTTTCTTGCTACAGCTAATGGACAAATTTATGTTCAAACAGAAATTACAGATAGAGAAAAATGGCTCTACCGTATGTTGCCAAGTTTAGACAACAAAAAGTACAGCAAAGACACTAGACTGTTCCAAGATGTGGTTGTGCAAGATGGTCATTTTAAATCGTTTACTACTAGTCCGCTAATGGACGGTGTGGAAGTTAAAGACATTTGCATCTATGGTCCTAACGATGTAAACAAAATCGGTAAAGTTGGTAAAACAAGTTGGGATAGTTTTACCTATGCTATTATGATGGGTCATAATGTGTGGCTACATTTGAACAGCGTACAAGAAGCCAATCGTCAATATGATGCTGGGTTATGTCCTGGCATGTTAGATGTTACTACAGCTATACCAAAACCATTTACAGATTACTCTCCGTTACCAAATAAATTTAGAGATGTTGTAGACGCTATCTTTAGTGCGCCAGATAGAGATTCAGCAATGGCAATTATTGATTATTATGATAAATTTTGGCAAGCTATACCTGGTACACGTGGCGCAACTGGTAAGAAAACAGTTAATGCATCAACTATGTACTCCAAATTCTTTGAAGAAGTCCAAGAAGATATTGTACAATTAGAAGACGACCTTGAATTTGATGATAACAAACTAGACGAATTAGAAGCTAGTGTACACGAATAACATCACCCGCGAAAACTTTCACAAAAAGAGCTATAAAATGACTTTACCCGACGAAAGATATCGAGCAGTAGTACAGACTCAAAGATTTTTACTAAAGATCTTAACCACTCCTCGAGTTCCCAAAGCCGTTAAAGACGAAGCACGTAGTATGTTGCGTCACTATCCTAGCGAATATGATATGCAAATTGCGGCAATCGGTGCGCCTGAAGTGTTCCAAAAACAAATGGAAGAAGTGACTCGAATGTTTAGAGTCTACGAGGAAAAGAAAAATGAACAAGCGTAGTCTCGTTATCGGTATGGGTATTGGACAGTTATACAAGACTGTCCTAGAAAATATTGGGCACACAGTTATTACAGTAGATATGGATCCTTCCAAAGGTGCTGAGTTTACTAGTGTTGCAGATGCTATTAGAAAATATAGTATTTTTGATACTGCACATATTTGTACGCCAAATTTTACGCATAAAGACATAGCCGAACAGGTAGCACCTTATACTAAAATAGTGTTTGTTGAAAAGCCAGGATTCAAAACAAGTAACGACTGGACTGGTATGATTAAGACCAGACCGTTTACACGTTTTATGATGGTCAAAAATAATATGTGGCGAGACAACATTGTTGAGCTAAAAGATTTAGCAAATAAATCTAAAAAAGTTAATCTTAATTGGATTAACAAAGATCGTATACCAAATCCAGGTAGTTGGTTTACTAATAAAGAACTGGCATTTGGTGGTGTTAGTAGAGATTTAATGCCTCACTTGTTAAGTTGGTTCATAGCATTGGCACCAGACTGGATTAGAGCTAACTTGACTAAGCAAACTGCATTTAAAAGGTGGACACTGGGTCAATTGACTGGCACAGATTACGGAACTGTTAATGTTAATGGCACGTATGATGTAGATGATTTTTGTCAAATTAATTTTACAGACAAATGGCAACTAACTGCTGATTGGCGAGATTTAAAATCTGATAAAAGAAATATCGAATTTGTTATGGAAGACGACAGCGTGATTACTGTTGAGTTAGGCCTTTGTCCAGAATATGCTTATCAGAATATGATTTCTGATGCTATTAAAAATATAGATAATCAGACTTTTTGGCTTGAGCAATATAAACAAGATTCGTGGATCCATGAAAGGATCGAAAATCTATGACACGCTGTTTGCAAACTACAGGTCAAGGTTACTTTGAAGAAGTAACCTATGAATTGCCTCCACTAGGGCCTACTGATATTCGTGTACAAGCTATCATGACAGGCGTATGTCGTAGCGACATTGATATGATGCAAGGTAATTTTGGACCATTGCCACTTAGTATGCAAGGACACGAAGGCTTGGGTCAAGTAATTGAAATGGGTGCTGGTGTCACTGGTCTTGCAAAAGGCGACTTTGTTGCTACTCGGGGTGAACCAGCATACGCAGACTTTTATAATGTACGTGCCAATGAATATGTACAAGTTCCAGAAGCACATCCAAAATATATTTTAGAACCAGTTGCTTGTGGTATTAATTGTGTTAGTCAAGCATACGAAGAATTTGAACGCAGATCCAAAGGTAAATGTTTGATCTTAGGTAGCGGATTTCTTGCTTGGGTTGTTTTTAATAATTTAAAACATCATTTTCCAGATATGGATGTTGACGCATTGGGATCTAATAACATAGATCTCTGGGGAGACACTTTGTTATTGTGGACCAGTGAAAGTTATGACATTGTCGTGGACTTATCAGGAAAATATGATATAGGTACAGATATTAACCTAAATAACGAAGCACTAATTATAGATGCCGTTGGTAAAGCAGTAACCAAAGAAGAAGCACAACAGCAACTTTGGAAAGCTGTTACCACAGTTAAACCTAGTCCAAGAACGTCTCGATTTATCACAGCCATGCATCAAGCACGTTGGATGATTGAAAACGGTGAACTTGAGGTTGATTCTTTTTGGACTAGAGGTTATAATAGAAACATAGAGTGGCAACAAGCGTTTGCGGATGGTAAGGATCGTCCAAACGGTTACAGCAGAGGTTATATCAAATGGGACTAAACACTGAAGAACGACAAGACGTCGTATACTTTACAGGTTATGAAGTCGAGCATACTATTTGTTATGGTATGTTTACACTATTTGTAGTGGGCACTCCTCCACTTGAAGAAATTTTGCGTAAGGCAGACGACACTCAAGCACTGTTAGACGAGTCTAAACGCATTAAACACATTTACTTTGGCACTAGTCAAAGTTTTAATCCCAAATCTATCTCGCAAGAAGAATATAAAGCGTGGGATGAAGTTATTATTGGTTGCCTTAAAGCCGACTATTGGGTTTCATTGGACTTCGGTGTTGAACACATTGAAGGTGTATTGGAATCTGCTTATAACGAATATCCTCGCTTTGTCCCTATGATTAGTGTCAAGTTACCTTACATTAATCAACTCAACTATAATGCCACACTTAAACTGGACGACCGAACTTGGGGTGCTACAAATCCAGGTGTGTGGACACATCACCTACAGAGCTTAATGAGTAAAGACAAGTATACTCATTGGGATCAGTACACACAAGATACAACATTATGATTAAACGTATACCGGCAGGAACACTGCTACCAAAAAAAAGAAATGACGGCTCTGACGGTCGATTTATCGAAGACGCATACGAAAAAGCAGGAAATATTATAGATCGTGTTGGGCCTGTAGATATGCCAACAGAAGGTACTGAAATAAAAAGTCATAGTATATACAGCAATTCGTCGTACTCTCAAGGTTCTATAACTATAGATAATATAAAAACTTTGCCGTGGAATAAAACTGATATCTATAAAAAAGTTCAGAAACAAGAAGTAGTTTTAACAGATCCAATTTTTAGGATTACTAAAGAACCTATAAATGTTGATATGACTGATAACGAAATACAAGAAAAATTTGAACAAGACTATAATTATATTGCCAAACAAGTATTGCAAGGCAATTCTTCTAAAGACATTTATGGACCTAATAAGTATCTAGTTGGAGATTGCTGGGGCCATGAAAATTCTGTTAGGATTAGAATTCCAGTTAAATCTATGAAAAAAATTATAAGCATCTCTCGTACATCTCAATCTAGAGAAAGGTTCTTTGACTAAAATGATTATTAAACAAGACATCCGCCCTAACAAAATGATTTGGGTTACATTTCGTAAGGAGGGTATTCACAAATACCCAGCGGCATTAACAAACCCTAACTTAGCTACAGGAGATGAATATGATGTATCGTTTCTGGGTTATCCTCATCGTCACATCTTTCATTTTAGGGTATGGCTTAGTGTTACCCACAATGACCGAGATGTGGAATTCATACAATTCAAGCGATGGCTTGAACAACTGTATTCTAGCACACAAGGTGTTTTGTCGCTAGATCACAAGAGTTGCGAAATGATGTCGGACGAATTGTACGACACTATTTCACAAAAGTATCCAGACCGTGAGGTCTGGATTGAAGTCTCCGAAGACGGAGAAAATGGTTCATTTATTAAGTACTAAGGAAAGCTACAATGGCTAAGAATTACAAAGACATCAATTATTTTGAAACTCGCCCGGATATCGTTAAGATTTTCGATGAACTAGAATCTTTTCTTAACTTCTGTAGGATTGAATTGTTCCCTTACAACGAAGCCGACTTGTACAATAGAGAAAGTTGGGTGTGGCGCAACTACGAAAAGAGCAAGCGTCCAAAGAAAGCATGGACCGGCGAGAAAAAACCTTATCAAGGCAATCGTCCGTTTGTTAACAGAAACCAATGAACATATTCATAATTGATCTAGAAGCTGTTGAAACACGGTACACGGGACAATGGAAATCCCATGTGCCTAAACTTCTTAAAAAGGCAGGACACCATGTTCAAATTATCTCTGGCCCTGAGGATATTCCTACAGCCACTACTCCTGGTGCTTTCCTTAATTTTGGTGGTACCAATATATACAAGGCTAGTCAGGTTGAGCAAATGGGCCGTTTATTTTGTAACGGAGCCGTTCATTCCGGCGACAGTCTTATTCTTTCTAACTGTTCTGTATAAATAAAAGTGCCAGTCGCGATGCTACCAACATCCACTGACTCTAACAGTTTATTAGGAACTATCAGCATGAATATTTATAGTAATATTCCATCACCGGAATTTAAGCCAACCTGGCTTTATATCAAGCAACACAATACCACTGGACTACGATACTTTGGCAAGACTACCAAGGACCCACAGACCTATTTGGGTTCTGGTAAGTATTGGTTGAGACACTTAAAAGAACACAGCGAAGATATCACAACTGTATGGTGTGAAGAATTTACTGACATGGATCAGTTGGTAGAGTTTGCTACATTCTTTAGTGAATTCCATAACATAGTAGATGCTGTAGATTCCCGTGGCAAGAAAGTATGGGCTAATATGATTCCGGAGAATGGATTAGATGGTGCTCCTGCTGGAGTTAAAATGCCCAGTACAAGTAAAGCCAATGCTATCCATAAGAAAGGTATAACACCTTGGAACAAGGGCAAGGCAACTGGTCCTGCTCCACATATATCAGAATCAAATAAGCGTAGGAAGGGATTGCCTTCTGGTAGATTGGGTGTTTCTACTTCGCTGAAAGGAACACTACAACCTGTACTTGTTTGTCCTCACTGTGCTAAACAAGGCGGAGTTAGCGGTATGAAGAGATACCACTTTGATAACTGTAAGGAAAAGAAATGATACATATCACAGAGGAAGGCGGAGTGATCCGCAATGGTTTTAACTTTTATCCGATCGGTGATAAAAGTAGCCTTGGATTTAGGTTCCGTTATGGATCAAAAATCGTTTGGCTAAGGTATAGCAAGGTGACTAAACGATTAACAGTCGGGAGTTGAAGAATGAACGAACGAATTAAAGAACTTGCTTTACAGGCTAATTTCCTAAGAAAGGATGAAGAATCTATTGAATATTTCGCCGAGTTGATTGTTCGGGAATGTATCGGATGTTGTGAACAAGTTATTAGTGATCCTGTCCCTAAATCAGTTGACACTTGGCTTAACGGTGGTTCTCAGTGTATTGACCAGATTAAAGAACATTTCGGAGTTGAAGAATGAACGAACGAATTCGAGAACTTGCTGTACAGGCTGGTGCTGACTTTATGCGTAGGATCAACTATAACAATTTAGAAGGCAAAGAATACGAAGAAGATGCCGGTGTGATTTTTGATTCAAACGATTCGTTTGAAAAGTTCGCCGAGTTGATTGTTCGAGAATGTATTGAACAGGTTTGGTATACTCGTGAAGACGGTATCAATGGCAATGTTTCTGAAGTTATCAAGGACAGGATTAAAGAACATTTCGGAGTTGATGGTATGTCAACTGAAGATAAAAAGACCCTGATCAAAGAATTACTAGGAGTGAAGAATGATTGAATGGACTACACATTTTAAGTTTCTTGGATTTACAGTACAAACCTGTGATTATGGTGGACGCTATCTTTGGTGGAAACTCGGTAACTTTAATATCGGGTACAGCCGGGATCCTGACTTTAGTAAGATGGAACAAGAATGATTGATTACTACGAAGCACTTAAAGAAATGAACACAGGAAAAGTTGTGAAGTATGTGGGCACAGTCAATGGTAATGTGTGGTCGGATAATGGTGCCAGTTTTTGTATGTGTCGTGGATGCGTCTTTCTTTTTGATGCGGGCGTAATCAAATGGAACAAGTTAGGCTATATGGTCTACGATCCAGATTTTCGTTATGAACTAACGGGCGAAACTGTTGATCCTAGAGCATGGAAACCAGAGAAGAACCGAGACCGTAAAGAGATTAAGTCCAAGTTAGGTTATAGTAGAGTTGGATTAGGAAATATATGAGAGTAGAGTTTCCACAAGGTGTACCCGAAGGGTGTATTGAATGGTTGTATAAAAATATTGGTAGAGGCAACATGACCAGCATTTATGACAGCGACGATTATACTTGGTTCTATAAGCGTGAGCGGATGTATCCACAAGGACATGAAGCGTTTGAAGGGTTTAACCTAGCACCAAAATATGTGCCCACCATCACAGTCAAAGATCCCAAGTTGGCCACATGGTTTGCGTTAAGGTGGAGTTGAAGAATGAGCAAAATATATTTGACCTATACCCCACTTTACTATATAATGTAGTATAGGAGACAACTTTGAAATCAACAATATGGATATTCTCACTGGAGCCCATTGAGACTCGCTATACAGCACAGTGGCACAGTCATGTGCCAGCACTACTCAAGAACAAGTTAGGCGACAAGTTTAATGTGGTTCAAGTAGATGGTGTTCAGAAGAACAGCCAACTGACTCCGGGTGCGTTCTTAAACTTCTCCGATACTAACTATTGGAAGAGTGCTCAAATGTGTGCGTTCTTGGAACAGCACAATCAAGGCAAGACCAGTCCCGACGATCACTTTATCTTTACAGATGCGTGGAACCCCACTGTGATCCAACTGAAATATATGTCGGACCTATTAGGCTTTAACTGGACCTTACATGGCTTATGGCATGCTGGCAGTTATGATCCTCAAGATTTCCTAGGACGTCTTGTTGGAGGCAAACCTTGGGTACGTAATGCGGAGAAAAGTTTCTTCCACGCATTTGATCACAACTATTTTGCTACCAATTTTCATATTGAGTTATTTCATAGGGAATTACTTAATGGCGGGTTCCAAACAGAAAATCCCTGGTATGAAGAGGAACTGAGTGAGATACTAGCCGGCGAGTATACTAAAATTATACGTACTGGTTGGCCCATGGAATATATGCACGATACTTTGTTACCGTACAAGGGTATGCCTAAGCGTGACTTAATTTTATTTCCGCACAGGATTGCTCCAGAAAAACAAGTTGAAATTTTTAGAGATCTCGCTACTCATTTACCACAATACGAATTTGTAGTTTGCCAAGATCAATATCTAACAAAAAATGAATATCATAACTTGTTAGGCGAAGCAAAGATGGTGTTTAGTGCTAACTTACAAGAAACTTTAGGCATTAGTTGCTACGAAGGTGCAGTAGTTGATGCTATACCACTAGTGCCTGATAGACTTAGTTATACTGAAATGTACTTTGATACATTTAAATATCCTAGTGAATGGACTGAAAATTTTGAGTCCTACACAACATATAGACCAAATTTATGCGCAAAGATAATCCAATATATGGATAACTACACGCATATGATTCCGTCTATACATAAACAAACGGAGGCATTACATGAGCAGTTCTTCTCAGCAACCGGACTCATCGATAACATTAAATGATACGTACACTATTGATTTAAGTGGTATAAACTGTCACAATACATATAACAGTGATACTATTACATTAACTGGTTATAATCCTTGTGTAGTATCTTATCCTAGTTATTATAGTAGTTCATCGATTTCAACAATTACTACTACACAAATTGCAGGATTGACTACTGCACAACTTGGTGCAATAACTAGCATAGATACTTCTTCGTTTACAATAAATTTTCCGGAAGAGTGGGTCAATTGTTTTCCTGATTTTAAACGTATTGAAAAAATGTGTGAAGAATATCCTGGATTAAAGATAGCCTACGAAAAATTTGTAACAACTTATAAACTAGTAACAGATCACTATGATACTCCAAAAGATAAAAGACCTAAGCCTTAACTGGTTAGAGCGACATGATCGCAAACGAGTTATTATGGATCGTCAGTGTAACGAGCCGTTGTTAACTCGTTATTATTTGTTTTTAAAAGATCGAAAAACATTTCCATTCAATGTGTTCTTACACAAGTTTCACAAAGGTGATCCCGGTGATGTACACGATCATCCGTGGCCGTACTTTACACTAATACTAGCAGGCGGGTATTATGAGTGGGTACTCAGTGGAAATTGCGAAATACGTAAATGGCGCGGACCTGGACATTTTAGATTTTGTAGTGCTAATAGCTATCACCGAATTGAATTAAAAGAAGGCGTAACGCCTTGGACCTTGTTTATGCCAGGTCCACAAACGAGAGAATGGGGATTCCTCGTTAAAGACAAATGGATTCATAATGACAACTACCTTGAAGAACGTCGTCAGTAATGGATTAGTTGGTAGCACTGTGTCTGTCGGATACGGTGCTATTCCGCCTGCAACTCCGCTAACAGTTGGAACAGTTTACCCAGCTGGCGGTGTTAGTGGTCAGATTTATACCACTACAGGAACCGGTGCTCATCCACATTGGATAACTCCCGATGTATTGGTTGCCAAAAATAATCCTCCAGAATTAGAAGTCAAAGGTCGAATGGTTATTAATGGTCGAGACTTAGAAGAACGGTTAAACACCATTGAAAAAGTCTTGCAAATTCCTGAAAGAGATGTTATACTTGAAAAGAAGCATCCGAAGCTAAAGAAACTGTATGATGAATACATTACGGCATTGGGTAAGTATAGAACATTCGAATCAATTAAAGGAGATGAATAATGAAAGAACTGCATGAATCAGTAGCGCATACTGCTAAAAAAATAACTGTTAGAGAAAACGCCGGATCTAGAGTACGATTAGAAAAACACGAAGTACTTGCTCCAAAGGGTTTGTTTAGTTTGGACATTATTCAAGAGTCCTTAGACGAAGATGGACTTGTGCGTGATTCACAAACCTATAACTTCTTTATGACTAAAGAAGAACTGCAATCACTTGCAAACGGGCTAACAGCGTGAAAAAAATTCATTATACTTGGCAACAAGTAGAAGGTGCATGTTTAGAAATTGCTAGGCAGATGCACGTTCATTATTGGCGTCCGGATTATATAGTAGGCATTACTAGAGGTGGACTTGTTCCTGCTAATTTGCTTAGTCAATATACTGGCACTAAAATGAACAGTTTAGATGTTAGTCTTCGAGACGGCGGCGATTGTGTTAGTAATTTGGGTATGGCCGAAGATGCATTTAACGGTAAAAAGATTCTTATAGTCGATGATATTAACGATCAAGGATCCACTGTTAATTGGATTAAACAAGATTGGCCAAGTGGTTGTTTTTCCGACGATCCTAAATGGGAAGGCATCTGGGGAGATAATGTTCGGTTTGCAGTTTTAACACACAATCAATCAAGTCAGTTTAAAGATCCAGACTATTATGTATGGACTGTAAACAAAGCAGAAGAAGATTGTTGGTTAGTTTATCCTTGGGAGGATTTTTGGTTATGACATCAGCATTTATTAAATTAATTTTAGGCATTGCACTAATTGTGATTGTTGTTGTGTTTGGCCCCATTGTAGGAATATGGAGCTTAAACACACTATTTCCTGTGTTGCAGATACCATTAACAGTAGAAACATGGTGTGCATTTTTCTTACTATTTGGAAGCATAACAGGCTTACGAATTGGTACAAACAAGTAAAGGAATAATATGGCAAATCCAACTCCACCAGAAATATTGATTGCTGATTTTCAAACTAAGATTGATATAGTTGAAAACGATATTAAAAAATTGCAAGCAGACGGCTCTAGTCCGCGCAAAGTTGAAGCATTAACAGAATATAAAAAATATTTAGAAGACCAACTTAACTCAATGACCCATGGCGACAGATCTTGAAAGAGCACTTGATGAAAACAGAGCACCGTGGACCGGTATTGAATACCGAACTAAAGACTATTGGGTCTTTCGAGATGCATACCCTGTCACAGAAGGACATTTGCTTTTTGTGCCTACCAAAGAAGACTGGGACCATCTCTGGGACTGCTACAAAGCCGCATACAAATTTGGCTACATGGGTGTCGAATCAGGCAAGTGGGACGCTTTCAATGTCGGACAAAACTGTGGCGAGGCTGCTGGTCAAACAGTAATGTATCCACACGTTCATATGATTCCAAGACGTAAGGGAGATATGCAAGATCCCCGTGGAGGAGTTAGACATGTTATACCAGAAAAAGGAAACTATAAAAATGCAAATAAGAGTTAAAGAAAATCCAGAAGAGTTTGGCAAATGCGGTTGTGGGCGTAGTCCAACAGGCAAGTGCTGTGGTTGGCACGGGCTAACCGAAGAGCAATATCAAACAGCCAAACACGACTACGAATTAAATGAATATAAAAAACAAGCACAAGAATTGTGGAATGACAGTTGCACCAGCGGGCGGGCTGAGTGATTACGGAAAATACAGTCTCCGTAGTATGGGATAACCAAAATGGATTTTGGTGGAATGAAACCTGTGCTATTGTGTTAGAAGTATTCGGATTGCCTGGTGAAAGATATTCAACTCATCCAAAACATGATGCTATGTTTTTTAATTTTAAAAACGAAAAGGATGCTGACTTATGCAGAATTTTACTAAGCGAGAGACTGTAGAAATAGCCGTAGTTGCTGTTGCATTTTTAATAGCAATTCCGATAATATTTTTATCACTTCCAAAAAAAGGCGATGTGATAGCGTATAACTGTTCAATATCAGAGATTAGTCCGGACTTTCCGTTAGAAGTTAAGGAACAATGTCGAAAACTTCGAGCAGAAAATATCTTGCAAAAACCTAAATAAACCTATATAATACAAACATAGGAGTAATAATGACTAGAGAATTTAAAACAGATCCGGTAATGAACGCCCCCGATGGTCGAGAATTTATTGAGGACAAATACGAGCCACTAGGTAAGCCTGTATATATTAAAAAAGAAACAGCACTAGACGCTATGGCTGGAGATGGCGGATATCAAGAAGCATACCTCGGCGATCATCTTCGTTTTAAAATGAAACGCGATAAAAAACGGTTTTGGGCTGGAGATAATATCAGTGATTATCTTCACGAAGGCGATAAAGAAAAACTAATTGACGAGGCAACAGAAGCATTTGAACTAGTGCTCGATCGATTGCTTATTGATCGAGAAAACGATCCAAACTCAAAAGGCACAGCACGTAGACTTGCCAAGATGTACTTTAATGAAATAATGGCAGGTAGATATGAACCAGCACCAGACGCAACAGCATTTCCAAACGATACGAAGGATCGCTACGAAGGTATGCTGGTTGTTCGTAGCGAGCTTCGCAGTATGTGTAGCCATCATCACCAACCCGTTACTGGCGTTGCTTATATTGGTATTATTGCGGCTGAGAAACTCATCGGACTCAGCAAGTACACACGTATCGCCCAGTGGTGTGCCCGTAGAGGTACTCTCCAGGAGGAACTTTGTAATGACATTGCTAGAGAGATCCAAAAAGCCACAGGCGCTGAAAACTTAGGCGTATATATTCAGGCTATACATGGGTGTTGTGAGAATCGTGGAATTATGGCACACTCAAGTCTTACACAGACTACGGTGCTACAAGGTACATTTAAGACTGACCCTGGAGCGAAGAAAGAATTTTTTGACAATATTAAAATGCAACAGGAGTTTGCCCCAAGATGACAACAGCCCAAGATTTAACTAATCAATTAATACATCGTGCAAAAAATCTAAAAGAGTTTGTAGTTGAACGAGATTTTAATAGCATACCTGGTGGTATTGTTAGATTTAATATACAACATACAATAGGACAACCTGCTCGATTATTTGTGCCTGCACTTACGCAAGCGGAAGCAGAAGAAATGGTAGACGAATGGTTCGAAGAGGATGTAGAATGAATCCAAAATATCTTTATACTATTAAGTGGACGCAACCGTATGCCACTTACCAAATGCGTCCTTATCTTAGACACCTTCGCGAAGAATACGAAATTCAAATTGAAGCTAGGTTGGATCGTGGTGAATTTGCTGATGCGAAGAAAGTAATAGAAAGGATCATGTCATTATGAAATGGTTTAAAAGAATGATAGTCAAGTGGGTGCGAGAAGATTGGGAAAACGCTGGTCAGGCTCGTGAAGAAGATTGTTATCCAACTCCTAAATTGAGTCGCGGTATGAATACCGCTAGCACACGCTCAGGCATTGACAGCGAACCCACACTTCAATTTAAAGTGTATAGTGCAGTCGGTGGTAAAGTTGTAGAATTTAATCGTTATGATCCTAAAACTGATCGTAATGATCGCCAGGTATACATTATTGGTAAAGACGAAGACTTTGGCGAAAAGATTGCTAAAATTTCAATGTTGGAGTCACTACGATGAAAATACAAGTGCCGGCCGAAGGCATTATGAAAACAAACGATTGGGGTGACAGTAAAGTCTACCGAATTGCTTGTAATTGTCATGACGAAAATCACAATCATAACATGTGGGTAGAAGCAGATGATTGCGATATTGTTGTGACCATTTATACTACAGGCAAAACAAATTATTGGAGTAAAACACGATGGTATCATATTTGGACATTATTGACCAAAGGTTATATCGATACTGAATCTTCAGTACATCTAAGTAAACAACAAGCTCTTAACTATGCAGAAACTTTGAAAAGTGCTATTACAGATGTTGAAGAGTTTCAAAATGCTAGGCGAAACAAAGAAGAACGTGCTACAATAGCAAAAATGGCAAAAGAACAGGATTGTGTATGAGTAAATTAAAAGTTGCTGAATTGTTTTATTCAATTCAAGGAGAAGGACGCTATATGGGCGTCCCGTCGGTGTTTCTACGTACATTTGGTTGTAACTTTAAATGTTCTGGATTTGGCATGCCTAAAGGTCAACTAAGTAATGAAATAGAACCAATTGCAGAACGCATTGCAGAATTTAAAACTTACAACGACTTACCATTAGTAAGTACAGGGTGTGATAGTTATGCAAGTTGGGATCCACGTTTTAAAGACCTAAGCCCTTTGATGGAAACAGATGGCATTGCAGAACAGATTGTAGAAATACTTCCACATAAAACATGGGTCGACGAGCATTTGGTTATTACTGGCGGTGAACCGTTGTTGGGTTGGCAACGTGCTTATCCTGATTTACTGGATCATGTTTATATGAATCAGTTAAAGGAAATTACTTTTGAAACCAATGGAACTCAACCATTAACACCCGAATTTAAAGAATACTTGCAGGATTGGACCATGCGTATGCCTGGTGAACGGTGTGTGACATTTAGTGTTAGTGCCAAATTAAGTTGCAGTGGTGAGGCAAGACACGAAGCTATTAAACCCGAAGTTGTTAATGACTATCAAGATGTGGGTTATGTATATTTGAAATTTGTTGTTGCAACTGAAGAAGATGCAGAAGAAGCAATTGAAACCGCAGACATTTATAGAGAAAATGGATTTACTGGTCCAGTATACTTAATGCCTGTTGGTGGTGTTGAAAGCGTTTATACTTTGAACAATCGCCGTGTTGCAGAACTTGCTATGAAAAATGGCTTGCGCTACAGCGATAGACTACAAGTGCCGTTGTTTAAAAACGAGTGGGGAACTTGATGAAAAAATTAATCAAACGATTATTTGGTATTGATAAACTTGAAGCTGAAAAAACTCAAGCGCAAGAAGCACTGGCTCTAGCACAAGCAGAAACAACCAAAGCTCAAGAATTAGAAGCTCAAGCTAAACTAACACCAAAAGAACGTGCTACTGCCAAAGGCGAGCCGTGGGTAGCTGTGCTGGACACTCATGTAAACAAAGATAATATCCGTAACGGTTTTTTTGAGCTTGACTGGAATGAGATATTTGTGCTAGAATTAAAACGTGCAGGATACGGCTACGATGGAGATCCTGATGAAGAAATTGTAGATCGTTGGTTTAGAGATTTGGCAAGAAACATGTTGGGCGAAGCTGGAGTAGCCGATCCCGGACGTGTAGGTGCTGGATATATTAATGTAACAAAACTTGCCGATGGCAAAGCAGAGGTAGAATGACACATATTATAGTTGATACTGCTAACACGTTCTTTCGTGCTAGACATGTGGTGCAAGGCAGTGCTGATATCAAACTTGGCATGGCTTTTCATATTACTTTCAACTCTATTAAAAAAGCATGGCAAGACTTTGGTGGTAGTCATGTGGTGTTCTGCCTCGAAGGTCGTAGCTGGCGCAAGGACTTTTATACTCCGTATAAGGCCAATCGTAAAGAAGCTAGAGATGCGTTAACTGAAAAACAACAAGAAGAAGACAAGTTGTTTTGGGAAGCATTTGACGAATTCAAAAAGTTTGTCACAGAAAAGACCAACTGCACTGTGATGCAACATCCTAATCTAGAAGCAGATGACTTAATTGCTGGCTGGGTACAAGCACATCCAGATACAAAACATGTTATCATCAGCACAGATGGGGATTTTGCACAATTGATTAACGCTAATGTGAGCCAATATAATGGCGTAGGCGATTTGCATATTACACACGAAGGCACCTTTGATGCTAAAGGTAAACCTGTTAAGGATAAAAAGACCGGTGAGCCTAAGGCCGCACAAGATCCCGAATGGATGCTGTTTGAAAAATGTATGCGGGGCGATACCAGCGACAACGTCTTTTCTGCATATCCTGGTGTACGTACTAAAGGCAGTAAAAACAAAGTTGGTCTAATTGAAGCGTTTGAAGATCGTAAAAGCAAAGGCTACTCGTGGAACAATCTCATGCTTCAGCGTTGGACCGACCATAACGGTTTAGAACATCGTGTGCTAGAGGATTATCAACGCAACATACAGTTGTGCGACTTGACTGCACAGCCCGCTGAGATTAAAGAAAAGATTATGGAAACTGTGAAAGCAAATGCTGTTTCTAAATCTGTAGATCAAGTGGGAATTCGCATGTTAAAATTTTGCAATACGTGGGATATGAAAAAGATTGCGGACAATATACAAACATATGCAGAACCGTTCCAAGCAAAATACAAGGAAGAATAATGACAGAAATATACGCAAAACCTATTGTGGATGGAAAATTTTGGATTGTTGAAAAAGATGGATCCAAAATTGCCACATTACATAAAAAAGAAAATAACAAATTTATTTTGAGTAGCACTACCGGCGAGGTAATGTTCAACAAAAAGCAAGATTTAACCAAACAGTTTGGTGATGGTTTCTTTCTATCTAGTAGCAAAGTCAAAGTCAAAGTTACTGCATCCGAAGAAGAAAATTTTGAATGTCACGGATACCCAACATTGTGTGAGCCGTTTAATAGTATGTACGATGTGAGACGTAAATTGGCATTATTTACAAAATCAAATGCCAGTAAAAGTTTATACTGTGCGGGCTATTACATTATTAAATTTAATAAAGGGTGGGTTAAGAGTTTTTGTCCTAAAGCTATTACCATTGAACGATATCCATTTAAAGGTCCTTTTAAAGATAAACTAGAAATGAAGGCAGTGTTGGCAAATGCAAAATCCTATTAATCTAACTCCAATAACACAATTTGTTCAGCTACTTAGAGTAGCTGAACTTAATCAACAAAAAGAAGTTAAATTGACCATACAGCAAGCAAGGTTATTAAATCTAGCACTAACTGAAACGTTGGATAAACTGAATAGGGACTGGGAAACATTGTACAGTGCTCTTAAAAATACTCAAAATACAGAAGTAATAACTGTTACTATGGATGGCGGAGGCTTTGTAGAGCCTAAATAAAAGATAAATATATGCGTACTTATCGAGAGACGCATATTATGTCAAGACCCAAGCCTAAAGTGTTGTTAGAGTATACTAACAAAAAAACTTACAAATCTGAGCAGATTTTAGAATCTGAAGCCATTTGGGCCGTGTTCTATAAGAACGAGCCTTTCAATTTAAAATCGTTTAACAGTCTTACCAGCTATCCCGGTCCTAAATATAAAAAGACCAGTTTCAGTAATCCTGGTCACGCATTGAACCTTGCTAAGAAATTAAATTTAACGTTTGGCACTGAAGACTTCCAAGTGATAAAATTGACACAAGGCACTGTAGTACCATGATTGATCGAAATTTGCTAACCAAAATATTTTTACAACAATGGGGTAAAAGTATAGATGATGCAAATATCGAACTGTACAATAGAAAATGGTGGCAATCAAATCGAGTCAATAAACCCAATGCATTTAGACTAAGCGACGAAGGTTATGAATTTCTAACAACCATTTTAGAAATTCAGATGTATGAAATCCCATTCACTGAGCCAATTGAGCTCAGTCCTCAAACAATCATATTTTTGGAAAAATATATCGATTGTCCTTACTACTTAACAAACCAAAGTATTACAGTGTTTTCCGAACGTAAGAGTTTTGAACTGTATTTGTTTTCGGACGATATCCGCAAATTTGGTTTGGTTAAGGCCATGAGCGAACGCCAAAAAGAATCTTAATTTTTGGCTAGATTCAAGAATACTGCTTGAAAATTTACTTGACTTTGTTGCGGTTAGGCCATATAATATACACATAGCTTAATTTTTTAACCCCGCTAACTTAAGATAGGAAATGTAAAATGGCAGAAATTATTAGCCGCACCGTAGGCCCTAAAGGTGCTAAAAAGTCTTTGCGCAAAGCGTTTAAGAATCAGCGTCCAATTTTCCTGTGGGGTCCTCCCGGAATTGGCAAGTCGGATATTATTAAACAACTCGGTACTGAGCTAGAAGCTCACGTTATTGACGTTCGTTTGTCATTGTGGGAACCTACTGATATTAAAGGTATTCCATATTTTGACTCAAACACAAGCAAAATGGTTTGGGCTCCTCCTAGCGAATTGCCAGACGAAGTAATGGCAAAACATCATAAAACTATTATTTTGTTCATGGACGAAATGAATAGTGCGGCTCCCAGCGTACAGGCCGCGGCTTATCAATTGATTTTGAATCGCCGAGTTGGTACTTACAAACTGCCAGACAATGTGGTAATGGTTGCGGCTGGTAATCGTGAAACTGACAAGGGTGTTACATTCCGTATGCCTGCTCCGTTGGCTAACCGTTTTGTTCACTTGGAAATGACTGTTGAGTGGGATGACTACTTTGAGTGGGCCGCTGAAAACAAAGTGCATAAGGACGTAGTTGGTTTCTTGAGTTTCTCTAAGAAAGACTTGTATGACTTTGATCCTAAGTCTAGCTCACGTGCATTTGCTACTCCACGTAGCTGGTCTTTTGTTAGCGAATTGTTGCACGATGACGACTGCGATGCAGATACATTGACTGATTTGGTGTCAGGTTCTGTTGGTGAAGGGCTTGCTCTTAAGTTTATGGCTCACCGTAAACATGCTAGCAAAATGCCAAATCCAAGCGATATTTTGAGTGGCAAAGTTAAGAAAATGGATAGTAAAGAAATTTCTGCCATGTACTCTTTGACTGTGTCATTGTGCTACGAATTGAAAGAATCTTGCGACAAGAAAGCCAAAAACTGGAGCGAGCAAACTAACAATTTCTTCGAATTTATGATGAATAACTTTGAAACAGAATTGGTTATCATGGGAACTAAGTTGGCATTGAGCACTTACAAATTGCCACTGGATCCGGACGAAATTGCATGTTTTGACGAGTTCCATAAAAAGTTTGGCAAGTACATTGCACAAGCCACTGACAAGACTAAGTAATTGAAAATGCAGTGATTGACACCGCCTTCGGGCGGTGTTATAATATATACATACAGTAAATTCAGGAGCAAATATGTCACACGCAGATCCAATTATCGACAAAATTATCGTAGCCCGTGTAGGTCTACTACTCCGCCATCCATTCTTTGGCAATATGGCTACACGCCTAAAAATTGAAGAAGCAAGCGACTGGCTTCCCACTGCCGCTACAGACGGGCGTACAATTTATTTTAATCGTGAATTTTTTACACCTTTAACTACTAAACAAATCGAATTTGTTATTGCACATGAAATTTTGCATAACGTGTTTGATCATATGACTCGTGTGGAAGGTCGAAATAAACGTATTTGGAATATTGCCGCTGACTATTGTGTTAACGGACAATTGGTGCGTGATCGCATTGGCGAGCAACCTCCAGAGATTAAAATCTTCCACGATGCCAAGTATTACGGCAAAGGTGCAGAAGAAGTCTATGACGAAATTTACAACAAACACGACGAAGAAGAATTAGATGCACTTGGTCAGTTGTTAGACGAACACGTTGACTGGGGTGAGAACGGTAAAGACGGACAGCCGCAGTACAGCAAAGACGAGTTGAAGAAAATTCGTGACGAGATTCGTGAAGCTACTTTGCAAGCCGCTCAGGCCGCGGGTGCAGGAAATACACCTGCAAGTATCCAACGAATGATTAAAGAACTCACCGAGCCTAAGATGAACTGGCGTGAAATTATTCGTCAGCAAATCCAAAGTACTATCCGAGACGACTTTAGTTTTATGCGTCCAAATCGCAAAGGCTGGCACATGGGTGCTATTCTTCCAGGAACTAACTTTAAAGAAACAATTGACATTTGTGTAGCAATTGATATGTCAGGGTCTATTGGAGACGACCAAGCTAAGGATTTCTTAACAGAGATCAAAGGTATTATGCAAGAGTATCAAGACTTTAACATTAAAGTATGGTGTTTTGATACTAAAGTATATAACGAAGCCGACTACGATGGCTATAGCATGGACGAGTTTGATGACTACAAAGTTATGGGTGGCGGTGGCACTGAGTTTGATGCTAACTGGGAATACATGAAAGCTAACGATATTCAACCTAAAAAGTTTATCATGTTTACAGACGGGTATCCCTGGGGCTCTTGGGGCGATGAAAATTACTGCGATACAGTATTCATCATTCACGGGAATACAACTATTGTTCCACCATTCGGTGAATTTGCATACTACGAAGAAGTGACTGAAAACGCATAATATGAGTTTGAAAAACGGCAAACCTAATCCTTTAAATTATTTCGAATTACGGAGGGTTAGGGTTGCCTGTCCTCATTTTAAATACACTACTATAGAACGATACAATCCAATTTTACTCAAGAATATAGATCATTGGATCTTTAATAATTTAAATAGTAGGTATTATATTGGACAAAGCATTGGGTTAGACCAATCTAACACAATTGTGCATAATACACGAATAGGTTTTGAAAGCGAAAAAGAATTAAGTTTCTTCAGGATTGCCTGCCCGCTTTTAGAAACGAGATAATTAACTATGTACTTAACCGAAGGAGATACACTATGACTGAATCCGTACAAGACAATCAAGAGCTACCAAAAACTGAAGCTCCGGCAGAAAATCCAAACGATTTAACTATTAACGATTTAAATGCAATGAAAGTTATCATTGATATTGCCAGTTCACGTGGTGCATTTAAACCAAATGAAATGACAGCAGTTGGACAAACTTATACAAAATTAACAGCTTTTTTAGATCAAGTAGCTAAACAAGCTGAAGGACAAAAACAAAATGGCTGAACTCAAACACGTAGGTAGAGTAAAATCTACCAACAAGAAATGTGTTGTTGCATACCGTACACTACCCGGTGATGCATACAACTGCTTAATTGTGCCAACAGAAAATTTACCAGATAGCTATCATGATGCTATTATCAATCTTGTGGAAAGCACAACTGGCCAAGATGCTCATGAATTTGCAGATGCATTGGCAAGAGGTAATTTTCCAGATGGTAGCATTATGCTCTCAGCATTGCATACACAAGGTAAGTTGATTAAGATTTCAACAGATCAAGTTGAAATGCAACCAACAACATCCGTATCAATTTTGTTGTCGGAACTTAACCAAGTTATTGCAGAACAGCGCGGTGTAGCAATTGACGATTTGTCTGTTAAATCAGGTATTCCTGATGCTAAACAAGCAGAAACACCCAATGCTAAACAAGCAGAAAGCAATGTTACACGAACAACATCGTCATCAGTTAATGAAGTTGAAACTGTTGCTGATGCAAGCCCAGAAGCACAGGCTAAATTGTATCGTAGTCAAGCTGATAGACTAGCTAAAGAAGCCGCAAATTTCCGTAGACTTGCCGAAGACTTAGTGCCAACTAAAAAACAAAAATGATGTCCAAGGGAAAAATCTTTCCCAAAGAAATCATTGAACATTGGCCCGAAGTATTCGGTGAAGTAAAACTTAACGTATTACCTCTTGGGTATTTGCATTCAGTTTTGGTTAATTTTAAAGATGGTAAAACGTGGGAAATCAAAGTAACTACAGTCACTCGTAACGAAGGATGGTCTAGTTTTGAATTGAATCTTCGTGAGCTTGTAAAAACTTACGAAGATTCTATTGATAATATTGATTTTAAACTTGACACTGAACGTGTTAAAAAAGACATTGTAAAATCAACCCAAAAATTCTTAAAGAAAAAGAAGTTATAAATAATGAATGTTCAGCTATTATCCTATTCTCAGCCAACAGCGGAATTTAGAGATTTGGGCCTTGCAGATGCGCAAGAACTTATTGCGTATTGCGCCCGTGTCAGCAATCCTTCCAATCAACTTAACACAGACACATCAGAAAAACTCATCAAGTACTTGGTCAAACACCAACACTGGAGCCCACTTGAAATGGTCTCCGCCTGTATCGAAATCACAACCACAAGAGATATTGCTCGCCAAATCTTGCGACACAGAAGTTTCAGTTTCCAAGAGTTCTCTCAACGCTATGCTGACCCAACGAAAGATCTCAATTTTGTTACAAGAGAAGCTAGACTGCAAGACGACAAAAATAGACAGAACAGCATCGAAGTGGATGATCAACTGTTACAAAATGAATGGTACAGAGCTCAACAACGAGTCATTTATGCCGCTAAACGTGAATACGAATGGGCTATCAAAAACGGCATAGCAAAAGAGCAAGCTCGTGCTGTGCTTCCAGAAGGACTTATTGAAAGTCGTTTATATATGAATGGTACTCTACGTAGTTGGATTCATTTTATTGAACTACGCAGTGCCAACGGTACTCAGAAAGAACATCAAGAAGTTGCTGTTGCTTGTGCCAAAGTAATAGCCACTATTTTTCCTCTAGCGGCCAGTCTCCTTTAAATGTCTCTGGCGGAAACATTTTAATATGACTGTTGAATTGAGATTCTAGCCAAGCATAATCATTTATCTTGGCTAGCATTTTTTTGTCGTCCTTATAAGTTTTTCCAAACCACTCTCCAGCACTTGCTCCGCCTTTGGCATATTCTCCAAAAGGATTATCGCCGCCAATGTGTGTCCATACTTTCAATCTATACGCAGATTCATCGTCTAATTGTCCAGCAATAGTTCTGCTGGCTAATTTGGCACATTCTCTAAATGCACTGCGCCATGTGCATAATGGATTAATATTGAATGCTGTTAAATTGGACGCAGTTGTCATTGCCTTAAATCTAGTGGATATGCTAGTAGTCATATCTGCAGAATTAACATCCATATCTAATGTCAATTGAGTTGGCAATAATTTGACTCCGCCATAACCGTATTCTAAATTGTTAATAGGATTGATACTGCGCCATACATGTACAATGTCTTCTTCGCTAGGATCCAATTTTATATCAAATTTAAAACTAGGCAATAGATCTGCATCTGCATCAACTACATAAAACATTGAAGTTTTTACTTGTTTTGCGGCTTCTATATGAGCTTGATGTATGCCCTTGATTCCGTGAATTCTATGTATTTGATTTGGAATATTAACAATTTTTTTTAAAAATTGAAAGTAAAGATTGTCAGCGTTTGGTTCATTAAATGATAAAAATACAATATCGTACATTAGCGTCTCCGTATGATTCTAGGGGAATTATTATAAACTGATTTAAAAAATTTACTACCATCAGAGTCTAAGTCTGCAACCTCTAAACCGCACTCGTGACGTAATGTTTCACCAAGGCCCATAATTTCATAAGGTAGCATTTCAGTCGTTACTTTGCTGTATTTTGTTTCCCACTCATTAGTCAACCATTCAAAGTCTCGCACATTAGAATAATCCCAATCGGTGCAATTAGTCAAGTATGCTCCTTCTCTTGCTCCGTACATACTCCATTCACCGTTCTCTACATCAGCACCAATGTTACACCATATTAACATTCTGTCGTAATTTTGCCACCACACAGTTTTTAAATCTTCAACTTTGGCACCTTGATTCAATGACATCTTTACGCCTTCACGAAATCCGGCACGCCAGGCTTGAAATGGTGTGGCATTGGTAAAACTCTCGCTGTAGTTTTCATTGAATTGATAATATTTGTCATCAAAACAAAATTCAACTAATCCCTTGGCATCATTAGGATCTGAATTTTCATGTGTACGCATATTGTTTACAAACTTGCGTGTCCACATTTTTAAACCACCATTGCCGTACATTAGACCATTTACGTGAACTCGACCGCACCAGCTGAACACATGATCAGCAGTTAATCCCAAAGCGTCTAAATCTATTTCAACTTCAAGAAATTTTGGATCAATAATATTATCAGCGTCCACTGTAACAAAGTATTCAGTATCACTTAATGCGGCGCAGGCTTTGTGCGCGGCATCACTGCCCTTGACTCCATGTACACGTTTTGCCCAAGGCACTTTGTTGCACAAGTCTGCATAATTTTTTTCAGCATTTGGTTCGTCGTAACTAAGAAAAATAATATCTTGCTCTATAACTTTAATAACATTATTCATTTGTTGTGTCCCATATTTGAATACCGTAAGAGAAAAATGGGTTTCTTGTAAAAATATTAATTTTTTTAGCGTCTAATTCGTATTTAGATACAAACGGTATTACTATCTTATCTTGGATTAATTTTTGAATATCTATACTTATTTGTTGTATCAATAAATTTGGTTCGTTTGCCGCTGTGATATAGAATTCAACATTTTTATGACGTATGCCGGTTTGCGCAGTTTCATCATATATACGTTGTCTAAATTCATCTGTAATAATAACAATCCAATTTTTGCCTGGAATGTCATAGTGAACTGTTAACTCTGTATTATCTCCAGCAGGGTTTGTTATTTTTTCAAACAAATTATTTTTAAAAAGTACACTTTGCTGATGTTTTTGTACTAATTCAAATTCAAAATCAACATTTTTTGTTCTAGAAACTACCCAGTCAGTAAATTTTTCAATGCCGCTAACGAACATATGATACTGTTCTTTAGTTACTTCTAGTTTGTATTCGTATTCAGTTCTTATTTCGTTGGAAAATGCCAACAAGTTACCTGTGCTAACATCAAAATATGCATATAATTTAGGACTTGGCATTGATCAATTCCTTTAATTCCAATAGTAGATTGTCTGTTATAAAATTTTTCTCTACATAGTGAAATAATTTATCTTGAGAAATATTTCCAACCACTAATTTTCCAGCGGGTGTTAAGTGCCAGGCTATCATGTCTTGCCAGCTTTCCGGAGTTACTGACCATCCTTGTATAGGCGTTTTCATATGAGTAAATTGCAAGGGAGAATTAATGTCTATCAATTCTTGCATACCCGATAATTCTATTGCAACTGCACAAGCCAAATCCATGCTTAACCAATTTTGATATTCGTTGGGTGCAATCTGTCCATAACAAAATGCCCAGTTGTTTACAACGTATTCTAGTACTTTATAAAAATTGGCAGCTTCATCGGATTTTTTAAAATAATGCAATGCATGATACACATTGGGAAGTTTGTTTGCTACAAAAGATTTTCTATGTACAGTATCAACTACATTTTCTAATTTATAGTTGGTAATTTTAGAACAAAATCGAATATTGAAATTGCCACAGTATTCCCACCAGCCACTGATATCTTCTAACAATAACATGTCCACATCCAACACAATGGATTCGTAATATGGGCTGGCATGATACAGCTTCCATCGATTCTCAATTTTCCACTGTGTTTCTACAGCATCATCGTTCCACGGTATTGGAATAATTTTATCAAACACTGATTTATATTTTTTTGGAACTTTGTCATTTGTAACTAATGAAATGTTCGTAATTTCTTTTTGACTGCTTTTGATACTCAAGGCCAGTGCATATGCCTGTTTGATATAATCAACAGTACCATTGTTTTGTGCAAGAACTACAAATCCTTTAGACACCTGAACCTCCGTCAATAAACCTTGAAAGACTAAGTTTATTCATAATATGTACATCCGTATCTTGGATACTGACTGCTGTGTATTCTCCTAGATAATTTTCTTTTTCAATTAAGAATTTCATCTTGCTGTCATCTAACGAAATTAATAAATCTCTATCGGATATATAAAACATCTTTCCTGGCAATTCTTGTGCAAAGATTCCTGCTGATTTTGCATTCATTAAATGTATAGCAATACTAAAAGCAAAATCATTCCTAAATGTAGGAACTTCTATGCTGTACAATGTTCTAAAGTATTGCCAGTTGTTTTTAATATATTCTACCAGGGTAAAAAAACATTCTACTTCTAATGTTTTTTCAAAAACAAAAGTAGTGGCCCAATAAAAAGGAATAGAATATTGATTTATTTTTTTGAATTCAGTATCATTTCTCCAGGATGCAATACCAACACTGTTTTTATACAACTGAAAACTGTGATCTGAATTTAATGCATTGGTTAGTATGCTTGAATTGATAATATAATCACTATCAATTACCAAAGTTTTATCGTACGGCGTTAAATTATACACTGAATTCCTAGATAAATTTTTCCATTCTAAAAATTTTGAAGATAATGTGCCGTCGTTGAATCTTTTTTGATTGTGTTCTGATGTGTTATCTATACTGATAAGTTGATCAAATATTCCACATTCTTTGGGATAAGTTTTTAACATCCAATCTGCAGAATCTGTTATGATGCTGACTGGGATTTTTAAGAATTTTTGCAGACGCTGAGCCGCAAAAATCGCCAGTTTGACGTAATCAACTGAAGAATTATTCTGAGCAAAAATTACAGCACCAACTGTTTTCATAGATCAATTAAATCGCTTATTTTTCTTTTAGATTTAATGGCCAGGAATCTAGCAGAGTAAGTTTCTGTTACTTCAAAATATTGTTTTGTAATACTTTCAAAGAATTTTTTTACATCCTCTACCACAACTGGATTGTTGTTATCGTCAATGAATACAGCATCAACGGTATGCTTCAAATCAATCATCAATTTTGCAAAATTAATTAAAGTAGGTGTAATTTTAAATGTTGATCCGTTGATATAATAGATTAATTTTTGATCTATTTCTTCAGCCAGCAAGCGTCTTTGATTTGACAGCGTTGCCATATAGTTGACAACTTCAAATGCTTTTTCAATTTTTTCGTCCATAGATAACTCCGAGATAGTGTAATAATACACTATTATAATTATCTAGTCAAGGAAATTAGATCAGTTATTGTGAAATATAACTAGTTCAGGACTGTAAGGGCTCAACGTGTGTCCAAGCCGCTTGTTCTTCTGGAGTTGCGGCCATGTACTTTTGGTAATCTTCTGCTACCCGTTGAGCGTATGTTGGGTCTGCTTTTGTAGCAAGATTACGTGCAATTACTTCATCCAGTTGCTGTTGCGTAAATCTTAAATTTTGATAAGCTTCAATTAATTCATTGCCAGGCGTTTCATTAATTCCAGCGACAAATGTATCGATAATTTGTTGTCTTGTTAACATGTTAATCCTTTATGGTTTATCTGAAAAGTCACCCCAACCAGTGCCGTATTGGAAACTGTTTTTTGGGCCTGTAAACGTCTCCGGAGCGGAGCCAAATGCGTCAAGGAATTGTTGAGAACTTGTAGTCAACCCATTGGTTATTAGATAGTTAGTCCAATAAGCGGCGCCGCCTGACTCTGGAGCACGATACGGCTGATAACGAGGTACTCCTGGATCATGAGTTACATAGAACGTGCCATTTCCATTATAGAAAGCAACCACACTGGCAGCAACACCAGCAGATACACCAAATTCTTGTGTAAACCCGTTAGAAGCAGTGTATGGTGTATATACCGTATTAGCAGGAACATATATGCTGGTATTATAGGAAGTATATCCAGATGCCGACACAGTTATATACACATATCCACCGGCGTGAGGTCCGTTGAATCCAATAAGAGCACGAGTTATGCCGCCAAAGAATGTCCCAGAAGGGCTTGAACCAAATCCACTTTGTTGACTAAAACTAGTAGTCACATTATAATATTGTCCGAATCCGCCAGGTGCGGCGCTAATTTCTATATAGTACGCTTTGGTGTTTGCGCCTGGTCCAAAAACCACATAATTATAATAAGGCCCAACTGCACTAGCGGCCAATGTTGGAGCTGGAGTTGGGTCAGGCGCGGGTGGTGGAGGTGGAGGTGGAGTTTGACTAGTATCACCGATGGTTACGGTGGGACTGGTTGCTACTACCTGTCCAGAAATACTGACAGTTCTAAGCGATACTGAAAAACTTTCAGGGCCTTCTGTGGTTGAGTCCGATGTTGGCGTTACTGAGAACTGCGCCGCGTTTGAATTTATCGTGACTGAACCGTTGGTACTACTACTGAAATCTGCATTGTTGCTTGTACTGTTATTAATGGTCCAATACAGCACAGTTCCGTTGGCCACACGCGAAGTGGTAACATAAAATATCAAACTGCTGCCTTCGTTGACACTGTATATACTTGGTGCCACATCGTAAGTTGGTAATAATGGAGTAGTACTAGCATCATTTATTGTTACTGTACTGCTGGTTGCCAGCAAAGGCCCGTTCACACTGCCGGAACGCAATTCCAAAATAAGAGTTTCAGGACCTTCTGTTGTAAGATCAGCAGTTGCTGGCCGTGTAATACTAGCAGTGCCATTGTTTATAACAACAGTTCCGTCATTGACACTATTTGGAAAGTCAGTGCCGTTGGTTGTACCTGTGTTGATCCAATATAATACTGTTCCAGTTGTAACTCCAGTTGTGGTGATAGTAAAGATAACTGGCAACCCTTCATCTTGAGAAAGAACATTTGGCGTTATTGAATAACTAACAGGAGTCAATGATGTGTCGCTGATCGTTACAGTATCAGCAGTTGCTACTGGAACTCCAGTGAGCGACCCAGTTAACAATTGTAAAATAACAGTTTCAGTACCTTCTGTTATAGTGTCTGAGCGTATTTGTCTAGTTATAGTACCAGTATCGGCTGTTATAGTAACAGTTCCTGAATTGTTTCCGTCAACAAAATCCTGTGACGTAGAAGATCCTAAATTTTTCCAATACAATACTGTTCCGTTTATGATGTTGTCAGTACTCACTGTGTAAGTAACTGTGCTGCCTTCGTTCACTAATGTAACATTAGGTCGGATGCTATAGGACGGTGGAGGTGTAGCATATGCTGATGAATATGTCCATGCAACTCCACTGAATTGCACTTGAGGATATGCAACAGCCACGTTTGCACCAGTAGCAATATACATCTGACAAAAACTATTCAAAGTTCCAAGAACTGGCTCAAATATCCTATAGCCGCCGTCATTACCAGCATCTGTATAACTCCAAGTTGGTGTGAGCACCAATGCTGATCCGCCTGATATTCTTGCATATAAATCGTACTGATTAGGAGTATATTGATTTCCAGCTTCAACTAGTTTACTAAAAATCAATCGGTTAGTTGAAGTTAAGTTGACAAAACCAATATTAGTGGCAGGAGTTCCTGTTCCTGTATTGGTAGTTGTCAAATTTGACAACTTTATTATTCCCATATTTTTTAATAACACTTCCCATGATTCATTCACTAATCTACTGTCGCCAGTTGTGGTAAAATTAGTAAGAGAAGCACTGAGTTGAAAATTTCCGCCGGCATTAAAAAACCAGCGAAGATTATCAGCTGTTCCAAATTCTATAGTTATTGATTGATCAACTGTGGTATTCCAACCAGAAGATCTGTTTGATGTTATTAGAGTTACAAAGCTGGCTTCACCGCTAGGTGGTGTAACATTCCTATTATTGTTAATCAAATTTGCCATGCTCAAATATGCCGCACGGTCTGCTTCAGTTAATTTAATATCAAGTGTAGGAAGACCCAAATTTCCAGATTCATCCACACCGCTTTGATGCTGTCTAGCTTTGAGAAGATCGTTTCTTAACGAATTCCATTGGGAAACTGTGACTAGCGAATTTTGGGCAACTTGACTACTACTAACTGTTTGTCCGTAGCCCGAGTCTCCTGACCCCGAGCCAAGAACATTGTTTAATATAGTTTGTATTTGATTGTAATCTAAATATTCTACTTTAGATCCGACGCCTGCTGCCATTACTGTCCCCTATTATATGTGTATTTATTATCAAAGTATTGGTATCAAAAAATACCTTAACTTACACATTTTTATAAATTAGTTGTGGAACTTGTTGGAGGTGTTACTGAAACGTTGGCTCCGCTAGCAGTGTATGCCTGAATCAGACTGGTCAATGTGCCATCCGCTGGTTCAAAATTTCCATAATTTCCATCTTCTACATAACTCCAAGTTGGCGTAAAAATGATGCTGTTTCCAGATTTTCTTACGTACAGCTCATAACGATTAGGAGTATACTGGTTACCTGCTTCAACTAGTTTAGTGAAAACCAATTGATTTGTAGTGGTTAAATTATAAAAACCAATTGTTTGAGCAGTTCCTGTTCCGGTTTTGGTAGTTGAGTACGCATTAAAACTAATAATTCCCATGTTTGCTAGCAAGGTGGCCCATGATTGATTGACCAATAAACTAAGACCAGCGGAATATCCAGTCATTGAAGAACTAAATTTGATAGAACTGCCGCTATTAAAAAAATATCTACTTTCATCTGCTGATGCAAAAGTTACAGTTACCTGATGACTAATAGTAGTTGCCCATGGGGAGGTTCTGGTTACGGTTTGTAAATTTGTCAGCGACGCTTGATCACTAGGAGGTGTTACCAATCTGTTTGTGGTGATAGTATCAGAAAATGTGTTATAAGCCAATCTGTCAGATTCTCTTATACGAGTCGTAGTCGATGCAATAGATAAAAGTCCGCTTTCATCTGTTGCAGTTTGATGTCTACGTGCTTTTAATAAATCATTTCTTAAAGCGTTCCATTGAGCCACTGTAATCCTGTTTGTTCTAGCAACTTGGCTACTAGTAACTGGTTGCCCGTAGCCGTAGTCACCTGAGCCAGTACCCAATATATTATTGACTTTAGATTGTATAGTATTGTAATCAGTTGCTAAAACAGCAGTGTTTGCGCCGGCCATAGTGATTCCTTTATAATATTATGCATTCAACTAATTTAACTAAAGGATCAATGTTACTTTCTAATGCTATAGCAAACGTGTCTGGATTTCCAGCACCAGCGGACTGTGCTGTTCCGTTTAAACCAGCAACCAAATGCTGACCTTTAACAATAGGCCCAGTAACTTTCACTGGAACTCTTCCTTTTAATGCAATGACTGTTCCGTTTTCTAAATCTTTATTCATCAAATAGGCAGGATTTGCAGACACTGGGCCAATTGCTCGACTACCAATGGTACAAGCAGTAACTTCTTTTTCACCGCCAATCATTAAAACTGTACCAACTTCATATTCAGCATCAGCAAGATATTTTTCTGCCAAGTCAGCATAATTAGCTTGTGTTGCTACTCCTGAGAATAAAATTGCTGAAAGAGTTCCTATTCCATCTCTAGCGGCAATAGTGTTAATGCCAGGGTCAGTACTTGCAGATCTGTAAACACCATTAACAGTTAATTTATCTGCTTGTTCAATTGTGGCGTATATGTAGTTTGCATACACGTCTTTGAACTTTAATGTAGGAGATCCTAAGTTGGAAGTAAGAGTTATACCAGGTACAATATCAGTACCTACCAGTTTCATTGGAGTCTTTTCGGCACTTGCAACAGTTGTTTTAAAAACAATAGTGTCACCTTGCTGGTTATAAATTGTTGGAGTAGTGGCGCTGTCATTGAATACACGTAATTTGACAACTGGATTACCAACTGTGTATCCTACATCAGCAAAATTGATTGAAGAAGTAAAACTAGTTGCGCCAGCTCTTACAAATTCACTAATTTCGTATCCGCCCAATCTTTCCGAGTTTGTTGCTGTTCCAAAGAATCTGTGTCCGCTGGTGGTTTGACCAAGTTGTGAACCTTCTGAGTTAGTGTAGCATAAGGTAACACCTTGACGAATTTTTGTAAAACCAGTAATTGCATTAACAGCGGCGTTTAGTGTGAAATCTGCATCAGAACTAATAGTGAAAATAGTTTGTCCGTTGGAAATACCTTGTATAACTGCATGAGGAGCACCGTTGGTATCTGTTAAACTAACTGAGCGCATCTGTGTTGTTGCTGATCCAGCAACGCCTTGCGGACCAATCAATTCAAATCTAGATCCAGTCCATGCATGTAGTTGGGTGTTTGATTTGTCCCACCAAAAATCACCTTCTGATAATCCAGTTGGAGGTGTGGTAGAAACTTCAGCACCGCCAGTTGTTTTAAATTTTGTGCCGTCGTAAAATTTTAACTTGTTGTTAGAACTATCAAACCATACTTGTCCCGAAAGTGGGCGTGGAGGTTGTGTGGGGCTAGCAAAATTTTCAAGTAAAAATACAAGATTTTCATTTTGTATTTCACCATAACCTGCGTAATTTTTACCAATTAATTTAACATCGAGCGTAGTATCAATAGTGCCGTCAGCAACTACTGTAATTTGTGCTCCATTATATCTGTTTATAGTGTATGCCATTGCGCTCTTTTCCTTATTTCAGTATTTATGCTAATTTGCTGTTATAGCGGGCCACCGTATTGCCATTCTTTTGTATCGCCAACGGTTGGTGTTAAGTTAAATTGTTTGTATCGACTATTAAGATCAGTTCCAGCTTCTGGTTTATCTGTACAGATTAAACGCAATTTTGTACCAGATTCGTGCTCAGTGGGCGGGAATATTTTTGCAAGAATTACTGTAGCAATTTGTGCAGGAGTTAAACCAGTAGTATCTGCGCTTAATCCTAGTGAAGCTATTCGTACTGTGTAATCTACATATGATTTATTGGCACCATGCCCCGGTGCAGTAGGAGTGGCTAAATTTGAAATATTAGCATTATTCACACTTACCGTTCCAGATCCGTTGGGACTTAGCACAATATTAGCATTAGCTGTTGTGCTAGCTATCGTAGTGTTGCTAAAATTTAAATTGCTAACTTGCAAGCTAGTTAATATTCCAACACTGGTCAAACCTGGCGCACTTGCAACAGTTGTGCCTAAACTAGTTTGACTCAATACATCAAAACCTGCAATTCTATATACTTTGTTAGTTGCTAGATTGAAATTTTCAGAAGACGACCAAGTTGATCCAGTGCTGTTCCAAGTAAGAGTTTTATCACCGTCGGTGCCGCCTTCGACTGAGAGTCCGCCGCCATTGGCTGTAGAATTTGAAGGAGAAGCTACTTTTGCAAGCTCGATTAATTTGTCGGCTATTTCAACATTGGTTGTATTAACTGAAGTTAAATTACCTTCCACTGTTAAACTTCCTCGAATACGTGCATCTCCGTTAACATCTAAAGTTGCTGTTGGAAGTTCAGTATATACTCCCATGCGCTGACTTGTGGCATTAATAAAAAATGCAGTTGTTAAACCGCTGCCACTTAATAAATTAACACCAAAGTTTTGATTGCTAGTATTTGATTTAAATTGAAATATAGATGTAGTAGCATTAATTTCAGTACTTGCACCTTCTCCTAACACTAACGGAACTGCATTTTGTATAGATATTGTACCAGTTGTGGCAGAGTCGTCTAGTGTAGATAAAAAATTGGCAGCAGTTCTTGGAGTACCATCTGCGGCTAACAACGAGTCTGCTTGAGATGTTGGCACTGCAAATTTTACTCCAGATAATGTACTGACATTAAATCCAGATGCAATACTTCCCGAGAACCCAGCAATTGCTGAGCCTGGCGTGAACGAGTCTTTACTGAAAATTCCTAACAAAGATTGTGCTACATATAATTTTAAAATAGTATGGGAAACACCAACAGTATCAAGTATGTCTTCAGCATTGAATCCGGTAATTCCCTGAGCCGATGTGTAAATTGGTCCTGCAAGTTTTGTTGATAATCCGTCATTAAAATATAGCTGTTGTCTAGTACTGTCAATCCAGATATCTCCTGCTGAGATTGAACTTGGAGGAGTTTTAGAAATAATAGTGCCGCCGCTGACTTTAAAATTGTTGCCGTCGTACACTTTTAATCTATTTTCAGTAGTATCAAACCATAATTGTCCAGTTAACGGATAGGAAGGCTGTGAAGTACTTGCAAAATTTTCTAATAATTTAACTAAGTTTTCATTGATAAAAATACCGTAGCCTGCAAGATTTTTTCCAATAAGAGTAAGGTCTGTTGAAGTTTGATCTAAACTTCCGTCAACAATTTGTGTTATTGTTGTACCATCTGTTTTTGTAATTGTATAGCTCATTATAGGACACCAGTAAAAATTATATAATTTATAGTTGTATACGGATTCATTATTGTAACTGCTGATCCTAGTGTACTTGAAATGATTCCGCCACTATTTGGTAATCCAGAACCAGTACTTGAATTTGGAAGACCTAATCCTGGAACTGCTGCCGTGTCACTAACACCGCTGGGCAATCCTGCCGCATAATACTGAGCAGATGTACTGCTGAGATTATGTTTATGGTCTGGTAAATTATTAATTGACAACGTAACTGTTTGCGAGCCGGACCCTGTACCAACTATGTCAGCTGTGACGTCAGTGACTCTATTAGCTGAACCGCCGCCAGCATCAATCAAAATACTGGCATCGTCTTTTGACGGAATACGCTGGCCGTTGTCCATGCTGTCTCTACCTAACGGGAATCGACCTCTCAAATCAGGTAATGCAAATGTTGCGGCGCCTTGTAATAATGTTGCTGATTTGTATGTGTATCCTATAACTCCGTACAACGCAGGATAATCAGCTGTTTTAACTTCACTACCATCGCATAACAAATAACCGTCAGGTACTGTTGTTCCTGCATATGGCATTATTACACCAATAGGAACTGTTGCCACATGGCTCAACAACGTTTCTTTGGTCATTCGTAGCAAGTTACTACTGCCGCTACGATAAACTAAAATTTGATCAGATAATAATGAATCAGTTGCCGCTGGTTTGTTACTAATAAAGTTTTGACTAATTGTTGTTGTAAATGTTGCAGTTCCTAATGAGCTTTGTCCTGTAAAGCTGATATTATCACTACTGACATCGCCTTGCATACTAAAAACTGTTGGACTGGCTAGTCTTGCGGCTGATCCACTAATACTGCCCTGTAATGTTCCAGTGAATGTTCCGGAAAAATTTCCCACAAAAGAATCAGCATATATATTTCTAAAAGATGCAGTACTGGAACCAATATCAAATATTCCAGTTGTGGATGGTAATATTACAGAACCTGGAGATTCTAATCCCGTAGCAGGGTCTAATGTATTCAAATATAGTTGGCCGTTGATAGTTACATCTTTACCAACTCTGATATTTTTGCTGACTGCAAGTCCGCCTGTTGTTTTAATGCTTCCAGTAGTTAACGATGTTGCATTAGTGGTGCTGGTTACTGATAAGTCACCGCTAGATGTAAATGTTCCAGCAACATCCAATGTAGCAGTGGGTGCAGTGTTGTTTGATCCAATACCTACTCTAGCTAAAGCATCAATATGTAACACTGTGACTGGTATGCTGTTGTTGTTTAATCTAAAATCAACACTATCTCCACTAGACTTTGAATATAAAACTGTGCTGGTGCCATCTCGTCCAATATTAAAGCTGGAATTGCTACCAATAGTCAAGCCGCCGTCAGCTCGGATTGTTAAAGGAAAGTTACTAGTACTAGATGTATCAGACCTTAAAAAATTTGCAGAAGGTATTGAAACGCCTGAAACTAATAATGCATCAGAGTTACTGGCAGTTCCCCATATTCTTGATAAACTTGTGGTGTTAGTTGAATCAGTTGAGCTAAGATTAAAACCTTGATTAATAGTTGTAAATCCAACAATTGTTGATTTTGGAGTAAATGTTTCTTTGCTGATGATTGCCAACTGATAGTTGTTGGCGTATAAAGATATCACACTGTGAGTTACGTTGGATGTGTCAACAATTGTGTCAACTACCGTGCCTGTTAAACTGCCAGAACTGAACTGCGGACCAACCAACAGCCAATTGCTACCAGAGAACACATATAACTGTGCTGTGGTAGTGTTGACCCACAAGTCTCCCGGATTGCTGTTAGCGGCTAAAGGAGCCGCACCTGCTTTTTTTACAGAACCCGCCGATGTCCAAATTGTTCCGTCAAACACTTTTAACAAACTTACACCGCTGGTATTATCATACCATAATTGCCCTTCAACTGGATTTGCCGGGGCTGTGTTATTTGCAAAATTTTCTAATAAATGCAAAAAGTTGTTTGCAACAACTGGAGCATAACCCGCATAATTTTTTCCTACAAAAGTTAAACTTGTTTGTGAATTTAAAGTTTGATCTGCTACAGTTAGCGCAGGTTTTGCAGGATTAGTTGTTTCGGTGAATGTAACTTGATAACTCATGTGTTATACTCCCACAATGCCAGTCAAACTTTGTATACGCACAGTGTAATCAATTTGAATTAGTCGATTTAAAGATTTCTGTACAGGGTGAAAAATCACATGTGTCAACAACAAACTAGATCCACTGGCACTGTAAGATTTTAAACCTAGTTCATCAAACACAAATGAACCGTTTGCATCTGTTGTGTTATCAAAGGCCTGCTGTCCCGAAGTGTTTCCATCGCCATAGTCTAATAAACAGGTTACAAATACATCTGTATAGTTTGTGCCAGTAACGTGTCTAACTTCAATGAAGTTTCTGCTGGGGTCTTTGTTATTAACGGAATTTTGATTAACTACTTTCTGGAAAGTTTGATTGTATAAACTAGCATTAGATCCCGAACTGTTTGAAGTTAAGTATGTGATAATGCCAGTTGGGTCAATGGCAGTTCCGCCGTTACCAAATGCCATCTCGTACACAAATCCGTTACCGCTGTTTGCTATACTGTTAGCCAATGCTATGCTGATGTTTTCATAATGAATAGCATTACGCTTGTTAATATAGACGGTTTTAGACTCAGGGTCCCATATTTTAATATGCCCTTCAATGTGGATTCCAGTTGTTTCTTGACTCTGCATAGTAGACTCTCTTTATATTGTATTTATCAAGTATTATTATCTGCTAGTTTAATGTTATAAGTATTGAATTTATGAATACCAAATACCCGGAGTTGCTTTTAAAAATTCAGTTATAGCACCCGAATCGTATTGTATATTTAACTTGCTGTCCCAATCTGTACCCATTCTCTTAACAACAGTTACTTTGACTCCTATATCAACAGGTGTTGTTAGTTGAACAGCCGCAGAAATACCGTCCACGGTGAATTCAGCAGCCATGAGTTGATCAAAATTGCTAGGATTTAGCGATTCCACTGAACTTTGCAATTCGTGGTGTACTATGTAAGGCGTTTTCTTTAATCGAGTGTTGCCAACAAATAACTTCCAATAACCCAAATCGTAATCTTGTTTAAAGTTTGCCTTACTGGTATGCGCAACGGTTGCTTGATATGTATAGCTACCTGAAATAACTATTGCACCAACTGCATAAGCTACGTTGGAAGTCCAAACTGTATCAATATTATAACCGCCAATAAACACTTCTATTTCATCACTCTGGCCATAAGATGTAGATATTGCTGTGCCCGTACCTGTTGCTGATTTAGCTATGGTCACTGTACTGCCAACAGCATACAACACTCCTGTTGTGTTGGCAACTTTATTCCAATCTGTTGTTCCCAGAGTAACAATTTTATATTGGCGGCCTATTGTAAAATTAACGGCTGTTTCTACTACTTTTGTAGGAACAAAATTTAAGTTGATAACAGACGAACCGTCAGATTCTATTTGCTGTATTACAGAGGATTCAGTATAAGGCAATGTTTCCGATGGTCCTATATCTTGTACCAAAGTTCCAATTTTGTGCAATGTTGGTACACCAGTACCTAATGTGCCGCGGCGTAACTTGCTTAATGTATTCCCTGTTAGACCAAAATATTCTATGCGCTCGCCACGAATCTCAATAATACCTGGACGATTAATAGAAGGATTTGGAGCATCAAAATTGCTTGCATCATCAACCACTATGCTGGTATCATTGAATTTTAAAGGTTGCATCAATCGTGTTTGTTTATTTCTACTTAATCGTTTGTAATGCACACGATTCAACATGTCTTTAAATTGCATATAAGATATTGTTGATCCTAAAACATTATTACCAAATGTAATCAATGTGAACACATCACTAATAGCAGGTGTAGTTGCAAGTTGAATACTTTGTTTGTTGTCGTTCAATTTGTAGTCTACTGACGGTGTTAGTAGTGTATTATTCTTTATGACCCATATGTATTCATCAGAAATCACAGTTCTGTCAAGTGCAATCAATCCAGATAACGCTTCTTTATAAGTGTAGTACTCTGTTGAATTTTGAGTTATTGATAAATTAGTACTGATTGTGATTGCAGTTCTTTGCAAATCTAATATGTCATGATTATAAGAACTAATAACCTCAACTACATCTGCACTGGTATACGATTGCGAAAACACAATGGTATTATTAGTTGGGTTATACAGGTAACCTTGCGAGCTGTTTACTGTCACTATTAATGTTTTATTAACATAAGTTGCATAAGTTATCTTGTTTATTTTGATAGTTAAGCCACCTGGATCTACAGTATAATCGGTTCCCAACTTTAGAACTGTTGTCCCAACAATGACCAAAATATTTGTAATAGGAGTAGAATACGGAACTATCCTTGTTGGATCAACTTTATAAGATAATTTATTATTTTTTATTGTAAAATAACTGCTGATAGGTGAAGGTAAAATGTTTTGATTTACTCTAACAATCATGTTTGCTTCAGCAGGTAAATTATTTCCCACTGGGAATGCCAGTGTGTAAGTGTTTGTTCCTGTAGTAACAATTTTTTCTTTTTTAGTTATTGCAAATGTTTTTTGGTTGCCTGAAACAATAACATAATTTATCAATGCATTATTAGCAGGTGCTGATTCAAATCGTAGTGCAACACGATTTGCAGTTTCATAACTTGCATCTGTTTGGAACAATTCAGGAGTTGCAACAACACCATCTATATAAACAATACTAGTCACTGCTGATAACCAAGGAGCTTTAGTAATAAATTCAGTTGTTGTTCCGTCGGAAACAAAATAATCAATATCTAAGATATTATTGCCGTTAAATCCTATGTTATAAATGCTTACTATTTCCCCGATTGGTGGAGTTGATGTTAATGATATTTCTCTATTTCTATAATCAATTGTGTATTGATCTGAATTTAAAATAATATTAGATTTTTTAACAACAATTGATTCTGCGCTGTTTGGCGTTTGAGACATTTTGAATGTTCGTGTTAACCCATCTCCAACAAAATTGTCAACTTTAATATTAGCGGCTCCAGAATTTGGCTGATCGTATACTTTGATAGCAACTGCATCAACCACTTGCCCAGGCACTACTTCTTCAGGAGCAGGGCTACTAGTTGGGGTTACAAATCCATCGCCGTCAATTAAGATATCATCTGCATTTAGACCTGAAGCAGTGGCATAATTCATATCGCCACCGGTAACCAATGAGTCGTAATCAATATCCTGGGGAACAATTGATCCATCGCTGGTACTCTTTCGAAGTATAAATTTGTCGCCAGCTGATACTGTAAAAGTATTAGGAATAGTTATAATGTTTGAATTGCCGTTGCCAACAAACGTAGATACGATTGCGCTGGTATTAGTTTGCTGAGGTGTTCCAAAATTTTCGTCGTCTAATTTAACACTTGGTAACGTGCTGGTAATATTGATAACACTTCCAGAAGTTAAGGAATTCGTTAAGTTTACAAATCCATTAGAAATAGTTATGTCAGTATATTTGTTTAAAGGTCTAGTGAACACAAGAGTTGCCGCTGTTGGAACTGTAACATAAATTATTTGATTCAACAAAATTTCTGTGCTGTTTAGAATCGTTTTAATTACAGTGTCAACACCAAAAGAAGGTGCGGAAGATGTAGATACCTTATCACCAACTTTTAATCCAATTGTACTGCTTAACGATAATGTGGTAGATCCTGCAACACTCTTAGTGAAATACAAAGTACCGTTAGGTTGTACATTTGGCGGAGCACTTAATGTAACTGTGTTATATGTAGGATTAGTTAACAATACAATTTGTTTTGAAGTAAAACCTACACCTAGTACAGACATCCCTGGCAATATGCCAGTAACACTTGCTACTTTTATAATAACTGAAGTTGGATCATAAGCTCCCACTGGAATATAATTTGCTGATGTTCCTCCTGCTGTTGCATTTCTTACCAATGTTGCTGTGGGATTTGTTCCAATGTAAGTGTACGGATAAATCAATGTATTAGTCACTACTGGTATTGTAGTTAAATTTAAACCTACATAATACGTATTAATTTTAGTTCCCACGGAAGGAGTATACGGCAATGTAAAAGAATGTGTATTGGCTGCTACAGTTAGTATGTAGTCGTCGAATAACGGATCAAAACTATCCCACTTGTCCGTGAACCAAGGCGTTGTTCCCCAACCTGCACTGATGTCAAATCCAAGACCTTGTATTATTACTCCACCGTAGTCCACTCCAGTCATTAATTGCGATAAATCATTACCAATATCACCGTCTTGTGGATTGTAATAATGATGTATTCTATCGGCAGCATTTAACAAAGATTGATTCTTTAGATAAACAATTTTAAGCACTTGTCCAGACTTTGGTTGCGTACCTGGCACAAATGTTATCAATCCTGAATACTTAGTATAATCAGTTGTTGTTGTAACTGTTGTTAATTTATAGTTTTCTCGCAATACTGGAATATTGTTAATTGTAACTGTTGCGGCCCCGATGATAACATCCGGCGCATACGTTAGTTTATATTGTAAATTTCCAGTAGTGTTAATAAACTCAGTTTCTTCTAGGTTAACAAAGAAATAAGAACTTGATATTCTATCAAATTTTATTTTAATTAAACTGGATCTAATAACACCGTGATGTTCAGAAGACGATACACTATTTCCAATAATTGCAACTGCACGAGCCGCAACACCAGTTGGAGACAATCCACCTGTAAGTGTCACAGTTGGTGCTGATAGGTATCCGGTACCGTGAGTAAGTAGAATAATTCGATTAATTACTCCATTTGTAAAAAATGCTCTAGCAGTTGCGCCACTTCCAGAATCATTTGTAATTTTTACAACAGGTTCTCCGATATAACCAGATCCTCCATTGATAATTTTTATATCTGTTACAATAAATCCAACATTGTCTAACCAGTTTTTCCAAGGATATTGTCTAATAGTAGCATCGTCTGCTGTTATAACTCCTCGAGTTGCATTTGTAGCAATTGTTGTTATCGCATTATTTCTATATATAGGCGGCAAGTCAAAATCTGAAACCATAGTAGGAGTTGGATCTACCAACTGATAACCACTAACATATTCTCTAATTTTAGATTTAAATGGTTTTACCTCATTTATATAATCTTGAAAGTTTGACAAATTATCGTTGTTGTATGTTACCGGAGTTGACAGTTCTCCAACATTGTGACGTGCTTTAATGAAACTTGTCTTAAATATCCAATCTAAATAAACTTGTTCGCTTAATGCATATCTTACTGTTGTAAAAAATAGATTTAAATATTTTATTTTCAAGTCATCAGTAAAAATATCGTTCTTTAAAGATTCTAAAATAATTCTAAGTTCTAAATTAGGATTATTATCAAATGCGATTCCATCATACGTTGTTCCATCGTATCCTGTACTAACGGTTGACGACTGATACAGTGCGGAGCTTAATTGTATTGTGCCGTTTTCCAAACCAATCACTTTGTACATTTGTGTATAATCAAACGACTCTATGTTGGATATTTTTTCTAATAATGACCAACCTGTGGTAGTTGTTCGAACTTTGATAATTTGTCCAACAGTGTCATTTAGTGTTTTTAAATCCGAAACCATATCTACTGCATGATCAATTGCAGTGAATTGACTGTAACCGGATGCAAACCAATCAGTTTTCTTCCAGTATGCAGTTACGTCGTACGATTGAGATTTTGTTCTAGACCAAAGTTTTCCATCTGGATCATACGAGTATATACTCCAAACACCTCGAGCTCCTGAATCATTTATTACTAATGCAGAATAATCTCGAACAGTTGCAACGGTATTGTCATCATACCCTTCTCCTGAGTTTATAATAGTTACTCCAACAATTTGTCCCGTTCCATTACTACTTAATACAGCTCTAACTATTGCACCTTCGCCGCTGCCTGATATTGAAATATACGGAGCAACTAAGTATCCTCTACCAGTATAAGAAATGTTGATGTCTGTTATTTTACCATCAACAATAGTACAACTGTCTATCACTGGTCTTCTAAAAGCCCCAACGTTCACAAAACGTAGCTCTTCCGAAGTTGCTTGAGTAGTATCATACAATCCAGATACTAGATTAGGTGCAGATTCTTTTACGTCAATGTTGGCAATATTTCGACTGTCAACAATTGGATTTTCCAACAGCACTGCATTGGTTTCTTCGACCAACTGTTTCAATGCTTCAAATCTATTGATAAACATACTTTGTCTAGGTCGATTTTCTATGCCGTAGCGAAGTTTTTCTGCCAGCGAAGCATCTGGAACATCTCTACCTATGGCATCCTTGCCGCATAAACTGTCAAACCATTTCTGTTCAAGATGTGCAGGAATTACTGTGGCAGAATCATTATTAATAATTTTCCACTGGCTATGGATATTTTGAGATGTATTATTTACAGTCCAATACTCTACTGATAGTACTATATTAGAATCTTGTAAATATTCTGCGGCATTTACTAAACTAAATGAGTTTGTTCCAGTTAATGCAAGATATGTGTAAGCAGAACCGCGTGGGTTCTCAATTAAACTTGCAATATCGCTAGCCGATAAATTCCTACTAGGTATATTAGGAATAGTTTTTTTATTTTTCACCCAATAATAATACGTGTACTTCTTTGTTTGAGATCCAGTGTCAAATCTTTCTTTGATAGAATAAACATTATTTCCGTACAAACTCTTACCGCTGATACCATTAGCAATCCCAGCTTCGGTGTCAGACTGAACATCCCATGCTGCCGGTAATAATGTGCTTTCAACCCATTCATACAAGTCTACTGTTGCTCCAACTGCCAATGAATTCCATACGCTATTTCTATAGACTACAGAGTTGTCGTAAGCATCAATTAGCTTAGTAGTTCGTAAATCCCACCAGATATAACCAACTTGTGATTTGCCCCACGGAGCACCAGAGTCAACTGTTACATCATCGCTGGCATTGCTAATAGAGTAAGTGGCAGGATCATAGTAACATGAATATTTGATTTCTTCTCTGGCCGGGCCTGCAATTTTACCCTGTGCTAAATCAATAACATCTATGTACTTTACTAATTCGCCAGTAGCTTTGTTGTATAAAAATGCAGATTTTATTTTAGAAGGATCAGGCACAGTTGTTTGCTGATGTTTAATTGTCCAGCTAAAAGTATTTTCTTTTTTCTCATAATCAATCACTATACCCGATTGTAAATTTTGATCGAATTCAAAAGGAGCCGTTACAATAATATGATTATTGCCTGTAGCAATACTTTGTCCAAATCCTGCGCCGGCTGTCTGTAAATTTTCTAAAGTTTCACTATAAATCCATTTTGTTTCGTACATGTCGTACACATCAACACGGCCAGACTCAGTTGCCAGTTGTGATACATTAGTAGAATTTTTATCAAAAATTGTTTCGTTTTCGTCAAAGATAGTTTTTAGAACAGTATCTTCATCAGAACTATAAATCACAATAGTTTTATAATCATCTATAAATGCAACTTTACTTCCAAAGTATCCTGAATTTTCTGGTTTGTGATTTTTCAATGTTTGATATTGCACAAATACAGATGCTGTGAATTTATAAACATTTACTGTACCTGCTTTAGGTTTTTCATTATCTGCTAAACTATCAGAAATTACCAAGTAGTCTGCATTATCAGAAATATCAACACTCTTTCCAAAATTTAAATTGTTTCCTGTTATAGTTTGAGATAGTGTTCCTGATCTATAAATTTTAATTTGTCCAGATAAAGAATCGTTATTGGCAGTAACTACTAACGTACTGTCGTCGTCAGTTGCTACTATGCCTGATCCAAAATTTCGATTTGCAACATCTCCAGATAAAGTTGCCGATAGATCAAATCCCCAACCCACAGTTGAAAATTTAATTAGACCTGTAGGTGTTATATCTGGTCGTTGTGAAATTGTCAGTGTTGTTGAATCTGTTACAGAAGATACAATTTGGCCAGAAGTGAATCCAACACCAGTAATCAGCATGCCAGGTAAAACTCCTACTGTAGAAGTAACTTTTAATGTAGTACCTAAACTGCCAACAGGATTATAATATGTAGTTGCTTGAACATCCACTGAATGTTTTAATTTATAAACACGACCGGCATTACTATTATATCCAACTGCTGAAATATATAAGATGTCGTTAGCAAATGCTAATTGAGAACCAAATTTTTCATTATTGGTTGGGAACGGACTTATGATTGTGTCAACAAGTGTAAAAATATTATTAGCATCTTTGCTATAAAGACTAATAACACCTTGCTCTGTTAAATTGCTAGATGTTCCACCAAGTATTGTGGAAACATATTTTATTTTTTTCCAAGATGATACATTGGGTATTAGTCCCGCAACACCATCTGGACGTGGCATTGTACTATTGGTATTGTTTTGTAGTGCTTGATAAAATCCAGTATATGCACCGCTGTTGCCTAGGTATACAATATCATCTGTAACATATGCAGTATTAGTATTAAAATTGCCTTTTAATTTTGTGTATGCATTGCTTGCTAGCGGACTTCCTGTAGCTAACCATTTTCCGTCAAACGATAATGCAACTACCGTTGCTAGTTTAGATACATTAGGCGAATAGCTGACAAACGGTTTAGTAACAAGTTGTCTTTGTATCCACTGCGCATTGTATCCAGATTTATCCCATATCTCTGTGTCGCCAGAGTTAGAACCAATTGCAATAATTTTTCCTAGTTTGGTACAAGAAATAGTTTTTCCATAATTTACACCATCAACAGGATTAGAGTTTGGAATAAGTTTTCTACTGTATACTGGGGAATATTCCCACACGGCCCATTTATTATTACTATCAGAATCAATCCATAATTTGTCACCAGGAATCAAAGGAGGGCGTGTTAGATTATCAACCAAATCCATTGCCGCTGACCTTTGGCTAACAAATCTAAAAATTATTACATTCTGAGATTGCGTAAATGGAGGAACCCAACTTGGAATTGTTGCAGAGACTGTGAATGTATTCAGTGATACTGAAAGAATTTTATAAAATCCTTTTATTAAATCAACTTGGTCTATGCCTATGTAAGAGCCAACTGCAAAATCTACTAGTTCGCTTAATTTAATAGTTAAAGTTTTTGTACTGTTATTGTAATCTACATTAGTAACAGTAACATTAGAATCAATATATTTGTACACATTCCATCCAGTTCCTTCAAAAGTAACTGCTACAGATATGTTTGGTTGAAAAAGTGATGGGTCTGTATTTGTTGATACAATGTCTTCAAGAGATTTTACAGTAGTATACACTTCGTCAGATCTAAAATAACCTGCGCTTCTTAAATAAGGACGATATTGTGTTAATACAGGCCATGGATTAGATGTGTATCCAACTGGTTTTAAATATACTTGGCTCGAATTGTATGTGATTATGAAATCGTTTGGATCGTCAAAATTTTCTGATAGGTAAAACCCTTGAGGATTACTTCTCATTTTTGATTCTTCTAACACAAATTCTATAGCCTCAAATGCTTCGCTAGCTCCGTACTGACCAGTTCTAATTGCCCACTCTTCGTAAAATTTTAAACTTTCTTCGCCAAGTGCAGATTTCACATCAAACAATTTGTTTAAACTGTTTTGTGTTCCTTTTTCGCGAATCATTCCTTGATAAAATTTGAACTCGCTTACATCATCTTTGATGATGTTTGTAAGATACTGTCTCTTTTGATACCCAATTAAGTGCTGAGCTAACTGTTGTTGTGCAGTGTCAAAATTATCACTATCTAAACTATAAAAGTCAGTAAACTGTTCTGCCTTATATGTCCAGTTTGGTAATAGTTGCGTTACTGGTTTTTTATCTAACAATATCCAATCTTCATTAACAAAAGAAACTGCTCCTGGTAAAAATCTACTTGCAGTATAGTAGAATTGCTTGTATTTTACAATATCGCCAAGGTCGTAATCCTCCCACGGAGTCCAATTTTGTATCTTAGCAACATCAAGAATAAATCCAGGAATATCTAACCCACCATACCAGTTGGTGCTGACATAACCTGCAACTTTAATTCTATCCTGTTTATAACCAGTTTCTGGTTTGAAAATTGTATCATTAAATATAGTAACATTGTTTAACAAAACAACATGCTCTTGCTGTATTAGATAAAATGTTGCGCCGTAGATACCATCTTCTCCGCGCGGACTGTAACTAACTGCGTTGTCTTCTCTATAAGAATTAATGAAAGTAGGTTCAAGAGGTGTGCCATCAACTTTAAAAATTTCATATCCGTTAAATGGATTTCGGATGTCATCTATTACGCTTAATTCTGTTTTAAATGTCAGCTTTGCGGCTGCAGGACTTAGACTTATTGCGGAACCACCGTTGTTGTTAAGGCCGTCTAATTTTGTAAAGTCAGTTTCTAAAAACACTGAGGCAGTTGAATTTTTATTAGCTTTGAAATAGTCGCCGTTATAACGAACTATATCGCCATATGTCATACGCATACCTGGCGTCCACTCGGCCCATTTATCCTCGCCTGTGCTCCAATTTTGTGTTGTCCAGAACAAGAATTCTTTGACACTGGTTTCCCAATTAGTGACTGCGTTTAGTATTGGGTTAAATTCATCAAATATAAATCCTTCATCTTTTAACCACTCACCGTATCCCAACAAGAAATCAACAACGTCTTGTATTTTTTCAAATTTAGTACCGTACGGGCTAGTGTTGATAATAGATTTATCCCACGATTTTCTTATCACTGCATCGCGACCGCCAATAATTGGTAAACGCGGTAATGCTTCGTAATAGGAATCACTAAAAGTGCCTGAAGTGGTGTGCGTTACTAATGATCTAAAATATTGATTATTATATTTGACAACTTGGCCAAGCCCGTAACGTTCGTTGGCTGTCCATGCAACAAAATTTTCAGATATTCCGCCAATGTTTATAGTGATACCAGACTGTTGATACTGATAGTATTTAAAATAAGGAGTACTTCTACTGTATCCTTTAATTTCATAACCGTCGGCTAATTTACTAACAATTACTCCGCTGTATGTTAATTTCTTTATTGGAGAAGAAGAATTTAAAATTACAGTGTAATCTTCGGGAGGCACAAACACACTGCTAGTTGACAACGGAGATTTAGAGTCTAGTAATAATTTAAATTTTTCTTTTGATGTAAATGCGCCTACTCTATGACTTAATTTTGTATTAATATAAGTTAAATCATAAGCATACGTATCGTAAGATTTTAAATTATCACTTAGAATATAATTGATAATATAATTGATAATGCCCGATGTCTGTACACGTTCGGTACTGGAATAGATGCTTGGAAACTTAACAACTTCCGATTTGATTCGTAAACCAGTTTCATTATAAATCAGTTGTCCGCAAAGATTTCTTGTTATTCTAGACCTATCTAATAATTTTCCAAAAGTATCAGAAGGTTTTAATAAGATCGCTGTTAATATAACGCTGAACGCATAGTGGCTACTTCTTCTCCAAGCAGTTTCAACAGGGCTACCGTCACCAAATACAAAATCTGTTTGAGAATGAGCTGTTATTGTTCCAGAAATAAATCCAGATACCAACGGATTAACCAAGTTACCAGTAGCATCTACAGGTAAATGTTTTAATAAAAACGGTTTAATATATTTTTTTGTCTGAACTGCTGGTGCATTTGGGTTTCGTATAAAGCCTTCGGATATGTCTTTCCACATCACAAGATTATCGCTGGTATACGGTGCTGGGCCGTATAATGTTTTCCACCATAACGGTTCAATACTAAATCCTAACATTTCCCACGGGCAAATATTTGGTCGGTCTGTATCATAAATCCACTGATAAATTCCGCGCCAGTATCCTGGAGTTTCTTGACCATCAGGAGTGCTAAAGGAATTATATTTAAAAGTAAAAGGATTATTTCTGTCAAAACTTAACGGTTTTGTAAAATCTCTATCAACTAACGAAGCCCATTGATAAAACGAAGGAGCTAGTACTTGATCAAATTCTTTTCTAGAATAATCTCCAGGTCTATTATAACTAGGTACTAGTTCTGCAATATCAAAAATTTCTGTATTGTATTCTACTTTGATATTGTTAAAAATTCTTTTTTCTAATTCAAGGATAATTGCATCTCGATAGTCGGCAACACCGCTTGCGCCGTATGTACCGTATGCAAGTACATGACTACCATCGTGTCCTTGTATCATCCAACGTGGAGTAACCAATGTTGTATCTAAATAAAGCATTGGTTTGTATTTTGGCCACATGCCTAATTTAGTTGGAGTTTCTGGAATGAATGAGCCGTCTGTGCTGTCATATTCAACAATAGATATTGTATCGTTTTCAACTAGAGTATGGTTGATAACAACAAATCCTTGCTCATTAAAATAATAATCTGCTTGATAAATTAATTGTAAATCGTTAACATAGACAATAACAGCTTTATTGGATAAAGTATCTAATATAAAGTTTGTTTTTAACGGATATGTTTTTATTCGAGGATCAACAACTGTGATATTTGTTTTTACGCCGGCACGATACGGCACCATATCACTAAAATAATATGGATCTGTTTTAGATTTATCTTTGTTAATTTGTTCCAGTATTAAATCAACTTGTTTAGACGGAGTAGTTTCAATTCCTAAATTTAATGCCACTGCTAAGAAATTCTTTTTAAATTGAATATACTTGTCTCTGCTTTCTTGTATTGCTCGGATCACATTGTTGGTTTCAGTTGTAATGTGATATAAAGAAATACTTGAAGGGCTACTGTGTTGTACAAACTTAGTACCGTACGGTGTTATATTACCTAAATCTCGTAAATTACTTGCGCCTGGGAAGGTTCCAATAAAAGTAAGAGTTTTTGTAAAATCAGACTTTACATCATAATTATTTCCTTCTATGTTGCCAGCATCGGCTGCATAGATATTATCAACAATGCTGTCTACATGATCAATTACTTCACCCAGCGTTAATGTTGTTAATCCGCTGTTCAAAGGATTGTGTTGTAAATTTAATGGAATTTCATAAAATCCATTAGAATTTATTGGCTGTGAGGCGTATGTTTTTATTGTTAATACATCAGTTTTTAAAATATCTGCTTTTAATTTAATTGTTTTGTAGTCTGGGGCATCAACTACCGACCAATGATCAGTTGCTAAACGTTTACCATTAATGTATACACGAACTACTAAATCTTTAAGATCTGAAATATTATCAAAGATATCTAATTTAAAATTATTAGTTTTGTTTGAATTTTTGTAAATTCGTATACCAGCTTGAGTATTTGGTGCTGTACAAGTTTCCCATGCATTTTTGTAAATTGTATTTCCTGCATAATCTTTTGTACTGAGATACCCTGTATTAACAGGAACAGTTATAATATTAACAGATTCTCTATAAGAAAATACGTCTGTATCAAAATTGAAATCAAAAACAATATCTCCTATATTTTCTATATTTCTGTAAGAAAGCGCAAATCCAAGATTCGAGTCGCTTATTCCTGTTGGATTAACCCTATAAGAAAATAAGTAAGTTCCTTTAAAAGTAGTTCCATCATACTTGTCTATATTGCTAAAACTAGTTCCAGTTGCATCAACTACATCAAACAACGGAAACTGGTTGGTATTAGTTTTTTGCTGTGCTGAAATCCATGTGGTACCAGTGAACCAATACATTAATCCTTGATTTGCAATTCCTTGTTTTACTAGTACTACTTCATTATCAGCTGGTGAGTGTAGTTCAACTAAATGAATTTGGCGTGAATTAGCAGATAGATGCTTAACATCTATAAACTCTACTTTAAAAATTTTATTTTTAACTAATCTATCTGTATCCGATAAAAATAATATTTTTTGTCCTTCAGATAAACTGATTCCATCAATGCTATATCCCAGACTGCCTTCAATGGTTGAAAATGCATCTGTTGTGAACGAATCAACTAAGTCAATATCAAAAATTGCATCTGTACCAAAATTAAATAATTTTAAATCTGCATTGAATTCAATAATAGGACGTACTGCTCTAAGGCTTTGATCCAAAGATGCTATCGTTTTATTAAATGATGCGCTGGCATTTATTACATCTTTATGAAACCATCGGTTATATCGAGACCAAGGGTTATGATCTCGACTTGCTCTATTAATAACCATATAGTCTAATGTTTTTGCAAAGCCGGTAGAATCGCTAAACGCATCTATATCAAAGGGGTTAGAATCAAATAACAATGTTTCAGATTCTGTATAAGTTGTTGAGATTTCTAAAATTGATTTTTCAATCAATTGAATAGCAGTGCCTACTCCTTCAACATAGTATTCACCCGTTGCATATTCCGCGGGAGAAACTTGTCCACCAAACGATACCTTCATGCCATTACTCAATGCAGTGCCATCACTTAGTGTATAGTTAACTTTACCTAAAATTTCTGATTTAATGTTAATGGATGAATTTTCATCTATATTGTATATTTCAAAGAGTCCGCCTAAATTTACATCAGTCTCGCTTTGATAATATAAAACATTTGGAGAGTTTACAGGAATAGTCATTGTGATTACTCCACTTTCAACTCCATAAGAGTCTATCCCCGGTATTTCATACCTATCGTCGATACCGGTTGATCTTGCAGTTTTTATGCTGATTGGATTGCTTGGACTAGATATAATAAATTTATAAGTTTGTCCTCTGTATAATTTAATCACAGGGTTTGGAGTTAACCCGTCGGGAGTAAACACATACTGATTGTTTTGTCCTTGATATTCAAGGGCAATTTTATAAGTACTCTGTGCTGTAAGTTGTTGACCAAATATTTTAATAGTCTCAGGGCCGTACGATAACCAGTAGTAATTTTGAAAATTAACAAACTTATCCCAATCAATATGAGGATTCCAAGAATAAAATTCTTGTTTATTAAGCCTATCATGATTGGATACGTTGGCTCCAAATACACTCAGTTGGTTTATGTAATCAATGTAGTCTTTAAAGAAAGTATTATTACCTAATGTATCCTGTACAGTTAATGCTGGCTCCAATTGGTAATTCTGACGAACTAAATTTGGAGCTTCAATGAATAAATCTGTACCTGAAGTTGATTTTGAATACGGTCTGCCAACAAATCCGTTAACTTTTTTAACCGTGCCAGGTGCTACCAGCTGATCTACTGTTGCTTGTAAAAATCGTTTATTAGCATCTGTTTTAAAAAAGTTAGGTATTAAATTTACACTAAGTCCTTTAGACCCTGATGGATTTGTAAAATCAGTCATTAGATATTTCCGTATGTTGAGCTAGTTGTGTTTTGTGATGATACTGCGCTGAGTGCTTGTCCAGTCACTGATTTAATATTGCCTGAAGTTATTCCGGTAATTATTTCAATATCATCTACCGTTGCACTACTGATAAAAATCTGATCACTTGGGCATTTTATTTCAAATAAACTACCAAAGTAAGATCCGTCTTGTCTTGGCACAATAATAAAATTAGTAATATCAGGAGCAAGCTGTGTCATTACATAAGTTGATAATTCTGTAAAATAAAATATATCTCCAAAATTCCAATTATCTAATGTGAAAAATTGGTTGATTGCAGTTATTGCCCTTGATTTGATATCGTTTTCTGAAACTACTGAATTTAAACTTTTGGTTATTTTAAAACTGGCTTGCAAATCAATTGTTGCCGAAGTTCCAAATAACAATTTATATGTAACTGGGTGGTACACAATTTCATCGCTGATTGATTTGATTAAATTCAATTTTGGAGCAATTAAATTGTACAATTCAGCTGAACTTGGAGGTAACGGCTTAACCACCGTTGAGCCATCCAACCACTGACGGAATAGTGTGTCGTAACTCTTGGTTAATACGTAAATATCCATGATGTTGCTTGCACCTGGATCTATTCTAGATTCGTAATCGGCTCTATGAATGTACTGAAATTTTAAATTATCTCTGCCAACATATACTTTGTAATCCAATGTTGGCACCAATAAAGATTTTGTTAAATTTAATTTTTTAACTACTCCAGTATCTGAGAAGTAAAAATACTGTCCGTCTTTATATTGAGATAACGATCCAATACTGCTTTGAGTTGCAAAAAATAATACTTTGTTATCAGAATTACTTCTATAACGATAATCATTTTGTCCAGCTGAGATAGCGTATTTTTCTTGTACTATAAAAGAATTTTGAATATTCTGGTAATCAACAATATCAAGGAACAATTGAGGATTATCAACTATGTCGTTGTTATCTGAATCTTGGAACGATACCACTATTTTTTTATTATCAATGTAACCGTCTAATCCGTTAAATGATGCTACAATATCCCATTTTAAATCCTGTGTAAAAGGCTTGCCAGATGATCCAGGTTTTGTGTTTATACTTAAAATATTAATTAAATCTTTCACAACTGAATTAGAAGTGCTGTCATAAACTGCTGTATTATCTTCAAAGAAAAATCTTATTTCGTCATCACTTTCAAATACATATCGCAACAATCTAGTTGTAATTGTATAAAAATCGTTATCAGTAGTAAACAATAATATCCAACTTGAATCGTTCTTTAAATTAGATAAACTGCCTTGATTAGACAAGCTAAAACCAGATGTTGCATCCAAATTAGTTTCAAAGATAATTTTCCAGCTCTGATCAGTTGCATCATAGCGCAGTCCAAATGGTCTGTTACTGTATATTAAATCTATCATTTGTGTTATTACTGAGCTGGGAATTGATAATGATAGTTTAGGAATAATTTGTGTTATCTGCGCAGTTGAGGGAATCACTTGATTTAAAGTAATAGGCCCAAGACCGCTGGAAAGAATTCCTGTTCCAGCGGCAGTGCCGTTTGCGTTAACAGATACCACTTGTGCCCATATATAACTTGAGCGGCCAGACAATGTGGCATCTCCAACTTTTAATGCGTTTGACTTATTGAGGTCAAAATAGTAACCAGTCGGGGCTGTAAATTTTACCAAAGCATTGGCTGTTAAATATTTTAAATCTGTTGCTGTATAAGAGCCTACCGGATAAGGTCTGGTGTCGTTTAATTCTCCAACATAACCAGTACTAGAAGTTGTATCAGATGTTTTGTTATACCATACAATGTTTAAACTTGTAGATAAAAAGTTAATAAAGTTTGAGTAATAAAAATTTCTCAAATCTTCATTTTTGATGATATCAACGATTTGATTATAAATTATTCCTTCAATATCTACCTTAGTGGTATATTTAAATTTGATAGGCAGTGTGTATGATTCTTGGAATATAACCCCGTCATTTCCAAATAAATTAGTACTACTGTATTTCCCAGTAGGATCTTTAAGATCAAAATATCTACTAATACCGCTAGATGTTCTATTAACTGATTTTATTTTAGCAACTTGTTGATTAGCTGACAACGGACTAATGTTATAGTCTTCGGCTGTTATCATTCTGTTTTGTGTATAGTAAGTGGCTGATGCATTTGCTTTAATATATGCATTAGTTTCGCTGGCTGCGGCATTGGAGACAGTGCTTACTAAACTTAATGTAACTGTTAGCGTTTCATTTTGTCCTTTGCGAGAAGTATATGGAATAGATATAGAAATATTTCTAACATCTGCAGGATTTATAATATAAGAAAGTCCGTTACTAATTCGATAGTAAGTTCTAAAATCTCCAAGAGGCAATGTGCCAAATGTACCATCACTAAATGCTAAACTAACAGCATCTCCTGTTCTAGTAACTACAGCATATATATTTTTTATACTTTTATTAAGACTATTATAAATGACATTGTTACCAGTTAGCTCTGGAATTTTAGTCCATAATTCTGATTCTGCACCATTTTGATCTAATCTATAAAGCCACACATCTGTGTTATTAATATTTTGTGTTGCAATATCTATACTTTCATTTGTACTAGGTTGGCTAATAGTAAATGCTCCTGCATTTAACGTGCCCTGTGTAAAATTGAAAAAGAATCCAGTGTTAATACTGGCGGCGCCATGGCCGTCGTCTCTATAAACACAAGCAGGACTGTTACCTACTTTTGGAGCTTCTTCATAGATATAATCTTCGCCTGTGAATGTGGTGCTGGTAATTTCAAAATTCATAGATTTACCTGCTATTGATTTTGAAAAAGCATACACTGGCACATCTGTGTTGGATCCTTGAAATCTATATTGACTTGTTGGAATGCCGTAGATATCTGCTTTGGATGCAGGGTTTCCAAATTGTTGTGTGGCAGGCATGGCAGCATTCATCACTTTGGTAAACTGATCTAACCAGTTGGCATTTGATGGGTCGTTCCATGTGATAACTTGACCTGCTAAGTTTCTTCCGTTGCTATCTACTACAGTTTCAGTTGTTCGCACTGTAGTAAATTTTAATAAACCTTTGGCTGGAATATTACGCTTGGCATTGTAGCTGATTAATCGTGCTAAACGTAGTACACTGTCACGGCGTTCTGCCAGCTCTAAAAAGTTTTCGCGAGCATTTAAATCTACACGGAACGCAATGCTTTGTCCAAGGAAAGCAATAAGATCCACTAGAGCAAGATACTCGCTGGATTCAATATAATCGTTAAAATCTTCAGGGTAATTTGTTCGAAGATAGGTGATCATGGTCCTGCGAAGATTTTCAAAGTCATAGCTTTGGAAATCTGCATTTTTAAAAGACTGATAAATCTTTTTCCAATCTTCAGTAATCAGCAAGTTATTTTGTCTATCAATAGAGCTCATATTTTATCCTAGTATTGTATTTATTTTCAAAGATTAACTGCGTATTTTACTGCATTAGTAGACCGTTAGCTTGATCAAATCGTAACTGCAAAGTTTGCGAAATATTATAAGGTAAAAATATCAAGGTGCATTGTACCTGTATGCCCTGATCATACGCTGTCACTGTAACGTTTTCTGCCTTTACTCGCGGATCATAATTGACTATTTGATTGATATTTTCTAACACTAGATTTTTTATTTCTGGTGTTAATGGTTCAAACAACAAGTCCCAAATAATTGTTCCAAAATCGGGTTGCATCAATCTCTCACCCTGACGTGTGTAAAAATGATTAAACAAATCTTGTTTAATTAACTCAAAGTCATAAAGATTATAGTTTTCTGTGTTAGTGTTAACTGTACTAAATCCTTTGTATTTTTTTTCGCCAAGATTATCAGGCTGACTCGCCGCGGGCAGGGTTATTTTTTTATATAATTTTGCATTTGAACTCATTATTGTTGCTCCTCTGGTGGTGCTTCTGGCGGAATTATTTTAAATGTATCATTAGTCGTTGAATATGTTTTCCAAGCTGTTGGAACTTCTATAGCGGTTACTGCTTCTCTGTCCGTTGCGTCTGGCTTAAACTTAGAACCATCTAAATTCTCATGATGTGGATATGGTTCAGTAGTAGGAACACGGGCCATGATACTAGTAATAGTGTCGCCTTCTATTTCTGTAGGATTGTCAATTGTTTCTAAAGGTTCTGGCACTGTTGCGGCAGTAGCTGATCCAGCCGATGCGGCCGATGGACCATTAAGATTAATATTTCCACCAGATATTGTAGTGTTAGCGGCGGCGATTTCCATATTTCCACCAGATGTTAATTTGTTAGAGTCACTTGTGTTCAAATCAAATCCTGCTCCAACAGTTATATTGGTCTGCTCACCAGTAGTAACATCCCATGTTGCTTCAAATGATTGGGTGTGGGCTCCGGTGATTGTTTCGTCCTGTGTACCGTCAACTTTTATGGCAACATTTCCATTTACAATACAAATTTTATCTTTCCCCACTTCCGTTTGATGACGCTCCGAAACTTTTAGATTAAAGTTGCGTCCTGCTTCCATATTGATGTCTCTATCAGCATAAAAATTTAAATCGTTTTCTGTTCTTACACTTATACTATCTTTTGCATAAACATCTATCTTACCGTCACTGGTCAATTCAATCCATGCTGTTCCTCTAGCATTGGTAATATAAATTAAATCTTCACTGTTGTGTAACAGTATTTGATGTCCAGTCCTAGTTCTAATACGAATTAATTCGTTGTGTGGAATTTCTACATCACCATCAGTATCACCATCTTCTAAAGATGCATATTCTGGAGGGCCTTCGCTTGCTGGTTTCTTTCGCAAAAATCTAGAGTCGCCGTCGTCCATTACCCAAGTGCTGCCGCCAAGTCTACCAACAAATGCATTGTCAATTTTCCATTCTTTTTTTCCAATGCGGCCGCGGGGAGCACCATCTCGTTTATCAACTGGGCCTGGTGTGCTGATACCAAACACCATACTTGGAACTTCTCGTCTGGCACTGCTGGTTGTGATACCTCTAATGTCATCAAACAACAAACCTTGACGATCCAAAGCGTCTGCCAACGGATGTTTAGGTTTAAGTAATTGTGTAACGTCTGGGTCTTTTAAATCATTTACTTTCTTATTGTATTCTGCTACTGGAACTCTGCCATAATTACCTGCATTATCAGACTCTACATCTTCAACAACTTTTTGTGTTGCCGCAAGACCAGGCACCATAAAATTCATGCCTTCATCTTGTACACAACCAATCCAGTAACCACGACGAGCATCGCCGTCAATGAAAATTACCACAACCGTGGTACCCACATCAGGAGGTACTGCCCACCAGCCATAACTTTTTTGTGTGCTACTATAGTCATCGTTTTCGCCAAGGTGACTTGCTGAAGTAACTCCGTAAAATGGACTCATATATTTTACTTGATGGATTGAAGTTTCGTCGCTGGTGTTGCCTGTTGGTCTTAACAACTCCACTTCAATGGTGCCCATGTATGTGGGGTCTTGGTGGCCGATTACTGTGGCAAGAAACGGTCCTGGCCTGGAATCAGGTGATCCTGTGGACGCATAGTTAAAATTATTTTCAGAACCCATTATTCTTCCTCTGTGGCCACGTCTTCTGCTTTTGGCTGGGCATCTTTTGTTGTTCCATATGTGTCAGCTACGCCTGCTTCTTCTAGCAATTCTTGCAATGGCCTTCTAAAGCCCTTCAACGTTTGTTTGAACTGGCCATCTCTAAAAGTGCTTATGACATCTGTCACAGAATACAATCCGCTCCACTGTGTCATTAAGGCAGTAGCTCCGCCGCCAAAATTGTATAGCCCGCTTGTTTGATTAATGTCTACTGGTGTTCTAAAATTTACAATTATGTCAACTTCACCGTTTTGATAATTTACTGAGCCGTCGTCGTTTAGATTAGTGTATTGTGTTGCCGATGCGGTGTAATTGCCTTGGCCGCTTTGTACAATAAAATAAGGATCTCCAATAATTTCCATATCTAAATCCATCATCGATTGTTGGCTATTAGTTACCGCATCGTGGAACAGCCGCGCCGCACGAGTTGCTTGACTATCTGCAGATCCACCTCCGCCTTTGTCGGTTCCGGTTAGTGTTTTTATAAATTTTATAACCGTTGAAGTGGTGCCTGGAGTAGGTAGTTGTCCAGGTGGCATAGGATTAACTATTTCTTTTTCATTGTCTTTGCTGCCGCCAGCGGCTGTTTCTTTAACACTGTCTTGAGTTCGTTGTAATCCGTCAGCGGCAAGTTCATATGAAAAACCAGTATTGTATTTTATTTCAAATTTTAAAATGTCAACGTTGGCGCCTGTATAGATATAGTTGTATTCTTTCACAACTTGTAATTTTAAATTGTCGTAACCTGGCGCTCGTTTGCCCGCTGGCATTAATCTGCTGGAGTGTACATTATACGGCACGACTCTATACACATATAATTTAGGTTTTGTGCCAGTGTTGGCTCTGGTTGGTCCAATGTTATACACTTGAGCATCCACTCTCCACCAATTTCTGTATCCTTCAGGTGTTAAGTTTTGTGCGTCAAATGTTTTTTTAATATATGTGCTTTTTAAAATTACTTGATTAATTGCATTAACAATGTCACTGTCTTGTGAAAATTTGAAGTCACTTTTTCCCGGATCTATTGTTAATTTGCCTTTGAAAAATGTTCCTGATTTGTTATCATAAACTTCGCTGTCTTTTCCAGCTGGCACTGCATCTCGGGTCGCACTGTCTTTATCAAAATCCAGTAATGCCTTGCCAATTTCGTTGGCTTGGTCGCCGCTTTGCTGTAAATTATTGTTTGGGCCATTTCTTGAAACACCCAATGATTTTTCCACTGTTGAGCTTGATGCAACATCAGTACTGCCGCTTGCTGGGGCAAAATTTTCAGAATCTCCAAATGATGAACTGGTTGATTCTGAAGATAAATTTTGCGGAAATAGTATAAGATATTCATCAGCTACATCAATTACACCAGCATCAACTAATAATTTTTGTCTTTTATTAAGTGCAACCTGTAAACTTTTTTCTCCAGATTGTAATAACTGTTGTACACTTGCACCAGTAACAGTTACATCGCTGGTAAGATTGCTGTTGGCGTCAGTAAGTGCTATGCCGCCAAACGGTATTGCTTTTACTTCATAAACTGTACCTTTATCAGTGACTGTAAAATCTATGTCGCTAATAAGTATGGGAATATAACGAGAAGTTTTTGGAATGCTGACCAATTTTCCAGTTTCTGTATTGCCTCGAAACTCAAGACTTAATATGTATGGTGCTTCTTGCCAAGTATCGTGTCCTTGCTCAAGTGCAAGTTGTTGGCACGCCGTTAAAAACATGCCCATACTGTATGGTTCAGTTACCTTGAAAGTTATGTTGCTGACATTGGTGTTTTCACCATCTTGTAATCCTATTTGACTTTCCAGTACTAAATCATCAATGAAGAAATCAAATTTTCCGTAAGCAGTTTCCACACGATTATTTGGATCCATTGCGGCAGATTTGCAAATCAAGCGTGGTCTAGATACTCCCATGTAACTTGCGGCCGGGTCGTTTAGCTCGTCGTCTGTTAATACCCCTAAACCTATAATATAATTATAACTTGCATATGCATGTAACGGATTAGGCATGGGTAAAGACACACCGTCCAGCTGTTTGAAGATTGTATTAAAAGATTTAAACGCTCCTGATACAGCATCAACTAGAGATGACAAGCCTGAAGCAGATCCTAAACTAGAAACTACTTTAGAAGCCACAACTGCAACTCCGGCAATTTTTGCCACTTTGCCCACTGCACTTGTTGCTTGGTCAAGAAAACTCATTATAATCCTAGTATGTTAAACAGACTTGATTTTTTTGGAATGTATATGTTTTTTCCAGGAACAAAATCAAATACTGGATCTTGTAACACATCAAGATTTCGTTGTATGAACACCCACCACAATGTAGGATCACCATACAAGTCAAACGCCAACAAGTCGGGTCGGTAAGTGTATTGACTTTCTATCCCATATAAGAAGTCATCGGGCTCAGCACTAACTGTCCTAATTCTTAAAACATCCAGATAGTTTTTTTTAATAGGAGTAGAAAACCACGGACTTGTATTTTTGTAAGTTGCACCCATTTTAAATATATCCAAAAGGACTGTTAAGATATCCACCTGATACAAATCTATCAAGACTGAATTTACGACTACTAGTTCTACTGTAGATTGGTTGTACTGTTACGGTAAAAGAACTTTTTGTTGGAACATGTGATATACCACCGCTGACTGATCCGCCAAACCCTAAACTTCCTGCAAGTCCAGCAACTTGTCCTATGCCACCAGCAATACTACCAACTGCTCCAGCAACACTGGCAACTGATCCGCCAAACAATCCGCCTAATGCACTGGCAGTGCCACTGATTGAATCAGCAAGTCCTTCTATTTCGCCTGCCGCTGATCCAACAACTGGTACACTGATATAATCACAAGTATTTTCTAAACTCACTTGCATAGATGTCACAACCACTGGAACATTTTTAAAAACATAATTTCCATATCCATTTAAAAATACAATGGGAGGTGGGTTGCCGGCTTTTGGATCATTTCCTGCAAACATTTTGGTTAGACTTCTTAAATAGTGTACCATTGCGATCCAGTACAACCCTTCCGCGGCGTCAGAAACATACATAGGTGCTGTAATAGTTATCGATCCAGGATCACTATTTTTAAAGTTTTGAAATGTGTAGTTTGTGTGAGTAGTTGGGATAGTGCCATAGTTTGCTTTTGACGCAATGTTAATTTTAGGAGTGTAAGGAAATATTAATCCGCCTGCATCTTTTAATGGTTGTAGCACTGGACTACCTTTGAAACTGGTCCATTTGGCCATGCTTAATCTAACTCGCCAATCATTTGCATTGTCAGAGTCTGTAAATTCAGCCACTGCTCCTAAGACATCTCCAATTGCTTCTCCAGCGGCGGGTAAGTTTATTGCTCGAATTGCACTGGCAACTCCGCCAACATTGTATCCGGCAGAGATAGCAGAACTCAATCGACCAGCTGTACCTACTGCACTGCCAATTGCGCCTATTGCATTGGCAGATTTGCCTAATGTTGAAGCAAGGCTGGCACCTGTATCAAATAAACCCATAATAATATCCCTCTTTGGTGTATTATTTATTTGACTTTAATAAGTGCGTAGTTTATAATGTAACTTACGAGGACTCATCTAATGACAGTGAAAGTTAATTACCTAAACAACAAGGATATGTTGTTGGAAATACATAGAAGTAAAAGCTCATATTGCAGTTTTACAGACCCAATTTATCACCAATATGATTTGATTTTATCCGATATATCTAAAATTAACATCAGAACCATAGCAGAAGCCAAACGTGCAAGGGCCAAACGCATTGGCGATGCGGAATACCAAAGGCGCAAAGCCGCTGGTGAAAAAGTCAAACAAGCAGACTGCGAAGTAGACTACAAAAAAATGTTAAAAACCGATTTAGTATTCAGGATCATGACATTTGATCATATTCCACTTAACGGTATCAGAAAGAAAAATCCAAAAACACTTGCTGATCATAGAGACAAAGTAAACTTTCCTCCATTCCAACACTGGAAGTTTGATGACAAAGACGAACTAGTATGTGTGGGCAAGAGTCATTGGAAGGGTGATCTAATCAAAGGCAAGTTTGATAAAGATGCGGGCCAAATTACTCCAACTTTAGCTCGGATGATGTTAAAATTGTGTGAGCGATATGCCACACGAGGCAATGTTCGTGGTTACACTTACAACGACGAAATGAAGGGTCAGGCAATCTTGCAATTAACACAAATAGGATTACAGTTTGATGAAAGTAAATCGGATAACCCGTTTGCGTATTTCACGGCGGCTGTTACAAATAGTTTTGTACGTGTTATTAATATCGAGAAGCGTAACCAAAATATTCGTGATGACATTTTGGAAATAAATGGCATGAACCCTAGTTACAGCAGAACTGGTGCTGGCGAACATGCGGCCGCACTTAAACGACACAACGAGGACACGTCTAGTGAGTAATTTGTTTAAAAAAGTAGCGTGTTTCACAGACATACACTTTGGATTAAAAAGCAATAGTAGTGTACACAATCAAGATTGCGAAGACTTTGTGGATTGGTACATTGCTAAAGCAAAGGAGGAAGGGTGTGACACAGGAATTTTTATGGGCGATTGGCATCACAATCGCAATAGTCTTAATATCACTACTATGGACTACTCGCTTCGAGCACTGGAAAAACTGGGTAAAGCATTTGATCAGTTTTACTTTTTTCCTGGTAATCATGATTTATATTATAAAGACAAACGTGATATCCATTCCGTTGAGTTTGGCAAGTATATTCCCGGAATCACTGTGGTACACGAACCGACTACCATTGGGGATGTTACACTCTGCCCGTGGCTTGTAGGAGATGAGTGGCGAAGCATTGGTAAGAAAGGCGGCAAGTACATCTTTGGACACTTTGAATTGCCCAGCTTCTTTATGAACGCTATGGTACAGATGCCAGATCATGGCGAGATTCAACTAGATAGTTTTCAAAATTACGAACTAGGATTTAGTGGACACTTCCACAAACGTCAGCAACAGCGTAATATGATCTATATTGGCAATGCGTTTCCCCACAATTATGCAGATACATGGGATGACGACCGCGGTATGATGATATTAGAGTGGGATGGGCAACCTGAATATCACAGTTGGCCTGCTCAACCTACGTTCCGTACTGTTAAACTAAGCCAATTGATCGACGATGCTGATAAAATTATCAAACCCAAACAACATTTGCGGGTTGCACTGGATATTGATATCAGTTATGAAGAAGCAAGTTTCATTAAAGAAAAGTTTATTGCTGATTATAATATTCGCGAACTTACCTTGATTGCGGAAAAGAAAGAGATTGAAATTAATACCAATATTGATGTGCAATCTTTTGAAAGTGTTGATCAAATTGTTAGCAGTCAAATCGTAAACATTGATTCTGATCAGTTCGATAAGAATCTATTACTGAACATTTATAATAGCCTATGATAAAGATTAAAGATTTAACAGTTAAGAATTTCATGAGTGTGGGTAATCAAACCCAGGCTGTAAACTTTGATAAAGAAAATCTAACACTTGTCCTTGGAGAGAACTTGGATCAAGGCGGTGATGACAGCGGATCACGTAACGGTACTGGTAAAACCACTATTGTAAATGCATTAAGCTATGCGTTATACGGTAATGCGCTCACTAACATCAAAAAAGACAACTTGATCAATAAAATCAACAATAAAAATATGTTGGTTACACTTACATTTGATAAAGACGGCACTGAATATCGCATTGAACGTGGGCGTAAACCCAACGTGTTGCAATTCTTTGTTAATAACCAAGCACAGGATACAGAAGAAACTGACGATGCTCAAGGCGATATGCGTGAAACGCAACGAGATCTTGACGACTTGTTGGGCATGAGTCATGATATGTTTAGGCACATTGTTGCGCTTAACACTTATACAGAGCCTTTCTTATCTATGAAGGCAAATGATCAGCGTGTAATTATTGAGCAGTTGCTTGGTATTACCTTACTCAGTGAAAAAGCTGAAGGTCTTAAAGAGATGATTAAGACTACCAAGGACAATATCTATCAAGAAAATGCAGATATTGAAGCCGCAAAAAAGTCTAACGAAAAAATACAACAAAGTATTGACTCATTAACATCTAGACAAAATGCATGGAACAATCAGCACACTGAAGAAATAGAAAAAATAGCAAGAGCTATTGTGGAATTAGAAAATGTAGACATTGATTCTGAGCTGACCAAGCATAATGACTTGAAACTGTTCGAAGAACAGACAGCGAAGCTGAAAAGCCTAAATAAGGAACGGGCTACGTTAGACAGCGCGACAGCGCAAGCGGAGCGAAGCGTAAAAAAGTACGCTGACGAGCTTGCTAAGTTGAAAGACAAAAAGTGTCACGCTTGTGAGCAAGAACTACATGATCACAAACATGAAGAAATGAGTACCACTGCTCAACAACATTTGGCAGAAGCACAAAAGTATTTGGACAAAGTTAACAGCGACTTGACCAAGATCATGAAAGAGATCAAAGGCATTGGTGAAGTGTCTGGACGTCCCAACACTTATTACGACTCTGTTGAGCAAGCACTCAAACATCAAAACAATCTCAAGACACTGGAAACGCAATTAACAATCAAAGCAGGCGAAACGGATCCTTATCAAGAGCAAATTGACGAACTACAGCACACTGCCATGCAGACTATCTCATGGGACAATGTTAATCAACTGAACACGCTTAAAGATCATCAAGAGTTCTTGCTAAAGCTGTTGACCAGCAAGGATAGTTTTATCCGTAAGAAGATTATTGATCAGAACTTGGCATATCTCAACAATAGACTTACATATTATCTTGACAAGATGGGATTACCGCATACTGTGGTGTTCCAAAACGATTTAACTGTTATTATCACACAGCTGGGGCAAGATCTTGACTTTGATAACTTGAGCCGTGGTGAACGCAATCGTTTGATACTAGGTTTGAGTTGGAGTTTCCGTGATGTTTGGGAAAGTTTATATCAATCAATTAACTTGTTGTTTGTTGACGAGTTAGTGGATAACGGCTTAGACGCATCAGGAGTTGAAGGCGCATTGGCTGTACTTAAGAAAATGGCACGTGAACGCAAGAAGAATATTTTCTTGATCAGTCACAAGGACGAATTAATTGGTCGTGTGAACAATGTTCTTAAAGTTATTAAGGAAAATGGCTTTACAAACTATGCCAACGACTTAGAAGTAACAGAATAATGAGCAAACGGGTACCTCCATTAGATTATCAGGACGAAGAAACGCATGAGCGTTTAATGGAAGCCTTTAGGCAATATTTCAAAGCAAATCAAAACTGGATCAACAAAGGCACAAGACGGGCAGGAGAAAATATGCGCTACTGGCTAGCGCAGATTCGTATCATTGCACGTGAACGCAGGGAAAAAGTTCAACAGTACAGAGTACATTTGGACGAAACCAAGGCTCAAAAGAAAGGTGACACGGCGGAATGATATGCTAACTACTGCATGTCATGGACTTATCAAAACGAAATTGTTGAAACACTGCCCGAAGATTGTGTTGGTTTCGTGTACTTGATAACAAATGTCATCTCTGGACGCAAATATATAGGCAAAAAACTAGCCAAGTTCGCTAAGACCAGCTACAAAGTAGTTAAACTTAAGAACGGCACTAAGAAAAAAAAGAAAATACGTAGCAAAGTCGACAGCGACTGGCGTGATTATTATGGGTCAAACCTGGAATTAAACGTGGACGTATTGAAATTAGGCAAAGAAAACTTCACAAGAGAAATCCTATATTATTGCACATCCAAGGCGCAATGCTCTTACATCGAGGCCAGAGAACAGTTTACCCACAAAGTTCTAGAATCAAAAGACTATTATAACGGCCAGATCAGTGTCCGTGTACATGGTTCGCATATACTCAAAGGCTAATAATTCAGGCCGTTTAATCGCCAAATAAGCCCGCACAGGCGTTGATAGTGTGCCCTGAATCCGTTCTGATGTGTGACGGTAAGGTGTATCTGCTTGGCGACAGACCAGTAAACTACTACCCGCAAGGATGCTGATGGGATATGCCTATAACCCGTTTAGTTTATGAAACCCAGTAAAAAAGGCTAAAAGAGGGAGAAATACCCACGGCTTGATGTGTGTTAGCGTATATATTAAGACCCGCCGTTGTATAAAGACTCAGCTCGAGGTACCGGACAACCGCCTCTGTAATTGCTGTAACGCTAGTGTGACATGTTCAACTCAGATAATGTTTCATTTTTGCCCGCCAGGGCAAAGTGTGACTGAACAATCTAGATAATATTTAAACTGCTTCGCAGTTAATCATGTGCTACTGTTGAAAAAGAAAGAAAAGTTCGAGCGCAAGCGATGAACAGATGAACGTAGTTCATCTTGATAGTGTATAAATATGTCATAATGGAAAAATCTCTATGAAAGTGTTGGATGTTATTCTTGAAGGTGCCGCAGGTGAAACTGCTGAATATGCGTGGAAGTTTCTTGGCAAACAAACTGCCAAAGCCGCATTTGGTCGTGAAGTGGCCACTGACATAGGCTCTCAAGTATTCAACACTTATACCAAAAAAGGCATCAAAGTGCCTCGTGCTGAACTGGATAAAATGCTGGACGAGCGCATCAGCAAGAGTCAATACAAGAACGATCCAGAATTTATTGAACAAGTTGAAAAAGACACAGTTGGTTATCACAACAAATTGTACAACGACTGGAAAGCCATCAATAAGCCAAAACCCAAACCTAGAGAAGAACCTGATGCTCCTGCGGTGTTACCAGCGCACATAAGAAATCAAGCTCGTAAAGCACGATCATCTTGGAAATCATTAACTGCAAACGGTCTATCAAAAGTTCTGTATGCTTGGCAAGCCGCAGACATCTGGGAAGCAGTAAACCTATACTGGAAACAGATGGACTGGGCATTGGATAAACTGTCAGTTGGCCCAGACGGCATTGCGGAAGATGGCAAGCCTGGATTTGATCTTGAAGCATTTCACGATTATCACAAAGAAGTTTTAGCAGTGCTGTTTGCACAATTAGTTGCAACTTTCCCAAGTGCATGGAACAAAGTGCCAGTGTTGGGTTGGGCTAGTGCTATTGTTTCCAACAAAGTTACTGGACTTGCTGGTAAAACTTTATGGTTGTCATTCTTGGACGCACACAAGTTTGGCGGCGACCTCAGTGTAAGAAACTTCATTGACAACTTTATGCTGTGGCAACTCAATGCCATTCCTATTATTGGTCCGTTGTTGTTCAGCGACAAAGTCACAATTGCCAGTGTGATTGGTCAACCGCTGGTGTGGACTGAAGATTTAATTAAAAAAGAATGGGTCAAGTTTTTAAAAGCAACTGCTTACAAAGACTCTGACATTCCTGCTGGGTTATTGCCAACTGATTATCCCAATCCAAACAATCCAGCAGACGCTGAAGCAGAAAAGAAAAAACAAGCTGGAAAAGTAACGCCAGCTGATGCTGATAGCCAAACTGATACTAATCCCACCAATACAAATACTGCTGGAAAAATGTTGCCAAATAAAAATCCCAACGGTGATTGGGAAGACATGGGTAACGGGTTTGAAGTCAATCGCATGAACAATCATGTGCGTGTCAAACGATATTAACTTACAACAGAGGCATGTTTGATTCTTTGGTTATTTCAATGTTTTCATTGATCACAGCGTAGATTGCCTGTCGATCTTCATAGCTGTAGATGTGCAGTAGTTCATTTACTGTTACACCTCCCCGCATGTACCAACTGATTCTAAACAACTCTTGTTTAAATTCTTTGGCCTGTTTGTCCAGCCTAACTAGTTCTTCAAGTATCTCTTCGGGAGAGAATCTAATTAGGCGTTGTCGAAAAAACTAGAGTTATCAAGCTCAATATAAATCTTAGACTCTGCTTCACATTTTTCACATTTTGCTGGCCATGTGGGCATGTCCCAAGCTGTTCTGTTGTCTTCAACATGTTTTTTGAGTTTTTCAAACACACTCTTGTCACAATTTTTCAGCCACTCTTCAATATAAACTGTATCAGTAACCACCTGATCGCCAACTTCAACAGCTTCCACACTCTTTGAAAATATTTTCTGTTGAGTTACTGACAGTTCTTCAAACAGTTCTTTGAACAATCGTTGTTTTTCAGTAACATCTTCAATTTGATCTGCTTGATTTAATTTTTGTTGCAAGTTGTAATTTTCCAAACTAAAATCGTTGGATTCTTTAAATGTCAACGGTCTAGTTTTAACAGTTAATCCATCCAACACCAACTTGTGATTGTAATGGCAATTGCCATAATGTTCTACAACATGATTCAAATCAATGTCAAAATCATTTTCAGTTTCACATTCTGCGCACGTTTGTGTTACTGACAATTCATGTCCGTAAGTGGCAATCCGTATAGCGGCATACACTAGATTGGTATCCAGTGTGGTCAATGACCAAGCATCTTTGATACTGGGGCAACAGCTTTGAATTAGTTTAACAGTGCTTTCGCCGGACATCAATGCATCAGGAGTCTTTAAAATAATTTCATCCATGCCAGTCATGCCATAAACTGGCATATTTTCAAAAGTTCCCGACAACGACTCTGGACTATTAAAAACACCCTTGCTGGGCAATGTAATATAAATTTTTGGTTGTCTAAAAAACTGTTGTAAGGGATTTTGGGACATATCTGACTCCTGATAAATATAATGTATAGCTATTTATATACGCATATTTTTGGGGATTTTTTTTATGGCAGAGTTAGATTACGGACAAATAGCAACTAAGCTACTTGAAGCAATAAAAGAAGCTCTAGGCAACAATTCAGAAGCCAAGAAAGCCGCTTCTCCGGTTGCTGCCCCAACCAGTAACCCACTAGAAATTTTTAATAAAGGTACTAGCGATTTCCTCGGTCTGATGACAAGAGAATTACCACAGCTTGCTAGTGGATTTATGAATGTTAGAAATGCCAGTGATGCTGCCAAAAATAGCTTAGAGGCTGTTGCATCCATAGGTGGGCAATTAGGCAAGGCAAGTTATAAATTAATAGAAGAATACAGAGACTTAGCTAACCAAGCAAATAAGATTGGAATAGGCCAGCTAGACTACACACAATTAACCGCAGACGCACAAAAAGCAGGATATAAAAACGGTAAAGACTATATTGACCAATTAACTAAGACTGCTGGAAACAGTTTAAAAACTATTGACCAATCTAATGAATTAAGTTCTAGAAAATTTTTAGAGTTTGCTAAAGACGTACAAGGTACTCCACAAGCACAAAAGTTAAAAGGATTAGCTGGGGTAAGTCCAGAAGAGATTGCACAAATTGCCGCCATTGCGGCTGGAGGCAAAACTACCCAACTGAATTCAAAAGAAGGCAGAGAAGAGTTATTGGCCAAGACTGCTGAAATGTCCAATAACATCAACAGACTGTCAACTGTTACTGGAGTTGGGCGAGAACAGATTATTGCAAGTATGCAAGAGTATAACAAATCTGCTAGAGGGCAATTGGAACTGCAAGCAGTTGGCAATGATCAAACTAGAGATGCATTACAAGCAACTAGATTAGCAACTGCCGGACTAGGGCAATCTATGCAAAACATCACCAGTACTATCATAGCCGGTGGCGCTCTTAGTAAAGATCAACGAACACAATTGCAAGTTTCTACCGGTGGACGAGCAGGGCAATACATGCGAGCTGCCAGAGATGTTAGACGAACTGCTGGACTAGCTGAAGACGATCCTCAAAAAATTGCGGCAGAAGAACGCATGAGATCTGAAGTTGCTAGAGCAAATCAATATCAAAACAGCAAACAATTTGCACAGCGAGCACTGACTACACAAGATCCAAATCAAAAAGCCGCTTACGAACGAGCTCAAGCAGAAAATACTCAAAAATTTGGCCAAGGTGCCGCACAACGTACAGGACTAACTGCTGAACAAGCACAACAAGCACAGCTAGTTGGACTGGGAGATGCAGCCATAAGTGGTAGAACTCAAGAAGGCAGAGATCGTCCTTACGGAGCCCCGGGTACACAAAACGAAGGCGCACGAGCTACTCAAGCACTAAACTCGGTATATGAATCTGCAAGGATGAATGCCGCGGCAGCAAGCGGCGCATTGGCAGGATTTAATAAAGAATTAGGACAAAGTCCTGACAAAATCAATGCAGTTAGACAAACATTAGAGCGAGCATTTGGTAATAACACAAATCAAGATGAAGCCGATAAACGATTTAAAGCAGCCGGCACCAAAATAGTAGAAACTGTGGCACCAGGACAGTCTTCTGAAGTTGCTAAACAACGAAAAGCAGCCGGCGAAGGTCCTAAACGCGAACACGGTACACTAGGTGAAATAGGACAAGCAACTGAACCCAAAGATGTAGTGGCAAAATTACACAAAGGGGAAACAGTGGTAACTCCTGAACAATTAAAGAACTTGTTGTCTGGTTCAGCAAGCAATGCTATTAATGATGTAATGAAATCTGCAACAACTAAAACACCAACCGTTGGTGCTGGTGGACTTGATGTTAGCAAAATTACCAGCGGTTTAAAAGAGATCACAACTACAATTAGTTCAGTAAGTGGTGGTGGTTCTACTACCAGATCCAGTGTTGAAAATGATGATGCCAAAGCCGCTAAGAAAGAATTAGAAGCAGTCAAAGCACAATATCAAACAGATAGAGATGGCATACGATCTCAAGTAAAAAGCAATCTTGGACCAGATGCCAAAGGCATAGATGTTATACGGGCCATGAAAGATAATCCACAGGCCAAAGCACTTGAAGCAAAAATGTTAGAAATATCTTCTAAGATAGAAGCTCGAATCAGTGCGGGCACCACAACTAAAACTGTTACAGAACCCAACACAAAATCAGTAAGCATTACTGATATACAGAAAAATATATCACAGGGATTGGGCCAGGTAGATGCTCAAAAGAAAGTAGAAGCACAAGCCGCTAAAATTAATAATGCTGTAACACCTGAAATTAACAGAGCTAAAATTAACAATGCTGAATCAGAGTCTATAGATTCCATAACCAAACCCAGTACTGATAAAGCTGTACCAAATGATTTGGAAGAAATTGAATACAAAACCGAAGAACCAAAGTTTGAAGAACAATCAAACAAAGTTGGCCTAAATGATCTTAACGAACAATTAATTCAGTTAAATACAAGCATACGACAACTAATAGAACACAGCGCCGAAACAGTTGAAACTGCAACTAAGCAAGTTAAAGCCACTAAACGACTGTCAGGTAATAGATTCGGTTAAGGATATAACACTTATATGTCATGGAAAAAATATTTTACGCCTGCGGATGTGTCATCGTCCCTTAGCCCTATTTCGGGAAATATGGGTGGTGCCAGTCGTCCTGGGCCAAGCCAGACAAACTACAGTAACTACTTGCCCGATGTGTACACAGGTAGCCCAAACAGAATTGAACGTTATCAACAATACGAAGTCATGGACAGCGATCCAGAAGTCAATGCGGCTTTGGATATTCTTGCAGAATTTTGCACACAAAAACTCAAAGACGGCAAAAGTCCGTTCACTGTGCAATGGAGAAACAAAGCCACTAACAGCGAAGTTAGAATATTAGCTGAGTACTTGCAACAGTGGGTCAAGTTGCAACAGTTTGACATTAGAATCTTTAGAATTTTACGCAATACTTTCAAATACGGTGATTGTTTTTTCATACGTGATCCTGAAACACAAAAGTGGAACTGGATGGATCCAAGCAAGCTGGTCAAAGTCATTGTGAATGAAAGTGACGGCAAAAAGCCAGAGCAGTACATAGTTAAAGATCTTGCTCCTAACTTTATGAGTTTGGTGGCCACACAGATCACTGCCAATATTAACCCTAAAAATGCAGGTGGTGGATTGCCCAACAGCGGCCTAACCGGCATGGCCTCAAACAAAGGCACCAACGGATCTTTTCCAACAAGTGGCGGCTCAAATAGATTTGGCATCAGCGAAACTGAACATGCTATTGATGCGGAACATGTGATTCATTTGAGTCTAAGTGAAGGTTTAGACAACAATTTTCCATTTGGTAACAGTCTTTTAGAAAACATTTTTAAAGTTTACAAACAGAAAGAGTTGCTTGAAGATGCAATTTTAATCTATCGTATACAACGTGCTCCGGAGCGTAGAGTGTTTCATATTGACGTGGGCAACATGCCAAGTCACTTGGCCATGGCATTTGTAGAACGTGTTAAAAACGAAATCCATCAAAGACGTATTCCAAGTCAAAGCGGCGGCGGCCAAAACGTTATTGATTCAGCGTATAATCCACTAAGCATCAACGAAGATTACTTCTTTCCAACAACAGCTGAAGGTCGCGGCAGCAAGGTAGAAACACTTGCAGGCGGCACAAATCTTGGCGAAATTGACGATTTAAAGTATTTTACCAACAAGTTATTCCGTGGTTTACGTATACCCAGTAGCTACTTGCCAACAGGTGCAGACGATAGTCAAGCAAGTTTTAATGACGGACGTGTGGGCACAGCATACATTCAAGAACTGCGATTCAACAAGTATTGTGAACGATTACAAGCACTGGTAGCAACTGTTTTTGATGTGGAATTCAAACGATTCATGTATTTCAAAGGCATGAATATAGATGCAAACTTGTTTGAATTAAAGTTTAATCCGCCGTTAAACTTTGCAAGTAGCAAGCAAGCCAGTATTGATGCTGAACGTATCAACACATTTAACACAGTGCAAGCCGTGCCTTACATGAGCAAACGATTTGCACTAAAACGTTTCTTGGGATTAACAGACGAAGAAGTAGCAGAAAACGAACGCATGTGGGGCGAAGAAAGCGGTAAAGGTCAACCAACCAGTACTGACGCTGCCGGCGAACTACGCAGTGCAGGACTCAGCGCCGCTGGTATTGAAGGCGACTTAGGAGCCGCAGGCGACATGACTCCTCCAGAAGACATGGAAGATGCTATGCCTGAAGAAGGAGCGGTTCCTCCAGTTGCACCTGCAGGCCCAGCAACTGCACCTGCCGCATAAATACAAGATGATACTTAGAGAATTGTTTTATATTGATCCAAATACTCGTGACTTAGGTAACGAGTTACGTTATAGCCCCGAGCGTGACGACACTATGTTACATACTGACGACACTCGTAAAACAAGATTAACATTAAAACAAATCAATGAACTTAGAAAAAGTAGTGAAGCACATATTCTAGAACAGGAAAATGAATTAGAATTTATACATTCAATGTATGCCGCACCACTGGCAGCACCACAATAATCAAACTATAGCATAAAAAAGGCTAAATTTATGCTATATCTACCCACTTTTGTAATTAAAGTGTAAATATATTACAGCCTTGTATCACAAATCACAGGAGAATAAACATGACTGACCGCGCTCAATTTGAAGCAATGCTTGAAGCTTTGATCAACGAAGATCAAGAAACAGCAAAAGAAATATTCCACAATATCGTAGTTGCTAAATCACGTGAAATCTATGAAGAGTTACTATCTGAAGATTTTGAAGCAACTGACTCAGGTAACCCATATGCTCAAGAAGCATTTGGCGACGAAGAAGACGACAGCGAAGAACCAGCTGACGACGAAGCCGACGACGCTGACATGGATGACGACAGCGAAGACGACAGCGAAGACGACAGCGAAGACGAAATGGATTTTGGCGACGAAGAAGGCGACGAAGAAGGTTCTATGGATGATGCAGAACAATCAGATCGCATTTTAGATCTAGAAGACGCTTTAGAAGAATTAAAAGCAGAATTTGAACAGCTAATGGCTGGCGAAGAAGGCGAAGAGCACATGGGCGGTGACGACATGGGCGACATGGATTCCATGGATGTAATGCCAGAAGAAGGTGATGACATGATGGCAATGGAGCCAATGGAAGGCGACGACGAACTAATGTTAGAGTACAAAAACAAAGTTCCAGCTCCTAAGCATGGCGACAATGGACAAAATACAAAAAGCCCAGTTGCAAAGCCAAACAGAATGGGTGGCGCAAACTTAATGGCGGGTAGCAGAGAAGAATCAGGCACCGGTGGTACAAAGGGTGGTCTGTTAAACCCAAGTACTAAAGAAGAAAACTTTGGAAACGTAAATGTACCAGGCGGCAACGCAGGTAAGACAGCGTTTAAAAAGAAAGAACCAGGTCACGGTGCTGAGCGTAAAGGTTCGCCAGCAGGACAAAACGTAGGTGCAGAAACGGGCAAAAACAGTCGTGATGGTGAAAAATTCACAACTAGTATGTTGAACGGCGCACCAAAGCGTGCCAAGTAATTAAGAGACAACATTGAAAAATATGTTATATCTCCGAGAGAATCTCAGTTTCAACGAAGCAAAAATGATCGTTGAGTCTGATGACAAAGATGGGAAAAACTTATACATGTCCGGGATTTGTATCCAGGGCGGTATTCGTAACGCTAACCAGCGTGTTTACCCTGTGAATGAGATTGGCAAGGCTGTCAAAACCCTAAACGATCAGATTCAGAACGGTTATTCAGTACTCGGAGAAGTGGATCATCCAGATGATCTAAAAATTAACCTGGACCGTGTGTCCCACATGATAACAAATATGTGGATGGACGGTCCTAATGGTTACGGTAAACTGAAAATTTTACCAACCCCAATGGGACAATTGATTCGTACTATGTTAGAGTCAGGGGTCAAATTGGGTGTCAGTTCACGCGGATCCGGAAACGTCAAAGAAGACGGTTCCGGTGAAGTTTCAGATTTTGAGATTATCACAGTAGATATGGTAGCTCAACCTAGTGCTCCAGGAGCATATCCTACACCAATTTATGAACACTTGATGAATAGTCGAGGCGGATTAAATGCCTTACGCATAGCGCAAGAGGTGAAAGGTGATCCTAAGGCACAGAAATATCTCAAAGAGAGTTTATTATCAATAATAAACAAACTCCAATAATAAGGAGAATCACATGTTGGATGCGCTAAAAAGTTTATTTGAAAACAACGTGATTTCACAAGAGATCAAAGAGTCTATTGAAGTGGCTTTCGAAAGTCGTGTAAACGAAGCTCGTACACAAGTCGCTCAACAATTACGCGAAGAATTTGCACAAAAATACGAACACGATAAGTCAGCAATGGTTGAAGCAGTAGATCGCATGATCTCTGAACAACTGGCTGTTGAACTTGTTGAGTTTGCCGATGATCGTAAGCAATTAGCTGAGATGAAAGTCAAATATGCTAAAAAGATGAAGCAAGACACTGCGGTAATGAAGGAATTCGTTACACGTCAATTAGCGTCAGAAGTTGCTGAATTGCACGAAGATCAAGTTGTAATGGCAAGTAAATTTGGTAAATTAGAAAATTTCGTAGTTGAAGCTCTTGCTCAAGAAATTACAGAATTTTACAAAGACAAACAAGATCTTGCGGAAACTAAGGTACGCCTAGTCCGTGAAGGTCGTCAAGAAATCAAGAAAGTAAAAGAAGCATTTGTTCAACGTGCAGCCGCAATGGTCGAAGGTGTTGTAACTACAGGACTACGTTCTGAAATTACTTCATTGAAAGAAGACATTGAAGCCGCTCGTCGTCAAGACTTCGGTCGCAAGTTATTTGAAGCGTTTGCTTCCGAATACCAAGCGAGTTACCTAAATGACAAATCGGAAACTGCAAAATTACTCAAAGTCATAGACATGAAAGATTTGGCAATGCAAGAAGCCGCTCAGGCAGTTGTGCAAGCTGAAAAAATAATAGAAAGTAAAGAAGCAGAAGTACGTGCTTTGAAAGAAGCTCAAGAAAGAAAAGCAATCATGAGTGAACTATTGTCTCCACTAAACACGGAACAAAAAGCAATCATGGGTGAACTAATGGAGACTGTGAAAACAGAACGTCTAAACGAAAGTTTTGAAAAGTATTTGCCGTCAGTATTGAATGGCAAGGCTCCGCAGAAGAAACAGGCACTAGTAGAGGCTAAAGAAGTAACCGGAAATAAAGTAATTTCCAACACCAACCGTAGCAGTGAGATCGAAAACAATAACATTATTGATATTCGCAGACTTGCTGGACTTAAAATTTAAGGAGAATTTAAATGTCAGAACTACTAAACGGACGTTGGGCAGAAACTAAAGAAGCCCTATTAGAAGGCTTACAAGGCACAAAAAAATCAGTAATGGGTGTAACACTTGAAAATACTCGCAAGTATTTGCTAGAAAGCCCATCAGCTGGTGCCACTTCTGCCGGCAACGTTGCAACATTAAACCGCGTAATTTTACCGGTGATTCGTCGTGTTATGCCAACCGTTATTGCTAACGAGTTAGTTGGTGTACAACCAATGACTGGCCCAGTTGGCCAAATTCACACTCTACGTGTACGCTATGCAGACAATGCAACAGCTGACTCTGTAGTAGCTGGTGAAGAGGCATTGAGCCCATTCAAGATTGCGGCTGCTTATTCTGGTAATGACAGTTCTACTGCCAAAGCCGCTAGCACAGCGACTCTTGAAGGTCAAGCAGGTAAGCGTATGTCTATTCAAATCTTGAAACAGACAGTTGAAGCTAAGACACGTAAATTGTCTGCTCGCTGGACGTTTGAAGCCGCTCAAGACGCACAAGCCCAACAAGGCATTGACGTTGAAGCAGAAATCATGGCCGCTCTTGCACAAGAAATTACAGCTGAAATTGACCAAGAGATCATTGCATCTCTAATCTCTTTAGCTGGTTCAGCTTCACAAACTTACGACCAAGCCGCTGTATCTGGTACAGCCACATTCGTTGGTGATGAGCATGCCGCATTGGCAGTTCAGATCAACCGTGTTGCTAACTTGATTGCTCAGCGTACACGTCGTGGCGCTGGTAACTATGCAGTTGTTAGCCCATTTGCATTGACAATTCTACAGTCTGCTACTACAAGCGCATTTGCTCGTACAACAGAAGGTACATTCGAAGCACCTACAAACACCAAGTTTGTTGGTACATTGAACAATGCAATGAAAGTATATGTAAACAGCTATGCACAAGATTCAACAGACGTTCTAATCGGCTACAAAGGCGGTTCAGAGTCTGATGCTCCTGCATTCTATTGCCCATACATTCCATTGATGAGCAGTGGTGTTGTTTTAGACCCATCAACATTTGAGCCAGTCGTATCATTCATGACACGTTATGGCTATGTTGAGTTGTCAAACACAGCAAGCTCACTAGGTAATGCCGCTGACTACTTAGGTCGCGTTGCTATTACTAGTGGTAACGTTAAATTCAGTTAATCTGAAATTAAAGTTAGAAGTAATATTAAAAAAGGACCTTCGGGTCCTTTTTTATTCTCGGCTAAATACATAGTAATGATTCACATGGTGTGAATTTTATGCGGAAATCCAACCGCGTACAGCCTAGAACGCTGTTATTTCTTAAGGAGAAACTAAAATGGGACGTCCTTTAAATGGTAGATTTTTTGGAGATAGAAATCCAAACGCATCAAACAGAGCAGAAGAAACTGGCGGTGAGGGTGTAGCAAGTGTAACAGCACCAGCTGGTACATTAGGTACACTAGTAAATGGTACATATACCATCCCAGCGGCCAGTATTACTGCACCACAAATTGCCGGTGGTAGAAAAGCAGTGTTGAGTGTTGTGGTAACTGCCGCAACAACTTATACAGTAACAGTGGTATCTCCAGGCACGGGCTATACAGCGGCTCCAACCATCACATTCAACGGCAGCGTTGCTGGTGGTACAGGTTCAGCTACTCCTGTAGCAACATTGACAACTTCTTCAGTACCAAATGCATTATCAGTGCAAGCAATCACAATTGGTTCAACTAATCGCACAAGCGGTAATGATATTGTTCGTCAAACTGGTAGCAGACGTTTTCAAGTTCGTACACAAGACGGCGTAGCAATTTGTAAATTAGTTCAAGCTACTCCAGCAGCCGCCGGAGAAATGGCCATTGTTGCAACTGACAGCGCAAGCGGAACATACTGGGTTAGAAAAATTACTAACCGTACGGTGGTATTGGTACGTAATTCAGGAACACAATTTGCTACTGGCGTGCCAGTCAAGTGGACATTGGGTTCTGCTGTGAACGGTGTATCAGTAACATTAGCCAACGCTTAATTAGGAACGGGGACTTAGGTCCCCCAACTATAAGGATATAGAATGTCAAGAGTACTAAAAGTCAGTCAAAGCAATTATAGATTACAAACTGCTAGCGGTGGAACTATAACATTGGATACCGGCGTAGATGTTGGTACTGTGATTGTCACAGGTGACTTGGTAGTACAAGGCGAAACAACAACAGTCAATACAACTAACTTAGCTATTGAAGATAATATTATTGTATTGAACAAGAATCAAACTGGTGCAGGCATTACTCTTGCATCGCCAATTAGTGGTCAATCTGGTGTGCAAATTAGTCGTGGTACTCGCCCAGCAGGCCAGTTTTTGTTTGACGAAAATGTAAATCATTATGATTTTCCAAATACCACAAACGTGGGCGGAACATTTGTATTAAAAACCAACGATGGTAAAAAAGCTGGTTTGCAAGTGGCCACAATCGTGAATGATGGTTCCAGCAATCTAGTTTTTGATATGCAATCATCCAGCGGTGTACTAAGCGTTGCTAACAGCACAAACTATTATCTACGAGTGGTCAACGATAATGATATTCCCAATTGGAAAACTGTCACAAATTATGTTGCTGCCAGCAACGGTGTTGCAACTGTGGACCGTATGTATTTTCCCCCAGGTGCAAGTTTTGGATTGGAAGACAGTAAGGTACAGGCATTTCAAACCAACATACAATTTTTTGTTGGACAGCAAATTAGAGCAACAATTAGCCCAGTTGGTGTGAGTGTTAATAACATTAACTTGTTTACAGATACAATTACAAACACTTCGTCAAACAGTTTGGTACTGACTGCAATTAATAATAATGTTAAAATTGATGCTGTTTTGAATTTGTCAGATCAAAGCATTGATCCGCCAGTGATATCTGGTTTAACTAAATTATATTCTACACCAACAGTGGGTCCGGGAAAATCTGGACTATTTTTTAAAAATGTAAATACCTCAGACGAACTGGTATCTAGAAGCAGAGCAGTTTTATTGAGTATTTTACTATAAGGAAAGAACATGGCATTGACATCAACACCAATTGCATACGCGGCAAATTTACCAGCAAGTCCAGTTTACACTAGCACCGGCAGTAATGCAATCACCAGCATGATTATTTGCAATCTATTTGCATTTGATCCAGCGAATCCAACAAATAACACTGCAAATTTATCTTTGTATGCAGTTCCAGCTGGTGTAACTTTAACAGCAAACCATTTAATTGTTAATGCTATTCCTATCACAGCAGGGGAGACTCTTAGTTTAGATCAAGAAAAATTAGTTTTAGCTAACGGAGATATGTTGTATGCTAAATCAAGTGTAGCAAGTACACTGGTAATGGCCATAAGCACATTGACAGTATAATGAGATTCCTAAGAAGACAAACCCTTAATCGTAGAGCAGTGTATGATAATACGCTTTATGTAGACACGAACAATGCAATTGTAATGGGTAGCCAAAACAATTTGACATTACCAAGCGGTCCAGATGGGACTAGACCATCAGTTCCAGTCAATGGTATGATACGTTACAACACAACATCATTAGATATAGAAGTATATCAAGGCAGTACTTGGAGAGCATTGCGCTACAGAGAATCTGGATCAATTACGCAACAGACATTGGGCATCGGTGACGGTGACACAATATATTACGGTCCATTAAATCCAGCACCAACTGGCAATATACAACGCGGCTACACTTGGTCTGGCGCTAACTTGTTAGTGCTGGTTGAAAATGTTTTACAACTACATACTACTAACTACACAGTTGTACAAAATCCAACTTTTCCTTCGGAAGTGTATGCGGGCAAAACTAGTGTAAGTTCTGCAATTGGCAGTTCAACATTGTATTTTAATACAACAGTGTCAACATTGACTGCATCCGGAACGGGTACAACAGTTACATTAACGTTTACACCTGGAACTGTTGCACCGTTTGCTATTGGAGAAACAATCATAGTTTCTGGAGTAATTCCGTATGCATACAATGGTTCTTTTACAGTTACTGGATCAACTGCTTCTTCAGTATCGTATGCACACACTGCCACAGGCGCTCAAACAACCAGCGGAACAATTGAAGCGGCCAGTACAATATATCCTGCTGTGAACATTACCGGAGCAACCCTGTCTGGAAGCAGTGCAATTACAGGTAGAACAGTATTAAGTTATGCTACCAACACCAATACCGGTGCATTGACCAGTGTTGTGTTAAGTGCCGCAACAAGCGGATCTGTAATAGATGCAAACACTGCAATCACCATTACAAAATCAAGCCAAGCAGGTACTGGATATTATTTGTATTTTAGCAGTCCTGTTCCTCCAGGCAAAGCTGTTACTGCACTGATTGGTTTTGACCAATAAGGAGTTAGCACATGGCTCTAACGCTTACGGGTGGTAACTTAAATGGCGGTAAAGAGCTAGGACGTATCAGCGGTCCTTTATTGTCAGAAGATCTACGTCGCAACGGTGTTAATCTTGCTTTTGATACTGACAAGTTATATTTAAATGTTACAAACAAGTATGTGGGTTTTGGAACAAACACTCCAACACGAACACTGACTGCTCCAGGCAACAGCCGTTTTGCAAGAACTAATTCTGCATTATCTGATCTTATAGTAACAGCTCAAGCTGCCATTGGTAATCTCACTTTCAATGACACTGATAAAATACAGAACTTTACCAATAACAACATCACTATCAGCCCAGCCGTGGGCGATCAGTTGGTTACTTTTAACGGATTAGGGTCAACTGGCTACTTTGCATTTTTAAATAATTCACTAACTGGTACTACTAATACTGAAATAAACATTAGTCCTACTGGCAAAACTATTATTGGAAGTACCACACCTGCTGCCAGTCTTAGTTTTTCAGGCAGTAACTATCTTTCTCTAAGTGATGCCCAAACAATCGGCACCCAAGCGTTTACTTTTGAATGTTTCTTTTACAGCACTGGCAACTTTAGCTCGTCAATTCAGACCATACTAGGAGCAAATGCTCCCCTTGGAATGAGCATATTCTTTTTGACTAGCAGTATAATCCAAGTTGATCGGGCCATGCAAGATGCTATCACATTCACCGTACCCACAATGTCTACAAACACATGGTATCATCTTGCAGTAACACGAGATAGCAGTGGACAGACAGCACTATTTTTAAATGGAATTAAATCTGTTAATAGTTATGTAACAGCTACAAATTATTCAGGAACAACCGGATACATTGGGTGGGTTTATAATACAGCATATAATTTTATTGGACAACTAACACAAATAAAATTAACTGTGGGTTCAAACTATTACGACCCAGTTGCGGCCAGTATTTCAGTTCCCACAACAGCATTAGCTAACAGCGCAAATACAAAGTTGTTGTTAATTGTGGCCAACAGTGGAGCATTTCTTACAGATATTAGTGGAACACAAACAATAATCAATAACGGCGGAGTGTCTTTTAATACATCAGGCCCTTTTTTAATACAACAAAACACTGGTGTTTTGATAGATGGTAATTTACATGCTGTTGGCAATATCACATTTGACGGCAACATCACATTGGGTAATGACGATACTGACAACATCACTTTTGCCGCAGATGTCAGCAGTGATTTGATACCATCAATACTGACAGGTGTAATAGTTGGTAGTTCTGAACAATTGATAACAGAGACTTTGGATTTGTTTCTAACAGAAGATGATCAAAATTTATTTACAGATTCAACTTCTACACCATATACATATAGTTTAGGAAGCGGCGCAAAAAATTGGAACAATGTTTATTCTCAAAATTTAACTGTTACTGATTTGTTTTCAACAACTGTCACAGCAGGAACATGGGCGCAAAGCGGCTTAACAATAACTGGCAATTCCGTTAATCCAGGCACCGAAACTTTTAACATAACAATTAGCGGCACAGGAAAAGTAAATTTAAACAATAAAATTTATATTAAAAACAACACAATTACGCATAACAATGCTGTTGTACCTTTGGAGTTTGGTGCTACTGGTATTGGTTATACTAAATTCGGCGGCACACGAGGACTAGTAATTCCAAAAGGCACAACACTACAACGCCCAGCTGCCGCAGAACTTGGAACTATGCGCTACAATAGCGATGTGAATTATATTGAAGTGTATGCCAATGTAAGTAACACTCAGGTTGTTAGCTTATCAACAAATTCAGTAACTGCCACAGCCGGCGCTACACAAATTTTTACTACTAATACTGTGGGATTTAATGTGGGAGATTTTATATCTTCTACTTCTGATCTTCTTGCATTTGCTGGAGGATCAATAATAACAGCAGTGTCAACAAACACATCTGTAACAATCAATACTCCGTTGCTAAACACATTGCCTGCCGGCAGTAATTTAACATCACAACGCAAATGGATTCCAATCATTGGAACTAGCCCAGTACTTAGCTCAACTGAAGTTGGTGCTATACAGGACATTTGGGCCCTTATACTGGGTTAAAAACCAAAATATAATAAATACTATTACTGTAAAGACTGACCAAGTTTTTACGATATTCAACAGTGGTAAACCCGCTATGTAAGGTGGTTATCCGTGAAACTCGGTGTACAAGGGAGCGATGATGGCTGTTGGTCGAATATCGGGTCCGCTCTTAAAGGATAATTTACTCCGCAATGGTGTAAATCTGGCCTTTGAGACGAGCCTACTTTACTTAGATGTTAAAAATGGCCGCGTAGGTGTTAATACCGCCACGCCCTTGTACCAATTAGATGTAAACGGAACAACACAAACAACAAATATTGAAGCTGCCAATCAGGCAGCTATTGCATCATTCACTTTAACCGGTAACACAATCAGTAGCACCAGTACAACTATTAATTTTGTACCAAGTGGCGCAAACGGTGTAGTGTATCAGGGCCGTGCAACTATTGGAACTCAGTTGGCCATGACGGGCAATGTGATTTCCACAGTTGGAACCAACGTAGATTTAATTATCAATACCACCGGCACAGGCCAAACCAAGTTCAACGGCAATGTGTTGGTCAATGGCGATTTACATGCAACTGGCAGTATCACCGCTGATGGTAGTTTAACACTGGGCGATGCCAACACTGATAATATCACATTTGGCGGCGAAATCAACAGTGATATTGTGCCAGATATCAATAACACATACAGCTTGGGTAGCGTTGGCAAACAATGGTTAAATGTTTATGCACAAAACGGCAACATTGTAAATGCCAATGCCACAACTTTAAATACCACAACAGCTAGAACTTCAGCATTGGATTTTACCGGCTCAACAATCAGTACCATAAACACCAATACAGATATTAATTTGATATCAACTGGTTCTGGCGGAACACAGATTGGTAATGTTAGGTTTTCTGACAATAAAATTACCAACGTAGTGGCTGGTGCAGTAACAACAATCGAACAAGTAACTCCAGCAACTACATGGACTGGAACCGTTGCTCAAGGAGTTCCACTAACATTTACTGGACTTATTGCTGGAACTACGTTGTTTGTGTCAACAGCACCAACTGGAACTATTGTTCCAGGACAATTGCTGACCGGGCCTGGAGTACAAGCAGGCACATATATTGTCAGTAACATCAGCGGAACTGGAACAAGTTCCGCCAGCCAGTGGTTAGTTAATAACAGCCAGGCCGCTGCCTCAACCACAATGACAGCAACCCCGTTGGTGCTAACAGCTACATCAGTCACTGGAACTATTTCTTATAAAATGGTTGTTTCAGGCGGAGTATCCGCAGGCACCTACATTACAGGTTTTGGAAATGGATCAGGCGGCGCTGGAACTTATTATGTTACTTTAACATCACCAGTAGTTTCTCCAACTGCAATGACTGGAACTCCACTTGGCGGCTATGTAAAAATCACAGGAACCAACGGCGTTGTTATTCCTATTGGTACAGTTGGTGCAAGACCAAGCCAATCAGAAACTGAACAAGGAATGATACGTTACAATACAGAATTAAATCTTGTTGAAATGTGGACTGGCAGTGCATGGTTCAGCGTTGCTGGTTCAGCCGCTGGTGTAACTGCCGACGTGGCAACAGATATTGGTATTGCAACTGCATTAATTATTGGATAAAACATGACTACATATTTTAGAACTACAGCGCAAACAAACATAGGAACAACTCCGGTTGACATTTTAACAACAAGTCCGTCAAACATTTATACTATTATGGGTTTGAACTTGGCCAACACCACAGACTATGATGTTATTGTTGATATTACCGTTACGGATGCTGTGCCTAGGACTGCATTTTATATCAAACAACTAATTATTCCGCCGTATACTAGTGCAAAGGTAGTCACTAACGGTGAAAAAATTGTATTAGCAAACAGTTGTAAACTAACCATAACTAGTGATACTGCCAGCAGTATTGACGCAGTTGCCAGCTATGCTGAGATAGCATAAGGAGATTATTATGTCAGGAAATTATTCATTTGGAAGATCAAAAGAAGAACAAATAGGCGATCAACCAACCTACTTCTACGGTATTAAAAGAAATGATGACGGCGAAATTACACTTACTCGTGTTAACCAGTTGAGTCGATCAGATTCTATTTCAATCAACAATCCGGGTGACATTGATAATAACTACGAAGGTTTTGAAATTGGAACGGATTTCTTTGAAGGCAGAGATGTGTTTCATAATATTGTATATGAAAACTTGTTGTATGAACAATATCGTTGGGACGAACGAAATGTATACTATTATGTTGATCCGGTAAGTGGCCAATTAGTAGCCCGAATAAATACAAAATACACATATCCTAGCGGAATATCATCAACATAATTTAAGAGAGAACTATGGCCGATTTTAAAATAGCAAAAATTAGATATACCTGGAAAGGTACATGGAGCGGAACTACACAATATGTAAGAGACGACATTGTTTATTACGGCGGAAAATCTTATGTTTGTTTTGTAACGCACACTGCATCAACAACATTTCTTGCTGATTTAACGGCAGCTACTCCTCGCTGGGTATTGATGTTTGACGGTGGCTCTTGGAGAGGAGCATGGTCAACTGCTACTTTATACAACCCAGGAGACATAGTAAGATACGGTGGAATTGCCTATAGAGCACTTACAAGTCACACCAGCGCGGCAACAACTGTATTGGGATTGGAAGCTAATCAAGGCGCTTGGACTACTTTGGCCAAAACTGAAGATTGGAAAAATGCATGGACTACCTCAACACAATACAAAGTCAATGACATTGTAAAATACGGAGCACAAGTTTATCGTTGTGTAACTGCTCACACCAGTGCCGCAATACCGGAAGATGGTTTAGAGACTGATCTTAGCAAATGGGAATTGGTTATTCAGCAGGTTGAGTACAAATCCAATTGGACTGGCAGTACTCGATACAAGGTTGGAGATGTAGTAAAATATGGCGGAACGTTGTGGAAGTGCAATACCAGCCACACTTCTTTGTTAAGTGTATTTACTGTGTCTAATTGGGATGTCTATCTAGACGGCCTACAATGGGAGTCATTACCTTGGTCTTCATCGCAGTCTTATCAAAAAGGTGATATTGTTGGTTATGGTGGTTATGTGTATCGAGCATTGCAAACTAATATTGGTCAGCAACCTCAAGCAACAGCCAATGCTTATTGGGGATTAGTAACTGAAAACTATGAATTTCGAGGAGCATGGTCAGCAACTACAGTGGATCCAGTAGGTCCTTTGGATTATAGAGTTGGGGATGTCGTTAGATTAAACGGATACTTGTATTTGGCAATACTAGATAATACAGGTATAGAACCTCCTAATGCAACCTATTGGAAAGTATTAAATCAAGGTAACGCTTGGAGAGGACTATGGAGATTAACAGACCCTGATCCAGTCACGATTGGATTAACTGTTCCAGTGGAATTTAAACTGGGTGATCTTGCAACTCAGGGTTCTACAACATACGAATGCAAATTGGCGCATATTGCATCAACACCACGAGCACCAGTAACTGATGTTGCAGGGTCTGGCACATACTGGAAAATATACATTGAAGGCACAACTACCAACGTGCTGGCCAATCAAGGTGACATCGCTTGGTACGATGCTGGAGTTAAAAAGCGGTTACCAGTAGGTACCGACGGACAGCTATTACGTGTAGGCACCAGCGGAGCATTGTCATATAAATCATGGGGCGTTATTCCAAAAGTTTATTATGTTGCACCCACAGGTACGGACAATGAATTATTGGGTTACGGTGTATCCTTAGACAAGCCATTCCAAACAGTCAAATATGCATGTGAACACGTTACTGGGCCCGCAACAATTTTTATTAAAACGGGCATTTACAGTGAAATATTGCCAATCACAATTCCTGCGGATGTGGCATTGGTGGGAGATGAATTACGTAGCACAGTAATTCAACCAGCCAGCGGATACACTGCCAGCAACATGTTCTATGTGCGCAACGGATCTGGTATTCGCAACGTGACATTGCAAGGACTGAGTGGAACGTTAGGACCATTTAATTCGTTCTTGACAAAACGCCCAACCGCAGGTGCATTTATAAGTTTGGATCCAACTGGTATTGCTATTACCGAAGCTAGAATTACAACCAAATCTCCTTATATACAAAACGTCACTGCTATTGGTAGCGGATGTACTGGATTAAAAGTAGACGGTGCAGTGCATGGTGGAGGAAATAAATCCATTGTGGCCAATGATTTCACAATGATTATCAGTGATGGTATTGGCTATTGGATTACCAATCGAGGCAAATCAGAATTGGTTTCTTGTTTTACCTACTACTGTCACATTGGTTATTTGGCAGAAAATGGTGGAAAGATTCGTGCAACCAACGGCAATAACTCATATGGAGACTATGGTGCAGTTAGTGAAGGGTCAAATACAGATGAAGTGCCTATTACTGGCACAGTTAATAATCGCAGCCAGCAAGCATCAATAGGATATGCGTTTACAAACGGCTCACAAATAATTGCTTTAGAATATACCAATGCAGGACAAAACTATGACTCAGCGGCCGCATACACGTTTGGTGGTTCAGGATCAGGAGCAGTTGTTTCTGCGGCCACAGTTACTGATGGTGGAATTTTTGAAATTCGCTTGCGAGACCCACTCAACGGCGACAGTGCTGGCGGCAGCGGGTTTATATTTTCGCAAAGTTATGCACAAGCTGGATCTACAACTGGAACAATTACCATAGCAGCCGGCGACGGCAATGTTCGAGCAAATTATCTTGGCATGAGAGTTGTTGTTATTTCAGGTAAAGGTGCTGGACAATACGGATACATACAGGATTACAATGCAACTACCAAAGTTGCTACAATATACAAAGAAACTGATGGTACGCAAGGGTGGGATCATTTCCTACCAGGCAGCGCACTGTCTGTTTTAGACACCACAAGTCAATACAACATTGAACCTAGAGTAGTTATTGCCGCACCAACCAGTGGTACTCAAGCCATTGCAAGGGTAACTGTATCTGGCGGCCGAATTGGCGGATTTAGAATTATCAATCCTGGATCAGGTTATAATTCAGGCACACCTCCAACAGTGACATTGATATCACCAGGACAATCTGCCGCAACGTATACTGTTCGAGTTGGAAATGGTGTATTGGGACAACCCACATTCAGTAACCGTGGAACAGCATATTTGACAGCAACTGCAACTGTGTCAGGGGTAGGATATGCAGACAGTTTCCAATTTGGTGCATATTTGTATGTTTCTGGTATCTCAGTGGTACCTACACCGGGAGCAAACATAATAATAGTTGGAGTGCCAACAGTGTATCGATTGGTCACGGTGAGCCAAATTAGTGGATCAGGTCCGTACAGTTGCAGATTGCAACTGAACCCAACACTTGAACTGAAAGATGCACCAGCACACGGAACTAGTATTCAAATTAGATCTGACTATAGTCAGAACAGATTAACAGGTCACGACTGGTTAGAAATAGGAACTGGTAATTTTTCAACTACCAACTATCCTTATGTGGATACTACCACAGTGCGCACTGGAAATCTTGCAGTAGAAAATGGTGGCGGCAGATGTTTCTATACAGCAACAGACCAAGACGGTAACTATAGAGTAGGTAACTTGTTTAAAGTAGAACAAGCCAGCGGTATTGCCACACTGAACGCCAGCTTCTTTGATCTAAATGGACTCACACAACTTACACTGGGCGGTATTGTGTTGGGAGGAACCAGTGCAACCATTACTGAAATCTCAACAGATTCAACACTACCGTTGAATTCAGACAATGTGATTGTCACACAACGAGCATTAAAAAATTACATTTCATCAAGAATTGGTGGTGGTGGTGCAAGTCTCAATGCCAACACTGTGGTGAGCGGACAAATTTCATTTAATCAAACTACAATTGGAGCCGCAGTTTCAAGTAACATAACAAATACTGATCCTGCAAAATCAATCAACTTTGCCGCTAGAGTTAATTTTACAGGCGGAGTAGATGGCAGTATGTTGGCAAGCTCGTATTTTATAGCGCAGATGCGCTAACATGGATAATGATAAATAATTATAACGTTAAATTTGGAGTAGAAAATGGCAGAATTTAAATTAGGTAGAATCAGATTTGTATGGAAAAATACTTGGGCTGGCTCAACCACCTATATCAAAGACGATGTGGTCCGCTACGGCGGAAAAACGTATGTTTGTATTTTAGGACATACTTCTACTTCTAACTTTTATACAGACTTAACAACAAATTGGAATTTAGCATCCGACGGTCAAGTATGGTTAGGTACTTGGGCCGGAACAACAGTTTATAAAATTGGTGACACTGTAAAATACGGTGGAATCGTGTATGTTTGTAATCTTGGTCACACAAGTCAATCTACACTTGAAGCAGATTCATCTAAATGGGATACATTTGCATCTGCATTTGATTGGAAAGATGCATGGGCCATTAGCACAGCATATAAAATTGGCGACATTGTAAAATATGGAGCAACAATTTACAGATGTAAATTAGGACACACTAGTGCAGGAACACTGGCATCAGGTCTTGAAAATGATCAAAGCAAGTGGGATGTACTTAATCAAAGTTTTGATTACAAAGGCACATTTGCAACTTCAACTAGATATAAAAACAACGATGTTGTGAAATGGGGTGCTGGTCTTTGGATTTGCACAGCATATTACACATCTGCTTCAACATTTGACGACACTAAATGGAGCCAATTTGTTGAAGGCTTAGAATTCGAAGACACATGGAGTTCTTCAACTGCATATCAAGCTGGTGATATTGTTACTTACGGCGGCTATACATACGCGGCTATTCAAAATCACTCAAATCAAACACCATCAACTGCAACTGCATATTGGTCTTTGTTCAGCACAGGATTTTTATTCAGCGGTGACTGGACAACATCAACAGCCTATAAAGTTGGTAACGTTGTACGATCAGGCGGCTACACTTACCTAGCCACAGCTGACCACACAGCAGGCGCAGGAAATAAACCAGCCAACACAAGTTTCTGGCAACAACTTAACCCTGGTTTTAAATGGTTAGGTTCTTGGACTACGTCTACAGGTTATATTTTAGGCGACACTATCAAGTATAACAACAATTCATATGTTTGTATATTGCCACATACTGCGGCCACTGGTAATCGTCCTGATAATGATGTATCATCAACTTACTGGAATTTACTAACTGGCGGTGTTGAAACTGCGGTAATGACCACACAAGGCGACATCACATACTATGGCGGTAGTGGTCCTGCAAGATTACCTATTGGCACTGACGGACAAGTATTACGTGTAACTGGCAGTAATCTTACTTGGGATACTTTTGGAGACATCAACAACGTTTATTATGTTGCTCCTACAGGTACCGATGCGGCTGGATACGGCGGCACATTGGATAAACCATTCTTAACAATCAAATATGCTTGCCAAGTTGCGGCTACTGGTACAGCATACACAAATGCCAATACATTAATTGGAAACAACATTGCTTGGTTACCGCGTGAGTTGGCTCAGTATCAAGTGTATGCCAAGGCCAACAGTATTTCACCCTACAGCCCAAGCTCAGTATTTGACGCGGCCAAATCTTTTAGAGATTCTCAATTTGTTATTGACGCTATTCGTCAAGACATGACACGTAACAGCAATCAACAAACTGTCATTGCCGCGTTATCATATTTCAGTGGCCCAACAACTTTTTACAATGCCTCAACAGCTTCAGCAATGCCGTTTATTATTGCGGCTTTGAACAAATTAAGAGATTTGATGATCAATGCAGTGACAAGAACTGCTCCAGCTAACAATTATCAAACTTTGACCAGTTTTACTCCAGCAGTTACATTTTCAAGTTCAGGATCTGCGGCTGAAGCCAATGCATCAGCTACTATCACTAATTTGATGGCTATTATAACAAATGCATTGACAGCACAAAGCACAGCTGGAATCCCAACACCAACCACTGGTGCATTTACATCTATCTTTATTAAGACAGGTACATACAGCGAAGTTCTTCCAATCAGCGTTCCAGAAAATACTGCATTGATTGGAGATGAATTACGTAGCACAGTAATTCAACCAGCCAGCGGATACACTGCCAGCAACATGTTCTATGTGCGCAACGGATCTGGTATTCGCAACGTGACATTGCAAGGACTGAGTGGAACTCTTGGTGCCGCAAATGCCTACGGAACTCAGCGTCCAACAGCAGGTGCCTATGTGAGTTTAGATCCGGGAACTGGCGTTGATGATGCAAGCGTTTGGATTTTCCGTCGAAGCCCTTACATACAAAACGTCAGTACATTTGGTACTGGCTGTGTTGGTATGAAAATTGATGGTTCGTTACATAATGGCGGAAATAAATCCATCGTTGCTAACGACTTTACACAAATTCTCAGCGACGGTATTGGTTACTGGGTTACTAACTTAGGAAAATCTGAGTTGGTATCAGTGTTTACATACTATTGCCATATTGGTTATTTGGCAGAAAACGGCGGCAAAATTCGTGCTACCAACGGCAACAACTCATATGGTAAATTTGGTTCAGTGTCCGAAGGTGTTGACTCTAACGAAACTCCTATCACAGCCACAGTAAACAACAGAGCACTACAAGCCATTGTTGGAAATACATTTACTAGCGGCAACACTATTCTTAGATTGGAATATACCAATGCTGGTAATTCATATGCCAATACAGGAACAGCTTACACATTTAATAGCCCAAGCGGTATTAATGCCAATGCAATTGGTGACGAAGTGCGTGATAACGCTGTATTTGAAAATAGAATGTTGACCAGTGGTGCAGGATATGTTAATTCCGTTAACGTTGCTCAATCAGGAACAGCGACTGGCGTCACTATTGCGGCCGCAGATACAGCAGTCAGCGGCGCATATCTTGGTATGAGAATTATCATCATCAGTGGAGTAGGTGTGGGACAAACTGCATACTTTACTTCTTATAGCGCAGGAACAAAAACTGGTATTATTGCAAAAGAATCATTTGCCACAGTTACAGCATCAGCAGTAACAGCAACTGGCGCATTGATTACTGTTCCAAGTACTGTGACCTTCTATGTTGGAATGCCAATCACATTTACTGGAACAACTATTGGTGGATTTGCATTGTCAACTGTTTACTATGTTGCTAATATAGATGCCGTAAACAACACCATTGGTATTGCTTCTATAAGTGGTGGCCCAGTAATTAGTGCTGGTTTGAGCAATCAAACTGCCAGTACCATGATTATACATGCCGCAGGCTGGGATCATGTTGTTCCTGGAACTGCGATTGTGGCAGGTTTAGATTCAACAACAACTTACAGTATTGAACCAAGAGTACAATTTACAGCTGGCTCATTTGCGACAACAGCAAGAACTTTACCAAGCACTGTCAAGTGGATTTCAACATCGTATGCTTCTGGTAATGGTCGATTTGTTGCAATTGCCAACGGTTCAACTGTGTCAGCAACATCTATTGACGGATTTAACTGGATTTCAGGAGGTGCTCTTTCTGGCAGCACAAACTGGGTAAGTTTGGCTTCTGGAACAATTAGTACAGTAACTTATCATGTGGCCGTTGCAGGTGGCGCTGGTAGTACAGTTTCTGCATACACTACAACTGGTGGAGATTCTTGGTTATCAATGAGCAGTTTGCCAGCCGGTAACTGGACCAGCGTGGCATTTGGTAACGGACGATTTGTTGCTGTATCAAATGGCACTGTGAGTGCATTTAGCACAACTGGCACAGGATGGACAAACGGTGGCGGTATGGTTTCTGCCAATTATGTATCAGTAGCATACGGCAGCGGCCCTGCTAAGTTTGTGGCCATTGCTGGCGGTAGCATTGGTACTTCACAAACTACTGCATATTCAGCTGATGGTGTGTCATGGACAGCAGGTACATTGCCAGCGTTGGCATACTGGACCAGCATTACATATGGTAACGGACGATTTGTAGCAGTGGCACAAGGTAGTACAGCAACAGCTTATTCTCTTGATGGTATCACTTGGAGTACACCAGCAACTGTGTTGCCGCAAGTGTCTGCGTGGAGCAACATCAAATACGGTCAAGGAACTTTCTTGGCAACAGCTGGCAAACTAACACCAACATTTACTGGTACAACTCCTGGTAGCAATTTGGTGAGTTTGAGTAGTACCGCTGGCCTTGCCACAGGACAAAGTATAGTACCATCAGTAGCCACAGTAACAACCACAACAACAAATGCCAACAGAGCAGTGGCATTATTGAGCGGTACATCTCGTATTGATGCCAACGGAATTTTAAGTCCAGGTATGGCTCAATCTGGAAGCCTTGCAGTGGGTATGGTGCTGTCTGGCACAGGTGTCACAACTGCACAAAACATTGTTATCACAGCAATGAGCGGAAATTCTACTACAGTAACAGTGACATATGCCACACAAAAGACTATTCCGTTTGTTACTGGACAAACTGTTAGAATTGTAGGTGCTATTCCTACTGGTTACAACGGATCATGGACGGTTACTGGTACGCCAACAACAAGTCAGATACAATTTACCAGCAGTTTAACAACCACAGTTACTACATTTGGATTTGTTCAAAGCACTCCTACTTTTATTACTGGAACTACTGCATTTACATCATCTGCAAGCAGTGTATCAGGAACAACATTAACAGTTGGCGGAACAGTAACTGGTACTGTGGCACTTGGACAAGCTCTAAGTGGCAACAGTTATACATCAAACTTCCAACAAATTATTGGAACAGCATTATCGATTCCAGGTGCAACAACAGGAACTCCAACAAGCGGTATGTTTATTGCTGGCCCTAACGTTGCAACTGGCACAACTATCACAGCGGCAGCAACTGCCAGCTGGTTCGCTGGTGTGGCCAAAGGTACTGATGTTACATTTACAGGCAGTATCAGTGGTAACATATTGACTGTGACATCAGCACCAAGCGGTGCTGGCCTAAACATTGGTATGGTATTGAGCATCAGCACACTTGATCCTACTAGAAACAATGTACTTGGCGGGAACTATATCACTGGAAACTTAACAGGCACCAGCACAAGTGCATCAAGCACATGGACTGTGAATATTCCACAAACACTTGCAAGTACTTCAAGCATAGTTGCAACTCCAGTAGTTATGACTGTGAGTGCAGTGGGTGTTGGGTCTGTTGTTCCAGGCGCAGTGCTAAGTGGCCCTGCGACAATTCCTCAAGCACAGTTTCTCAACATCACCAGCATTGTAACAGACGGACTTGAAGTTAGGGTAAACTATGCTTCAACTGGATCAGCGGCATTTGCTGTTGGACAACGTATTGACATTACAGGTACAAGTGTTAGTGCATATAACACATCATGGGTTGTTTCAGCATGTACCGCAACTTTTGTACGTTTCTACAGTGCATTAACAAACGATCTTGGAACTGGCGGAACTATCACCAGCTCGGCAGCATTTGTAACTGCACAAGTAACCAGCAGTGTGGCCGCAGTTGCTAGTCCAACATTGACTGCAACAGCTGGTTTTGGGGTAGCTGGATTTAATCAGTTTGTTGTGAGCAGTGCCGCAAGTATTGCCAACGGACAGTTAGTTACAGGAACTGGTATTCCAACAAACACCTATGTGACTAGCATAGCCAGCACAACTATCACATTGTCAAACAACTTTATTGCTGACGGTTCTGGAACATACAACTTCTATGCACCAGGTGCCGCAGGCACTTACTATATTACTCCAGCAACAACCGCAGCCATTGCTGGCGGAACTTCATTCAGCGGTTTAAGTTATACTTTGAGTATAAGTCACAATATCACACAAACCAACACCATTTACGGTAACAGTTTGACAGGTTATATCACAGCGTTTGTGGGTGGGTCGGGAGGAGCAGGTACTTACACAGTCAGCACCAGTTTTGCACCAACAGGTACCCTTGCAATCAGTGGTGTAAATTATCAAACCAATACAGCATTGGCAGTTGCGGCAACCGCAATGACTGGTACGAATAACACCATTAACGTGGCAAGTTCCGCTGGATTAACAGTGGGACAAAATATAACATTTGGTGGAGGATCTGCCGCACGTACTCCAAGTATTCAACAGACTGCCAGCAGTGGTAATTTAATCACACTCAGCAGTGGTACTGGTGTTGTGCAAGGTAACGTAATTGTGCCAACCGCAACAATAGTGAATACAACTGCAACTCAAACAGCCAGCGGTTCAAATCAATTATTACTTGCAAGTGCAACTGGTATCACTGCTGGCGCCAGCTTGTTCTTAACAGCAGTTTCTCAAAGCGTAATAGCTTCAGCCACTACTAATGCCACAACTTCTCTAACTGCAAGTAGCATAGATACACTGGGTGTGTTAACAGTTGGTTCGGGAACTCCTGTTGCGGGTATGGTATTGACTGGTACTGGTGTTCAAACAGCACAGAGTATTCCAGTAACAGTATCATCAGGATCTGGATCAGTTGTGACACTGACTTATGCAACACAAGGTGCTACTCCGTTTATTGTTGGTCAAACCATTACTGTTCGCGGTATGACTCCAACAACATACAACGGTACATGGACCGTGGCCACAGCTTCAACTACACAAGTAACATTTAACAGTAGTGCAACTGGTGCATTGACCACAACTGGTACAATTATCAGTGAGCCATGCTATGTGGTAAACAACATCACTGGATCATTATGGCAAACTAACTTATCAGCAACAGTTGCAGTGGCATCAACAACTATTACTGGTACTAACAACATAATCACAGTTCCAAGCACAGCAGGCATGATAGTTGGTGCACCAGTGCAATTTAACAGCAGTTCCAATAACATTGTTGCTGGAACAACATATTATATTTCACAAGTGGTCAACGCAACTACTATTGCAATCAGTGCTACATTTAAAGGTGCAAACTTTACACTTGGTACTGGTACTGGATTAGTGGTTCCTATGAACGTTGGTGCAAGTTTTGGTAATTTAATGCCAGGCGATGTGGCCAACGCAGTTTATTATGTCACAGCAGTCACTGGTAACTATGTAAAACTCAGCTCAAGCCCAACTCTAACTCCAGAATTACCATTGACAAATGCCAACGGTGCATGGCTTGTTAGAGCAGGTGACGTGCTGGGAGGCGCAACTACCACTATTCTTGAAACTGCATCAGGCGGTAACTGGGCACGTTTAAGCAACAGTGTAAGTGCCGCAGTTGGACAAGTTATTACACCAGTCACTGACGCTGTATCAGTAACAGTTGGTAGTACACTAGGTCAACAGACAACTAGTATGACTACTAGTACAATATCAACTGCTGGTGTATTAACAGTGTCAGCTGGCGCACCGTTCCCAGGCATGATATTAACTGGTACAAATATACCAATTGCACAAAATTATGCAGTTACAGCAACCAGTGGTAACGGCACAACAGCCACTATTACATTCTCAAGTGCCACTGCTCCAATTGTTGGACAGTTGATTACTATTCAAGGTGTAACTCCTGTTGGATACAACGGAACTTTTGTAGTTACAGCATCTAGTGCAACAACAGTCAGCTATTTAAACACCACTACTGGCAGTATGATTACTTCAGGTAGTGTGATCAGCAAGCCAACTTATATTGTTTCCAACATCAACGGCATTACTGGCGCTGGCGGAACATGGCAAGTTAACTACTTTACAGGTCCAAACGTAACCAGTACAACAATTACAGGTACTGCTAACTTGATGGTAGTGAATAGTGTTCGACACATACAAGATGGTGAACAGTTTACTACTCCAGCAAGCGGAACATTTGGTGGTTTAAGCAACAGCACAACATATTATGTGATTGCAACTGTTCCAAGCACTAACCAGATTGCTGTCAGTACAACATACTTTGGAAATGCGGTGTCATTTACCAGCGGTACAACAGCAGGTAGCTTTGTTGGATCGTTTGCCGCAGGCTTTGGTGGCTTAACATCAGGTACTCCTTACTATGTTGCGGCTGTAAGTGCAAGCGGAAACTATGTGCGTTTGAGTACAAGTCCAACATTAAGCCCAATTGCCACACTAATCAACGGTAACGATGCATGGACTACTGGTATTGACGACAAGTTTGGACTAGTAAACGGCCGCTTATATTATGTGGCCAGTGTGTCAGGTGCTAATATTACAGTCAGTGCTTCACCAACATTAACACCAGTTATCACACTACAAAATGGTGGATCTGCAGGAAATGCACAGTGGACTACTCAAATCAGCGACACCAGCACAGGCAGTTTGGCAACATCTCTAAGTGCAAGTTTCAACTATTATATTACTGGTATTCTTAGTGCTACAAACCAGTTGATTATTAGTACAAGTTATCTTGGCGATAGTATCACAGTTGCTCCAGGCATTGGCGGCTCTGTGCCAACCACAGCTGGTTCATATTTGGGCGGATTAACTTCAGGCACAACATACTATATTGCCACAGTTGATCCTGTTAATAATCAAGTTACATTAAGTACCAGCGCAACACTGACTCCAATTGTTCAAATTGCCAATTTGAGTCTTGGTGCATGGACCAGTGTGTCTGGCGCGGGCGCTGCCGCAAGCAGTCCGGATGGTATTAACTGGACTAGTCGTGCGTTGACTAACGATTCATGGGCCGCACTGGAATTTGGTAACACAAAAACCAGCTTTACTGGTAGCATTACCAGCACAACACTAACAGTGACCAGTGCTCCAACTGGATCTGGCATTGTGGTTGGACAAACATTGAATGGTATTGGAATCAGTGCTGGCACTAGAATAGTGGCCAATTTGACAGGTACTGCAACCAGTTCCAGCAGTACATGGACTGTGAGCAATAACTATACCAGCACTACTGGATCTATAACGATAAACGCGGCGTTGCCAACTTGGGTTGTTATTGCTGGCGGTACAGTAACCAGCGCCAATGCAGTTTCAATTCCTAACTTTACAACAGCACAAGCTCGTGTGGTTATTGCTTCGGGACAAATTGCTAGTTTCAGACTAATAGAACCTGGAAGTGGATATGCAACTGCACCATCGGTGACCATTACTGATCCAAATGCAACCAGTGCCGCAACCTTTACAGTGCGTATGGGCATTGGTGCATTGGGTAATCCATCGTTTACCAACAGAGGAACTGGATATACCACAGCAACTACCAACGTTTCTGGTGTTGGATTTGCTGATATATTCCAAACAACTCAATACATAAATGTCAGCGGAATGACGTCAGTTCCAACTCCAGGTGCAAACGTACAATTTGCCGGAAATGCAACTTATTACAAATTGGTCAGCGTGAGTAGTTTAAGTGGTAGTACTGGTAATTACAGTGCGGCCCTACAACTCAGCCCAAGCATGAGCATTAGTCTTAGCCCCGTACACGGTGTTGCTATTACCATGCGAATATTGTATAGCCAATGTCGTTTAACTGGACACGATTTCTTAAGTATTGGAACTGGTAATTTTGCCACAACCAACTACCCAGGTATACCAACCCAGGCAGCAGATCAGGCCAACGAAACTGTTGAAAATAACGGTGGTCGTGTGTTCTACACCAGTACTGACCAAGATGGTAATTTTAACGTGGGTGATTTGTTCACAGTTCAACAGTCAACTGGTATTGCCACATTGAATGCCAATGCGTTTAACTTGAGCGGATTACAAACACTGACATTGGGTGCTGTTACACTGGGTAGCTCAAATACCAGTATTACCAGTTTCTCAACAGACGGTACATTTACTGCAAATAGTGACAATATCGTACCAACACAGCGAGCAATTAGAACATTTATTGCTAGCCAAATTGGTGGTGGTGGATCTACAGTAAACGTAAATACGTTGGTAGCTGGTAATTTACAAATTACTGGAAATGTGATAAGTAATACAACAGGCGCGGCGATAAATATAAAGAATAGAGCAAACTTTACACAGGGAGTAGATGGTAGTCCCTTAGCACTAAACTACTTCTTATTAAGATAATTGGAGAATTAAAACATGGCAACAGGAAGACTAGGAATCGCTGATTTAGCATCAGCAACATACACAAATTTGTATACTTGCCCTGCAACAACATTTGCAGTGGTTAACGTATCATTGTGTAATAGAAATGCAACAGCAGTCCAGGTGCGTATTGCACTAACAACTACATCAGCATCAGGTAACACTGCTCCTGCTGATAACGCATTTTTAGAATATGACGTTACTATTCCAGCAAACTCCGTACTTGAGCGTACTGGTATTGTTTGTGATTCAACTAACAAATATATCACAGTACGTGCAAGCAATACAGGTGTTAGTGCTGTAGCATACGGCATAGAAACTAGTACAACTTAATAAGGGGTAATGCAATGGGACGTTTTGTACCAATTAATATAACTGCACAAAATCTTGCTAAAGTAGCCCCAAAAGTTCCGGGTGCTAAAGTTTATTACGACGGTAAGGAGTGCTGGCAATATAAAATAGTATATGATCGTCCAGGCACTTATACATACACAGTACCATCTAATGCTATTTGCGCAAGAACTGTAATTGTGGGTGGTGGTGGCAAACCAGTTTGTACCAACGGAAACTGTTGTGGTTTTGCTGGAGCAGGCGGCGCATACAGCGACAAATGCCATGCTGTTACTCCAGGTGCCACAACATTTACTATTGTGGTAGGCCGTCAGAGTCAAGATTCATCAGTTGCATGTAACAGCGTAGGCGTTCACACTGCTGGCGGCGCGGCAGCATGTACACCAGGTGCGGCATCAGGCGGTAACTGGAATAGTTGCGGCGGCTGTGCTGGTTTTAACTGTAATTTCTGTAACGGATCACTAACCCATTATTGTGGTGCTTGTATCTATCAAAATGCCACAACTTGCTGTGGATACTGTGTTGTATTTTCATATACAGATGCTGATCACGGCGATACCCGAAATGGTTGTTGCGTGGCAGCATACGCTGGCGGCGGCTCAGCTGGTAGTCCACGACACTGCCAAGGTGGTTGCGGCATGATTGTTTGTAATTCAGGAACTATCAGTCACGGCGGAACTGCAGGTGGCGGTGGTGGCGTGGGCGGCGGACATGCAGGTGGCAGTCCAGCACCCGTTTGGCAGTTCACTTGCTGTAACTGCGTATGTCCAGGCTATGACGGAATTGTAGGCGGCAATTGTCAATTATGGCAAATCTGTGCTCCAACAGGTGCTGGTGGTGGTGGTGGCAGTCACACTCCGCAACCTATGCAATGTCGTAGCTGGGAAGGTATTTGTACTATGCACAAATGGCAGGGCGGTTGTGGCGGCTTGGGCGGCCCAAATACTCAAGCTACAGAAGCACAGCCAGCAAGATGGAACATGTGGCAACGCTGTCGTTACAACGAGTCGTATGGTGTTAGTTGCGCACATTGGAAAATTGACTTTAATCCCAAACGTTTTGATCCATGCTCATATCCATGGTGGGACATTTGTAACATCAGCGGCGTAGGAGCACCAGGTCATGTTAACGAAACAAATTATTTTTGGTGTTGCGAACCAACCCAATTGAGTTCATTCTGGGGTCGTCCAGCAAACTCAGGCGAAGGCGCTGGCACAGGCGGCGCAATGTTTCGCTGTTGTAATGCAGACCAATGGGGAGATGCTTATCCAGTAAATGACGCTAGTCCAGCTTGTTCAGTAAACTGGATATTGCTGTGCTGTCTTGGCGCACTGGCAGATCCATTCAGATGCGATGCGGCCTATGCACTAAAGGACAAATTATTCAGCGGATTCTTAACTTGTGCAGGAACACTAGGCGGTTCAGGTGGATTGGGCGGCTGTAACTTTTCCAGCAAAGCTGGTTTTGGTGGCGGCGGCGGCACATCCAAATGTCATTTCACTTGCGTGTGTTGGGGCGGATCTTTTGACTGCTGTAATGGCGCGGCAAGTACACCACTGGCATTTCCACCATGCATATTGGATAATTTATTGAGCAATGCTGGATCTGGCATGGCTATTGTTTACTATAAGGAAGCATAAGAAATGGGACGTTATATAAGTACAGGAACAGCACAGCCAACGGCTTGCACTAGTTATTCACCCACTACATGCTACCAGGTTAATAATTACAAATATTCATATGATTCTAACGAATGCTGGCAAAATAGGGTTATTTTAGATAAACCAGGTAGTTATACATTTGTTGTACCACCAACTACTGCAGGCAGTTCAACTGCTTGTGTGCGAGCAATTGCAGTTGGTGGTGGTGGTAAAGCATGTGTAAGTGATTTTTATTGTAATTTTGCAGGGTCAGGCGGTGGCTATGCCGAATCAGTGCATACAGTGACAGCTGGTTGTGTTATGACCATTGTAGTTGGACGCCAAAGTCAAGATACCACTATTGGATACACTTGCCAAGGTGGTGTTGCTCAAACACTAACTGGCGCTGGCGCAGTGACTAGAACTCCAGGCGCAGGTTCAGGCGGCAACGTAATGAACAGTCGCGGTGGATGCGGTGGATGGGGACGAAACTATCAAGAGGTCAATGGCACATGCCCAAGTACTTGTATCTGTATATTTCCTACCACTTGCTGTGGATATTGTGTAGTTTACGGCTGCAATTGTATTAGCTCAGTTGGTGACGCATATTGTGTACCCTATTTTCCAGGTGGCGGATCAGCAGGCAGTTTTGTATACCCATGCGGTGGAAACGGTGGAACTGTTTGTAGTAAGCAAAGTACCTACGGCGGCTCGGAAGGCGGAGCAATGGCAGGCGGCGGTGGCGGCATTGGATATTTGAACAAATGTTGCCATATTTCTGCACGTTGTAACTGCATTTGTCGTATGTACGGAAACAGTAGTCAACCAGGCTTATGTAGTATAACAATCTCTGGTGGTGGTGGTGGCAGTCGTTTTGTACCAAAAATGTCAAGTTGCGAACAAACCCTATGGGTTGGCTTGTGCGAAGGCGGCATTTGGAGAACAGGTGCTGGTGGTCGCGGTGGCTGCGATAATCACGAAGGTATTCCAGATACCATGTATTGGACTTGCGCATTATGTATGTGTACAGGCCGTAGCGAACACGATGTTTGCTGTGGAACAGCGCCTAAAAAATGGCCGTGGCATGACGTATTTTCTATCTCAGGAACAGGAGCTCCAGGCAAAGGTTTAGGTTATTGTACAGACGGACAAATGGACCAAGGTAACTATTGGGTACAGGGATGTTCATGGGGAGGTAAACCAGAAGATTCAGGCGAAGGTGCTGGCACCGGCGGTGCAGTTTATCCTAACTTGTGCGATCCTATCAACGTGGGTTGGCCATGTACTCCAGGCTGGTTCCTGGATTGGCAAGCAGTTTGCCAAATGGGATTACAGGGCAGTGCTACCAATGCATACGATCAACCAAGGAACGTGGCTCCAGGCATTATCAGCCAAGCTGGTATATTTGGCGGTTCAGGCGGAATTGGTGTTCACGGATTTGCAAGTAAAGCAGGATTGGGCGGCGGCGCAGGCGTGTTTAAATGCTATATTTTATGTATATGTTGGGGCGGATCTTTTGACTGCTGTAATGGCGCGGCAAGTACACCACTGGCATTTCCACCATGCATATTGGACAACATCGTTAGTAACGCAGGTTCAGGCGTTGCAATAATTTATTGGAAAGATTAAGGAGATTTAAATGACACAATGGGCAAAAATGGTTGATAGCGATGGAGACGGTAATTTTGAAATTTACCAACTTCATGACGAAGATCCAAACGGATTATGGCATCCAGATGCACTAGAATTCTGGAGACAAGTACCCGACGAACATGCGGCAATTGGAAATGTTTTTGAAGAAAGTTCACAAACTTGGTATACAGGCTCAGCCTGGGGAGAAAAGAAAACAGCTGAAGCACCTGCCCCAGACACTGCTCCAAAGCCAATTGCTATCCCACTGGGAGCAGTATTGGAATTAGAAATTACCAATGCAGGGTCTAACTACGAAACACCACCAGTTAGAAATCAATATGACATTGGTGACGGTAAGCGTTTGGTTGCAACTGTAACTTATGACCAGCAAACTGAAAAAGCAGTTAGTGTTGAAATCAACGACGCAGGCGAAGGGTATGAAGTTGGACAAACATTCACTATTAATGTAGGTTTTGGTAGAGATTGGGACCGTAAAAATCCTGATTTTACTGAGGTTCGCATTAAACGTGTTAACACTAATCCAAACGCTACTAAACCAGCAGATGTTGCTGAAAGTAATTCACCTGGCGCACCTGCACCTTAATCAGTATTACAGCAACAACAAACCTCACTGTGCTATATAACACACAGTGAGGTTTTTAATGAGTGAACAGATTGAGTTTTTTCCTATAATAGCAGGAATTGAAAAAATAGAACCAATATTAGCGGCATCAAGTCCTACACGCCCGCTGCCTTTTGAAAAAGAAAGCCATTCAATGATGAGTTGTCCTGGAATTAGAGATTTAATTTCTACAGGATACGTGATAAATCTATGGCAAGACATACTAATAACAGTTAATCCAGATCACAGTGTCAATGCTTCGGGCAGTGGAACTATGACTGACCACGATGGTAACCCATTCCAAGATATACAATTTCACGATGAGCGTACTTTTGCTGGATATTCGTTTGGACCAGAATATTTTAATTTCTCTATGAAGTTACGTTGTCCATGGTATGTACGAACTAAAAAAGACACGTCAATATTATGCCTTCCGGTATTTTATAACGAGTCTCCTCATTTTACAGTGGCATCGGGTATTATTGACAGTAGTAAATATCCTATGATTCTTGTACAAATAATTTTAAGAAAATTTGAAGGTGAATTATTATTGAAAAAAGGCACACCATTAATGCAGTTAGTTGCTGTCAAAAAACAACCAGAAATAAAAATGTACGATTCGGATTCTCCAATTAAAAAATCAGTTGGTGTTTTAAGAAATTGGATTGCAAGTAAAATGCACACTGCCGCGCAATATAGAAACATGGATAAACTACTATGAAGCATAATATAGACCTTGATAATATCATAATGACTGAAAAGGATTTTATTGCAGAATTTCCTAGATTTATACCTGCTGAATTTTGTCAAATGTTGATTGAAAATTTTGAACTTAACAAAACTATGCAACGAAATATTATACATTCTGCAAAAGATAATATTAAGAAAGGTATGCCATTATTAAGAGACGATTCTGCATGGTTTTTGAATTATCACGATAAACATGCAGAAAATGTAGTAAGTTGGTTATGGGTTGCACTGGACAAATATGTTGAAAAATATCAACAGCTAGCAGAATTACCACTGTGGCCCAGCGAGTTAAAACTACAATGTACAGAACCCAGCGGTGGATTTCACACTTGGCATTATGAAAGTAGTAACTATAACATGTCACAACGTGAGTTGGTATGGATGATATATCTAAATGATGTGCCCGACGGCGAGGGAGAAACTGAATTTTTATATCAACGAACTCGTGTTAAACCTACAGCCGGAACCGTTGTAATTTGGCCAGCAGGGATGACTCATGTACATCGCGGCAATACTATGTTTACACAAAACAAGTATATTTTAACTGGTTGGTTTATTAAAATTCCTCGATAATGAAGACTATCTACTATTCTGCATCAGTTCCACCAGACTTGTACGGCAATGATTTTATGCTGTATCAAGAACCTGATAGTTTATATAAAGAATTGCTAGCCAATAAAAATAAAGAAAATGCATATAACAACTACATGGATTGTCCGGCATTTTTAAAATCAGTGCAGAACACATTTGTAGTACGTTGTCCATGGACTAGCAAACTCACAGTGGACTATTCAAACGGAACTTTTGTAAATGAACAAGGACATAGAGATGAAATTTCTGAGCATTTTACACCAAAACCAACTTCGCGTTCCAACCCTATGTTTAATGTCTATCATAATTTCTTATTTTTTTGCGAAGATGATTTAGAAATAACAACTAGTCCTGCATTTTTACATAATACTGAATTTCAATCTAGTTGTACATATATTCCAGGAACATTTAATATTGCAAAATGGTTTAGACCTATAGAAGGCGCTTTTGAAATGAAACATAGATTTCAAACTCTTAACATTTCAACGGGTGATCCGTTGTACTATATAAAATTTAATACCACGGACTCTATTAAGTTAGTACGGTTTGATTTAACTCCTGAATTATGGAATATGACCCAAGGATGCGTTAATTATAAAAAATATCAACCCAAGAAATCGTTAACTTACTTGTATAAATTGTTTTTTCATTCAGGAAGACAACGACAAGTATTGAAAAAGATTAGAGAAAATATAATATGAAAAAAACACTGTATACTAATGGTGATAGTTTTGTGTTTGGAATGGAAACTATTGCACCTGGCAGCAGAGATGTTGCTTGTAAAGAACACTCATTTGCCAAGCATCTAAGCCGCTATTTGAACTGTGACACTTATATTAATAAATCATACAACGGTTCAAGTAATGATCATATTTTTAAAAGAACAATTTTTGATCTCAATGAATTAGAAAAATCTGGACATGATCCTAAGGATACATTTGTTTTAGTGGGTTGGAGCTCATTATCTAGAATTGAAATATCAGGAGAAGCATGGCTTAGTAAAATTCCCAATTGGAGAGAAGTTTTAAATCATTTTAAGACTAATAAAGATCCGTCATACCCTGTCGAATTTCAAGACTTTGGAGTAGTATTTTGTAACCCGCAGTCGGGAATAACATTCACAGTCGGCGATGATGTTGTTGATACTGATAATAGTATAGTGCCATGGGCCTCCAAATACTTGTGGGATGATGTGCTTCAAGTTCCAAATCAGGAAGCCAGGATTATTGCACTACATGAATTATTGGAAAATAGAGGATATGCACACTTGTTTGTTAATACATGTCACCCGTTATTTAATACCAAAAATCTAGACTTTTCATGCAAAAACTATTATAATTTGGATACTAGTAGTTTTTACGATTATGGATGCAAAAATTATCCTGATCAAATGCTAATTATGAATCATTTTACAGAAGTGCCACATATGTTTTATGCAGAAAAATTGTTTGAACATATTCAACAGCACAATATTTCGTAATTGCACCTTGACATTTTTTTGAACTATAAATAATTAACTACGTAGATTAAGGAATATTATGAAAAAAGTTGTGTTTATCAATGGTGGGGCAGGCCGCGTAATTGCTAGTATACCCGCTCTTGAAGAGTTAGATCGCAGAGGCGAGTTGGCAGGAATTGTTTGTGAAGGCGGCTTGGAGATATTCCTTGGACATCCCACATTACAAGAAAAAGCCTGGGATGTGAATCACAAAGGCTTGTTTGAAAATCTTATCAAAGATAACTTATGTGTATCAACTGAACCTTATAGAGATCACGAATACTACAATCAACGCAGTAGTTTACAACAGAGTTTTTGGTGGGAAATTGTTGGAGAACGTTCAACAAAGAATAATAAACCAACACTGGTATTAAGCAAAACAGAAGAAATGAGTGCTATGGGAATATTATCTCAAGTGCGCCAAGCAAGCCAAAAAGAAAAAACAATTGTTATTCAGCCTTTTGGCCGTAGCAGTAGTATGGGACCAGGTATTGTGTTTGATCCAAGCAGTCGCAGTATTGAGCAAAGTACGTTTATTGAACTTGTGGGCGAATTGGCCAAGGATTACAACATGGTTTACATGGGAGAACACAAATTAGATGTGATTAATCTTCCCTTGTTCCAACCAGAAGGCAATGTGCCATTGCGTGTATGGGCCGCAGTTATTGAGTCTAGTGACTATTTCATTGGGTGTGACAGCGTAGGACAACATATGGCTTATGCATTTGACAAACCAGGAACTGTGGTGTGCGGAAGTACTTTTCCAATTAACACTACCTATCCAGAGCATTTTAATATTGTAGAAAAGAAAAACATTGAACGTGTGTACAGCCCAATTAGAATTGCTGGGTTTGCTAGCGAAGAAGCAGATAGATTAAACGATACAATTATGGATTTTAGCAAAGAAGAACTTAAAACAATCATTGCCAACATCCGTGCCCACATCAAGAAAACAGTCAAATAAGGAATATTATGTATCTTTTAGGAATCAATATTGGTCACAATGGTAGTACAGCACTATATAAAGATAGCGAATTAATTTTTTATGTAGAGGAAGAGCGGTTAACACGAACCAAATATGACGGTAATCCATTTGCCGGTATTGACCTTGCTTTTACATATACTGATCATGTGGATTTCTTGATTATTTGTTCAACATCGAATGATTTTCCTATAACACCGTGGAATCAGGAAGATGTGTATACATCAGTTGTTCGAAAAAAACAACCAGGAATCCCATTTCAAACAGTGCCAGCAGGAGACATACACCATATGACTCATGCACTCACTGCATTTTATAACAGTGGATTTGACGAAGCGGCCGCATTGGTAATTGATGGTGCTGGCAGTGGATGCAGTGATCCTGAGTTTAAAAAGATAACTTGGGAAGTAGAATCAATTTGGTCTGTAGGTTACCCGGCAAAAGTAGAGTGTCATTACAAGCAATACGGCGCAAACCATGCTGATAATTTTGCATTAGAAGAAAACGGTCACCAATCGGAAATTTCCGATAGTCACGGCCTTACTAAAGCATATGAAGCAGTGACACAGTTCCTTGGCTTTCACCCAATCGAAGCAGGAAAAACCATGGGTCTAGCACCATATGGTAAACCTAATCCAGACATTAAAATTAATGATGGTAGATTCAACAATCGTGCGTTTATTAAACCACGTTTTCCAGCAGGTAACTTTATTCGTGCAGATTTAGATCCAGATTTATTAGAACTAAATGATAAAAAAGAATGGCATGATGACGAATCACTAGTTGGAGATTATCGTAAAGACATTGCGTATGCTGTGCAAAAGGCCGCTGAAGAACGTGTGTTTGGTCTAATACGTAAAACTATTGAACTCACTGGTAAAAAGAAAATTGTTATGGCGGGCGGATTTGGATTAAACTGTGTTGCCAACTACGAATACTTGAAAGAATTCCCAGATGTTGAGTTTTACCATGAACCAATCAGTCACGATGGCGGCAATGCCATGGGCGTGTGTCAACATGTTTATAGATCTGTAAGCGAAGATGCAACACCAGCACCGCTAACTTCATTGTATATTGGTCCTATTGACGAAAAAAGATATGACAATATTGACTACACTGGGTTTTTAGAAAGGTCTGTGACCAGCACAGAAGTTGCACAGTTAATTGCAGACGGAAATATTGTTACGTTGTATCAAGGTCGCAGTGAAGCAGGCCCACGTGCATTGGGTAATCGTAGTATTTTGTTTGATCCAACAGTTCAAGACGGCAAAGCTATTGTTAACAAAGTAAAGCGTAGAGAATGGTTTAGGCCTTTTGCAGGATCTGTTATGGCAGAACATGCCGGCGAGTGGTTTGACTTTAGAACACGCAGTGATAGTCCGTTTATGATGTATGCAGTGGATGTTAAAGAAGATAAGCAAGCATTGATTCCTGCAATTACACACGTTGACGGTACATGTAGAATTCAAACTGTAACTAAAGAACAAAATTCTCACTACTATGATTTGATCAGTGAGTTCAACAAGATTAAAAATGTTCCTATCCTGTTTAATACCAGTTTTAATCTTGCAGGCGACCCACTAGTAGAAACAGTCAAGCAGGCATTAGAAACGTTGGCTAAGTCAGACTTAAAGTATATGTGGCTTCCAGAATTAGGCAAGCTGATTACTAAAAAAGGTGATTTCGAAGAAGTATAAAAAAAGGAGCGTTAAGCTCCTTTTTTATATTGAATTAGCAAATTCTAATAAACTGCCAAACTCTTTGACTTTTATTTGATGTGTTAATTCAAATGCTTTGGTTTTTGTACTAGCAGATTTGATAAGGATAGGCATTGCTTTCATTTTTGTTGCGGCTTTGACGTCATTAATTTCCGCACCCACATAATAAATCTCTTCCCAAGTCAGCTGGTTTTCACTGCCAGCACGTTCAAACATACCGGTATTGGGTTTGACATATGGGTCATTTTTATCTGTACCCGGAGCATAGTAGGCATTCTTTATTCTAGAATTTGTTGATTGCATCAGTTCACGAGTTGCACCAAGGATATTTTCAAAATCCACTTGATCTAGATTACGTGTTTTGCTGGGAGGTTGTCCAGCAATAATTAAAAAATCGTAACCCTTTTTTGACAATATTGACAGTGCTTCAGCAACGCCTTCGGCTACTATTAATTTATTACCTGGTGTAAAAGGGGTTGAATTATCATAAATTACCCCGAATAGTGTTAACCCTAACACTTTGCGATTTGCTTGCAGTTTCCAAATATCTTGGAAATACTCTGAATAACGACCCATGTTTAACTCCTTAGTTATAGTAATTTAGCAGTTTTTAAGAGGCTGACCAATAATCCTGACTATGAATAAATACACTGTAATGGCGAGACTCTATGAACTTTTCTGATTTTTTTATAAAGGGTTTAAGAAACACTCTTAAACTTAGAAACGGCGCAAATTTTTCCTTTAAAGGGCAAGAAATACGTGTGCCTAATACCACGGTGGTTGATCAGTGGATGGCAGGCGAGTTCTCAACAGCGGCTTACGAGATTGTAATCGAGCGTGGAGTCAACGATGTTGAACACGTGAACTTGTTAGTCTCAGCCCGAGTAAACGAAGTATCCGTAATGAGTTATGGTAGACTTAACTTGGGAATAGATCTAGTCAAGTTCACAGCAACTTCTGACAATTCAAGAATTACACTGATAGCAACACCTTATTTTCAACCAGATGGCGTTACTCCATTAGCGGATATCAAATTAACATTCAAAGCAACGTATTCTGAAAGATTAAATCCTATTGGGATTCCTACAGTAACGGGCGATGCAACCAATCTTGGCGGTGAAGCGGGTGTGTTGAGAAACTGGAATAATTCTAATTTGCCCAACGGCTTTTTAGAACTTGATGATGCTGGGTCTATTATAGTAAGTGCTATAAACAATATTGTAGTTCCTGGACAAAGCACACTAACGTCTGATTTTGTATTTTCAAAAATGAATTTTGTTAACACAGACGGTTCGCTAACAATTACAACAAACGCTACTTCAAATACACTTACACTTAATTTGACAAGTATTACTGATTTGGCAATTAGTAATTCATTTGTTATTAATCCAACAAGTGGTGGCGCCTTAAACAATGTAGCTATTGGCAGTACTAATAACAAGCCGGGAACATTTACACAACTGTCGGCCAGTGGCTCAGTCACTATGACAGACGGCAATCAACAAATAACCATGTCGCCAACTGGCAGCGGTACAGTGACATTTAATCCTGCTACACCGGGGAATGTTAATAATGTACGTGTTGGCTCAACTACACCAAGGGCTGGAACATTTAGTAGTTTGTCAGCAAACGGACATGTGACATTTGCCGATAGTCAAACTATAACTATTAGTCCAATTGGCACAGGCACATTGACTATAAACCCAGCTGTACCAGGAGCTATGCACAATGTAACTATTGGATTAACAACTCCAGCGCCAGCACAATTTACTACTATCACAATAGAATCAACATCAACACAGGGCGAGTATTTGATAGCCTTGAGTCAATTGAAATCTATACTACTTGGAGCATCAGTATGAACGGATATACCTACTTAGCAGTAGCTGGCCAACCCACTATTGGTCTTAATTCAACAAATAACACACTTACTATTCAGCCAGCTGGCGGCATTTCTGTTACGACCAATGCAGTTACCAATACTGTAACTCTTAATACCAGCGGAACTATTACAGATTTAACTGTGACTAATTCTTTAACAGCGAATCCCACAGTTACTGGTGCAATCAACAATATTGTTATTGGTGCTATTGCACCGGCAGCAGGCACATTTAACGGATTGACAGCATTGTCAACAGTGAATTTTAGCCCAAACAATGCCAATATTGTTATCAGTCCAACTGGAACTGGCACGCTAACTGTGAATCCCACAGTGACTGGCAATATTAATAATGTTGTTTTTGGAGCAACAACACCAGCACCTGCAACATTCACTATTTTGTCTTCAACCGGCAACGTGTCATTTAACGGCAACAACGCCAACATCAGTATAAGCCCAACTGGTACTGGTTTAGTAACTATTAATCCCGCACAAACTGGTAGTATGAATAATGTTAGCGTTGGCCTTGGTGCGCCGCTAGCTGGTCGATTTACCACAGTTAGAATGACAGCACAACCAGCAGGTGCCTCCAGTGCAGTTACCGTGGGATATGCCGCGGCTTTGGCCGCTGCCTACGGTATGATAATGAGTTAATGAGAAATTTATGAGTACTGTTTACGAACTATTTAGATCAGCAAGCGGATATACTAGCCCGTATTTCGTTGTAGATTCCACTGGAAATTTAATAACACAAACAATAACAGTCACTGGATCTCGTCTTGAATTAACGCAAGGATCTTATATAGGATCGTCTGGAGATTTATTATTAAGTCGAACAACTTTAGGATCAAGTGTTGTTAATATTTTAGGAACATTGACCGGTTTAAATGTTGCAGGAACAGTTAGCCTAGCAGGAACTGGAAATGTAACTCTCAGTCCAACTGGCACAGTAACCCTTAGCCCAACTGGCACAGTTACTATGTCTCCCAGCGTTACGGGTAACATTAACAATATAAACATTGGTGCTACAACATCAGCTACTGGTAGATTCAGCACACTATCAGTTACCAACAGCGCCACAATTAGTCCAACTGGCAGTGTAACTGTTAGTCCTGGCGGCAGTGTAACTGTCAGCCCAACTGGATCAATAACACTTGGAACTGCAGGCGTTGCTACTAACTTAATTGGGCAAATCAGTGCAACAGCAACCAACCAGTCTATAACATTTAGCCCAACTGGCACAGGTACTATAACAGTTAACCCAGCCGTAACTGGCACAATAGATAATACAGCAGTTGGCACAACCACTGCATCAACTGGTAGATTCACTTCAGCAACGGTCACAGCACCGGACGAAAAATGGAATTCAAACTCAAGTCAGTTGGCTACAAAGAGATACGTGGAAAACAGCATAATGTTTGCTTATTTCACAGGACGCTAAAATGCCCAGGTTACAGTATGAACCCTGCATTTAAGCTAAATAAACTTAATACATTGGAGATAGTATAAATGGCTAAAAGTCAGATCAGACAATATGTTTTTACGCCAGGCGCGGCAGGTGTAGGCACGATTAAGGTACCAGGTAAAGTTGATTTAAATCAACTGTTAATTATTACCAATACCACACGAAACATAATTTATTACAATTTTGCCGACACAACCAACGCCAATACTGCAATCAGCTTCAGTCGAGCCAATGATAGCAACTTTACAACAGTGTTGGATAACACAGACGGTATCACAACAATTACTCTTGCAGTAAGCAGTGTAGGACACAGCGCCAACGACGCTATCCAAATTTTCCGCGAAGAGCCAATACAAACAGTGCGTCCTTGGGAAATGGGTACAGATGCGTTTGAACGTACTCGTGTTTCACAGCCTTACTCCATGCTAGACGCTGACTTTGAATACGGATTGCAAGGTACCAAATGGCAAGCAGTCAGTATGCTTCGTGGCTATCCAAGCATCTATGAAATTCCTGGCACTGACATGACAGTTAGTGCCATCACAACCAACGGCGCTACTGGTGCAAGTTTAATCACAGTGACCACAAGTTCACTGCACAGTATGGTAGTTGGACAACCATTCACTATCAAAGGTCTCAGCACAGGCGTTACAGGATTTAGCCGCGCAGAAGGATCGTTTACTATTTTCTCAACACCGTCAACCAGTAGCTTCACCTACTATGCAAAAGCCGCAGTGGGTAACAGTGGCGACACACTGTACACATCATATATTCAATTGCGTAAAGGCGGCTTTTATACTGGTGCATCAATCAGTGCACCGTCATTTGCATATTCAGGTGCCGCAACTCCGGTTATCACAGTGACTTTTCCCAATGCTCATGGACTACTTCCTGGCAGTACAATTATAGTAAGTATCAGCAGTGATGCAGGCGACACACAAAATCACAAAGTTGCAGGCGGCCCATATTTTATTGAATCAGTGCCAACACCTACAACATTTACTTACACAAGTAGAGCCGCTGCCGTGATTACTGGCACACTTGGTGGTGTAGTTTATGCTCGTCCAGATGCGTTCTATCAGCATCGTCCACTTGACGGCGGCGTTATTTTAAGCACAGGTAGTCCAGCATACGGTGCTCAGGCAATTCGTATGAGCAAGAAATATATTCGTTACCAATCTGGTAAGGCCATTAACTACAACACCGGTGCGTTGTTTGCACCAAACTATGATTTAAAACTGGTTACTGCAAGCGGCACCACAATTGGCAGTACTATTACCGTAACTACAGATGATGTTGATCATAATCTTCAAGTGGGTGCAACTATCAGCTTGTGGGGCATATTCACTTCAGGCTACATGGACACATACACTGTGGCCACTATTGTTGATGAACGTACATTTACGGTAACTGCCAAAAGCGTACTTGGCGGAACCACTGCGGCATTAGACGGCCCAAGTTTTGTGGTTGTTGAAAGATGGACAGGCTCTGTTGTTCGTGCAGGCACATTTGATGATCAAAATGGACAGTTTTGGCAGTATGACGGCCAGACCATGGCCGTTGGCAAACGTTCAAGCACATTCCAAATATCTGGTAACGTAACAGCAATTCCAGACAGTAATTTATTAAACGGAGTGAACACACGATTTACCAGTCAGTTGACAGTGGGTGATCGTATTGTTATTCGCGGAATGACACACATTGTTACTGGTATTACAAACGACACCAGTTTGACCATGAGCCCAGACTATCGCGGTGTTAATACTGCATTGGGTATTAAGATTGCAAAGACCATTGATTATATAGTGCCACAAAGTAAGTGGAACATTGACCGTTGCGACGGATCTAACGGCCCATTCAATCCAAGCGGTTTCAATATCTTACCTGGTAGAATGCAGATGATTGGCTTGCAATGGACTTGGTATGGCGCTGGATTTATTGATTTTATGCTAAGAGGTCCAGAAGGCAAGTACATATTTGTACACAGACTCAAAGGCAACAACGTAAACAGAGAAGCATATCAGCGTTCAGGTAACAGTCCAGTTCGTTATGAAGTGCTGAATGAAGGCGCAAGAAGTCAGTTGACAGCAACTATTGATGCTGTGGCAAACACAATTCCAGTGGCAGACCTAACACTGTTCCCAACAGCTGGAACAGTTTATATTGATAACGAATTGATTGCCTACACTGGCAAGAGCACCACAACAGGTGCTGGTAATTTAACAGGTGCAGTGAGAGCAACCAATTTGTCAATATACACTGCTGGTAGTCAACGCACATTCACAGCAGGCGCGGCCGCTACTCATACTGCTACCACAGGTGTGTTGTTTTGCAGTCAAACAGCTACACCTAACATCAGTCATTGGGGTTCGGCCTTTTTACAAGACGGCGGATTTGACTCAGATCGCGGCTACTTGTTTAACTATCAAAGCACAAACTTGCAAGTAACTACTACCAAACAAACAGCTTTCTTGATTCGTCTTGCACCAAGTGTAAGTAACTCACTAATTGGTGATTTGGGCGACAGAGACCTGTTGAATCGTGCGCAGTTACTATTACAAGCTCTTGAAATTACAGCTGACACTGGTACTGGCGGATTGATTATTGAAGGTGTATTAAATCCACAAAATTATCCAACCAACGTTACTGATATCACTTGGAACGGACTACAAACTTCAGGTGCTGGCGGATTGCCTAGTTTCTCACAAGTTGCTTCCGGTGGTTCAGTGGTATGGGCAGGCGGCGCAAGTCAAACCACAAGTGCCATTACAACAGCGGCGTTTCCAACAGGTACGCTAGCTCTTGAAATTATCCCTGGACAGTCAAGTTCAACACTGAGCAATTATCCTAACTTGTTTATTACAGCCGCAAACTATGCCACTTATATTGCCAACGGTTTGCAAACTGGTCAGGCACTCAGTGCTCAAACTGGTGGTTTTATTCCAGCAAACACAGTAATCAGTGCTATTACTTTCTACGGAACATTCAACAGCGTTCAGTATTATTACATAACAATGAGTAGAAATGCCACAGGCGCAACATCGGGTGTTAGCACTTGTACGGTAACTAACAGTTATCCAGTTACAAGAACATCACAGATCTTCTTCCAAAAAGCAAGTTGGGAAGCAACTAATGCTACGGTGGGTACCGAGGTCAACCAAGGCGGTATATTCCCAGGTAGTACCTATGTTAATACTGCATCATTGGTAACATATTTTGGTACACAGTATTATCGTGTGACATTTAACCAATCATCGGATGCTACTACAATTACTCCTGCAAGTACAACGGTTACGTTCAAATTTGGACAACCACCATATGCGCAACCGGGTGAGCAGGTTTTCTCGTTCATTGCGGCGCCAGGAACACAAAGCGTATTGGATCTAAGTGGATTGAAAGAACTTACAAATACAGTGTTAGGCGGACGAGGTGCATATCCTAATGGTCCAGACGTGCTAGCTGTTAACGTTTACCGTGCGTCAGGTTCAGGAAACATTCCTTGTAACTTGGTTCTACGTTGGGGTGAAGCGCAGGCTTAATTCAAACTGTACTCAACAAAAAGCCGCTATATGCGGCTTTTTTATTTTATAAACTATCTATAATATCTATTACAGTTTGTATTTTTGTTTGAATGACTTTGTTTTTTAAACTTAAATCAAGACCTCTATGTACAGGTTTTGGTAATCTACTAAGATCAAACCACCCCCATGCATCGTGTTCTGCACTCAGTACCGGAATAAATTCTTTTTCTACTACACAAAAATATGTATGAAAATTAAAAATACTGTCATTGCTGACAAATTTTTCAAGGGGGAGTGTTTTTTTAATATAAGGAAGAGTACCGATCTCTTCCTCCATTTCTCGTTGCAAACCCTGCCATGGATTTTCTCCTACGAGATTAGTGCCGCCCACTAGTCCCCAAGTACCAGCATGTTTACCGTGTGCTTTTTGCAACAATAAAAATCTATTGGTATCCTGAGAACAAATCAATGCTCCACTACATATAATTTTGTCTGTTAAAGTTCTATCTTCCATTGGCCGGCCCTATATTCACCTTCAAAGCTCTTGACCCAGGAAACTCCGTTCCATAAGTATTGAACTCCAGTGTATATATTCGTTTGCCATATCATTACATCAGCTTTGTGAACACTGTCAAATATAACCCGCCACTGTGTGCCAGTCCATTCAATAATATCGTTAGCATTGGCTATGAGATCTGCACCGCCTGTGCTTTTCCAAGCATCTGCACCATCAGCATTAATAATGTTTCCAATATCTTCAATAATTAAGTATCTAGTGCCAGCGGCAACTGCGCCAGGATTAAACGTCAATGGATTAACAATAGCATCAAATGTTCCTGGACTATTAGGACGATAGCCAGTACTTGCATTATATCCAGGACTATCATTAACAGAGCCTTCAAAGTCTAATCTTCCAAGGCTGTCTATGCCGGTGTTAGTAACTAAAGTATCTGGATCCCAGTCAACTGTTAAAATACTAGCATCTAAGGCATTAATTGCAATAGTGCCCACAACTGACGACCCGTTGGGTTGAGTCAAATACAATCTGCTGGATCCCGCAACGTATTTGCCAGGATATTGATCAAACAATTCCTGCCAATTGATTTTGGAACCACGACGTACTGGAATTTCTAATGTGGGTTCTGGAGGAGTTACGCTTTCGCTTGATCCCAACAGTATAGCTTGTTTGTTGTAAATTTGTATGCCATATTGACTTATTGTAGTGGTCATTGATGACAACAACGTTGATAATGTGGTAGTTGGTGTTGCTAGATCTTCACCTAATCCGTCAATATATCCAGTTGGGCTAGTGTCTGAATCTTGATAAAAACTTGTGATAATTTTTGTGATAACACCAAGATGTTTGACTTTAGCAGGCGGACTGATCCAGATAGGAGTATCTAATCCCAAACTGGCAATATCAATTGGCGTGTCGTTACCCACAGGAACTTGTCTACTACTCCATTTAATATCGTTTAAATTTAAAACTGTTAAGCTAGTCCAGTCAATATAGTTGTCGGTGGTTTGCAATTCTAGGCTTGGATTAAACAACACTAAAATTTGTTCAAGTATTTGTAATTTTTGATCTGTATTTGCGGCCCATATGTCAACTTTTAATTTTAATTTAAAAGGAGTTGGCATTAATCTTTCAACAGTAAAATTTCTACCCTGTGCTTGATTGTATGTTTCATGACCAGTAGCGGGATCAATTTGAGTGTCACGTTCTCTAAAATGCATTTTACCAACATAACTGCTGTCACTTAAACGATCTCTATCTAAACTAAGTTCGGACACATACACAGCAATGCGGGGAGTGCTGTTTATTTTATTTTCACTGTTTTGTCTTATAATACTCGCGGCTTGTCTATCTGCATCGCCGTACAGCACTGGTATGCGTACTAGAGTACCGTCACCGTACTTGACTACAAAATTGCTAAACACACGCATTGTCTGCGTTAAGTAACGTCTTATTTGTCCGTCGTAAAAATGTTGCATTATAAATCTGCCCTAGGTCTAAGCGCCTTGCTAAGGCTTTGTTTTTGCGCCATTCTTACATTGTACAATGTTGCAGTCCACACACCATCGTAAGGAACAGTTTGTTGTACAGATCCCACAACAGGCAATGTAATTCTAATCTTGTTAGACACTACACCCAACGGACTAGTGTAACTGTAAGAAGTAAGCATGGTTGGATAATCTGCGATAGCATATTCCATAGTATATGTGTCTATCTTTAAAACAATGTAAGGAGCAGTTCTTGCAAAATCAATTGTAGTGTTGATTACACTGGTACCCTTAGTCAATGTAACCGCATCTTCAATAACTTTATCAGTATACATGTAACTGTTGTTGTTGATGAATCCAGTCTTTTGTGTATTTCTTGAATCGTTATTGGTCATGTTCATGCGTACAGCATCTTCAACTTTGACCCATCGAGAACCGTCAAATCTAAACAATCTATTAGGTAAAAAGTCAGTGCGTAAAAAGAAATCATCTTGCATGGCTGTGGCAGGAAACTGTATACCAAATCCAAAATCAAGACCGTTGACAGGAAACCCGTCGCCTACAAGATATCCAGTGTAACCCGTTCTATCAGGAACGCCATCTTGACTACTTGCACGTATATTGGATGCATTGCTGGCATCAATGTTGCCAGCATCTGCTGTTGACAGCACGGGCTTGCCGGTTTCATTCACAGCTAGTGTATAAAATTGTCTAGTTTCGTATCCGCTTTTTGGAGCGTCGGCCTCTGCCTGTGCAACTATTTGATCATTGATTTCTAATTCTTTACTGTGGGTGCTGAGTAATTCTCTCAGTGTTAAACCACTTGGATCACCGTTGGCATCTGTTGCTGGTTTATTGAGTATGTCAGCAAATTGTTGACTATCCACAATTTTTTTGCACTTGAGTCTATACAAATGCGGATACCATGTTGCACTAAAACCTTCACTGGCACGGCCCACATCTTCAATAACATAGTAACGCGGTAAACTGATATCGTAATCGTTTAATGCAAATTCGTCACGCAAATGCGGCAGCTCAAATACATCTCCTGCAATAGGTTTTCGACCAATATATTTGATAAAATCATTAATATGCACTGTCATAAAAATGGAATCATTATCAATGAAAAATCCAAACTGACTTAGATTAAAGTCAATGTTTGCAACATTATACCATCCCCTGATGCGATAAATTTCTTCGTCATACTTCCTATCACGATTTTCTAAAAATAACAAATCTTGTATATTTGCTACATTATATGAGTCAATAACAGGCTGATCGGCAGTGCCGTTGGCATTTAGCTTTGGACCCATGTATTTGTGCAAATATACGTCAGTACCGCCAACCTGAAACATTTCAGATATTTGTCGGTCCATAAACTTAAAATCTTGCCCACGTTCGGGTTTGTATAGGGATAGTCTTGGCATATGATATTTATCGTTAGATAAATATGAGTGGAGAACTAAAATGGACGATAAAGCCCCAACTAATACATCATCATCGATAATAGAGCGAAACAAAGTATTTGAATACGTTAAAGCCATGCTGGGCGATGGAATGATCGAAGTAGAGCTAGATCCAATCCACTATGAAACTGCGCTAGATCGTGCTATGAACCGATATAGACAACGTAGTCCAAATGCTGTTGAAGAAAGCTACAGTTTTTTAGAACTACAACAGGATGTAAACGAATATAGACTGCCTGACGAAATTATCAGTGTACAAAGTGTGTTCCGTAGAGCTATCGGTTCGCGTACTGGCATGGGCGCAGGCGGAACTTTGTTTGAACCGTTTAATTTGGCCTATACCAACACTTATTTGTTAACCGGGTCGTCTATGGGCGGCTTGGCCACATATGAAATGTTTGCAGGATATCAAAAACTAGCTGGTCGTATGTTTGGTGCATTCATTGAATTCAATTGGAAACCAACCAGTCATATTTTAAATATTCTTCAACGACCGTTTGCTCAAGGCGAACAAATTTTAATCAAGAGCCAAAATTTTCGACCCGACTGGGTTTTACTACAAGACATTTATGCTAAACAGTGGTTGAAGGATTATTCGCTTGCCAACTGTAAAATCATGCTGGGCGAAGCTCGTAGCAAGTTTGGCACCATTGCTGGCCCAGGTTCGGGCGGCATTCAGCTAAACGGTAAAGATTTAATTAGTGCAGGTACTACCGAATTAAAAGAACTGGATAAAGAACTAGAAACCTATGTTGCGGGCGGCACGGGTTATACTTTTGTAATTGGTTAAAAAATATTTGACCTTGTAATAAATCTGTTATATACTAGCGTTACATTAGGAGACGCTATGATTATAGGTGTATGCGGGTTTATTGGTTCTGGCAAAGATACAGTTGCTGATTATCTTACTAACTTCCATGGCTTCCGACGAGAATCATTTGCTAACTCCTTAAAAGACGCGGTAGCTCATGTGTTTGGCTGGGATAGAACAATGCTTGAAGGACGCACAAAACAAGCACGTGAATGGCGCGAACAAGTAGACCCATGGTGGGCTCAACGACTTGATATGCCTAACCTAACACCTCGCTGGGTACTACAATACTGGGGCACTGAAGTGTGCCGTAAGAGCTTTCACGATGACATATGGATTGCTAGTCTTGAAAACAAACTCCGTAACAGCAAAGACGACATCGTTATCAGCGATTGCAGATTTCCTAATGAAATCAAAAGTATTAAAGACGCTGGCGGTATTGTAATACGGGTTCATCGTGGTCCGGAACCTGAATGGTACGACGATGCTGTTAATGCCAACAAGGGAGAAACTGGTAATTTTTCTTGGTCCACTAGCCGTAGCAAACTTGAAAAATTAGGAATTCATGCCAGCGAAACTGCATGGGTTGGAACTAGATTTGATGCAGTACTTGATAACAATGGCAGTATAGATGACTTGTTTGCCAGAGTCAAAGATCTGGTACAAGATCACCTTGCTTCCACTTCTGACCTTCTTTGTGAAGAACACGCTGACAATTTGCACACACTGTCTTAAGATTAAGCGGCCTGCAATTATTTAAATCTCCATCTACGTGGAACACTGCAAATACTTCTTTATGCAGGCTTTTAAACCCGCATTTATCGCAAGTATTTTTCATACGATATCCTGAACGATACCATCTAGCAACGCCTTTACCAGCGAGACAAGATTCACACTGGCTCCTATAATAAGTACGCCCATTTTTTTTATAGTTAACAGCCGCAGGTTTAATTCCGCAAGTACAAAGTGGTCTCATACTTTATTTACACCTTTTCAAAACCTTTTTCTAGCTAATAACAAGGATAAAAATCCAAAATCCACTAAATACATTGAAGAACATGTACTCATGGAGATTAAAAAATGGCTCAACTTAGTTCACCAGGCGTAAGCGTAACAGTTATAGATGAAAGTTTCTATACACCAGCCGCGGCCGGCACAGTTCCGTTAATTGTAGTTGCATCAGCAGAAAACAAACAAAACGGAGCGGCAACAGGCACAGCGCCTGGCACATTGAAAGCAAACGCTGGAAAAGTATACTTACTAACAAGTCAGAAAGATTTGTCAGATACGTTTGGTATTCCTAAATTTTATACTGATGCAAATAATAATCCTATCCATGCTGGCGAACAGAATGAATATGGCCTAGCTACTGCATACAGTTTCTTAGGCGTGAGTAATCGTGCATATGTTGTACGTGCTGACTTGGATGTAGGACAACTTACTGGTACTCCAACAACACCAACAAGTCCAGCAGAAGACGGCACATATTGGCTTGATACCACTGACACTAAATTTGGTGTATTTGAATGGAACGCTAGCCCTGCAACAGTTGCAGACGGACAATCATTCAGTGTACAAAAAGTAACAGTAATTACAGAAGCTTCTAAAGTTACAGCGGCTCCTAATTATGTACCATTAGCAAGCGTTGGCGCAATTGGCGACTATGCAATGGTTGCAGTAACAACATTAAACAAATTATATTTTAAAAAATATACATCAGCAACTGCCGCAGGCACATGGGTTGAAGTTGGTTCCACAGCATGGGCCGCAAGTTGGCCAGCAGCCACAGGAACTATTGCTAATAGTTCAATTACATTGTTAACTGGCGATACTCTTGTTATCAATTCAACTACATTCACTGGTGTAACTACGCTAACTGGATTAGTAGCCGCAATTGGCACTACAGTTTCTGGTGTAACAGCCGCAATAATTAATGAAAAATTAAACTTGTTCTCAACAGGTGTAGACATTGTATTATCTGGAACTACAGTAGCCAAAGTTGGTTTAAGCTCTACAACATACATGGCTCCTGCCATGGCAATGTCAGCACACACAAGTGTTCCTACATATAAAATTACGGACAACACATCAACTGCTAACGGTCGTCCAACTGGCTCTGTATGGGTTAAAACTACCAACGCAAATGCTGGCGCAGACTGGATTATTAAGAAATACAACAGCGCAACTCGTTCTTGGATCACACAAACTACAAAGCTATTCCCAACAAATCAGTCTGCGTTGGCAACACTTGATCCAAGCGGTGGTGGTATCAATTTGTCAGTTAACTCAGTGTATGTCAAATACAACGATGACGAAGGCGGTCCAGAGATTGCTACATTTAAAATTTACAAACGCAGTGGTGTAGGTGCAACTACTATTACTAGCTCGCCTATTACTAGCAGTACATTTACAGCAGGCGCAAACAGCTTTACAGTACAAGAAAGCGTAATTGGTAGTGGTACATTAACTTCAGCTGTGACTATTACATTCACAGCCGCAGGTGCTGCCGCAGATTCAGATGCAGTTATTGCTGCCTTTAACGCCGCATTACCTGATTCAAAATTAGTTGCTACAAAAAATGCCAACAACTCAATTAACATTACTCACACTGTTGGTGGAGATTTTAGATTAGTTGACACTACTAATTTGCCTTTAGCAAAAATATTTTCAACTAGCACAACTGCTAATTTGTATCCTAACCCAGCAGGCACTGCAAATAACTATGTTGCAAGTTTATGGTCAGCTGTGTTAAACGGTACAGCAATTGCAGCCGCAAGTGCAACACCTCCAACAAACATTGCCGCTGACGGCCAATTATGGTACAACAACGATATTGACGAAGTTGATATCATGATACACAACGGCACCACATGGGTTGGCTATAAGAACTACACTCAAAACCAAGTTGGTGGAGATATAACCGATCCAATGGGTCCTAAAGTAAGTGCAACACAACCAACTGTACAAAGCGACGGAACACCGTTGGCCAACGGCGACTTGTGGATTGACACTAGCGATTTAGAAAACTATCCGTTAATCAAACGATACAATTATCTAACTAAGAAATGGGTATTGTTAGACAACTCAGATCAAACAAGTGAAAACGGTGTACTATTCCACGATGCACGTTGGAACACAGACGGTCTAACTGCTACTAAAGCAGAAATTAGTGATTTGTTGACCAGCAACTTCTTAGATTTTGATGCTCCGGATCCTGCACTATATCCAAAAGGCATGTTGTTATGGAACATGCGTCGTAGCGGATACAACGTGTTGAAATTTGTTAGAAATTACGTTGATACCACTACACGAAATACTCGTCAATCAAACGCATTGATGACCAACTACTATCCACATCGTTGGCTCAGTGCTGCCGCTAACCAAGTTAACGGCGCTGGAAATTTTGGACGTAAAGCAGTACGTGAAGTTGTGGTTGCCGCATTAAATGCAGAAATCAACGCTAACCAACAAATTCGTGACGAAGAAAGTCGCATATTTAACTTGATTGCTTGCCCAGGTTATCCTGAAACAATCACATCATTGGTTGCATTGAATTATGATAGAGGCATTAGTGCATTTGTTATTGGTGATACTCCTGCTCGCTTGAAGCCAGATGCAACAACAATCAGTAACTGGGGTAACAATACTGACAATGCAGTTAACAACGGCGACGATGGTTTGTTAACCACAGATGCATACTTGGGTATGTTCTATCCATGGGGTTACACTACAGACTTGTTGGGAAATAACGTTGTTGTTCCTCCAAGCTACATGATGATGCGCACTATCGCATTGAGCGATAATGTTTCATATCCATGGTTTGCTCCAGCTGGTACACGCCGTGGCGGTATCACTAACGTAAGTTCAGTAGGTTACATTGACTCGTTAACAGGCGAATTCAATGCAACAGCATTAAACACTGGACAACGCGATACACTTGCAAGTATCCATGTAAACCCAATCACATACATTACCGGAACAGGTTTAGTAAACTACGGACAGTACACACGTCAACTGAGTGCTAGTTCATTAGACAGAATCAACGTTGCACGTTTGGTAATTTATCTACGTAGACAGTTTAGTCAATTGGCAAAACCATATGTGTTTGAACCAAACGACACTATCACACGTAATGAAATCAAACAAGCCGCTGAAAGTTTACTATTAGAACTAGTAGGACAACGTGCATTGTACGACTATCTTGTAGTTTGCGATACATCAAACAATACACCAGCACGAATCGATCGTAGCGAACTATACCTTGATGTCGCAATTGAACCAGTAAAAGCAGTGGAATTTATCTACATTCCATTACGCTTGAAGAATACTGGCGAGATTAAAGGTCTATAATAATTAGGAGAACACAATGTCAATTGCATCATTATCAAGATTTACAGTACCGCTAGCTAGTAACCAAAGCTCAAGTACTCAAGGCATGTTAATGCCTAAGTTAAAGTACAGATTCAGAGTTAGTTTTGAAAACTTTGGTGTATCAGGTGGTACAGTAGAATTAACAAAACAAGTAGCTGATTGTGGCAGACCTAACGTGAAATTTGCAGATCAGACTATTGAAGTTTATAACAGTAAGATTCACTATGCTGGTAAGCCAACATGGCAACCACTAACAATTAAATTACGTGACGATGTTTCTAACAACGTGACTAAATTAGTTGGCGAGCAAAATCAAAAGCAGTTTGACTTCTTTGAACAAAGCTCTGCGGCAAGTGCTGGTGATTATAAGTTCCTAACACGAATTGAAATGTTAGATGGCGGTAACGGTACTAACACTCCCACAGTGCTTGAAACTTGGGAATTGTATGGCTGTTACGTTGACAGCACAAATTATCAAACACTGAGCTATACTGGTGCTGCCGACGTTATGACTATTGATATTAGTATCCAATACGACAACGCACAGCAAATTGGGCCAGGCGCTGGTATGGGAACTGAAGGTTTTGGACAGAAACGTGCAGGTACTGCTACAACAGGTGGCGGCGTTCCTTACAGATAATCAACAAATTAAAAAAACCCGCTCAGCGGGTTTTTTAGTGACTAGTCATTAACTACGTAGTTAATATTTAAGATAAATATTATTATGGCCTTTACACCTAGCAAATATTTAAAATCACATAGTCCTACAAGTCATGTTTACTTGCGGGATCAACGTCACGCAAGCAGACTATTTGCAGACGATTCATTTAGACTTGCTCCAAAGTTTGATCATTTATTTCATGTATCTTTTAGTATAAATCCCGGCGCATTAAAAAGTATTGACTTATTACAACGACATAGAAACGAAATTAATATGCTGGTCAAAAGTATATCGTTACCTAAATTTACTATATCGTCAGAGACTGCTAATCAATATAACAGAAAAAAAGTAATACAGATGCAACATAAGTTTGAAAATGCAACAATTAAATTTCATGACGATAACATGGGTTTAATCAATCAATTGTGGCAAAACTATTACAGTTATTACTATGCAGATCCAACTAGTGCAAAAAATGGAACTGCTTATAACAGAAATGCAACTAAGAATTTTGATTTTATTACCACGCCATTTGGTTTAGATAACGGTAGCAATATTCCATTTTTTAACCATATAACAATTTATCAAATGGCTCGACATGAATTTGTAAGTTACAAATTACATAATCCGTTAATTGCCAGCTGGGATCATGCAGGGTTAGATTATTCCAGCACTAAGGTTCATGATAATACAATGACTATTTCATTTGAAGCAGTATCATATGGCGCAGGAACTGTTAGTCCAGAAACAGTAGAAGGGTTTGGTTTAGAACACTACGACGTTACCCCTAGTCCATTAGAAGGAGTTGTTGACTCTAATAGCCTAAGTCCAAGTTTTGTATCACAACAAAATGTTACCAGAAACAGTGCAGAAACATTAAACAACATTGTTGAGTCGGTTAACACTTATCAAAACACTCAGGAAAAAGCACTGCAAGGTACTCCAGGATTATTATCTACAAATTCAACACAAACTATTGGCGGTATACAAGGAATAACATTCCCAGTTAAAACAGCCGAGTCAACAGCAACTGAAGCTAAAAAAGTTAATCTAGGATAATATATGGCCAATAATTTACCGCAAGAGCAATCAAGTAAAGTCGATGCTAAACAATTTTTTGATAACTTCTTTGTACACGAAGTTACGTTTCCTGCCAACGAAATTGATGCCACTGTTGGATTCTTTATGAAACGAGGATTTGACACAGACAGTGCAAGAAGTACTGCAATTATTCTGCTTAATCAGTCGCGTGTTGATAATGTAAATGTATTTGTATTACTTGACAGTCTTAAAGGACTAACTGATGTTCAGCTTGGGCAAGTAGTTGCTCAGGTATTAAACTCATACAGAGAAAAAACAAGCATACTGGGGTATCATATTTCTACAATAGCAGACACTTACGAAAGTAGAAATATTTTAGTGTAATATGGCATCCAAATTTGCTCGCGGAAAATTTGTAATGAAACACCCAGAAAAATATGTAGGAAACAAAGTTCCTACATATAGATCTAGTTGGGAATGGAGTTTCATGAATTTTTGCGACAACAACAAAAGTGTACAAAAATGGGCAAGTGAAGCCATACAAATACCATATAGAGACCCGCTAACTGGCCGCCAAACAGTATATGTACCGGATTTTTTTATTCAGTATGTAGATAAAAACAGCAAAATGATTGTTGAGCTGATTGAAATTAAACCATCCAGTCAGCAAATTATTGAGCGTGTGGGCAAAAACAAATACAATCAAGCGCAGTTTATTAAGAATCAAGCCAAATGGAGTGCCGCCAATTTATGGTGTAAACAACAGGGTATCAAGTTTCGTATACTCAACGAAAATGATCTGTTTCATACCGGCACTGCATAAGTAATAATATGAAGAAACTTGAAGAAATTTTAAACCTTCCTGAAAGCAAAAAGCTGGTCACGGAAGAAGAAAAGAAAAAAGCCAAAGCTGAAGTCGCACAACCGTTCCTTCGCGACATGAGCGAATTTGACAAAATCTCAGCGGCATTGCCCGCAGTTAAAGGGTTAGGCGATGCTAGCGATGCTGAGTTTGATGCATTAGCGCAACGTGCTACGGATGCGTATGACGATTTGATGGACCTAGGCATGAATGTAGAAGCTCGCTACAGCGGACGTATTTTTGAAGTTGCTGGCGGTATGCTTAAAAATGCCATTGACGCTAAAGCCGCTAAAATTGACAAAAAACTCAAAATGATTGAGTTACAACTCAAGAAACAAAAGTTAGATAATGATTCAGTCCAAGAAGACAACAGTGTCAGTATACCCGGTGACGGCTTTATAGTAGCAGATCGCAATAGTCTATTGGAAAAACTACGCAATATGAAATAAATACATTATCAGGAATATACAATGAAATCATTTACACAGTATCTAGTAGAAAGCAAACGAGTCTACGAATTTAAAGTTAAAATTGCAGGTGATTGTCCAAAGGACTGCGCCGCAATTATTAAATCTGCTTTGGGACAATTTCAAGTGGAATCTTGCAGTGCAGGTAAAAGCACTCCAATACAAGAATCTCCAGCAGATTTTCCTAACCATAAAAATATTGGTGTAACGGTGTTTGATGTGACTACCAGCTATCCTGCAACTAGTTTGCAAGTTGCTACTTTGTTAGCAGAAAAATTACATAAGTCTGCACATGATGTTCGTGTACGCAATATTAAAGAAGAAGAAGAGCTTGCTATCAATAATCAATATGCTACTAAATCTGGAAAATCAGTTCTTGCTGACGAATACGAAAACAGCAATAATCAAGATCTAGTAGGCGAGAAAAAGAAAGAAAACTTTCTTAAAGAATTAACTAAAACTAAAAAAGAATTAGAACAAGTTAAAGGTGTTAACGATACGTTACTGGCTAAAAAAGTTCCTGTTGAAAAACAACCTAAGCAATCAAAAACAAAAGCTACTGGAAGTAAAAGTCCAATAGGAGGAAAATAACATGAACTTTACAGAATTATATCAACGTATTAGAAGTATAGACGAAGGAGCCGCTCCTTCAGAACCAACTGCACCTGGTGGCGTGATTAAAACAAAGAATCCTGACGGCACTGTTTCTTATAAGCCAAAAGTTCCAGGCGAAAGACTCAGCAGTACATTGCCAGGAAACCAAGCTGCCAAAACGTCAGATAAAACGGATAACACTAAAAAAGAACCAACTACTGCAAACGAATCATTGGAAGAGTGCGGTGATATGCCAATGGGTATGATGGGTATGAGTGGTCCACAAGGTCAGCAAGATAATTTAGATATGAATATCACATTGCACGGCTCAGGAGCCGGAGGTGTTCGTGATCTAATGAATATATTACGTGATATCGAAGGCAGCGATAATACTGATGTTCACAGTCACGATGTTAGCAAGTTATTCGGCGGTGATAATGATATTGAAGTTGCATTTGACGAAGAAATGGGCGACGGCGGGTTTGGATCAGCTACAACACATCCAGATACTAGCACAGCAGGCATTGACGCAGTCACTGCCACTGGAAACGACCTTGCCAGCAAAGGCGCAGAAGCAAGAAAAGTAAACGGCGGCGGCAATCCAATGCACGAAGCACTAGCATCTAAGTTATCTCAAATGTATCAAGAAATCAAAGAAGCTGGCGACAAAAAGACTATGAGTCGTGCGGCTAAAGGCTATGAAAAATACGGTAAAAAAGGTATGCAAGCATTAGCTAAAGCTGGTAAAGAAGGCAAAAACTTAGACAAGATTCGTGACAAGTATAACAAATACGATTAAACAGTATCCTAATCAAAATATCAAAAGCTACCTGCGGGTGGCTTTTTTTATGTAAATAATGTATGGCAAAAAGTTTAGATGGTGTAATCACCAAGAAAGCACATACCCGAGAAAAATTCACGGAAGATCAAGTTGTAGATTTATTAGCTTGCTCAGATCCAACCAACGGCTACTTGCATTTTTCTCGCAATCATTTTCACATACAACATCCCGTCAAAGGCAAGATGTTGTTCCAGCCGTTTGAATATCAAGAGCGGCTATTACACAGTTATCACGATTTTCGATTCAACATTAACATGCTACCGCGTCAGAGTGGTAAAACAACATGCGCCTCCAGTTACCTGTTATGGTTTGCAATGTTTCATCCAGATCAGACTATTCTAGTTGCCGCACACAAATACACAGGTGCACAGGAAATTATGCAACGTATCCGCTATGGATACGAACTATGTGCTGACCATATCCGATGTGGTGTGGTCAGCTACAACAAAGGGAGTATAGACTTTGACAACGGCTCAAGAATTGTATCAGCTACTACTACTGGTAATACCGGTCGTGGTATGTCCATATCCTTACTATATTGCGATGAGTTTGCTTTCGTACAGCCAAATATCGCCACTGAGTTTTGGACTTCAATTTCCCCGACACTAGCAACTGGTGGTCGAGCAATTATCACTTCAACGCCCAACAGTGACGAAGACGAATTTGCCATCATTTGGAAAGAGAGTCAGGACACATTTGACGAATATGGCGATGTACGTACAGACGGATTAGGGCGTAATGGATTCCACGGATTCCGTGCAGAATGGAATGAGCATCCAGATCGAGACGATGAATGGAAACGTGTAGAACTGGGACGTATTGGAGAAGAGCGATTCCGGCGTGAGTACGGTTGCGAATTTTTAGTATATGATGAAACCTTAATCAGTTCATTAAAACTGGCAGAGTTGCTGGGCCGAGATCCTGTTGAAAAAATGGGACAAGTTAGATGGTACAAACAGCCAGTAGGCGGAAACTTGTATTTGGCGGCATTAGACCCTAGTTTGGGCACAGGCGGAGATTATGCGGCAATACAAGTGTTTGAATTACCCAGTTTTACCCAAGTAGCAGAATGGCAACATAACTTGACCATTGTGCAAGATCAAGTGAAAATATTTAGAGATATACTAAAGAATTTAGAAGAAAAGATTGGTCCAGGTTATCCCAACAGCATTTACTGGTCTTGTGAAAACAACACGCTAGGCGAAGCGGCTCTGGTAGTTATTAAAGACATGGGCGAGGATACATTTCCTGGATTGTTTGTCAGCGAGCCAGTAAAGAAAGGTCATGTAAGGAAATTCCGTAAGGGATTTAACACTACCTTTGGTAACAAAATATCAGCGTGTGCCCGATTAAAATTCCTTATTGAAGGAAACAAAATGCGGATTCTCAGCAAAGGACTAATCAGTGAACTAAAGAGTTTTGTTGCATCGGGTACCAGTTTCAAAGCCAAATCTGGGCAAAATGATGACTTGGTAAGTGCATTATTGCTGATAATCCGCATGAGCGTGGTGCTGGCAGATTGGGATCCTCGGGTATTTGAAACCCTAAGTGTAAACACAGAATTTGGCGAAGAATGGGACGCACCATTGCCTATATTCATTTCCTCAGGCATAGGATAAATATATCATGGATGCTAATTTAGATAAAATTGCCTTGGATTTATACGGCAAGATTCAAACAAGATTCTCTGATATAACTATCGGAGATGAAAACGCCAATGTGCTTAGTAAAAAGACAGATATTCCAAAAGCTAGATTTTTTGAATTTGAATACAAAGAAGACGGTGAAGATATTGGAACTGTGGCTATTACACTAGATGCAGATGACGGCATAGTAATCGAAGTTAGCGGTGATATTGTAGAAAAACAACACCCAGGCGCATTTAAATTTATTAGAAGTTTTAGAAAATTTGCTAAAAATAGACTGTTAAATTATGATGTTCAGCGTATGGGCAAAAGCAATTTAGATAAAAGAGACTACCAGTTTCGAGCAAAAGTTAAGGATAATACAATTATGGAAAACAAGCTGTTTGGTACTGCTAGAATAAGCTACCAAGATTTAGGCGAAGCGCGATTAGTTATTAAACATAGTCAACCTGTTAACACAGAACTTGCCGCTGGCAGAACTATGCACATTGAAAGTATCTATATTGAAAATGCCGCAGGTGAACGTTTCCGTTATCCTACAAAACATATTAATGGTGCTCGTGCTCTTGCAGAACACATTAAACACGGCGGCCATCCTTACGATGGAATTGGTATGCATATTTGTGGACTTAGCGAAGAACTTGCCAGCTTACGTAAATTTAAAAACTACGTAGGACGTCAAACACAACTAAGCGAAGCAATGGGCGAAGTTACCAGCAAAGTAATTGAGCGCATTGAATCAGTTAAAAAAGAAATTCATAATTTACAACGTTCCACATACTACGAGCAGTTTGCTGAATCTTTTCAAAGTCAAGACGAACAATTAATTCCTGAAGCAGTAATGGACGATTGGATTGATCGTTTGACTATTCGTACATTTAATGAAGAATTAAAATCAGTATTCCCATATATCTATAGACTAGTTGATGGCACACAATTGCCAGTTAAAGAACTAACAGCAGAAGATTTATTAGCAGAAGACGACAAAGAAGATGTTGCTCCTTGGTACAAAGACAAAGCTGAACAAGATGCTGACAAAAAACAATCTGCTTTCAAGAAAAAAAATAATCCCAATCGCACAGGTAAAGATGCCGCAAAAGCTCTTGCACAAAAAGGTATTCCTAAGACAGAATCATTTGATCCTGAAGATCAATTTGAAAACTTCATGAATGGTATTGTTGAAGGCGACGATGAAGGTCTTGGAATTTTTGATAAAAATGAAAAAGTTAGAAACAGTGCAATACAAGAACTAAACAGAATATTCCAGTCACCAATGACTGGCGGCCCGGGCGCTAATATTAATATTATTGACACATTGTCTAAGTATTTGCCTGAAGTTGACCCAGTAACTGGAGAAGCTTTATTTCCATTAGACGAATTAAAAAAAGCAGATCCTGAATTAGATGTTCGTGCAACTGTGCAATTGGAGTTGGAAAGAATTGCTCAAGATAACGATGACATTGCACGTATTTTAAATTCTAATGCTATTGATTTCAGCGGTGGCGAAGAAGTTGGCGGGGCAGATGCAGAGCCCGAAGCACCAGCACCACAAGCAGCCGCTCCTGAACCAGCACCAGCACCAGCACCCGAAGCACCAGCACCACAAGCAGCCGCTCCTGAACCAGCACCCGAAGAGCAATTGGCAGGCCCTGTTGCAGAAAGTGTTGCATCATTAAAAGCAAAATTAATCAAAGCAGTTGAATGTGGCGCAGGTCCAGATACTGAATTGGATTTTGGACATAAGAAAATGTCTTTACTCAGTGCTCTGCAAGAATGTGGAATTAATCCAGCCAGTGTGGGATTCAAATCCAAAGAAAGTGGAGTAGAAGAAATATTAAAAAGTATTAGTGGTTTCTGGAACAGAGACGCTACAATTACTGAAGGCAACTTCACCATTGGTCCTACTAGAGTTATTACAAAAATTATCAGTAATTTTAAGAATGGCAACTTTGAAAATGCAACCAAGGAAGATGTTGGCCGCGTGATTCAAATGGTTAAAAAAATGGATCCGCCCAGCAGTGTGAATCAGCCTGGCGATGAATTAGGCCATATCAAACATTTGTCCGGTATGCACAGCACAATTGACGAAGCATCCACTGAGTCAGCTGAAGAGTTTGCTAAACTCATGGCAGACTTCAAAGCAAAACACTCAGATGCTGACATTGACGAATTGGTAAAACAGTACAAGGATCAAGAAGCTAACGATCCATCATCTGCTAACTACACTAATCAAATGGACAGATCCAGCGATGCAACACAAGCTACTGCTCCGTCTACAAGTACAAACACCACATCTACAAGTACAAATAATCAAACAGGCACAATAGACGGGCAACCAGCTAGCCACGCAGATGCAATGGCCAAGTTTAGAGATATTGCCAAAGGCATGAAATTAAAAATGCCAGGCGCAAACGGACAAGATATGGATTTTGATTTTAGTGATCCTGACAAGATGGGTTCGCAAATTCAAAGCCATGTGGGCAACTTGATGAAAGGTATGATGGACAAAGTTCCACAAGGCCAACAAAAATTAGACATGCCAGGATTTAGTGGTAATATGGATCCTCATGCTATGATGAAAGGTATTATGGACAAGATGCCGAAAGGTGGCAACATGCCCACTATGGAAAGCTCAGAACTAACAACAATGCTTAAAATTGCAGGATTAAGATAAGGACTTATTATGAAAAAGATTACAGAAAGCCAACTCAAGGACAAAGTAAACAGCCTAAGAGAATACTTGAAAGTTTACGAAAATCAACAAGTAGACGAGTGGAGTATATTCAATCCTTCCACATGGGGTAACGGCCAGGGCTATGAAGGCCTTACCGGCGGTAACAGCCGAGACGAACAACGTGCATACGATGCTAGCAAGAATTCCACTGCTGGTGCAAACATGGCACTTGTACAACATCGTGAACAACTTGCTCCTGGATCAGTTGCAAGTGAAACTGGTAAGGATGGAGTAACATACGCAGTTGACGCAAAAGGTATGCGTACCTTCAAAATTGAAAATGGTAAATGGGTTGCAATGAATCCCCCAACACCTACTGAGCAACCAGAATTAATGGCCGCTCCAGATGCAAATCAAGCCGCAAGTGTTACTCCAACTGCTCCTAGTACACAAGATTTAACAGCCGCCGCCAGTGCAAGCGGAGAAGCTGTAGGAAAAAGTCTACAACAATTTAAAGAACTATTGGCAAAGGCAATGGCTCCAGCAACCGCGGCAGCGCCAGCGGCCGCTCAATCTCCTTACGCTTTGCAAGCCAACGGCGCCAAACTAAAAGCTAATGAAGGTACTAGTTACTTCTTAAGCAAATTACGATTAATTGAATCACGTCAGTTGAATGAAGCATTAACTCCTGAAGAAGAAAAACAATTAGATACGCTGGCTCAGTCATATGGCGATAGCGAAGATCCAGAAATTGCAGGCTTAATGAAACAATACAGCGATTATAAAAACTCTAAACTTAACGCTCAACCAGCACAAGCTGCCTCAGTAACTCCAGCAGTTCCTGCTGAGCCAATTAATCGCGATAGTATGACGTTTAATCAAGCATTTGCTGATGCAAGGAAAAAAGGCGAAAAGCAATTTAATTGGAGAGGCAAGCCATATGCAGTTAAATTGGCACCACCAAAGCCTAAGACACCCGCTGATCCAACTGTTAAGATTAAAGGGGCATTACCAAACAACATGAGCTACGATCAATATCAACAAGCAATGAATCGTAGTGAGGAAGATCCAGCACCACCTGCGGATGTAGCACAAGCGGCACCACCGCAAGCGGCACCACCGCAAGCGGCACCACCGCAAGCGGCTTCTGTTAATCCGGATAAAAAATACAAACCGTATCCAGAAGGATCTAGGTATGATAAAGAAGACAAGGCCAAAGCAGCCGCGGCACAATCTAAAGTCACCGCAGAATCAGTTGGTTACAACGAATTACAGCGTATTGTGAGTTTGGTTAATCACCGATAACAATTGAGTAAAATGCTCACATTTAGAGCATAATTTCTCTTGCTTTACTAAATAAAAGTGCGTACAATAACATGTATGCACTTTTTGTTTTACAGGTGTAAAACAATATTAGGCAAACAAAGGCATATAAAAGGAGAAATTATTATGGCATCTTTGGCTGAAATTCGAGCAAAACTTAAGGCAGCTGAATCACGTGGTTCAGACGGTAACAGAACAGGTGGGGACAATTCAATTTACCCATTCTGGAATCTAAAAGAAGGTGACGAAGCTGTTCTACGCTTCCTTCCAGATGGAAACACCGACAACACTTTTTTCTGGGTAGAGCGTGCAATGATCAAATTGCCATTCGCCGGAATCAAAGGTGAATCAGAAAGCAAACCAACCATTGTTCAAGTACCATGCGTAGAAATGTATGGCGACACTTGTCCTATTCTTTCAGAAGTTCGTGCATGGTTCAAAGACCCAGCATTGGAAGACATGGGCCGTAAGTACTGGAAGAAACGCAGTTATATTTTCCAAGGCTTCGTAGTAGAAGATGGTCTTGCAGAAAAAGAAACACCAGCAAACCCAATCCGTAGATTTATCATCGGCCCACAAATCTTTACATCAATTCGTTCAGCATTGGTTGATCCAGAGTTGGAAGATTTGCCAACTGACTTTGTGCATGGTTTGGACTATCGCATGAAGAAAGGTTCAAAGGGCGGATATGCTGACTACTCAACCAGTACTTGGAGTCGTCGTGAGCGTCCACTAAATGATCAGGAACAAGCGGCAATCAAAGAGCATGGTTTGTTTAATCTAAACGACTTCTTGCCTAAAAAGCCAACTGATGTTGAACTCAAGGTCATGAAAGAAATGTTTGAAGCGTCAGTTGACGGCGAGCCATATGATATGGAACGTTGGGGTCAGTACTTCAAGCCAGCTGGCATGAGTCAGAACACTGGCGATCCACAAAAGCAATCAACTCCTAAAGCAAGTGCTCCTGTAGCACACGATGACGAGGAAGACGCTCCTGTAGCTAAAACAGCACCTGCTCCAAAAGCAAGTGCTCCACAAGCAACAGAAGGCGGTGATAGTCGTGCGCAAGACATTCTTGCAATGATTCGCAATCGTCAGAAGTAAAAGCAAACGACTTGGGCCTCTGTGACTTAGTCATACGCCCGGGTTATCTTTATTAGGAGAAATAAAATGGCAACAGCAAAAACAATAAAGTCATTTGGCGACAAATTGACCAAAGTAAATGAGTCGTTTACAGTTAACATGTACGACAATGGCTTCATGGTGGAAGCAGGTGGACGCAACAAGAAAGGCGATTATGTTAACGCTAAAATCTTGTGTAACAACCTAGATGAAGTAGTTTCACTGGTACGTGAAGCATGCGAAATGGATAGGGACGTTTAATATGGCAACTAAAGCGTTTGATTTAAGTAAATTTAGAAAGACCTTGACCAAGTCAATTGACGGTTTGGGCATTGGGTTTAATGACCCAACTGATTGGGTTAGCACAGGTAATTTTGCACTAAACTATCTAATTAGCGGTGACTGGAACAAAGGTGTTCCGTTGGGCAAAGTTACGGTATTTGCTGGCGAATCCGGAGCGGGCAAAAGTTATATTTGTTCCGGAAACATCATTAAGAATGCACAAGATCAAGGTATCTACTGTATCTTAATTGATACAGAAAATGCACTTGACGAACAATGGTTGAAAGACCTTGGCGTTGACACCAGTGAAGACAAGTTACTTAAACTTAATATGGCCATGATTGATGACGTTGCTAAAACGATACACGAATTCATGACAGATTATAAAGTAATGGAAAATCGTCCTAAGGTCATGTTTGTCATAGACTCACTAGGTATGTTGCTTACTCCCACTGACATTAACCAGTTTCAAGCTGGTGACATGAAAGGTGATATGGGCCGTAAGCCAAAAGCATTAACCTCATTAGTTCGTAACTGTGTTAACATGTTTGGTAATCACAACGTTGGAATGGTATGTACCAACCACACATACGCTAGCCAAGATATGTTTGATCCAGATGACAAAATCTCAGGTGGACAAGGATTCGTTTACGCAAGTTCTATCGTAGTTGCTATGAAGAAATTGAAGTTGAAAGAAGACGAAGACGGCAACAAGGTTGCAGAAGTGAATGGTATTCGTGCTTCATGCAAGATTATGAAAACACGCTATAGCAAACCTTTTGAAACATTGCAAATTAAAATCCCATACAGTACAGGTATGAACCCATACAGTGGTCTAGTAGATATGTTTGAAAAACAAGGTCTATTGAAACAGTCTGGTAATAGACTTGCATGGATTGATCCCGAGACTGGAGAAGAACACAAATTCTACCGAAAAGAATGGAAAGATGATAAATTAGATATGATAATGAATAAATTTCATTTGATTAAAACAACAACTACCATTCCTGAGGAGACAGAAGAGCATGTTGAATGAAACACAAATTGGTGATATTTGGTTAAATTTTGTAGAGTATCTAGATAAAAAACAACTAGAGAATGTGGCAGAAAGATACATTGATTTGCTTGCAGACTTTGGCGTCAGTGATAAAGTAATGAAAGGTGCTATCGGTATTGACGATACACTTGACCAAGCTATTAGTTATTATCTTGACGACGAAGACGAAGACGACCGCGATTATAAAGAAATGGAGTTTTAATGGGATGGTACACTAAGATAGCCAAGGATATTAGTCATATCCCTGATGCTGTTCAGCACTTTGAAGATGAGTTGATGTCAGCTAAATCTGAGATCAAACTTGTTGGTAATTTGGAAAAATCTTCGGCTGCTCTTCCTGGAGTTGTTGAACATAGATTTGGACAATTGCAAGAAATCGAAGCTATCTTAGAGTATCTAAACATTGAATTACGCCGTTTAAAAAGCAGTCATTTTAGAAAATATCTTGAAAATTATCAGCGGGCATTAAGTTCTAGAGATTGTGAAAGATTTGTAGAAGGCGAAGCTGACGTTGTGGACTTTGAAAAGATTATAAATGAATTTGCACTGTTGCGCAACAAGTGGCTTGGCATTACCAAAGGTCTTGATCAGAAGCAATGGCAAATCACTAATATTGTAAAACTAAGAATTGCCGGTATGGAAGACGCAAGTTTATAACTAATTCCACCAAAAGGTGTCCGATAGGCCTTAAATAATATTGAGGCCTATTTTTTTGTCTATTTTCTTTGACAAACAACAAAAGTGTGTTATAATAATTCATATGATAACTATAGACGAGCTATTACTAGACATTGTAAATAATACTAATCCCACTGTAGAAGACTTAATGTCTGCTAGAGATAGCAGAGTATTGCGTAGTCTTGCAACATCTGTAAATTCTCATTATTTTATTACCGAAAATCAATCTAAATTGATATTAAAATTATTTAAGGAACATATACTATCGTTACAAACAGTTTGGCACGATATGTCCGATTTACTAGTTGATCCTGTATGGACACGTTCTTTTAGACAAGTCGAAGAATATAAAAAATTACAACTATCTAAGACTGTTGATGGTGATGTGTTATTGAGTATTAATTTTTCATATTCGGCTAACATAAGAAAATTATTACAAACCAATGCCAATAAGATAGAAGGGTTTGTACAAGTACATCCTGCCAAAGGATACACAGCAACATTAACTGAACAAAATATTATGTTGTTAGTTGATCTATTATCTCCGTTGCAATTTGAAATAGATGAAGAAATTATTAGTTACGCAAATATAATTAAAAGCTGGGAAAGAAAAGAAGTCGAGGATAGGTTTGACATTTCTAATATTTCAAATCAAAATTTTCACAAAAGTATTACCAGTGAACTTGGCATCGAAACAATAATTGATCATTTGATAATCAAAGATAGAAGTTTTAGATATCAGTACACATTTGATAATAAAGAAGAAAAACCTGGAACATTAGCAGGAGAACTTGCATACAGGAACACATCTAAAGTATGGGTAGACAGCAAACTCTATAGTTTAAAACAAGTGATATCTTCTTTGATAGAGCTACGTAGAGCTCCTATACTAATAGTATTTCCTAATTGGGATTCCGACATAGTATATAAAAATATGAAAGTGCTAGATACAGCATTGAAAGAAAACAAAGTCAATAACAGTGTTGGTATATATTTTAGATTAGATAGCCAAGGCATTGGCAAAGAATTTAATCAACTTATATCCAGTAACAAATACAACGCTCAATTAGATGACGATACTGTTGTTGTAGGGATTCAAGCTAATAAGATACCTAAATTCTTATTAAAAAATAAATGGACTCCTATGAGTGTGATTGTGTTAGACACTATACGAAATAATAAATCTATGGTATATGCCAACTGTTGTGACTTGGTTGTGTCGTATACTGACACTAAACCAGTATTGGATTCGAAGGCAAATCATGGCAGTTAAATTGATAATCAAAGACGAAGTCAACATCAAGTTAGAAGGCTTGCCACTTGATGCTCGCAAGAAGCTAGCCAACTCTTTTAAATACGAAATTCCCTATGCAAGATATCATCCAGCATTTAAACTTGGACGGTGGGACGGCATGGTTAGTTTATTTGGTCTCGGCGGCAATGGTTATCTCAGCCAACTAGAAGCTATATTTGGCATACTGAGCAAGCTGGGAATTAGTGTTGATGACGTAGAAGATTTACGCACTACCAGCGCAATTTCGTTTACTCCAGTGACTGAAACATACTGGGCCGATCAAGGTAAAGTATGGCCAAAAGGTCACCAGCAGGCTGGCCAACCTATTATGTTGCGTGACTATCAAGTGGCGGCAATTAATACATTTTTAACCAATACACAGAGCTTGCAAGAAATTGCCACAGGTGCTGGCAAAACAATTACCACTGCAACCCTAAGTCAGTTGGCTGAGAAATATGGCCGCACAATTACTATTGTGCCTAACAAGAGTTTAGTGGAGCAAACTGAGGAAGATTTTATTGCAGTGGGTCTAGATGTAGGTGTTTACTATGGCGACCGTAAAGATTTAAACAAAACACATACCATTTGTACATGGCAAAGTCTTAATATTCTAGATAAGAAAAGTAAAAATCACGAGCACGATATTGTAACACTGGCTGAATTCCTTGACGGAGTCAAATGTGTGATTGTTGACGAAGTGCATATGGCCAAAGCCGAAGTGTTAAAGAATTTGCTTACACAAAATTTATGCAATGCACCTATACGTTGGGGTTTAACCGGTACTGTTCCTAAAGAAAAATTCGAATACGAACAAATTTTTGCAAGCCTTGGCCCGGTAGTTGGCGGAATCAAAGCACATGAACTGCAAGATATTGGCGTATTAAGCACTTGCCATGTTAATATAGTACAACTGATAGACCTACCTGAATTTACCGCATATAGCGAGGAATTAAAGTATCTAGTGACTGACGAAGATAGAATGATCTATGTCAGCAAATTAATTAAAAAAATATCACAAACAGGCAACACATTGGTTCTAGTTAATAGAATTGATTCAGGCAAATTTATTATTAATGAATTAGAGGATGCTGTTTTTGTGTCTGGAGAGGTCAAAACTAAAGATAGGAAAGAGGAGTATGATGAAATTAAAACAAGTACTAACAAAATTATTGTTGCAACCTATGGTGTCGCGGCTGTTGGTATTAATATTCCTAGGATCTTTAACTTGGTATTGCTGGAGTCTGGCAAATCGTTTACTAGAGTTATTCAAAGCATTGGCCGCGGCATAAGAAAAGCAGAAGACAAAGATTTTGTCCAAATATGGGACATTACGTCCACTTGTAAGTATGCTAAACGGCATCTTACAGAACGAAAGAAATTTTACAAGGATGCCAAATATCCTTTCACTATTGAAAAGACAGATTGGCAAAAATAAGGAATTATGCAAATATTAACACTTGATAACAAAACATTTTCACTTAATAATTTACCAGATGAAGTGGATGAAAACACAAGATTCGCTGTGTTAGATAATAGTGACGCAAAAGAACCAGATTTTTTCTTTATGCCGTTAATCTTTTTAGAATCATTTAATGCTCCAGCAATGGTTTTGCGAATAGGCGAAGATGAAATAGCAATGCCGTTGGATTGGAGTATAGCAGTAGGTGACAGCAGTGCCGCAACTGATATTGAAATTCTTCCGTTAACCAGTTTAAATGACAGAGGTTTTGAAGCACTAATTTTTAATCCACTTAGTAGCTTTAGAGTTGAGTTTAAGAAGATTGAAATTGTAAATTTTTATAACGATGTTAAATGGTACTTTCCTAAAATGAAGAATGGGCAATTGTTAGCAACACCCACAAGGTTTGGAGACAAACCAGACTGTGCATACTTTGTTAAAGAAATTAGTAGACAAAGCGAAATCATTCACTTGGATAAAATATTATGACATTAAAAATAGCTTATTTTGTGCCGACGGTTGTGGTAGCAGGCCCTGTAAGTCCCGTTGAGTTTAGTAAAATATTTAATCTTTCTGAAATGTTACATTCGCATCCTGAACTCAATGATGCAAATAACGCAGGTTTAAGTATTCGAGGCGGACAACAAATACAAGTTTATCCCAACAATTTGAATGTAGATGTACAGTGGCTTGTATCTTGGTTAGAAGAAGCATGCCAGGGTTATATGGATTTAATTACCACACAATCTGGCGTAGAAGATTTAAAATATTGTCAACCCAAAGTTACCAGCATTTGGACCATTAGGCAAACTGCCGGCGACTATCAAGAAATGCACACACATCCTGCCGGCAATTTAAGTGGTAACATTTATATCAGTGCGCCGGATTACGATGAAGCCAGACTACCCTCAGATGGTCAAATTTTATTTAGGTTGCCTACAAACAAAGATTTGACCAAGTTTATAATGAACGATACTTGGAAATACACGCCGGAGCCTGGAACTTTTATCTTATTCCCAAGTCATCTTCCGCATACTGTGTATCCGTGGAAAGGTGATGGGCATAGAACTGTTATGGCATTTGATTCAATATTAGTGCCTCGTGAGGATATGCAAGATGGGCAGTCTTAAACCTGGTGCTACTTACATTTACGAACGCAACGGTGATGAAGTATATGCCCGAGAGTTTGGTGCCACGGAACGCAAACTAATTGGTTATAAGTACGAAATGGAAGATAAACCTGATCCTCGCACAAATGATGGTCGACCATTGCGCGAACATATAATGGAAGATAAGCTGTGGGGAGAGATTCGGCGAGAAGCAAAGACCAATCCCGCTTTACAAAAAGCATTAGACCGTGCTATAATGATATATAGGCTTAGTAAGGATAAACCGCTATGAGTGAAAAAATTGAACTTAAAGAAAAACTTGCGGCTGTAGATATGAACTTTCGAACCTTATGGGACGAGATGGATGCAGAGCAACGCAAAGCTCTTAAGAACGAATATTTTATTCTCAATCGTTATATCAGCAATGTACAAAGTTCCAAACGAGACGTACAAGAACATTTTGTATTAACTGTTAACGAGTACTTTAATAAAAATTGGAATGTGCTTCAAAAACATCCTAAGTTATTATGGTTGTTGCTGTGTATGTGCAGTTATGACAAGAGTACTGTGTTCTTTCACCAGTGGTTAGGAAATAAAAAGAAAGAAGGCAGTAGTAAGAAATCTAAATTTTTAGAAGAACTATACCCTAATAAAAAACTAGACGAAATTGAAATTATGGCAAAACTGTCTACAGACAAAGAGCTTAAAGATCTAGCAAGACGACACGGGTATGACGAAGCAACTATTGCCAAAAAGATTAAATGATAATTAGTTCCGAAAACAAAACGTACACTTGCCAATTTTGTAAATCAGGATTTACAAAGGAAAAAACATTGGCTGTACATTTGTGCGAGCAAAAGAGACGATCTCTTGCTAAGACTGAAAAACATGTGATGTTGGGATATGACACTTATAACAGATTTTACAGAAAAACGCAAAATAGTAAACAAGATAAAACTTATGAGGATTTTGCTAGGAGCCCTTATTACAATGCTTTTGTCAAGTTTGGCAGCTTTGTTAGTAATGTTAATCCTTTGTACCCGGACCGATTTATTGACTACGTTGTTACCAGCGGAGTCAAACTCGACCATTGGTGCAGGGATGAGTTGTACGACAAGTATGTTATCAATTTGGTCCGGACGGAAACTGTAGAAACTGCTCTACAGCGAACTATCAATCACATGATGTCGTGGGCTGATGACAACAATAGTCAATGGAATCATTATTTTCATTACGTGAGTCTTAGTCGTGCCACTTATGATATTAAAGATGGCAAAGTAAGTCCGTGGTTGGTATTAAACAGTTCAAGCGGTAAAGCAATGATAAAGAAATTTACAGACGATCAGTTGACTGCCGTCACTGCAATTATGGATATACCTTTTTGGTTAAACAGATTTAAAAAACTGCCAGCAGATACTGAATTAGTTCGCCAAGTAGCCAAGGAATCAAATATATAATGCCAGATATTGATATTGACTTTGCAGATAGAACACGAGCCCTTGAACATTTCAAACACGTTACTGCGGCTATAGAAGACCATGGCATTTTTAAAAAGCATAACACTGGCATATATTGTACGTCTATTCCGTACAACCCGTTAACTGGACTAAGCACCATTGATTATAAATCTGCAGAAGACAGAGGATATTTTAAAATAGATTTCCTGAATGTAGGCGTCTATGAAGGCGTTAAAAATAAAGAGCACTTAAAAAAATTACTGGAGACTGAACCGTTATGGGATTTATTGCAACAGGACGACTTTTCAAATCTGCTGTTTCACGTGAACGGACACGGATCAATACTTCGAGAAATGCAACCAAAGACCATCGAGCAACTTGCGGCTGTACTAGCAATGATTCGCCCTGCAAAACGCTATTTGATAGGTCAAGACTGGAACAAAGTTTTAGACGAGGTGTGGGTAAAGCCTGTCGGAGATGAATATTATTTTAAGAAAGCCCACGCGGTGGCATATGCGGCGGCCGTTGTGGTGCAGATGAATTTAATTTGTGAAAAATTAACGAACCTTACGGACTAACTGTACACTCTTACGTTTAACACGTTTAACAGTTAAATTCATTAAATTAACACACGGACCAAGTAATATTCGTGTATCTTTGCTGTTAAAAGTCTTGATAGCATACTGAAATGGATATATCTGTTCTCTACAGAATATATTAATTGGAAATTGTCGATTTGATTCCCACCACCATGCTTCGCCAATAATTAAAAATTGAGATTTTTCTTCTGGTGTACGAATAGCATTTAGATCATAGAAACTAGTAACAAACTGATCTTGATTTATAATGATACCCACGTATTCGTTTTCACCGTAGTTTAACACGCTGATAAAGGGTAGTTGTTGTTCTATATTGTCTCGTAGTTTTGCCATAAATAGTATATAAAGGTCCGTCCAAATGCAAAAAATTTCAAGTTATTTATATTCTAATAGGATCATACTATTAGCCAATTTGGCAGGATTTACTGTGGAGTATACAAACGTGTATCAGAGAACAATAAAAATTTATAATGGCATTGATAACACCATTGAGTTTGATATAAAGAATGCCGATCAAAAGCGTATTGATTTATCAACACTGCCAATTATCAAACTTAATGTCATGGATGCACAGGGTAATGCTTTGGGAAATAGCCCGTACACTGTTACTCCAACTGCATTGAAAGGCATTGCCAAAGTTGTTATACCTCAAGACGATTTAGATGAATTGACCAGTCAATATTTAAAATACAGTGTTTCTGCCATGAATACCATGGGTGATGATGTGTTGTTATACGCTGACACAAGATTTGGTGCCGTGGGCACTATAGAAGTAGTCGGCGATGCTATGCCAACTTTTCGAGATGATAGGGTATATGAACACTTTACACAGGAAATAGATCTCGATGGCAATGTTACAAACCACACACCTGCAATAGCCACAAAATTTTACGAAGCCGAGCCTGTTAAGATTCTTGATTTTGAAATTGAAGTTACTAACTTTAAAGGAACCATTTATTTAGAAGGAACGGAGAACAGCACTATTTCAGTGAATTCTTATTTAAATGCATTGCCTATTCGAACAATAACTACCACAGTTGCAACCACTACAACTATCACATTTAATGATGTTGAGATTGGTAACTACAATTATTTTAGAGTTTCTTGGAAAAACGGAAACTATAATTCGGCATTCGGAACAGTTGACAAAGTAGTGGTAAGTTAAGTATAATGTGCTATGAGCCTCATAGCCGACACACTATTACAACACTTACCAGGTAAGCGAAAACAAACTCCAAGCGGTTGGATAAGTTTTAATGCCCCTTGCTGTGATGATAAACGCCAACGTGGCGGTTTTATCGTCAATGCCGGTGATGCTGTCAGCTATCATTGTTTTAATTGCCAGTTCAAAGCCAGTTGGCAACCTGGCAGAGCAATTAGTCAAAAGATGAATAAGTTAATGCGATTACTCAACATGAGTGACGACATTATAAATCAATTACGTCTAGAAGCTCTTAGATTAAATGACAATACAAATACAGTAATACGTAGTGTTATACCTAAGTTTGAACCACGTGAATTACCGCCTGATAGTGAACTCATTTCCAGTTTAAACCATATCCCGGACAAGTTAGTTCCTGTACTCGAGTATCTTTCAAATAGAAATTTATATCTCGAAGATTATCCTTTCTATTGGACTCCTAAGATAGGTTTTAGCAACCGGTTGATTATACCGTTCCTCAAAGACAATGTCATTGTAGGATACACTGCCCGGGCCATAGGCGACGTTAAACCCAAGTATATTAGCGAGCAACAACCGGGATATGTGTTTAATTTAGATAGACAAATAAACAATCGAAACTTCGTAATTGTTTGTGAAGGACCGTTTGATGCGATAAGTATTGATGGATGTGCTTTACTTGGAGCAGAAATAAAGGACAGTCAGAATTGGTTGCTTAAACAACTAAGCAAGGAAATTATACTAGTACCAGACAGAGATCACGAAGGTCCTAAGACTGTGGAGCAAGCATTAGAATACGGCTGGTCAGTTAGTATGCCTGATTGGCCCGAAGGCGTTAAAGATGTAAATGATGCTGTGATAAAATTAGGAAGATTGGCTACATTATACTTGATTGTATCGGCAAAAGAATCAAACAGTCTCAAAATACAATTGAGAGCAAAGAAATGGTTTAAGGAGATAGAATGAATAAAATAATTAATTGGTTACTTACACCTTGGTACAAATACCAAGAACGCAAGCGTTTCAAAAAACGTCTTGAAGAATTACGTAAACGCGATCCATTTATCTACAAATGATACAGTGGGGGATAAACGCTCTTAATCACGGGTCAAGTCTAGCCGTATTTAAGGACGGCGCACTTATTTCGTGGACTACTTGTAAAGACGATGAGTTTGATACATCTATAATAACCGAAGCATTGCACCAAGGAGCTCCGGATAGATTATTTTGGTATGAAAGACCTTGGGTTAAGAAAGCTAGACAAGTGTATGCTGGTCAATATAAAACAGCAATGGATTTGTCAGTATTACCTAAAAGATATTTAAATAATATAAGGTTACACTATGCACCAATCACTTATACGCCGCATCATGCAAGTCATGCTGCCGCCGGTTACTATACTAGTCCTTTTAATCATTGTGCTATTGTCGTCCTCGATGCAATAGGAGAGTTTGAGTGTGCAACTATCTGGGAAGGGCTACACGGTGAAATAAAAAAAGTGTGGAGCAGAAGTTATCCACATAGTCTAGGATTATTCTATAGTGCGTTTACACAACTGATAGGATTAGAACCAATCAAGCAAGAATATTTGCTACAACAAATGTCAGAACAAGGTGACCCCAAAAGATATTTGCCCGAGGTTAAAAGTTATATAGATTACACAGTTAATTTAACCCGTAACTTACATAGAGGTGTTTTAGATTGGCCCTATCCTATTAATAATTTGCAAGATCAATGCGACATTGCGGCCGCAGTACAACAGGTGTTTGAAGATCAAGTATCAGCTGTTATGCTCAAAGCTAAACAACTAATTGATACAGATAGTTTAGTTTACATGGGCGGATGTGCTATGAATAGTACAGCTAATAAAAAGTTTGTAGAGCCAAGATTTAAGTACTGTTGGAGCCTACCTAATCCCGGAGATCCTAGTAGTGCAATTGGTTCAGTGCTGTATCATACCAAGCAAAGAGAGTGGAAATATCGATGGGCTCCTGTCAAACACATTGCAATTAAAATTTAAAGAGCGTATAATAAAGTATGAGTGAATACAACAAAGACAAAGATAAAGCAAGACAAAATGTAGACTATGGATATGAAATCCAAAAAGTCTATTTGGAAATGATGTTGGCAGATGCTGGTACATTTGTGCGTTGCCAAAGCATTTTTGACAGCAAACTGTTTGACCGTAGACTACAAGAGCCAGCAGAATTCTTAACCAAATATGTGAGTGAGAACAATGTGTTGCCCACACCTGACATTTTAAATGCGGCCACAGGTTCAAACTTAAAAGCCGCCACTGAATTACGGGAAGAACATTTTGAATGGTTGATGAATGACTTTGAAACATTTACCCGCCACAAAGGTCTTGAACGTGCAATTTTAGAATCAGCCGACTTGCTGGAAAAAGGTGAGTATGGACCAGTGGAAGAAAAGATCAAAGCGGCTGTGCAAATTGGCCTGCAACGAGACATGGGTACTGACTACTTTGAAGATCCCCGTGCTAGACTAATGAGGATTAAGGATAAAAATGGACAAATATCTACAGGTTGGAAAGCAGTTGATGACAAGTTGTTTGGGGGCTTTAATCGTGGCGAACTCAACATTTGGGCGGGCGGTAGCGGTGCTGGTAAATCCCTATTCCTGGCTAATCTTGGTGTCAACTATGCTCTTGCTGGATATAATGTAATTTACTTAACACTTGAGTTGAGTGAAGAACTTGTGAGTATGCGTGTGGATGCCATGGTAACTGGTATGGCCACTAGAGAGATTTTCAAGAACATTGACGATGTTGAAATGAAAGTCAAAATGATTGGCAAGAAGTCGGGACAGTTTCAAGTCAAATACATGCCCAGTGGCAAGACTGCCAATGACATTCGTGCTTATTTGAAAGAGTATGAAATCAAAATGGGCCGTAAGGTCGATGTACTGTTGGTAGACTACATGGACTTGTTAATGCCCTTGAGCAAGCGCATCAGTGCTGAAAACTTGTTTGTCAAAGACAAGTATGTGTCGGAAGAACTGCGCAATTTGGCAGTGGAAAAGAACTGTGTGTTTATCACTGCGGCGCAGTTGAATCGTGGAGCTGTGGAAGAAATTGAATTTGACCACAGTCATATTTCAGGCGGATTAAGTAAGATCCAGACAGCTGATAACGTGTTTGGTATCTTTACCAGCAGGGCCATGCGTGAACGTGGACGTTATCAAATACAACTGATGAAAACACGTAGTAGCAGTGGTGTTGGACAAAAGATTGATTTGGAGTTCAACATTGACAGTTTGCGTATCACTGACTGCGAACAAGAAGATTCATATGGCTCAGGGCAAGCCAGTGCAGGTTCAACGCTACTCAACAGCATCAAGCAAAGACAAACTGCACAAGGCGAAGAAGCTGGCAGCACAACTGCTTGGGAGCGGGCAAGTCCCAAGGAAGGATTTGACTTGGCCAAACCTAAAATCAAAGCTGAAGTGGCCAGTACCAAATTGCGTGAATTGTTGAACAGTTTGCCGGGTGATGACCTGGTGTAATCTAGTTGTAACAACATTTCACACACTTGTTAATAAATACGCATATAAAGATACACACTAGGACTTATCATGGAATTGCACCACATTAGAGACATCACTGACCCTTTGACCCGAGTAATCAAAGACGATCCAGTTCGTCCGCATATTCCTCTTGAGCAACGTATCAACGATGCGGCTGAAATCTTGTTACTCAAAGCAGGGGAAGAGATCCTGGCGGCTACTTGTTTGCAATGGCTCACAGAAATCCCCAAGAACGAAGAAGATTTAAAATCAGTCAGCAAGAGCAAAAATGTAGCTGTGTTTTATACCATTTGGAGTTACAGTCCTGGCGCAGGTGCGGCTTTAATCAAAAAGGCTGCTGATTGGATTTTGAAAGAACACAGTGAAGTCAACGACATTGTTACACTGAGTCCACAAACTGAAATGGCCCGACGCTTTCATATCAAGAATGGCGCACTCGTGCACCAGACCAACGAAACCTCAGTGAACTACCGTTACTACCACAAGGACTAATTGTACTGTCTTGACAAAGGCAACGTGATGTTCATTGTATTTCCACATTGCCAGCCAGCACAATGCGTTCACTGGCATCTTTGGGCATAAATTTGGGAACACTGTGCCCCAACCAGCTGGGGAACATGATCAATTGTCCAGTGGTGGGCATTATTTCATAACCAGTATTATCAAAAACCAAAGGAGCACCCTGAGTAGGATCAGCTTGCAAATAATATACCCAACTGGTTCTGCTGGGCCCGTGTGTGTGATAATCTGCCCAATCGCCTGGCTGATAAATTGCTCCCCACATACTGCTGATACGAAAGTTGACTGATTCACTGCCCTTGTTATCACACAGCAAGTTGGACCAACTGTGTTCAAGGCTGGTTTTTAAAAAAGTAAAAAATCTATCCTGTGGTTGGGCATTGTGATCAATGTTGTAAAGATTCCATGTGACCAAAGCCTGTACATTACTGGGTCTTTGGCCACGCACAGCTTCTGCCCTAATTGTGTCTATCAGTGCTTGAATTGTTTCAGAATCACTGAACTGGTATGTGTTTACAAATCGTCCAAGGTTAAAACTGATTGGTGCTGTGCTGTCTATCATTGTAGTTCTATATTGCCTGCAATAACTATGCGTTCTTGCCCAGTGACTGGATTGTACTTGGGCACATAATGGGTAAGCCAACCTGGGCATATGACCAGCATGCCAGTGCTGGGTATCACTGTGTGTTCAATTTCAGGAAATATCAATGGAGCAGATACTGAGTCATCTGCTTGAACATAGTACACAAAACTCATTTGACAAGGTGCGTGACTGTGTGCTTCAGTGTGGTCATCCTTGCTGTATATTGCTCCCCAAATGTTGGCAATGCGATATTTGAAAGGATCTTTGGTAACACCTGCAAGGCTGGCTATACTGTGGGACAACCCTTCATTGAGAAACTTGAAGAAAGGATCCAGTAACGGACTTTGATGATCCATGGTCAAGCGCCAATCAGTCATGTAGGCTTTGACCACAGTTTGCTGACTTAATTTGCCGCCGTCCTCGCGTATTAATCTTATCAGTTCAGCATTGGTTTCTGACCCGTTGAACTGGTAAGCGTTGATGAATTTTTCAAGCGGAAATTCTATTAAAGTCATACGGCACGTGATCCTTGTTGGTGTATATGATATTTAACTTTTTAGTGTATGGGCTAAATATTTTTATGCCAAGAAGCTTTTATCTTCCGGAACTGCATCCGTTTGAGCACATTGCCTATGCCACATGGCCCACCATAATTGTGAATGATCAATGGGATTGGGTCACAGCAGTGGATGAGATGGAAGCATGGCTGAATCAATACATAGGACATCACTATTCGGAATGGGCTTATCACAACGGCACCAGTGTGGATTACTGGCAGGCCTGTATAGCTTTCCGCCGAGAACGCAACAAAACCCTGTTCTTGTTGCACTGGAGTTAGAGGTGAAAATGCCCGTGCGGAACGGGCATGGTTTTAGGACTGTGGTTCTACCCAAGGAGTCACATTGTCATCCAGTGTTTCCACATCACGGAACAGGTTCATTTGCACAGCAATGTCAGTGAACTGTGTGACACAGTCTGAATCAAGTCCAGCTTCAGTCAGCATGGTTCTGTACATGGTGGCCAGCACTTCTGGCGTTAACGTGTGAAGATATCTGGGTGCATGTACCTTGTCTAGAATTCGGTGTGCCACGTGCTGGTGTTCCTTGCTGTGAATAGAAAGACTTTGCAACGCACCCACAAAATTCATTGTACGCTGTCCTAATGTATAAGTTGTTGGTAACGGGTTCATTGTATCGTATATCCTTAATTATAAGTGTATTTATGCGATTCAAACTAATTGGACCGCTGATTATTTAGTATCGCGAAGCGCCAGCGCAAAATTTTAGAACAAACGCGAAGCGCAGATTTTTTACAGCTACGAAGTAGCAGAGCGTTAACGCACGAAATGAGTGCTAATGCTCACCCAGCCCCGTATGACTGTAAAGACTCCAACAGTAGCTCTATTATGATGTCTACGGCTATGGGGTCTAGCGGAATGGGTATCAGCATATGTATACTTATAAATATATGTATGAGACTGAAAGAAATCACTGAGCCCGCGCCAGAAAAAGCCACAGCAAATGCTGTGTTGATTCGAACCATACTGAACTATATAAGCAAGGGCAATTGGACTGGTGCTGTTGCCGCTGGTGCTATAACTGCGGCCCCACAGCTAAAACCCTATTTGACTGTGGATCAATGGCGTGTGCTGAACTATGCGGTGAACACATATGGAGCCGCAAACTTTTGGAATGGACTCAGTGCTTTTGCCAGTAGAGTGGGAGTACCGTTTTTGAGTTTGGCAGGATGGAGCGGGAAACTCAACACTGGTGAAGAAGATGAGCTTAAAGCCAGGCGTATAGCACAAGCTGCCAGTGACTTTGCTCCATAATATCACTATGGTGAATCAATGATTTTCACTATGTGTTCCATGGTGAATACGTGCTACTATACGGATACATACTAGTGTAAGAACAGTATGTACAACCGTAATCAACCAGGAGGAACTACCATGTGGACTAAACCAACAGCACAAGAAATGCGATTTGGCTTTGAAATTACCATGTATGTGATGAATCGTTAACGCACAGTAACAACCAAAATGGGTCTTTAGGGCCCATTTTTTGTGGGCGCAAAAAAAAATTTGGGAAGTACTTGAAGTTCTGGTGGGGTTGTTTTTAAGCCCAAGATACCAACAGTGCGTATTTGCCTGCGTTGTTGCCAGTGGGCAGTATGTAACTGTCACTGGGTGTGACGGAGATAGCAGTGGTTCTGGTTTCCCAACCAACTGAAGTTTTGGCCACTTTCACAACATAGCCATAACCATAGTCTACATTGGTGAGATACTCAATCAATAGATTCAATGTGGGGAGATCACAAAAATAAACAAATTCAGTATAAGTGGATGCATCTGGAGTTACACCAGTACCCGCCCATGACGCTCTGGCTCCGCTTCTGTATTGGGCTATGAGTTTGAGTATGAAATCATAGTTGTTGGTAATGGTGAGATACTCTTCAACGGTTTTGTCTGCTACCAGCTGTTTGGGTGTGAATTGCAGTCCAGCTAGTTGTGTTTTGGTGGGTAATATGGGTGTTGGCATGATGGATCCTCTATGTGGTATTTATGCCCAAAATGGTCCTGTGTACCTGTAGCGGCGTTGCGCAAAAAATTATAAAGAAGTACTTATGCTTTTGGTGGGGTGATTTGGCACCTATGCCCACCAAAATTCCATGCGCTGTTGTAAAAATACAACAGTTGTAAATGTATATGCCCCGACCCCCCCTCGCAGAATATTTCGTATTCTCAACCTCCGGGAGGCTTTTCTTTTTCGATAATCCGATCAAAAAAAATCTAGGAACTAGCCGGGAGCGAATCGGGCTTACGAGTTCCTAGATCCAAACACCATTGCCTTGTTGGCGTTAGTGTTTATGGGCAAGCGTTCGGGAGCGAATCTACTAGCTTGTCCTACTGCTACAGCGTACAGCTCTTGTAGGCTGCTTGCTGTACTGTACACACTAGCCTAGCGGCTGTTGCGCATACATGTAACCTCTGCTACTGCCCGCCACTTGTCCGGGAAGCCATGCTTCAAGTCAGCTACCTTAAGTACTGTACGCAAGCTCAGCTCACGTAGCTTGTCAACGTTGGCCTTAACAAAGTCTACCACTTCACTCTTTTGGTAGTCTTCAAACTCATACTTGTCCAACATGCCACACTCGTTAACTACCTGCTCAATGCGTAGTAGCTTCTCACGTGTGGTGTCAATAGTCAAGTCCAAGTAATGGCAACGTGACTCTAATGCTTCCAAGTGATCGCGGAGCTTCTTGCTCTTAACGTGATCGAACTTGATATTGGTAATAAAGATAGCACCGCCCTTGAACTCAAAGCTGTCTGGCACGCCTTCACGACGCAATAGGTGTGAGTCAGTGTTCCAATGGATCATGCGCTTGGAGCTTGTATCCAAAGCTGCCTTGAGAATGTTCAAGCTCAAGTCGTCCAGCAATACTGAGTCACAGTCATCAAACACAATGATGTTCTTGGCATCCTTGTAATGGTATAGCTTGCTGTACAAGCCCAGTGCTGACATAGCACCTTTAACCACTTCGTACTTCTTCAGCTTCTCGTCTTGTGCTACGTTAGCAAACACATCATGCTTTGAAAGTACATTCTCTACGCCATAACTCTTGCCAACGCCTGGAGGGCCTGTTACAATCATAGCACGTACCTTGCCTGCTTTGACTGCACGAGTCATGTCGTCCAGTATCTCAAAACGGTCACGCAAACGACCCAAAATGTCTTCATCTGTTTCGTTCTTCAATGCCGCTTCTTTGGCCTTAATTGCTGTAGTGTCCACTTCCAAAGTCTTTACATCACTCTGCAGGGCCATCAACATCTTACTAGTAACAACTTTATTACCCATTGTTCGCTCCTTCGCGTGTTAATATACATTAATTATAACACGGAGGCGACTCCGTGTCATGTCATTTGGTTAGTCTAAACGTGATCCGCTGTAGGCATTCAAACCCAAACCTCTCAAGTAAGTGGCCATAGCATCCGCACCCGCTTCTTTGATGTCGATGTTTTGGACTGGCAAATTGCCTGGATTCCAAATGCTCAGACATTTTGGTTTGTAGTCCTTCTTAAAGCCTGCGGCAATCAATTCCTTAGCCTGCTTGCTGTTAGTACGATCCACGTAGACGTCTACCCAAGCAAAGCCACAGGCAAATGCATCCTTGCGGCCCATTTGGTTGTACATGTCTACTGACGCTTGCTCTGCTAGTTGTTTGCCAACTGCAATTTGATCTGCTGTAATCATAAGTTTCGCTCCTATGTTGTGTTGTGTAAGTATGTATTATAACTGGATTACACCCAGCTGTCAACCATCATGACGGGCTTCTTCAGCACTCGTTTTACAAAGTCCTCGGGCTCGTCATCGCAACGGACCATCATAAAGCCCATGCTCTCTACCAAGTCTACCTCGCAGACCTGCACGTCTATGCCTGCTTTGTCCAGTGCAATGTTCATTTTGGTAAGCGCATACTTGACGCCTGCTTCAAACACCATGTGGTCTGTGTCGGTGACTTCTTCAAAGTCAAACTCTTTCTCCATGACCTCTGCGTACTCTTCACCGTCTGCTACGATGAAAGGACGGATCTTCTTCCAGGCCTTTTGATCAGTACAGTCAAAGTGATCACAGGCTTCGTTAAGGTCAAAGCTCGCGAAGTTGTCATAATTTGTTTTAGCCATTTGGGTCGCTCCCTATTGTGTTGTTTAAGTAGTAATTATAGCTTCAATTACCAAAGCTGTCAACAGGACACCGCAGAAGATCCACAGTTCCATAGTGATATAGAACGCATACAAGATGTCGTTCATGCAGTCTCCAACTCCAAACGGGTTGCGGGATAGGCAATGCGCCCTTCGTACTCCAACTGGCTCTGTTCGAACTCAGTGAGGTAGTCGTCTGCAACCACTTCCCAACCAATGATGTGGTTGCGGTAGTAGTCATTGTCTTCTTCAATCTGGCCACGCAAGGCCATCACCAACTCAGTGAGCGCCTCTTGGCTACGACCGAACTTGCCCAAATCATACCGGTAGTCCTGGCCGCCTTTGAACTTCCAATACTGTGGGCACTCACCAACTCCGTCCCAATCGTGGGCACCGTAGTTTTCTTGTGTTTGTGTAGTGATTAGCAGTTGCATAAAGTTCGCTCCTTATTTGCTGTGTATGTGTGTATTATAGCGCCAAAATCAATCGAAGTCAACCACCCATTGCAGTTCGCCGTTGAAATAGTTGCGCTCTGCTCTACAGCATCCGTTGGGTTGGAAAGGGTGGCTTACGATGGCGTAGGGTGCATCCGAATGGTCCAACCGGAGGCTTTGGCATTCTACTTCTTTCACGCCCATGTCCAAACCGTGTCCGGTGTTGATAAAGTGTACTAGCATAGGTTCGCTCCTGTGTGTGTTTATGTGTTAATTATACTGCCTTTTGGGCGGGCTGTCAACCCCAGTCTTTCTTGTCGCCAAAGCACTCATTGTACTCATAGCCCCTGTAGTACTCGCGCATCTCTGCTAGGGTCAGCTCTGGGGCTTCAATGCGTGGAGCATTGCCAGTGCCGTTGGGGTATTTGTGGGGAACTTGTGGGCGACCGTAGTAGCTGTCTGCTGAGCCTCTATCGAATGGACCACCGTGTGTGGCATCGTATGTGATGCCCTGGAATACTACTGTGCGGGTTTGTTCTGCTATCATCTTCGCTCCTGTGTGTGTTTATGTGTTAATTATACTGCCTTTTGGTTAGAGTGTCAACCAGCTCTGTAGTTGCGCCATCCGTCATAGTTGCCTTCTCGTTGGCCTTTGATTTTGTGGCACACTGGGCAAAGTTCCTGCAGATTTACCAGTCTGTTATCCATGTGGTCGCCGTTGATGTGATCAATCTCAGTGGCAATGGCCAATCCTTGCTGGCTGGCTGATTCCCAATCAATCACACAAGAGAATCCCAATTTGCCCTGTTGATTTGAGCATTGGCCTGTCTTGAATGGAGTAACACCCACAGCATGAGCGTGCCCGCCATATGATGCCTTTTGGCAATGCCCGCAATGCACTCGCCAGCCAGTGGGATTATCAATAGTGCCGCCTTTTTGCATCACTGGCTTGTTGCAACCATGATTCACGCACACTGGACGAAAATTTAGAATCTTGCTCATATTGGGCTCCGTTGTGTTGTATGTATCAATTATACAACCAAAAAGAAACCCTGTCAAATGGCAGGGTATTGGCCAGCCCTACTGGATTCGAACCAGTGGCCTACAGCTTAGAAGGCTGTTGCTCTATCCAACTGAGCTAAGGGCTGATGTATGGTGGGCCCCCCGTGAGTCGAACACGGCACCAATGGATTATGAGTCCACTGCTCTAACCAACATGAGCTAGGGGCCCTGAAACTAGTGTGCCTGTCTTCGTACTTCTTTCAATACATCATCCCTGTCTTCCAGTATAAACATTTCGGTATAGAATTCGTTTGAATCAAATTCAGCCTTGAGGATCTCTTCTGCTTCTTTGAGAGTGGGGACGCACTCGACTAGTTCATCGCGTCCGTCCACCACACCCCATACTTCATACTGAATGAATGACATAGCTTAGAAAGGAGCGTCTTCGTCCTCAGTAACCTTAACTGCTTTCGCAGGTGCCTTGGTAGTCTTCGCTACCGGAGTCTTCGTTGCTTTGGTAGCAACAGGCTTAGAGACCTTAGCCTTAGGAGTCTTGTCTTCAAGATACTCTGTGATAGTTGCCTGGGCAATTGCATCAGCAAAGTCTTCCATAGTCAAGATCATCTGTGCAGCCTCGAGCTTGGTAACTGCCTTCTCGAGATCAGCCAATCGAATGTCTTCGTGACCATGTTTTGCCAACACCTTGATACGCATGATATCATTGGCAAAGCGAACTTTGTACTCGCCATCCAATTTACTAATACCTGCAACCGTAAACAATTTATCTGTAGCCATTTTAAATACCTCTTCTGTGTGTGTTAAAAAATATGAACGCCTTGTTCATGTTCTAATTATACAACTATTTCGGTTAGTTGTCAACCGTTTTCTTCCTCTTTTGGCGAACCAAAGGAGCAGGTGGTTTCTTTGATTTGAACTCACGGTTTACATAGTAAGCAATCAAACTGCGTTGAATCATAGTAACCAAATCGCCGTGGTCTTCTGGCACCACAAACCTAACCGGGCACTCACCCCAACTGGCCGTTAGGACAAATTGGTGATAATACCTTCTGTGATCCTTGTTAGCAGGATCGAATACAGTCCAGGGTCTACCGAATAGTTCAAGTCTGCTCATTCTTTAGCACCCATTGCCGAATGACTTCTTCGAGTGGTTTCCAGTTGTATTCAGGTTCTTTGGGGCGGATGCTGGCTTGCGCCTTAGCATCATACTCCGTGTTCTTCTCGCGATTGGTTTTCATTGCTGTACCTTTGTTGTTATTAAGTGTTAATTATACTATCATTCATTGATGCTGTCAATTCCGTGATTCAACTCAATTTCCTGATTCTCTTCTTCGTCCTCTGTGGGTGGGTAGAACGCTACACTGACTCCGTCAAAGCCCTGTAGGCTATCGACTTCATACTTCACTGGGCAGGAAGCAAGCCATGTCCAAAAGTCCATTACTCTTCCTCCTCTTCTGCGTTGTCTTCTTCCCATTCACGCAGGTTCTCTACGATGCACATACACTCGTCAATCTCTGGGTTGATGTTGGCTTCCACTTCGTCTGCTGACATATCAGTGTAGTCAAAGTAGTCATCGCCATTCTCATCAAAGACACCGCAGAAGCACATACCCGATTCCCAATAGACGAGCTTGACCTTAAAGCCCAAGTCCTGAAACTTCTCCATGGCCGCAATAGGCGGAGCCCATGCTGAGTCAAAGTTCATGCGTAAGTCAGTAGGGCTGTCCTGGCTGGCCTGATC